>Ga0315281_10009994_pt1 | contig 13124 bp, 10 predicted proteins | sample YL17G07_0_MG_FD_204540 | JGI IMG/M metagenome (GOLD analysis project Ga0315281, IMG submission 204540) | Sediment microbial communities from Yellowstone Lake, YNP, Wyoming, USA - YL17G07_0 | ecosystem: Environmental > Aquatic > Freshwater > Lake > Sediment | place: USA: Wyoming | collected... | reverse complement strand
CCACGTTCCACGTTACCGCCATCACGATGCGCAAGCGCGAGACCAAGCCGATCATCTTCCCGCTCGGCGTGCACACGATGGACGATTCGAACATCGACACCTCGGTGCGCGAATCGGCGATCTTCGCATTGTGTGAGCGCCTGCAGCCTGGCATCGTGCAGAACGTCCATATTCCGTACTGCATGACGGACTGGGGTGGCTGCATCATCCAAGTCAGAAAGCGCAACCAGATCGAGGAAGGCTGGCAGCGCAACTTCCTGGGCGCCATTCTCTCCTGCTCGCAGGGGATGCGGCTGGCGATCGCCGTCAGCCCGGACGTGGATATCTACTCGATGGACGACATCATGTGGTGTCTGACGACGCGCGTGAATCCCAAGACCGACATTCTCAACCCGATACCGGGCGGGCGCGGCCAGACCTTCATGCCGGCCGAGCGCATGACTGCCGGAGAGAAGGCGTGGACCGCCTCCAACACCCACTTCGAGGGTGGCATGGGCATCGATGCAACGGTGCCCTATGGTTACGAGCAGGACTTCCACCGCCCGGTATACCCGGTGGATCGCGTGAAGCCCGAAAACTTCTTCAACGCGAAAGACATCGAGAAGATGAAGTCGCGCATGTCGGGCTGGGTGCTTTCGCTCGCGCGTACCGGGCGCTGACGGTCGGCGCTGCAACAGACGGGCCGCGCCGGACGCGGCCTGTCCATTTCCTGTAGCAACATGGAACCGATGCTGCGAGGGTGCGTGGTGCTCGACTGCACCGGGCGGCTGGGCTGGCTTGCCGGCCGGCTGCTCGCGGATCTGGGCGCCGACGTCAACAGGTTCGAAGCCGACGGGGCGGATGTCTCTTCGGCCGAATGGCACGCACTCAACGTCAACAAGCGGCTCGTTCGGGCCGACCTTTCCGTTCCGGGCGGACGGCGTATGCTGGAACAGCTCGTCGCAAGCGCGGACATCTTGATTGCCACACCGGAGGCAGGCTCGGAAGAGGCGTTCGATCACGGGCGTTTGTCTAGAATCAATCCGCGCCTGATCGTCGTCGCGATCACGCCATTCGGGCTCACCGGCCCGAAGGCCGACTGGCTCGCATCGGACATCGAGATCATGGCCGCAAGCGGCGCGATGTCGCTCGCCGGCGAACCTGGCGGCGCGCCACTGCGCGTGAGCGCGCCACAGTCCTACGCCTGGGCAGGCGGTCAGGCAGCGGTTGGGGCGCTGACGGCGCTCGCGGCCCGGTGGCGCACCGGGCGCGGCCAGCTGGTTGACGTTTCGGCTCAGGCTGCGGTGATCACGGCGCTTTCGCACGCGCCCACTTTCGTCGATATCTCGGGTATCACACCCACCCGTGCTGGTGCCTACATGACCGGCCGCTCTGTGACCGGCGCCAACTACCGGGTTTTCTGGCCCTGCCGCGACGGCTTCATCAATTTCATCCTGTATGGTGGTGCGGCAGGCCGGCGCACCAACGAGCAGCTTGTCGCCTGGATGCGCGAACGGGGCGTCGAGCTCGGCCCGCTGGCGACCATCGACTGGGCGCGGTTCGACCCCACGCGGGCGAGCCAGGTCGAGGTCGACGCGATGGAAGTCCCGATAGGACGGTTTATCGGCTCAGTCACGAAACGCGAGTTCCTTGAAGGGGCGCATCAGCGCGAGATGCTCGGCTACCCGGTTTCCAATGCCGCGGACATCGCCACCGATCCTCAGCTGGAGGCGCGCGGCTTCTGGCAGGACGTCCCGGGGCCCGACGGCCGCAGCGAGCGCCATTGCGGCGCCTTCGTCGTCGTCGACGGTGCGCGGCCGCCGCTTGTGCGCCCGGCGGATGAACCCGGCCGGCGGCCGCGAAAGGCGCCTGACGCATGAGTGCAGGCGTTCTGGCACTGGACGGCGTGAAAATCGTCGAGTTCGGCGGCTATGCCGCCGGTCCGCACGTGGGCAAGATGCTCGCCAATTTCGGCGCCACCGTGGTTCACGTCGAATCGATGAGCCGGCCCGATGGCTTCCGGATGCAGTATCCGCCCTACAAGGACGGCAAGCCCGGCATCAATTCCGGCGGCTGTTTCACCTATTTCAACGACTCGAAGTACGGCGTGACGGTCGATCTGAAAAACCCCGAGGGTATCAGGCTCGCGAAGCGGCTGGCCGATTGGGGCGATATCGTCATCGAAAACATGCGTCCTGGCGTCATCGCACGGCTTGGCCTGGGCTACGACGAACTTCGCCAAAGCAATCCGGACCTGATCATGCTGTCCACCTGCAACATGGGACAGACAGGCCCGCGTGCGGACACTCCGGGTTTCGGCTCCCAGCTCTCGGCACTGGCCGGAGCCTGCGGGCTGACCGGCGAGAAAGACGGTCCGCCCATGCTGCTCTACGGGCCCTACATCGATTTCATCGCCTCGACCCTGGGCGCAACGGCAGTTCTCGCGGCGCTGGAGCGCAGACAGCGCACGGGGAAGGGCGCCTACCTCGACGTTTCCCAGTACGAGTGCGGACTGTTGTTCCTGGCGGGTCCGCTGCTGCAATACCACCGAAGCGGCAAGGTCGCGGAGCGCGCTAAAAACGACGACCCGGACGCCGCGCCGCACGGCGCCTACGCGTGCCGGGACGAGGCCTGGATTGCGCTTTCATGCTGGTCAGACGAGGAATTCATCCGGCTGTGCTGCGCGACGGGCAGCGAAAACCTGGCGAAGGATGCGCGTCTGGCGAGCCTTGAAGGACGCAAGGCCGACGCGACCCGCATTCACGAGGCGATAAGTACGTGGGCCCGCGACCGTGACGCCCATGAATCGGCGCAGTTGCTGCAGTCGGCGGGCGTGCACGCACACGCCGTCAACACTGTGGCCGATCTCTTCACCGACCCGCAGCTCGTGTCACGCCGCCTGTGGCGCAGGCGCCGTCATCCTGTGATCGGCGACCAGGCCTACTGCTTTCCCGCGTTCGATCTTGCAGAGACTCCTGGAGACATCACCGCGGCGGGTCCGGTGCTGGGCGCCGACAATGAGCGCGTGTTCCGGGACTTCCTGGGCCTGAGCGAAACTGAATTCAATGCGGTGCGCGCCAAAGGCGCCCTGGACTGAGTGAACTGATTGCCCATGGACCGGGGAGCGCTGCGCGCCGAGATCGAGACATTTCTTGCCGCCCACCATACCGTGTCACTCGCGACCGTGGACGAACAAGGTGCGCCGCACGCGGCGAATGTGCTCTATGCCCCGGATGGGCTGGCGCTCTACTGGATGTCCGATACGGAAACCCGTCATTCGCGCCACATCGAGGTACGGCCGCGCGTGACCGCGACGGTGGCGCCGGATTACAGCGATTTCCGCCTGATCCGCGGCCTGCAGATCTTCGGTACGGCACGACGCCTGGCCGGCGCTGAATCAGTCGCGACGGCCCGACGAATGGTTTCCCGCTATGGATTTCTCGCCGAGCTCGCGAGCGGCCCCGCCGCGTTGAGAGCGGCCTTCGAAAAGGCCGGCTTTTACCGCCTCGAGCCCCGAATCATTACGCTGATAGACAACACCCGCGGCTTCGGCACCAAGGACACGCTGGAGCTCTAGCGCGCACTACTTTGGAATGGAGAAGACAAATGCAAGCGATGGATGAACGCCTCTGCGATCCCGTTTCGACCCCGGAGCTGGAGCGGCGGTGGGCCGCGGCCCGATCGTACATGCAAGCGGCGAAAATCGACGCACTGGTCGTGCAGGGTGCGAACGGTTATGCCGGAACGGCAGGGTACTATCGCTGGCTGACGGGCATGCCCTCGGTCAATAGCTATCCGCACACCGCGATTCTGCCGCGCGACGGGCTGATGACTCTGGTGCAGCAGGGAGACCGCGGCGGCGAGAGAACCATGGACGGCGCGGTGCCGGAGTTCCGCGGCGTCGGCCGGCGCCTGAGCACACCGAGCTTTCCTGCGATCGCGTATTGCAGCGCGTATGACGCCGAAATCATCGCAGCGGAAATCAGCCGGAGCGGCTATCGCAGCGTGGGCCTGGTCGGCGCCTTTGCCATGTACCACGGGTTTGCCAGCCGACTGCGCGAGCTTCTGACCGGCGTGACGCTGGTCGATGCGACCGACGCCCTGGATGACATGAAGGCGGTGAAGAGCGTGGAGGATATCGCGTTCATCCGCCGGACCGCGGCCATGCAGGACGAGGTGATGAGCAAAGTGCGCGGCCACCTCCGGCCCGGGATGCGCGACTTTGAGGTGACGGCGTACGGCCAGTACCTCGGGCAGCTCCGCGGCAGCGAAGCCGGCTACTTCCTCGCCAATTCGGCGCCGACCGGAAAGCCGACCATGCTGCGGCACAGGCCCTATCAAGGCCGCGTCATCCGCGAGGGCGACGTGCTCATGTACCAGGCGGAGAACAGCGGCCCGGGAGGATTCTTCGTGCACCTGGGGAGGATATTCGTTCTCGGCAAGGCGCCGCAGGAGCTTGTCGACGCGTTCGGTGCAATGGTGGAAGCGCAGCAGCACACGGTCGGGCTCCTCAAGCCTGGGGCGTCGTGCCGGGACATCTTCGCGGAGTACAACGCCTACATGCGCGCGCGCGGACTGCCCGAGGAACGTCGCGTGTACTGCCACGGCCAGGGATACGAGGTCGTGGAGCGGCCGCTGATACGCGATGACGAGTCCATGACGATCACCGCGAACATGAACATCGGCATTCATCCGTCGGTGTCGAACGAGCGCATGTTCGCGACCGTGTGCGACAACTTCCTTATCCATACCGACGGGTCGGCGGAGCGCCTGCACCGGACCCCGCAGACCATCATCGAGCTATGAACGCATTGCAGCCCTGGCGGGCCTGCGCCTCGCCCGGCGACGGGCGTTGATTCCGCAATCGAGCTTGATCCGGCGTTCTGCCGCCGCCTAAACTGCAATCCTCGACGAAAATCACGCACCCGAACCCATCATGGCATCACATACCGTTTTCCTCTGTCACGACTACATGCTGGTCGAGATCTTCGACGAAATCGCCCGGCGGCTCGCGGCGCTCGGCATCGAGGTGATCCGCGGGCCGGAAACCACGCCGGGCAAGAAACTCGTCTATCCGCAGCAGCGATATGGGGAGCTCTTCAGTCGGGCCGACGTGATGATGTTCAGCTCGCGCTCCATCTGCTCGCGCGAAATCCTGCTCGCCGCGCCGCGGTTGCGCGGCATCGCCAATCCCACCATCGGCCTGGAAACCGTGGACCTGGAGGCGTGTTGCGAACTCGGGATCATCGTCGGCCACGGCGCCACGCCGGAGAACTTCACCGGCATGGCCGAATCGACTGTGATGCTGATGCTGATGCTCATGTACAACCCCAAGGCTACCGAGGAGGTACTGCGTGGGACGAGACCGCGGCCAAAGCCGATGCCGACCGACGCATGGGCGCGAATGCTCTACGGTCGCACCGTCGGGTTCGTGGGCCTGGGCAGGATCGCCCGCGGTGTTGCCGAGCGCCTGGCAGGTTTCGGCGTTCGCATCCTCGCCCATGACCCGTTCGTGAAAGCGGATGCCGCGCCCGCAGGGATAGAGCTGACCGATCTGGACACTTTGCTCAAGTCGAGTGATATCGTCAGTTTGCACGTGAGTATCACGAACAGCGCGCGCGGTCTGATCGACGAGCGCGCGCTTGCGCTCATGAAGCCCACCGCCTATCTGGTGAATACCTCGCGCGGGGAAGCCGTCGAGGAAGCCGCACTGTGCCGGGCGCTGAAGGAAAAGCGCATCGCCGGCGCAGCGCTGGACAATTTCGTGGTCGAGCCGCTGCCCAGGGAAAGCCCGCTGCGGGAGTTGGACAACGTCATCCTGACGCCGCATATGGTGGGGCACACGCAGGACGTGTTCGCCTCGTTTCCGCCCGCCGCGGTGGAGAACATCACGCGCATCCTGCGCGGCGAACTGCCGCTGTACTGCAAGAACCCCGAAATCGCGCTGGCCTGGAAGGCGCGGCTGGCGCGACTTTCGGCGTGATCGCGCGGCCCCGCGGCACTGCGCGCTGCGTTCGAGAATCCAGGCGTCTACTGCCTTGAGGCCGAGCGCATCACACTGATCGACAACACCAAGGGCTTCGGCCACAAGGAAACTCTCGAGCTGAGCGGCAGGGCCGGCACCTGGGCGGGGGTGGGGGACAAACGATAAGGGTGGCCGGTGCTGACGGGCACGCCCCGTCGCATAAGAAGGCGCCCATGCCGCGGTGGAGACGGATCACTTTTTCTTGTTGAATTCCTTCCAGGGATCCTTCACTGCCGTTCCAACAATCTCCAGCTCGACGTTCGCGGTCTGGCCGCCCACTTTCCGTACCTCGCGCAGGTACTCGTTCTGGACAATATCGCGGGTCTCGGGGTCGATCGAGATCGGACCCCGTGGGCTGTTCGGGTTCTTGTAGTTCTTCCAGAGCTCCATGGTCCGGTCCGGATCAATCTTGCCCTTCTGCTCGCGAATCGCGTAGTAGATCGCATCCATGGCATCCCAGCCGCCGACGCCCATGAAGCTTGGCCCGATCTTGTCCCCGTATTCCTTTTTCCAGGCCGCAACGAAGGCCTTGTTGGCAGGCCGGTCCGCGGCGGCGGAATAGTGGTGCACGGTAGTCACGCCGATCGGAACATCACCCATTGCAGGCAGTTCCTCGTCGGTGGTGATGTCGCCGGGGCCGATGAACTTGATGCCTGCCTTGTCCAAGCCAACGTCTCCGTAGGCTTTTATGATTTGCAGCGCAAAGCGGCCTGCCGGGACGAACGCGAACAGCACCTCGGGCTTGGCGTCCTTGGCGCGCTGCATGTAGGGCACAAAGTCCAGGGTGACCAGCGGCATGCGAGTCTTGCCCACGATCTCGCCGCCGCCTTCCCTGAAGCCCTTCTCGAAGGCTTCTTCGCAGTCGTGCCCGGGGGCGTAGTCGGTCACGGCGATGTAGGCACGCTTGTATTTCTTCGCCGCCCACTGTCCCAGCGGATAGGACGATTGCCACAGGGTGAACGAGAACCGCGCGACGTAGGGCGAGCGGGTCGTGATCACCGATGCGGCCGCATTCATGATCGCCATCGGCACCCTGGTTTCGGCCGTGAGTGGTGCGACTGACATGGCATTCGATGTGATCCCGAACCCGGTCAGGATCTGCACCTTGTCGCGCACAATGAGTTCCTGTGCGAGCTGCTTGGCCTTGTCCGGGTTCGCGCCGCCGTCGTCCCGGACCACCAACTCGACTTTCACGCCCGGTGGAAGCTTGTCCTCGTTGAGCTTCATGTACAGCCGCATGCCCATGTCGTTGTTGACGCCGATATTCGATTGGGGCCCCGTCATTGTGTTGATGACACCAATCTTGACGGTCTGCGCTGATGCAGGCGCAGTCGCCAGCCCGAGCGCGGCTGCGCTCGCGAGCATGGCAAGAAATATCCTGGTTTTCATGTTTCCTCCTCCGTTTGAGATGCTGGAATGAGCCTCGGCGCCACCGGTTCCGTCACCGCCTAAATATATGCCGCGCCGCCATCGGCGTTGATCGACTGGCCCGTGATGAATCTGGACCCGTCCGATGCGAGAAACATGACCACACCGACCAGGTCGTCGGGGGCCTCGGCGCGCGGGATGCACTGCATTTTGATGATCGCTTCCTTCTGGGCTGGGGTAACGGTCTCACGCTCGATTTCGGTGAAGGTCGCTCCGGGAAGCAATGCGTTGACCGTGATGCCGAATGGTCCCAGCTCGCGCGCCATCGACCGCGTCATGGCGACGACTGCGCCCTTCGATGCAGAGTAGTGCAGGTAGTTCGGGCGCCCCAGCAGAATCGATGCCGAGGAGATGTTGATGATGCGGCCCCAGCCTGCCTTGCGCATCGATGCGGTCACAACCCTGGAGCAGTTGAACACGCCGGTGACGTTCACGCGCATCACCCGCTCCCACTCCTCGGAGGGAATCTGTTCGAACGGACGCATCTTGAGCGTCGAGAAAATGGCGGCGTTGTTGACCAGCACATCGATTCGCCCGAACGCCGCGAGCACCTGTTCGGCCATGTTTTCAGCCGAAGCGAGGTCCGCAACATCGGTCGTGAGCGCAAGCGCCCTGCCGCCCGCTGCCTCGATCTCGGCGACAACGGAACGTCCCTTTTCGGCGTTCAGTTCGGCGACGACGGCGACGGCGCCGATGGCCGCAAACGCCTTGGCGAAGGCGCGCCCCAGCCCCTGCCCCGCGCCGGTGACGATGGCCACGCGCCCGGCCAGAGTGAAACCCTCCTGCCCGCCTGCGACGGATTCACTCATCGGTGGACTCGGCTTTCTGACATGATCGGGGCGATGTCGCTACAGCGTGATGTTGATGTTCTTGTGCTGGGTGTAGGAAAGCAGTTCGTCGGCGCCTTCCTCTCTTCCCACGCCTGACTGCTTGTAGCCGCCAAAGCTGGCGCCAAGGAAGTGCGAGCTCACGCTATTGACCCATATGAATCCGGACTCGACCCGGCTCGCCGCTCGATGGGCGTTCGCGAGGCTGGTGGTCCAGATGGAGCCGGTGAGACCGTAGTCGACCGCGTTCACCTGCGCGAACATTTCTTCCTCGTCTTTCCACTTGATGACGCTCAGCACCGGGCCGAAGATCTCTTCACTTGCCAGCCGCATTCCCTGGTTGACGCCCGTGAACACCGTGGGCCCGACGAACCAACCGCGTGCGAGCAAGGGGTCGTCCGGCACCCTGCCGCCGTAGGCGAGCCTGGCGCCTTCCTTCTTGCCCAGTTCGATGTAGCCCAGGATTTTGTCGTGCTGCGCCTTGGAAATGATCGCGCCCATGGTCGTTTCCATTTCCGTCGGAATGCCCGGTTTGTATGCTTTGATCATCTCCAGCATGCCCTCGATCACGCGCTCATAGACTGCCTCGTGCACGAACAGCCGCGAGGTGGAGCCGCAGGACTGGCCACACCAGGTGAAGTTCATGCCGTTCACCGCGCCGGCGGTCGCCTTGTCCAGGTCGGCGTCCGGGTAGATGATGCACGCGTTCTTGCCACCCAGCTCGAGCGTCACGTGTTTGAGCCGATCCGCGCCGGCTCTCATGATGGACCGGCCCGTGGGCACGCTGCCGATGAGCGAGATGCGCGGCACGAGGGGATGGGCGACCAAGGCCTCGCTGCCCTCGCGGCCCGCTGTAACGATGTTGATCACCCCGGGGGGCATGATGCCCTCGATCAGCTCCATCATGCGGTATGCCGAGAGCGGCGCCTGGTAAGGTGGCTTCATGATCACGGTATTGCCTGCCGCGAGCGCCGGGCCCATCTTGCCTGCGGTGAACATGATCGGATGGTTATAAGCGACGATCCTGCCCACCACGCCGAAGGGTTCGCGCACGCTCAGGTTCACGACGCCATCGCCCATGGGAATGGTTTCGCCCTTCGCCTCGGTGACCATCCCCGCGTAGAACTCGATCTGCATCGCCGCGACGACGGCGTCCTTGAGCATTTCGCGGACAGGGTTGCCGCAGTTGGCCGCATCGAGCATCGCCAGTTCCTCGGCGTTGGCGCGCAGCACACCGGCCACCTTCTTCATCAACGCGGCGCGCTCCAGCGGCTTCGTCCTGCGCCACGCCTGGAAGCCTTTGTGCGCGGCCTTCACCGCCGCGTCCACGTCGGCGGTGTTCGCCTCGGCGGCCGGGCCGAGCGAATCCCCGGTCGCCGGGTTCACGGTGTCGGCGTAGCCGCCCAGGGGCTTCTGCCACTTGCCGTCGTAATACAGATCCCGATGTTTGGGAAGAATCGGTTCGATCTTCGCCCTGACTTTCGCCAGTTCATTCATCGTATTCATGCAATTTTCGCCTTTGGTATCGGGTATCGTCATGTTTCCTGCCCTGCCGCGCTAGCGTTTCTGGCCGGAGGCCGATCCCCCTAGTGCCGTGTCGTAGCCCGGCAGCACGCGCACGTCCACCACGCACACCGCGCCGTTCTTCACCGCCTCGATCCCCTTGGCGATGGCGGGGGCGATGTCCTCGGCCCGCTGCACCGGGCCGATGCCCTCGGCGCCCTGCGCGCGCGCCATCATCGCCAGATCGATGTCCGGCTGATCGATGCGCTGGCCGATCCACTTGTTCTCCACCGGCCGTGAGCGTTCCTTCGCCATGCGCTCCTGATGGACTTCGTCGTTGAAAAACGAGCGGTTGTTGGCGACCAGGATCAGGCAGGGGATGCCGTAATGCGCCGCAGTCCACAGCGCGGTGACGCCCATCAGGAAATCGCCGTCGCCCATAATGGCGATCGGCATACGGCCGCTGCCCTTGAGCGCGAGCGCAGCGCCCAGGGTAAGGCCCGGTCCGGCGCCCACGCCGCCGCCGCCCTCGGATCCGATGTAGTCCAGCGGGTGACGGAAATGGCGGTACGCGCCGTTCCAGCCGAGCGGCACGCGCGTGATGCACACCGGCATGCCTTCGGTGGCCTTGTTCAGCGCGTCCGCGAGCGCGCGGATCGAAACCACGTCGGCTGCCGCCTCCGGCAGAGTATCGCGTCTCGCCGGCGCCGCTTTCGGGCGCACTTTCGCCGCATCGAGCAGTAGCGGAACCACAGGATCCGGTTCGCATTGCAGGTAGAGGTCCACCGGCGGCAGCGCCTGATAATCCATGCTCCAGCCGCGATGCAGGTGAGCGTCGGCAGAAACCTGTATCACCTTCGCGCCGACGGCATCGGCGCCCCAGGCCTGCTTCAGCGTGCCGGCGAGGTCGACCCAGTCAAGCGACAACACCACATCGGCTTCGCGCAATACTTGCGCTGCCGCCGGTGAAAGGAAATTTCCGGGAGCGCCTGCATGGAGAGAATGGTCGGTGGGGAAGGCCGCGCCGATCTTGCTGTCGGTAAGCACATAAGCCTGCAGCTTCTCGGCGAGCGCAACGCGCGCGGTCCATCCCGCTTCGCTGCGCGATACCCTGCCGGCGAGAATCACGGGGTGCCTCGCCCCCGAGAGCAGCTTCGCCGCAGCCTCGACCAGCCGCGGGTCCGGCATGACGGACGCCGGCGCGGCGAACCGCTTCACGTCCGGCAGTGGCGGCACTACACCGATTTTCGCTTCCTGCAGCGCTGCGTCGAGGTTCACGTATGTCGGCCCGCGCGGCGCGGTGTTCGCGATCTGCACTGCGCGCAGCAGCGCTTCATACGCCGCGGGCACTGATGCCGGCTGGTTGTCCCACTTGGTGTAGTCGCGCACCAGGGCTCCCTGGTCACTCACCGTGTGGATCCAGTCGATCCAGGGCCTGCGGCGCGCCGCATCCAATGGACCGGTCGCGCCCAGGATCAGCATGGGCACGCGGTCACACCAGGCGTTGAAGATGGACATGGTGGCGTGCATCAGGCCTACGTTGGAATGCACCACCGCGCCCATCATGCGGTTCTTGACCTTGGCATAACCCTGCGCGAGCGAGATCGCCGATTCCTCGTGCAGGCACAACAGCATCTGCGGCGCGGTGTTGCCGAGGTAGTTGACGATACTGTCGTGCAGCCCGCGGTAGCTCGCGCCGGGGTTGAGCGCGAGATAGGGGATATCCAGCGCGCGCAGCATCGCGGCGACGGCGTCGCTGCCCCATGCTTCGGCCTGCTTCGGTACGGCAACCGGCGTGTCATGCACGATGGAACTTGCGGCCGGGTTCTTTGCGTTCATTTTCACTCCGTCGTTGACAAATTTCCGCCCGTCGCGGTGAGACTCGGCACCAGGCTGCACGGAACCGGGCCCTCGCCCCGGATGAAGCTGCGCGTGTCAATCGAGCCGGATACCGGCTTCCTTGATCGCTTTGCCCCAGCGCTCCGACTCCGAGCGGATGAATGCGGTGAACTCCGCCGGCGTGCTGGTGACCGGGTCAAGGCCGGCCGCGGCGATCCGCTCCTTGGCGTCGGGCAGCGCGTAGATGCGCAGGATCTCCTGGTTGAGCTTCGCGATGATGTCGCTCGGAGTCCCCGCCGGCGCCACCAGCCCCTGCCAGATCACGACATCGAAGCCCGGCAACCCCGCTTCCGCGGCGAGCGTAGGCAGGCCGGGCAGTGCCGCGATGGGACGGGTGCCGGTCGTGGCAAGCACGCGGAACTTGCCGCTCCTGATGTGCGGCACGCTCGAGGTGACGCCATCGACGATGAATTTCACGTCTCCCGAGAGCAGGCCCTGTACGGTGCCGGGACTGCCCTTGTAGGGAACGAACACCATGTCGAGCCCGCCTGCCTTCTTGAACATTTCCCCCGCAAGCTGCGTGGTGATGGTGCCGGCACCGAAGGTGACCTTGCCGGGGTTCGCCTTGGCCATCTGGACGAGCTCGGCCACCGATTTCGGTCCGGTACTGGCGTCGGTCACCAGGATCAGATGCGACCACACCGTGAGCGTTACCGGCGCGAAGTCCTTGATCGGGTCGTACGGCAGCTTGCTGTACAGGCTCTGGTTCATGACCAGGGTCGAATCGATCGCCATGAGCAGCGTGTAGCCGTCCGGCGCCGCCTTGGCGACCGCTTCGGCGCCGATGATGGTGTTCGCCCCCGCCCGGTTGTCGACCAGTACCTGCTGTCCCCAGTTCTCCGCCATCTTCTGGCCGATGATGCGCGAGAGCACGTCGGTGGGCCCGCCGGCGGGGAACGGAACGACGATCCGGATGGGCTTGCTGGGATAGGTCTGCGCGGTTGCGTTGCCCAGGCCGATTGCAGCCAGGAGCGCCAACGCGAGAATGCTCGCCAGGGATTTCATGATCTCCTCCTTTGCGGTCGTAAGCGTGATTATTCGATCTTGAGCCCGATGTCCTTGATCACTTTGCCCCACTTGGCGGTCTCGGAGCGGATGAATACGCCCAGTTCTTCGGGCGTGCTGCTCGTTGGCTCGATGCCGGTCACCGACAGGCGCTCGCGCACGTCCGGCAGGTTCATGATTCGCGTCAGCTCGGCATTGAGCTTGAGGACGATTTCGCGCGGGGTGCCCTTGGGCACCACCACGCTCTGCCACACCTGCGCCTCGTAGCCCGGGACGCCCTGTTCGGCGACTGTCGGGAGATCGGGAGCCTGGGGCAGGCGCTTGGCGCCCATGGCGGCAATCGCCTTCACCTTGCCCGCCTTCAAGTTCGTCAGCGCCGTCGAGATGCCCTCGAACAGCACGGGCACTTCACCGGTCATCAGTGCAGTGATAGTCGTCGCGCCACCCTTATAGGGGAC
>Ga0315281_10009992_pt1 | contig 13124 bp, 5 predicted proteins | sample YL17G07_0_MG_FD_204540 | JGI IMG/M metagenome (GOLD analysis project Ga0315281, IMG submission 204540) | Sediment microbial communities from Yellowstone Lake, YNP, Wyoming, USA - YL17G07_0 | ecosystem: Environmental > Aquatic > Freshwater > Lake > Sediment | place: USA: Wyoming | collected... | reverse complement strand
CCGGAGCTTGCGACGAGGCGAGGAGGCCGGCGGCGTTGAAGAGACACCACGATCCGATGAACAACGCGCCGCTGGACGCGGAGAGCACGATGACAGCGATCGCCAACGTCGGCTGCCCGGCCCGCTGGCACCGCGTCACGAGACGCACCAGGTACCACGTGATCGCGGGCGTGGTCGCCATCGACAGCAACGCCGCCCCGTTGATGAACGATCCCTGGTTCGCGAAATACCGCGCCAGCGCCGGCGCGCCCAGCGTCAGCGCGGGCGGGGCGCCGGCCATCGCCGTGTCGATGAGCACCGCCGCGACGAAGATGAGACCCGCCACGCCTGCTCGTATGTCGGTAACGTTCGTCATCCGATTCCTCGGTTCCCCGAAATCGAGCCGGCCAGGTCATGATAGCTGGACTCCGGCTCCGTTGCGACCCGCGATCAACCGGCGCGTTGCGCAAGATGTCGGATCTCAGCGAGCCGCTGGTTCGGCAAGACACCAGGCCGCCACGCGCGTTCCATCGCTGCACGGCTGGCGGCGAAGCATCACGGCCGTCGATGCGTGCGCCTCGACCTGCGCCCCGTATGCCGAGATGCGCATCTTCTCCGTGGACGCCAGGATGACCCGCTCCCGCGACAAGAACGTGATGGCGTAGGCATCCCAGTACCCCGCACGGCCGTAGGTGATCCCGTGGGCCACCAGATAGTCGGCCATCACCCGGTGGTGTCCGGGCGGCGGCGCGGCGGCGAAGTCGCGCACGAACCTCGCGTTGTCAACGAGGTTGCCTGCCGCCCAGACGGCGGCGGTCAGCGCCACCGCAGCCTGCCATCGCCGCGACGTCTCGATCTGGAAGTACGCGCCAAACAGCGCGATCGGCAGCAGGAGGGCGAACAGCGCGTATCGGATCACCGCGGGCATGCCGAGTACGATGCCGCCATTCAAGCCGTACGCGAGGATGGTCTGCAGCGCGATCAGCGCCAGGTACACGCAGAACCGGACGCCCTCGCCGCCCGCGCGCCGACGCCATTCTCTAGTTCGCGCCAACCACGCGATCCGGCCGATCGCCACGACCGTCGCTGCCAGGAAGGCGACTGTCGCCCCGATCGATCCCGCTTCGAGCCCGGTCGGGAGTCCGTACGCGCTCAGCATGTGCGGCCGGATCCCGAGCATGTCGGGCACGCCCCACGTGAGCAACTGGCGCAGTCGCGCCAGGTACGCGTCCGGCTGGAATGTCAGCCAACCGAGGATGGTCTGCGGGCCAAGCGTCGCCGACCCTGCAGAGTACACGCCTCCTGACGGACCGAATACGTTCACCTGCCGCTTGAGGACGTCAACCAGCAGCCACACAACGGCAAACGCGCCCGCCCCCTGCGCCAGCCTGACCGCAGACCAGGACCGCCACTCGCGCCACTCCGCGATCGCGACCGCGGGCAAGGCGAAGACCGTGAACTCCCGATGGAGCGCGCCAATGCACAGGAGCGTGCCGAAGGCCACCGGACGCCTGCGCAAGGCCCACAACAGGACCACATAGGCGAAGGGTTCGATACTGGCGCCAAGCGCGGTCAGCAACTCGACGGACACGACGGGCGTCGTCGCCGCGATGGGGAGCACCGCCACCAGGCCGAGCGCCGGGCGCACGCCCCAGCGGGCAAAGGCGGCGATCAACGAGAGGGCGACGACGATGTTGATGATGAGGAGGGGCAACCGCAGCATCGCGACCGTCGGTCCGCCGATCCAGAAGAAGGGCACGGCGATCCACGCCTGGACGCCCAACATGTAGTGCTGGCCGTAGAAGAACAACGGGAAGGCGCGGAACTCACTGAGATGCTTGGCCATCAGCCCCACGATGGCCTGATCCGAATCGAACAACTGCTCGTAGCGGAGCGGGACGAAGGAACGGCAGGCCACGAAGGCGGCGGCTGCAGCCGAGCAGATCACCAACTCACGCTGCCCCGCCGACCGCACGAGTCCACGCAGCGAGGCCAGACCGCTGGGACGAGCTACCACGAGACTATTGTCCCATGCCTCACGTGGCGTCCGGCTTCGGCCGGTGCCTCACGTGGCGTCCGGCTTCAGCCGGTGCCTCACGTGGCGTCCGGCTTCAGCCGGACCTGACCGTTCACGCCGATCCCCTCCCGAACCGCCGTGACGTTCCAGATCGTGTCGGCGTACTCGAGGATGGCACGGTCGCTCGAGAAGTATCCCATGCCGGCCACGTTGAGGATCGCCCGCCTCGCCCACTCGTCGCGGTCGCGGTAGAGCGCGTCGACCCGTTCCTGGCACGCGACGTACGACGCGTAGTCGGCGAGCAGCATGAAGTGGTCGTCCTTCGTCAAGGCCTCGACGATGGGGCGGAAGCGGTCGCGGGCGTCGGGTGAAAAATACCCGCCGGCGATCATGTCGAGCACGCGCGCAAGCTCGGGATTCGCGTCGTACAGCTCGCGGGGGTGATATCCCGCCGCGCGGCGCGCCGCCACCTCGTCGGTCGTCATCCCGAAGATGAAGATGTTGTCGTCGCCCACCTGGTCTTTCATCTCCACGTTGGCGCCGTCGAGCGTGCCGATCGTCAACGCGCCGTTCAGCGCCAGCTTCATGTTGCCGGTGCCCGACGCTTCGGTGCCCGCCGTCGAGATCTGTTCGGACAGATCGCCGGCCGGGACGATCGCCTCGGCGTTCGAGACGCTGTAATCCGCCACGAACGCCACCTTCAGCCGATCGCCGATCGCGGGGTCGTGGTTCACGACGTCGCCCACCGCATGAATGAGCTTGATGATGAGCTTGGCCATCGCGTAGCCGGGCGCCGCTTTGCCGCTGAAGATCACGGTGCGCGGCACCAGTGCATCACCGCGTCCGTCGCGTGCACGGTTGTAGCGAGTCACCACGTGCAGCAGGTTCAGAAGCTGCCGCTTGTACTCGTGAATGCGTTTGATCTGAATGTCGAACATGGACGACGGATCGACGGCAAGCGCGAGCCGGTCCTGAATGAGACGGGCCAGCTGCGCCTTGTTGGCCTGCTTGACGTCGCGAAAGCGTTCGCGGAAATCCGGGTCGTCGGCGAAGGCCGCGAGCTTCCGGATCTGCGACAGATCCGAGATCCACTCCCCGCCGACGTGTGCCGTGATCAACGCCGACAGTCCGGGATTCGCCTGGTTCAGCCAGCGCCGGGGCGTGATGCCGTTGGTGATGCTGACCATCTTGTCCGGAGACAGAGCGTCGAAGTCGGCGAAGATCGTCCGCCGCATCAGGTCCGTGTGCATCCGCGACACGCCGTTCACCCGGTGACTGCCGACGATGGCCAGATGCGCCATGCGCAACCGGCGGTGCCCGTCACCCTCGTCAACCAGCGAAACGCGTCTCACCCGGTCCACGTCGCCGGGATAGGCGTGGCGCACGCGCTCGAGATGACGGTGGTTGATCTCGTAGATGATCTGCAGGTGACGAGGCAGCATCCGCTCGAGCAGGCTCACGGGCCACGTCTCGAGCGCCTCGGGCATCAGCGTGTGGTTGGTGTACGAGAACGTCCGCTGGGTGATCTCCCACGCGCGATCCCAGCCCAGGCGATGGCCATCGAGCAGGACCCGCATCAACTCGGCGATCGCGATCGACGGATGCGTGTCGTTGAGCTGAATGGCGACCTTGTCGGGCAGTTCGTCCAGGTTGGTATGGGCGACATGGAACCGGCGCAGGATGTCCTGCAGCGATGCGCACACAAAGAAGTACTGCTGTTTCAGCCGGAGTTCCCGGCCGCTCTCGGTCGTGTCGTCCGGGTAGAGCACCTTGGACAGGTTTTCGGATTCACTCTTGCCCTCGACGGCCCTGATGTACTGCCCCGCGTTGAAGTACTTCAGGTTGAAGTCGCGCGAAGCTTTCGCCGACCAGAGACGCATGTTGTTCACCGTTCCGGTCGCGTACCCGGGGACCGGCGTGTCGAACGCCATCGCCATCACGTGCTCGGTGTGGACCCAGTGAAACCGCGGCTCGCCATGCTCGTCGGTGAACTGCACCACGCGCCCGCCGAACTTCACGGGAAAGAGCACTTCGGGGCGCGGGAATTCCCACGGGTTGCCGTACCGCAGCCAGTTGTCCGGCGCCTCGATTTGCCACCCGTGTTCAATGTGCTGGCGAAACATGCCGTACTCGTAGCGGATGCCGTACCCATACGCGGGCAGCGAGAGCGTCGCCATCGAATCCAGGAAGCAGGCGGCCAGCCGGCCGAGCCCGCCGTTGCCGAGCGCGGCGTCCGGCTCGATCTCCGAGACGTGGTCGAAGCGTAATTCGAGGTCCGACAGCGCGTCGCGAAACGGTTCGTACAGCCCCATGTTCAGCAGGCTGTTCGACAGGACCCGGCCGGTCAGGAACTCCAGCGACAGGTAGTACACCCGCTTCGCGTCCGAGCGGTAGTAGCTGCGCATGGTCTCCATCCAGCGCTCGATCAGGCGTTCGCGCACGGCGTAGGCCGCCGCGTGGAACCAGTCACGCGTGGTGGCGGTGATCGGGTCCTTCCCGATGGAGTAGACGAGCCGATGGGAGATCGACTCGCGAAGGGAGGTCGCGGGCACGGTGCCTGGGGGTATGGCCATGCGGACCCTCACTCAAGGCGTGTGCCATGAGCGACCCGGCAGAAAGGGACCGGGAGCGTGCCACGCTTGCCGGAAATCCGGCATTTTGGTTCGGGCGCCGGTTCTGAGCCAAAAAAAAATGCTCCCCAGCCTTTCTTGGAGACAAAAAGAGACGAAAAGGACCTATACTCCTCCCTTCATTCTGTGGTCTCAACGCGATTCTTTCTTAGCCGGCGTCCTCGAAGATGTACCTGCAACGATGGAGGAATAGCGGAATGACGAAAGCCTGCCAACTAAAGTCAGTGATTCTGGCGCTGGCCTGTCTGTGCCTGGTGCCGGCCGCCGCGCGCGCCCAAAGCACGCTCACGGGCGTCGTCAAGGACACGTCGGGAGCGGTGCTCCCGGGTGTCACGGTCGAAGCCGCCAGCCCCGTGCTGATCGAAAAAATCCGCGTCGGCTCGACCGACGAAAACGGCGGGTACCGCCTGGTGGACCTGCGTCCCGGCGTCTACACCCTGTCCTTCACGCTCGCGGGGTTCTCCACGGTCAAACGCGAAGGCCTGGAGCTGCCATCCGACTTCACCATGACCGTGAACAGCGAGCTGAAGGTCGGCGCGCTGGAAGAAACGCTGACGGTCACCGGCAGTTCTCCGGTCGTGGACGTGCAGAGCACCACGAAGTCCCAGGTCCTGAGCCGGGAGACGCTCGACGCGATTCCGACGGGGCGCACGATTCAGGGCATGGGGCAGCTGATCACCGGCGTCTCGTTGAACATCCCCGACGTGGGCGGCTCGCGCGCGATGCAGCAGACCTACATGTCCGCACACGGCATGAGCGCGTCGCAGACGACGGTGCAGGTGGACGGGCTGATGGTGAACGGCCTCGACGGCGACGGCGCCGTGCAGAACTACTTCAACAGCACGATGAGCCAGGAAATGGTCTACACGACCAGCGGCGCCGCGGCCGACGTGTCCGGCGGGGGCGTCAAGCTCAACATGATCCCGAAAGACGGCGGCAACATTTTCGCCGGGAGCGTGTTTGGCGGCTACCAGAACAAGAACTTCCAGACGAGCAATCTCACCGACGATTTGAAAGCGCGCGGCCTGAAGTCCGCCGATGGCATCGACAAGCTGTCCAACATGGAAGCCTCGATCGGCGGGCCGATCATGAAGGACCGGATGTGGTTCTTCTTCTCGGCGCGCATGTTCAAGCTCGATACGCTGCCGGCCGACGTCTTCAACGCTGACGGTTCAGCGGGCGTCGATCCCCAGGGCATCAACAGCGCGCAGGCGCGCGTCGTCTGGCAAATCAGCCAGAAGACCAAGCTCTCGGCCTACAACGATCGTATCGGCAAGAACCGCGGGGCCGCGATGACGGCGGGGTTCGATCCGGCGACCGCCTCGCAGGTCTGGAATTCGCCCATCTACACGACGGGCTCCGTGAAACTGACGTCGACGCTGACCAACAGAATTCTCGTGGAGGCTGGCGTCTCGACCAACTACGAGCGCTACAACATCATCTATCAGCCGGGCATTTCGAAGGCCCGCGGGACGCCAGAATGGTATAGCACCATCAACAAGCAGGACCTGGCGCTCGTGACCCAGTACAACGCGGCGCTCTACGAGCTGGGACAATATCCCGACCGCTACGCCCTCTCCGCGGCGGTGTCCTACGTCTCCGGGACGCACAACATCAAAGTCGGCGTCCAGAACAGCTGGGGGCGGTACCGCCGCACGCGCGTGGCCAACGGCGACCTTCGGGCGTTCTTCCTGAACGGCGTGCCCTCCCAGGCGCAAATCCTGAACACGCCGCTTGACTTGACCGACGAGCTGCACGGGGACACGGGGATCTACGCGCAGGATGTCTGGACCCTGAATCGCCTGACGCTCAACTACGGCGCGCGCTGGGAATACTTCACGCACGGCATTCCCCTCGAAACGTCTCCGGCCGGCCGCTTCACGGCCGCGCGGACGTTCGGGCCGATCGAGATGCCGACGTGGAAGAGCATCGCGCCCCGGTTCGGCGCGGTGTACGACCTGTTCGGGGATCAGAAGACCGCGCTCAAGTTCAGCATCGGAAAGTACATGCAGGCGGGGTCCACCGGCTTCACGGAGACCTACAACCCGCTGGCGCTGACGACGGCGAATGTGACCTGGACCGACCTGAACGGCGACAAAGTGCCGCAAGGTGAGCTCGGCTGCACCTATCTGAGCGCAGGCTGCGAAATCAACCTCGCGCAGTTGCCGGCCGGATTCGGCGTCCTCAGCATCGCGAACTTCGATCCGGACATCCAGCGGATGTACAACATCGAAACGAGCGTGAGCGTCCAGCACGAACTCTTTCCGCGGGTCTCGGTGTCTGGCGGCTGGTTCCATCGCGACTACAAGAACCTGCGCCGGCGCGACAACGTGCTGCAGTCGTTCGCCGACTACACGCCGTTCACGATCTTCAGCCCGATCGACGGCACCCCCATCACGTACAACAACGTGAGCGTGGCGGCACGGACGCGCGTGAACACGTTCGATACCACGGCGTCGAGCGATCGCACGCTGGCGTACAACGGCTTCGAGTACAGCTTCAACGCGAGGCTGCCCAAAGGGCTCACGATGTTTGGCGGCGGGATGAGCGAGCGGACCATCGGGAACGTGTGCGACGAGAAGTGGAATCCGAACCTGTTGCTCTACTGCGACCAGAGCAAGAGCGGCATCCCCTTCAGGACGCAGTTCAAGATCGCCGGCACCGTGCCTCTGAAGTACGGCGTCGCGGTCAGCGTTTCGTTCCAGAGTCTCCCAGGCTATCGATACGGCACGGCGGCGCTCAACATCGACACCGGCATCGTGGCGGGTCCCAGTGGCCAGCCGGGCGCGGCGTCGCTGGCGACGCCCAACGGCGCGGGCACGGTGTGGCTCATCACGCCGACCACGCGCTACACCGTCTGCCCAGGCAGTTCGGCGTCCGCCGGCTGCGTGGTCAACGCGTTGGTGGATCCGGGATTGAACGTGGCGTCTCTCTCGGTGCCGCTCGTCGCGCCGCAGACCGAGTTCGGCGATCGCATCAACCAACTGGACCTTAATCTGGCGAAGACGATCAAGGTTGGTCATGCCAGCATCCAGCCAAAGATCGATTTCTTCAACCTGCTCAACCGGTCGTCGGTGTACGCGATCCGCAGCCTCAACTACGGCACCGCGGCGTACAACCTGCCGTCGTCGATTCTGGTCGGCCGCGTGTTCCAGCTCGGGGCCGTTGTGAAGTTCTAGCTGACAGGCTGCTGACAACGCCAGCAGCCTGAACTTAGAACTGAAAACTTAGAACTGAAAACTGAGAACTGAGAAATGTGAAGTGAAGATTCGGGCCACTTCTGGCCGAAGTTCGAACTTCTAAGTTCTTAGTTCTTAGTTCTCTTCAGGTCTCTCACTTCAGGCTGCGTTCTTCAGCAGCCTGTTATCCGCCCATCGGCACGTCGTGCCGGCTGAAGAACTCTACTGCCCACTCGCGCGCGAGTAGCGCCTCGGCACGGATTCTGGCCATCGCATCAGTCACCGGCACCTCGCGCTCGAACTGGCTCTGCAGGTCGAACGCGGTAATCTCGAACGGATTCTTGGCGTAGCCGTGCTTGATCGCGCCCACCACGTACGACAGCAGATAGTCGTCCATCCCCAGCGTGCGCACCTGGACGGCGTGACACAGCTCGTGGACGTGCGTGCCCTCGGTGGCCATGTCCGCGTGGACGAAGATCAGATCCGTGAACGTGATGGCCGAGATCGGCATCTGCTCCAGCATCGCCAGCTCAGGCAGACCGCCCTTCGAGAACGTCGGAAACGGAACCTTCTTCACGCGTACGACGCGCGTCTCGTTGAGCACGACCTCCGGGAAATAGTCCGGCAGGCGCAGGAATCCGGCCTGCGCGACAGGGATCGCCTGCGCGGCGTGCTCCGCGTGGCGGGCGTCGACCCACAGGTGGGCCTTGGGAAGCAGGCGGTTCAACCGCTCGAGAAAGTCCTTCACTGTTCGCGCCGTGCGCGCCGAATTTTAGCACGCGCGCGCATCGCAAAGGCGAACCGTACTTCTCGTGACGGAGGGCGGCCATATATAATGCCGACGCTTGAGCCTCGCAAACGGCGCGCGTCTTGGTCCGTATGAAATCGTCGCCCCGATCGGTGCCGGGGGGATGGGCGAGGTCTACAAGGCGCGCGACTCCCGCCTGAATCGCGACGTTGCCATCAAGGTCCTGCCGGCGACGTTTTCCGCCGACCCCGAACGGCGCGAGCGCTTCGAGCGCGAGGCACGCGCGGTCTCGTCGCTGAACCACCCCAACATCTGCGCCGTGTATGACGTCGGGTCCCAGGACGGGATCGATTACCTCGTCATGGAACTGCTCGACGGCGAGTCGCTTGCCGCCCGGCTCGTCAACGGCCCGTTGCCGCTCGACGCGGCCCTGCGCTGCGGGATTGAAATCGCCGACGCGCTCAGCCGTGCGCACCGCGGGGGCATCGTCCATCGCGACCTCAAGCCGGCCAACGTGGTGCTCACCAAACAGGGCGCCAAGCTGCTCGACTTCGGTCTGGCGAAAGTCGGTGCGCCGGCCGGGCCCGCGTCGGGCGCCTCGATGATGCCGACGATCGAGAAGTCGCTGACCGCCGACGGCACGATCCTCGGGACGTTCCAGTACATGGCGCCCGAGCAGCTCGAGGCGCAGGACGCCGACGCGCGCACCGACATCTTCGCGTTCGGCGCGCTTTTGTACGAAATGGTCACCGGGCGGAAAGCGTTCGAGGGCCGCAGCCAGGCGAGCCTGATCGCCTCGATCATCAACGCGAACCCGGCGCCGCTGTCGTCGATCGCGCCGATGACGCCGCCCGCGCTCGAACGGCTCGTGCGCATCTGCCTGCAGAAAGATCCCGACGACCGCTGGCAGACCGCACACGACGTGGCGACGCAGCTGCGGTGGATTGCCGAAGGCGGATCGCAGATCGGCGCGCCGGCGCCCGTCGTGGCGCGGCGCAAATCGCGCGAGCATCTCGCGTGGGGACTCGCGGCGGTGCTGGCGATCGTGGCGGTCGCCGCGACCGTACGGATCGTGCTGCACTCCGACCCCGCGCCGCAGCCGACACGTTTCCTCGTGGCGTCGCCGCCCGGTGTCGTGCTGTCGTTTCCGCGCATTTCTCCAGACGGCCGGACGATTGCGTTCGTCGGCACGGCGGCGACGCGGAACCGGACGTCGATCTGGATCCGCGCGCTCGACTCGTTCGAGGTGCGCGAGATCGAGGGGACCGAAGGCGTCCTGCGCCCGTTCTGGTCGCCCGACAGCCGGTACCTGGGGTTCTTCGTCGGCCGGCAGCAGCTGAAGAAGGTGGCCGTCGCCGGCGGACCGCCGCAGCTCGTGGCCACGCACGCTGGCGGGGCGGACGGGTCGTGGTCGAGCCAGGGCGTGATCCTCTTCGACGGCGGCCCGGCCGATCCCATCTGGCGCGTGCCGGCGGGCGGCGGGTCGGTGACCGTGGCGATGAAGCCGGACCCCGCGCGCAAGGAATCCGGCGTGGCCTGGCCGGTCTTTCTGCCAGACGGCCGACACTATCTGTACGCGGTCAACGACGCCAACGGTCCGGTCGGGCTCCGGGTGGGGACGCTCGACGAAGACGGATCCACGGCGCTCGGCGACGTGCAGTCGCGCTTCGAGTACGCGGCGGGCTACCTCGTCTACGTGAGCCAGAGCACGCTCGTGGCCCGTCCGTTCTCGGTGAAGACGCGCACCTTCACCGGCGACCCGTTTCCCGTCACCGACAAGATCCAGGTGCAGAATCTTGGCCTCGTGGACTTCTCGATGTCCGCCGCGGGCGACCTCGCGTACATCACGCAGGCGGTCGAGCAGAAGAGCCGCCTGCTCTGGGTGAACCGCGCCGGCCAGGATACCGGCACGGTCGGCGAGCCGGCCGTCTTCGGCGATCTGGCGCTCTCGCCCGATGCCAGCCGCGTGGCCGTGTCGATCACGTCCAGCGGCGCGGGTCGATTGGGCGAAAACATCTGGATCTACGACGTGAAGCGCGGCGCGGCGTCCCGGCTCACGTTCGCCGATGGACGGCAGATCGCTCCGGTCTGGTCGCCGGACGGAACGCGGGTCGCCTACGCCGCGGCGGGAAAGTCGCTGTTCAATCTCGCCACGAAACTGGCCAGCGGCGCCGGCGCCGAGCAGGCGTTCCCCGAGGACAAGGACCACTATCTGTTCGCCACCGACTGGTCCCGCGACGGCTCGCGCCTGATGGTCACGATCGCGTCGCGCAACAGAGACAACAGCGACCTGACAGTCTTCGATCCTTCACGTCCCGGAAAATCCGAGCCGTTTCTGCAGACGCCGAGCCCCTTGTTCGAAGCGATGGGGCGATTCTCACCGGACGGCCGCTTGGTGGCGTACCACTCGAACGAGTCGAAGCGGAACGAAGTGTACGTGCAGCCCTATCCGCCTAGCGGGGGACGCTGGCAGATTTCCACGGCCGGCGGCGGTTCGCCGATCTGGAGAGGCGACGGCCGCGAGATCTTCTACACGGGGCTGGACGACACGGTCTACGCCGTGCCGGTCGAGGCCAAGGCCGGCAGCCTCGAGGTGGGAAATCCCGTGAAGCTGTTCCAGCGCGTCCTGGTCCACGGAGGGCCGCAGACATACCGGTGGGCGGCCGATCGCGACGGCCAGCGCTTTCTCCTGAACGTGCCCGTGGAAAACGCCACACCGCAGTCGGCGCAGATCGTCCTCAACTGGGCCGCCACGCTCCGCCAGAACCCGTAACAGGTTGTTGAAAAGCCAGCAACCTGAACTTAGAACTGAAAACTCGGAACTGTGAAGTGACCTTCGGCCAGGTCCGGCTAAAGCCGGACACCACGTCTACAGAGTTGTGGAAAACGCTCTACGTTCTGAGTTCTCACTTCAGGCTGCGTTCTTCAGCAGCCTGCTGGCTCTTACCCGCGCAGGGCCGCCAACGGCTCGATCCGGGTCGCACGCCACGCGGGCACAAGCGTCGCCACCAGCCCGGCCAGCAGTATGCACGCGGTGCCGATCGCGAACGATGTCGCGTCGGTTGGTTGCACTTCGTAGAGGAACGCGCTCAGCGTTTCGGCCATGGCGAGCGCGGCGACCGCTCCCACGGCCAGCCCGGCGACCGTCACGCCAAGGCCCTGGCGCAGGATCATCAGCAACAGGGACGTGCGATCCGCCCCCAGCGCGCTGCGCAATCCGATCTCGGCGGTGCGCTGGGTCACCCCGTACGCCGTGACCCCGTAGAGACCGACCGCGGCCAACAGGAGCGCGAGGCCGGAAAGTCCCGCGAGCAGCCACGTACGCAGCGCCGGCTGCGCGGCGGCCGCCGAGACGACCGCATCGAGGTCCAGGATTCGGCCGACCGCCACGCCGGGATCGATCGCGTGAATGGCCTTCTGGAGAGCAGCGGTCACTCCGCTGCGATCGCCCGCGGTCCTCACGATCACATAGGTCGCGCGGAAGGGTCGCTGGCCGTACGGCATGTAGACCGCACCGTCTGGCGCCTTGTCGAGACCGGAGTACTTCACGTCGCCGACCACGCCCACGACAACGGGCAGCGGCGCGTTGGGTTGCGAGGGACCGACCGCGATCGATCGGCCGATGGGATCCTCATCCGGGAACAGCCGCCGCGCAAGGCGATCGCCGAGAACGACCACGCGCGGGGCGCCGGCCGTGTCGACCGGCGAAAACAGGCGGCCGCGAATCAACGGCACGCCAAGCGCGCCGAAGACATGAGGACTCGCCGCGATCATCTCGATCGCGACATCTTCCGCCTGTCCCGTTCGCGGATTCCGCGCCGACATCGTCGTGTGCATCTGGGAGACGCTCGGCGGCACGCTCGAGACGGTACCTGCGGCACCGACTCCTGGAATCGCCGCCAAAGTCGAGAGGAGCCGGTCGAGAAACGCGGTTTGACGAAGGGGATCCGCAAACACACCCGAGGTGAGATCCAGCCTGGCCGTCAGGACACCCTCCGCGCGGATCCCGACATCAACCCGCAACAGCGCGGCGAGGCTGCGCGCCAACATGGCGCTCCCCACGAGCAGCACGAGCGACGCCGCGATTTGCAGGGCTACCAGCGTCGCGTGCAGGCTCCGGGTGCCTCGCGATGCCATGCGGGTCTCCTGGAGTACCGTGCCGGGTTGCGTCCGGGACAGTCGCACCGCGGGCGCCGTTCCGAACAGAAACACCGACAGCACGCCGAGCGCTCCGGTAAAGAGGAGCACGGGCGCGTCCAGGCGCACGTCGCCCAGGCGCGGAAGGCCTGGTGGCGGCGCGATCGTGATCAACGTCAGGATTCCTTGCGCCAGCAGCAGACCGAGCATCGTCCCACCCACCGCGACGAGGGCACTCTCGGCGAATACCTGCGCGATCACGTGCCGTCGGCTGGCGCCGATCGCCGTTCGAATCGCCATCTCGCGAGAGCGCTCCACGCCACGAGCTAGCGCAAGGTTGGCGAGGTTCGCGCACGCCACGAGCAGCACCAGCGCGACGGCGGCGAAGAGCATCAGCAGAGCCGGGCGCACCGGGCCCGCGATGCGATCGCGCA
>Ga0315281_10009991_pt1 | contig 13124 bp, 9 predicted proteins | sample YL17G07_0_MG_FD_204540 | JGI IMG/M metagenome (GOLD analysis project Ga0315281, IMG submission 204540) | Sediment microbial communities from Yellowstone Lake, YNP, Wyoming, USA - YL17G07_0 | ecosystem: Environmental > Aquatic > Freshwater > Lake > Sediment | place: USA: Wyoming | collected... | reverse complement strand
CTTTTACCGAGGATGAAATCCCGATTGACGTCTTCCTTGGTAATTTTCGTGTCTTTCATTTTGATCTGCTCTCCTCCTTTTACCTCGACGTCTCCATGCTAAAAATAATATCGGAAGGCGAAAAAGGCGAAGTTCGGATAAGCGCCGAACTCCGACCTGAGCCGGGTGGTCGCGGCGAATTCGCCCGGAAAGGCGACGATCGCGGGGCTACGGCCGAGCCTCAGCAGGGCCCCAGCGGCCAGATAGATATTTTCGGCGACGTTGTACTCCGCCTGTGGGAAAAAGGCCGCCGAGGCATCGCCGATGTTCCAGAGGACAAGCCCCGTCACCGGAAGGAGCGGATGGAGCTGATAGCTCAAGCCGACGGCCGCGTAATGGCGGCCCATTAAATATGCCGAGCCGCGCGTATAGGCGACGGTCGAGAAACGCTCCAAATAGGATTCTGGCTTGCCCGCTCCCGCCGAATTGTAATGATACTCGAGAAAGCCGTAGAGGCGGTTGCTCGGGCTGCCGTCGATCCCGGCCGACAGGCGATAATAGGCCTTTTCTTCGGGCCGCGCGGGATCGGACGCGGCCACGGCGTCCGGGATGACGGCGGCCGCTTCAATCCAGGCGCCGGCCGGGCCGATCGAACCGGCAATGTCCAGTCCGAAAAGGGCGTTCTCCTGAAAGACAAGGCCGAGGGCGGTCACGTCCATCCCCAGGATCGGGGCCCGCGCCTTGAGATAGAGCGCGCTCTTATCGAAGGCGAAATCGCGGCCGAAGACATAGCCGGCGTCGATCTCGCTCATGGTCCCGAGCGGCACGCGCCAGCGGACAGCGTCGACGCCGTAGCGCTCCTCCTTGTCGAGCTCGTTGAAGGAGAACGGCGCGATGACGTCGGTCGGATTGACGACGCGGGCGCTTCCCCAGGCGACCGGCTGGCGGCCGATAGAAATGTCGCCGACCTTTGTTTTCAGGGTCAGGAAGAGCCGGTCGAGGTTTTGATAGACGCCGAAGCTTCTGATCGGCGCGCCGGGCCGGGGGAGAATCCGGTCGCGAAGGTCGACCAGGCGGTAGGCGGTCGCATCGAGCTGGAAGCCGAAGGCCGAGCCGGCGAAAAGGGCCGGGTCCTGGATGCGCGGTGAAACGTCATAGGCTGCCTGGATGGAGATATTTTTTGCCGGTGTCCAATCGAGCTTCAGGCGGAGGCGGTTGTTCACCGCTCCCATAAGGGCCGGCGCGGGCGCTCCGTCCGTGCGGGCGGGCTGGAAGGCGACGGAGAAGCTCTTGACGTATCCGCGGACGCGGAAGGGCGATTCTATATTGGTTTCATCTTGCGCTTGAGCCTGGTCCTGGCCGGACGCGACGGGCGGTAGGGCGAGCGCTACGGCGAACAATGCGGCTAAGACCGCAGTGATCGCCTTCGGCCGCCTCTTCAGCTTATGCGGCCCGCCCCGCTCAGGCCGATGTCGCATGAAAAATTCTCCCGCTTTCCCTGTCCTCGTCGCTGTGGATGATGCCGTCCTTGATGACGATGACTCGCCGCGCTCGTTCCGTGATCATCGGATCATGGGTGCTAAAGATAAAGGTCATGCCCGTCCGGTCATTGAGCTGCTTCATCATGGTCAAGAGGTCTGCGCCGGTCTTGGAGTCGAGGTTGGCGGTCGGTTCGTCGGCCAGGATCATGAGGGGCTGGGAGACCATAGCCCGGGCGATGGCCACCCGCTGCTGCTGGCCTCCCGAAAGCCGGGTCGGGAACCGGTCGCCGTAGCCCGCCATGCCCAGTTGTTCCAGGATGTCGGTCACCCGCTGCCGCCGCTCCTCGCGGACGAGCTTCTGCAGGACCATGATGTATTCGACGTTTTCGACGACGGTCAGGACCGGGACGAGGTTGTAGGCCTGGAAGATGAAGCCGATGTGGTCGCGCCGGAAGTCGGACAACTCCCGGCCGCTCATTTCCGATAGGAGCTTGTCCTTGAGCCAGACCTTTCCTTCGGTCGGCCGGTCGAGGCCCGAGATCAGGTTGAGGAGGGTTGTCTTCCCCGAACCCGACGGCCCGACGATGGCCGTGAATTCCCCGCCGTGGATGGTCAGGTCGATGCCGCGCAAGGCCTCCACGGACACCCCGTTGTCGGTGTAGGTCTTCCGGAGGTTCTCGGTGACGATCAATTTCACGTTCGCGTTTTCCATAGCTTCACTCCTTCACAAAGTCCTTCGCATGGCCTTGGTGATGCTCATTTTCGAAGCGTAGCCGGCCGGATAGAGGCCGACAAGCATGGTGAAAAGAAAAACGATGATCGGGTAGACGATGAACTGCTCGACGGTCATGACCGGGTAGAGGAGGTCCTTGAAAGAGACGCCCATGTATTCTATACCCCGATAGTCGAGCCCGGTTTTGCAGATGATGAATGTCACGACGAATCCGAGGATGATCCCCAATACGCTGCTGAGCAGGCCCAACGCCCCCGCTTCATAGACCACCAGCTTGCGGATGCCGCCCGGCCGAGTGCCGACGGCCCTTAGCACGCCGAACTCGAACATCCGCTCGTAAACGGACATGAACAGGGTGTTGATGATCCCCAGGGCGATAATGCCGAACAGCAGGACCCCGATGATGGCCGTGGCGAATCCGGCCAGGGCCGAGACCGCCTTGAGCTGGGGGAAAAGAACGGGCCAGCCGACGGCTTCATTGCCGTCGTTGGAGTAATCCTTCCAGAGAGGGTCGGTCTCGTTCGAGGCCATTTTGGGATCTTTGAGGGTGAGGGCGATCTGGTGGACGCCCTTTTTCAGGTCGAGCATGTCCTGAGCTTTGGACAGCCGGACGAAGACTATCCCTTTATCCATTTCGTCGATGGCGAAGCGGTAGATCCCGGAGATGCGGAACATCTCCTGGGCCAGGTTATCCGATCCGGCCTGGGCTGCGGTCAGGACGAGCCGGTCGCCCAGCCTGGCCTGGAGCGTTTCGGCTAGCTTCACTCCGAGGACGATGTCCTGGGAGCTTCCTCCGCGCTTTCCGGCGGCCGCGATGTTCTCGAAGAAGCGGCCTTCGACGATGGCTTCGGCAATCTTGGAGAACTTTCGTTCAGAGTCCGGCGCGATTCCAACCATCAAGACCGGACTGACTTCGCTGGCCGAGCTGGCCATGGCGAAATTCAACGTCCTCGGGGCGAAGGCTTTCACCCGGGAATCATGGGCCAGCCGGGCGAGGACGTTGTCCGCGCCGGCGATCACCCGGCCGGTTTCTTGCGTCTCTCGGAATCCAGCGCTGTTGATCTGGCCTTCGCCGCTGAAAGAACCGGTTGCGGTGTTGATCAAGCTGTCGGTCGTGCCCTTGACCAGGGCGTCGGTGAAGATCAGCGCGGCCAGCCCGAGGGCGATGGCTGTGCCGGTGATGAAGGTTCGCCGTTTGTTCCGAAAAAGGTTGCGCCAGGCGGCTTTAAGATGGATGTTCATGGGGCGTCTCCTCGTTTCCTCATGTGAAGCGGATGGATCGGGCCGCATCGGTCCTGGCGGCCTTGAGGGCCGGATAGACGGAGACGACGAGGGCAGCGACGAGGACGAGCAGGGACGGAATGATGTAGCATCGTGCCGAGATCTCGACCCTGAGAGTGTCGTAAACCATTCCGCCAAAGGTGAAGCCCTGGGAAAATTTGAACCCGTGCCGGGATAGGTAGAGATTGGCGGCCGTCCCGACGACGCTGCCGACGGCGATGCTGCCCAGGGCCATGAGGAGCACTTCGTTCAGGATCATCCGGAAGAGCCGGCCCGGCCGCGTGCCCAGGGCCTTGAGCAAGCCGTGTTCCCGCCGCCGCTCCAGGACCGACATCAGCGTCGTGTTCAAGACGCCGACGGCGACGATGATGAAGAAGATGATGAGCGAGACCTGGTGCTCTTTATTCTCGGCTTGCATGGCCTTATAGAAGCCGCGGGCGAATTCCTGCCAGGGCTCGACCGATAGGCGCGGGTCGGCCAGGGCGCTTTCGACGGCCCGCTCGACCTTGGCCACCTTGTTGAGCTTCGGCGCGACGATGGCGATCTCGTGGGCCTGGCCGTTCAGGACGAGAAGCTCCTGGGCGTCGGCGATGTGGAGGAAGAGCGAAGTCCGGTCGGTGACCTCATTGCCGCTGTCGACCAGGCCGACGATGCGATATTTCTCGTTGGCCAGCGAGCCGTCGGCTCCCTGGGTGACGAAGACGAGCTCCTCGCCCAGCTTGGCCTTGAGCGTCTTGGCCAGGCCGCGGCCGATGGCGGTTTCCTTAGCGGGGCCGGCGGCGAGCGGCCGGCCTTCATAGATCTTTTTATTGAAGTTGACGGCCTTGTTCTCGAGGTTCGGGTCGATCCCGGTGAGGACGGCGGCCGCGGTCTTTTCTCCGACCGAGGCCAGGCCAGCCGAGAAGACGCGCGGCGCCCAGGCTTCCACACCTTCCGTTCCATCGATCGTCTCGCCGACCTTGAGATAGTCCGGGATGATCTTGTGGAGAGAGGGCTTGTCGAGATAGCCCTGGGCGTGGACCTGGATGTGCCCCATGCTGTTGCGGGTGAACATATCGATCATGCCGTTGAAGCTGCCGTCGGTGAGCCCGACCGCGATCATGACCAGGACGAAGCCGCCGAACATGGTCAGAGAGGTCAATAGGGAACGGCGCTTTTGCCGGAAGATGTTGCGAAGAGCCATTTTGCTCATGGGCGTTTCTCCTGCGGCCGCCTATTTTTGGGATTGGAGATTGCGGAGCGAAAAAATCTCGTCGCTCAAAGGAACATCGAACTCGAGCTTGTCGTAGCGGATGACGGTCTTGTACCCCTCCTTGGTCCGGGGGATCATTTCCATAACCGAAGGCACGCTCCGTGCCCCGAACTTCTTGACATCGCCGAAGTGGAGGGAGCGAACCAGCGTCCCGCGCTCGTCGAAGAATTCCTGCCAGAGCGGGATGAGGTCGGATTCGCGGATGGCGGCGATGGTCTTATCCCAGATGATCGGCAGTCCTTCCTTTGGCCGGGATTCGATGTAGATGACGCCGGGCTCAACCTTCTCGGGCCTGATGAGGCGGGACGTGAAGTCGTCGGCCAGCTTGTATTCCTTAACCAGGTCGTCGTTGGTGAAGTCCGAGCCCATCCAGGAGCTCATCATCATCGACGGGGGAAGCTTCATCACTTTGTCGGTCTTGGGGAAGTAGTTCCACATCTCGTTGCCGATCTTCAGCGTCCCCACGCCCTGCTCTTTGAGGGGGAAGAGGATCCGGATGAACATCCGGTCCTGTCCGCGGGTCCAGCCCCGGAGGACAAGCGTCCGCTGCCAGTTCGGCGTGATGATGGTCATCGTGATCTCGGTGGTGCTCGACCGGCTGCGGTAGAGGTCGTCGATTCTCTTGAGGATCGTTTGGACATCGGCCGTGGCCGTCGTTTGGGCCCGATCGGACGATATAGCCGGCGAAAAGGCGACGAGAGTCAGACTCATGATTGCCCAGATAGCGGCGATAGGTTCCCACCCTGAGATCATCCGATTATTCTGTCGTTTCATGACGGCCTCCGATTCAAAGACATAATTACCAAATGTCAATAAATTGAACCTCTAATATATAATACGTACTATACGTACAAATAGTTTACTTATAGTAAATATTTTATCAATCTTTTTTTTCGGCCGGCAGAGACGTTCCTCATGCCTGAGAATCCGGCCTGCGCGCCGATAAAGGTCGGGGGCAACATTCGCGACTTGGGGCGGGTGATCGGGGTGATGAGAAAGTATTGAGTGGCGAGAACGCCGTGGGCGGTCTGCTCCTTGCCGGACGGCGGACCTCGGTGACGGGATCACCGACCTCCGGATCTGCGGAAGATTCCAGAGGACGCGCGGCGGGCTTGCCTTTTTGAGATGTCTTAAGGAATGGGGCCTGGGAGCCTGATTCTGGAGAGTCAGGCTCGCGGGTCCGTCGATCCGATTGAAAAAAAAGAAGGCAAAATCTGCAAACAGTTTTATTGTCCCAGTCTGAAGGCCGCGACGCGGCTGTCGGTGAATGTTGGGAAAACCACCATGTTCCTGCCCGGGGCGTAGGTGAAATCGGCGATATTCATCCGGAGCGCGGTGGTGTCGAGGATGGTCGCCACCCGTCCGTCGGGCGATACGCGAAAGAGACGACCTTCGTTGTGGGACACGAGGAGATTGCCCTCCCGGTCCGCCTCAAGGCCGTCGATTGTGCCTAATCCGAGGTTAGCAATGACCGAGACGGCCTTCGTGGCCAGGTCCACGGCCTTAAGGCAGCCGTCGCCATTCGTTCCGACAATGAGCTTCCCCTTGAGGACGTGGACTCCGTTAGGAGCTTGGATGGACGGGCTGTTCAGCCATTCTTCGGCTCGACCGCCGGATACTTTGTAGATACTATTTTTTCTGGAATCGGAGATGAAGATGTCTCCGTTGTCGGAAACGGCGATATCATTGGGAAACCCGGCTCCCGGCAGGGCGATACGGTTGACGATCTTGGCCGAAGAGATGTCGATTTCGGCAAATCCGGTCCGCTCGACCGCGTAGAGTCGCCGGTTCCGGACGGCTAAGCCCGTCGGATTATTGAGGCCTGAAACCCATTGAAGCGCCGCGACCTTCCCGTCAGACGTCAGCTTCGATATGTGCTGGCGACCGGCGCCCTGACTCGGATTGTAGGCGTCGTAGTTGGAGACATAGAACGCGTCCGTCTCCGGGTCATAGGCGGCGGACTCGGGAACGAGAAAATCTCTCCTGGTCGTCCAGAGTTCTTCGATACCGGGCGCCTTGTGGACAGCCGTCGCGTCCTGAAGAATGAGCCCCCAGCCGCTGCTCGCTTCTCCGATGATAAAGAGAAGCTCGTTATCGCCTTTCTTTAGAGGTAGGCTGACGGCATCGTAGAGTCCGACGATCCCCAGGAAAGACGTGTCGCGGTAGCGGTAGGCGCTGTTTCCATAGAAAACGAGCCGGCCGTTGAGGAAGATGCTGACTTCATCGCTGTAGCCGAACCAGAATTTCTTCGGACCCTCTTGGTCTGCGCGGATGGCGGTCCGGGCCAGGATCCCGTCGGGCTCGATCCCCAGCCTTCTGTATGTTCGGGAAATATCCAAGACACCGTTGGGCTGGGCGGCGACTTTCATCCATTGGGACATACCCAGCGCCTTCAAGTCCGGATAACGGTCGAGATCGAGAAGGCGTTTTTTGAAAGGTTGGGAAATCTCCCAATCCAGGACGCAGCCGGGCGGCACATGGACCTTCGATGCCGGGGGAAACGGCATGGAGCTGTCCTGCCGGAAAGAGAAATTAGAAAAGAACGCCGTTCCGTCGGCCGTCGTCGTCAGGCCAAGACCGCCGCGGCTCTTTCCGCGTTTGAGGTCTCCGATCACCAGAACAGGCTGCGGCGCATTTTCCAAAAAAACGCGGGCTTGCGTCCCAAGCACCTCGATCTTGACATGAACCCAGCGATCCGTCGGAATCACGGCCCTGGAAGTAGACCCGGGTCCGTTATAAAATTGCCAACTGTCGACGCCGTGGAAGGCGGCGACATACTGAACGGCGTCGTCATAGAGGGGGGAACGGTGAGGCCGGAGGTAGACCCGTTCATATTCCTCCGGAGACTGGACTCTGAAGAGAACACCGGGATAAGAGCGGACGCCCCCCTTCATGGCGATATCGCATTCGATGATGCCATCTTCGAGCTCGATGTCCTTCAGGAAGGCCGTCCCTATCAAGGCCTTGCGATTAAGATGATCGACGATCCGGGCATTGGCGAGGTCCCATCGTTCAGGCGTGAATTCAACGACACCGCCCGGAGCCTCTTGGGCCGGAAGTCCCGAAGCCAGACTGATAATCGTCAGGATGAAAACAAACGCGACTTGAAGCCATCTTCTCAATAGACGGTTCATGACGAATCTCCCTATTTTAGATTAAGGCACGTTTATCGTAGATGTTCTTCGAAACAAAATAAATCCCTTTTCGACAAGCGGTCGGTCGAATCGATGCGGGGCGGAAAGTTCTTCACCGAAGAAGAGAAACATTTTCGGCTAATCGCTCGAGCAAACTTTCGGCGGTCAATTATCTCGCCTTTTCTCCATCGTAAAGGTCCCCTCATAGCCGCTCTGGGTAAAACTCCCGGCGATCTTCTTCCCCGTCCCGTCCAGCTCGCCCTTGAAGGTGGGATCGCCCGCTGCGCCGGGATCGTCGATCATAAAGGAAATCTTGTTGCCTTCAGTTTTGATCTTCCCCAAGCGGATTCCCGCGGCGCCCTGGGCCGGGACATCGATCGTCCCCGTCATTTGCGATTTTACATCCAGGCTGAAGGTGAGCATGAAGTCCAGAGTCACTCCGGCCACGCTGAGCGATCCCGTCCAAGCACCGAGGAACGGATTGGATTCCTGGCCCTCAAACGCCGGAGAAGAAAACGCCAGGGTTGAGAAGAGCGCCACGAGAAACAAAACTTTCAGGAGGACATTCTGTTTCATTCATGACTCCATTTCTTTTTTCTTTGGCTCCGGCCATTCTCATCCAATCGCTATTAAAATGGGAACGCGCATTCGATGAATGGTCGATCGCATCGATGAGCGGACGCCTAGCGCTCCTTCCTGACAGCCACCATGTTGTCGTCCCGGTTTCTGTCGATCGGGGTCAAAACTCGAAAGCGACTCACATATTCCAGCGGTACGATATCTTGAGCAGGAAGATGTTGTCGCCGGGCGCCGTCAGTAGGTCGCCTAAATCGCGCTGGAGCCTGAGGTCGCCCGGATTTTCGTAATCGGCCCGGTTCTGGGTCCAGACAGCGTAGAGGAGCGAGCCTGGCAGGTATTCCCAACGCAAGACGATCGTGCCGCGGAGCGATTTCATGTTGAAATCGGGATTGCCGAAGGCGAAAGCGGCCGCGGGCCCCGGGCCGTCGGGGTCCACAGTATAGAGTCCGTCGGCAAAGTCAATCGTCGAATCGCCTTCTCCATAGATGTTATAGGCGTAGGCCTTCGGCCGATCGAGTTCCTTGAACCGGTCGTACCGGCCCACGCCGATGAACGGCTGGAGGTAAGCCTGAAGCGAGAGCTTGGGCGTGAACGTCCAGTTGAGACGGATCTCGGCCGAGACGATTTTCTGTTCGATCCGGCCGAAGACATAGCGCGACCCGAACGTCGAAGTCTTGAGCTCGTCCCGGAACCGGCCGACCCACTGGTTTTCCGCCGTATTGATCATGTATTGAGGGCCGATGGACAGGCTCACATTCGCCCGCGGTTTCCAGGCGAGCGAAAGCATAGCGTTCCAGCTATGGCTGTCATGGGGGCTCTCGGAAATCCCACCCTGCCCTTCCAAAACAAACGATTTTCGATTGTGCGAGGAGAGCACAAAGGTCTCGTCCAATCCCCCAGGGGCGACGGCCAACGGGCCGCCCCGCGTCAGCCGGTTGCTCAGGGTCTCGGCATAAACGACGGTCTCCGAGTTGAAATTCCAGAAATTTCGGAACGTTCCCTGGATGACGGCCACGGCCGCCTCGGCGGTCTTATTTTTACCGAAGTCATAGGTCTGCAGGCCGCCGAGCGCGATGAGTGCGTACTGAAAAATCTTGCCGGGTTTTGTCCACTGGTAGCCGCCGAGGAACGAGAGGTTGACGATGTCCGAGCCTGCGCGCTGGAATCCGACATCGTTCGGGTCGAATCCGGGCGAAAGTGCCCCTGCGCCGAGAATCCACAACACGTTGCCGCGCTGTTTGGCGACCTGGACGTGGCCGCCCCAGCCCGAGAGCGATGTCGCCTCCGGATCGACGTCGACGTGCGTCGCGTCTGGCCGCTGAAAATAGTGGAGCGAAGAGGACTGCAGGCGGAGAATATCCTGAGCGCTGCCCTGGATGCGCGTCCCGCCGACCCAGCCGCCGACGACGTAGGTCCGCTTCGCGTCCAGGAACGCCCATCCGTCCGCGGCCAGGCTGAAGGCGTTCTTGTTGAGGATGCCATCGAGGAAGGGACTGTCGGTATCGCGCATCACGCCCGTCGCCATGATCCCGATTCCCTGTTGGCCTTCCTTAATGTCCTTTTGGGCGCGGAGGACGCCGTAATAGGAAAGCGGCTCGACCTCTTGTTCGAGTCGCGTCCCCATCTGGTCGATCGCGGCGTATTCGCGCGCCGTCAAAGCGTTGACGAACCCGATGTTCCAGCCGGCAAGCTTGCCGGTGATCTTGGCGGCGCCGAGGATGGTCGAGCGGTCGGGGAAGTCGGTGTAGCCGGACTCTGTCACGTAGCCCTGCGGGGCGCGGCCGATACGACGGCTATAGAAGAAGTGGGGGTCTGGCCAGTTCATTCCAGCGTTGAGGTAGATGCCCCCCTCGCCGAAACCGTTGAATATGGACGCGCCCTCGATGAAAAACGGCCGCTTTTCCTCGTAGTAGGTTTCGTACGCCGAAAGGTTGATGACGGCCGGATCGACCTCAACCTGGCCGAAGTCCGGATTGACGGAAGCGTCGAGCGTCAGGTTTCCTTTGAGACCGATCTTGAGGTCGAGTCCCGCATTGCCCAAATATTTGTGACCCCGTTCGAACGGATTGCCCTCCTCGGCCGGCCGGAATTGGCCTTGTCCGGTGACATAGGGAACGATCTCGATGTGCGTTCCGGGGTTGATGTCGCGGACGCCTTCGAGCCTGGCGAAGCGCGAAACGAAGGCGGCTTCGTCCTTGGGCACCCAGGCGAAACTCGCGACTTCGTTTTTACGCTTGATGATGCGGCGGAAGTTGACTCCCCAGACATATTCGTCCTGTTTAGAAAAACGAAGCTGGTGGTACGGAATCTTCATTTCCACGGTCCAGCCGTCGCCGTTGATGGCGGCTTTCCATTCCCATATGCCGTCCCAGGAATCGTCCTGGCCGACATCGTTGGACAGGGCGAGGTCCATGATCGAGTTGGCCGGATTGACGCCGAACATATATCCGGTCCGCTTGTCGTAGTAGGGATCGACGGCGAACATAAACCAGTCCGAATCGACCTGGGCGTCGCGACGGCCGAGCCGGCCGATGATTTTCGACGGCTCGGAATCGCGGCAATAGGCTGCCACATAGAGATTTTGGCTGTCATAGGCGACCCAGACGTCAGTTTTTTCCGTAGACGGCTCTCCGTCTCTGGGATCGTTCTGGGTGAATCCGTTCGTGGGCGGCGTCTGCCATGCTTTATCGTCCAGGCGGCCATCGATGACGATGGGAGCGTCTGTCCGAATGGCGCTGACTGTCTTTTGTTCGGCCCGGGGGGAAGCGGTCTTCGTCTTGTCTTGAGCCGCCAGCACGAGCGGCAACATCATCAGGATAAAAAGAAAGGATTTCTTTTTCATTTGCGATATCTCCTTGTCTTAAGTCTTTGACAACATGCCGAAAGGGAAATAAACGTGGCTTTGCCGAGCCGTCTGTTATTTCTTCTTTTCGTGCCACTTGGAACGGTCGGGGTCTCCGGGCTTCGCGACTTTTTTGGGCGGATTCTTCTTTAGCTCTTCGAGGAGGAAGGCGACCGCCCTCTCGATGCTCGGGTCTCTGCCCTGGGCAACGAGCTCCGGCAGGTCCCAAACCTCGATGTCCGGCACAATACCCTCGCCCTCGACCGTCCACTCGCCCTCCGTGTTGACGATGCCGATCGTCGGCACGCCGATGGCTGTTCCGTCAACGAGGCCGGCATTCCCGCTCTGGCCGACGAGTCCGCCCCAGGTCCGGGTGCCGATGAGAGTGCCGAGTTTTCGCTTCCGAAAATTGAAGGGGAAAAGGTCTCCGCCCGAGGAGCTGAAATGGTTGATGAGCATGACCTTTGGCCCGTCATGGGCGATGCCGGGATCCTGGAGCATTTCCATGCCCCGCCTCGCCCAGTAATTGGTGACCCGACGGCCGAGCATGTCGATCATGACCGCCGTGCTGAATCCGCCTCCGTTGTAGCGCTCGTCGATGATCAAGGCGTCTTTGGTGAAGAACGCGTACATGCCTTTTAAGAACTCACGGTTGCCACCGACGGCGGTGTCGGGCACGTGAAAATAGCCGATCCGGCCGCCGGACAATTTGTCTACGAGCGCTCGCCGGCTCTGGACCCAGTCAAGATAGAGGAGGCTCTGTTCGCTGGCCACGGGTCGAATCCAGTATTCGCGGCCGCCTTCCGGCTTTGGACCGCTGTTGACGACGATCGAGATCTTTTTCCCGGCCGTGTTCTCGAGAAACCGATAAGGATTGTCCTCGGCCGTGAGATCCTGGCCGTTGAGGCGGATGAGATATTCGCCCTCCTTGATGTCGATTCCCTGCTCGGTGAGCGGGGCGCGCGTGGCGACGTTCCAGTTCTCGCCCTTATAGATCTTCTTGATGATGTAGCGGCCGGCCTTCTCATCGGCCTGAAGCTCGGCGCCGAGCAGCCCGCCGTTTAGGCGGGGGACGCGGGAGAAATTGCCCCAGTTGATATAACAGTGGCCCGCGTTCAGCTCGCCGACGAGTTCGCCGAAGATGAAATCGGGGTCGGCCCGGTGGCTGAGATAGGGGATCCACTTTTCGTATTTCTCCCGCATCGCCGTCCAGTCGACGCCGTGCATGTTTTTCGCGTAAAACCAATCGCGGTAGATCCGCCAGCCGTCTATGAAAATCTGAACCCATTCTTTCAGCGGATCGATCTTCATCGTCAGGCCGTCCAGGTTCAGCCGGCCGTCGCCGGCTTTCTGGTTGGGCGCGATGTCCACGATGCCGTAGGTCGTCCCGGACTGGTAGAGGAGTTTCTTGCCGTCCGCCGACACGGCCCCGTTTTGCAGGCCGGTGAAGATCGTGACATCTTTCTTGTCCTCGAAGGTGAATTTATGGACTTCGCCGGCCCGGATGTAGAGGAGGCCGCCCTCAACCGGAACCATACCGCCGTAATTGCCGCGCGCCGGCGGAAGGACGACAATCCTGTCGTTAATTCCGTCGAAATCGATCGTGAGCGCGGTCGGCTTCGGTTTTTCCTCTTTGGCAGCGTCTTTCGGCCCGGGTTTATCAGCAGACTTGGCCTCGGGCTTTGCCTCAGCCGCGGCTTTCTTTTCCGGCTCTTCTTTCTTGACCTCTTCCTGGTCGTTTTTGTCTTTGAGAAGGGGAGGAGCGGTTTTCGTCAAAGAGAGGGCGTAAATGCGCGAAGCATCGTTGATGATGTAGTCAAACTCGTAACTCGAGAATGTCTGG
>Ga0315281_10009989_pt1 | contig 13126 bp, 18 predicted proteins | sample YL17G07_0_MG_FD_204540 | JGI IMG/M metagenome (GOLD analysis project Ga0315281, IMG submission 204540) | Sediment microbial communities from Yellowstone Lake, YNP, Wyoming, USA - YL17G07_0 | ecosystem: Environmental > Aquatic > Freshwater > Lake > Sediment | place: USA: Wyoming | collected... | reverse complement strand
CTGTCACCCCGCAGTTGCGGGGCTTGACAGATTTTTGTTTTGGGAGTATAATTATGGTGTACCCTGAAAATGGTTCTGGGTGTACCAGTTAGGCCGTTAGTGCCAACTGAATGCTTTTTTGGAGGTTGATATGTTCGACAAATTTTTGAAACAGTTCCCAGTAGGACGGGCCCTGATCACGTTCTTCGGAAACGCGATCACCGAAGACCGCCTCGGCCGAAAAACGGAACATGCCTGCGGTCTCTTCTGGAAACCGTGGGACGTCGAAGACAGGACCGTGGCTACGGAAAACGGCTTCGCCATCGAAGGCGATCCCGGAGAAACAATCTCGATCAAAGTCTTCAAGGGTTCCCTTAGGGACCGTAAGGTCCTCGAAGAGGTTCCACCGACCTACGAAAATCGGGGAACGAAAGTGTTCAAATACACTTTCCCCTTATTCGTGGTCATCACTGGACAAGACACCCAAGAACGTTGGGCCGTGTCCCACTGGCGGATGTTCTCTGGCCTGACCGTGTTCGATCTCGCCAAGAACAGATTCTGGCTCGAGACCGAGCCGGAATACAAGGCGGAACTGAACGAGCTCCGTAAGCCCGAACCGCCCGTGATCTCGGACGAAGAAGCCCAGCGCATCGCCGGAGTCCAGGCCGAAGGCCGCAAGGACGGCGACGACGACCACAAGGACGCCAATCTCCCTCACAAACCCGGCAATGGCAACGGCAAGGACAGGAAGAAATTCGTCAAGCCCGACCACCAGGCCGAAGCCCAGGCCTGAACCAGCTCCTCAACCAGGGGCGAATCGCTTTGGTAGCGATTCGCCCCTCTTTTTTTTAAATCCGGGTTTGAATTTTTTTCTAATTATGGTATAGTAAAGATTATGAAAACTTTTATTAAAAACATCTTAATCGCATTTTTTGTTTTGCTTGTAATTTCAAGCATTTTTACTATTTATAATTCATCGTATAAAACTTCGGAAACTATTCCTCTAAACGAAGTGGTGTCCTTAATTAATCAGGATAAGGTTTCCAAAATAATCGTTCAAGAAAATAAATTGGAAATTGACCTAAAAGACAATACTGTAAAACTTAGCCAAAAAGAAGGTGAACTAGGATTAAGCGAGACCTTGAAAAATTTAGGAGTTGATGAAAACAAATTAAAAAATGTTGCCTTTGAAATAAAAGACCAATCAGGAATAGTTTATTGGCTAAACACGCTTTTACCATTTATACTCCCCTTTGTTTTGGTTGGAGCAATTTTATGGTTTATGTTTAGACAAGCGCAAAAAGGCCAAACCCAAGCAATGTCTTTTGGAAAGTCCACTGCGCGCATGAATGAACCTGAAAAGGGTCAAAGAATAACATTTAAAGATGTCGCTGGCATTGAACAAGCAAAAGAAGAATTAAATGAAATTGTTGAGTTTCTAAAATTTCCTAAAAAATTCACTGACATTGGTGCGAGAATTCCACGCGGGGTCTTATTGATGGGACCTCCGGGATGCGGTAAGACATTATTAGCCCGCGCTGTTGCCGGAGAAAGTAATGTTCCATTTTTCCATATTTCTGGTTCTGAATTTGTGGAAATGTTTGTCGGGGTCGGCGCTTCAAGAGTAAGGGACTTATTTATGACCGCAAAAAAACACGCGCCAGCAATTATTTTTATTGATGAAATTGACGCAGTAGGCAGACATCGCGGCGCAGGTCTTGGCGGCGGACACGACGAAAGAGAACAAACCTTAAATCAAATTCTTGTGGAAATGGATGGTTTTGATAATAATACGAATTTGATTGTCATTGCCGCAACTAATCGACCAGACATTTTAGACCCAGCACTGTTAAGGCCAGGCAGATTTGATAGACGAGTTATACTTGATATGCCAGATATCAATGAGAGAGAAGATATTCTAAAAATTCATGCTAAAAATAAAAAATTGGCAGAAAGCGTTAATCTCCGCCAATTAGCAGAAAGAACTCCTGGATTTTCAGGAGCAGATTTAGCAAATATGGTTAATGAAGCGGCAATTTTGGCTGCGAGAAAAGATCAAAAAACAATCACGCAATTGGACCTAACAAATTCCATTGAAAAGGTCTTGCTCGGACCAGAGAGAAAAAGTCATATTCTAAGTAAGAGAGAAAAAGAAATTGCAGCTTATCATGAAGCAGGACACGCCTTGGTTAATGCAAGTTTAAAACATACTGACCCAATACATAAGGTTTCTATTATTTCTCGTGGCATGGCAGCTGGATATACTTTAAAACTTCCAGAAGAAGATAAGCACTTACATTCTAAGTCCGAATTTATTGAAGAATTGTCTGTCTTATTGGGCGGATATTGCACTGAAAAATTAATCTTCAATGAAATTACAACTGGCGCATCAAATGATTTAAAAATTGCTTCTGAGTTGGCAAAGGATTTAGTTACAAAATATGGAATGTCTGATACGCTCGGCCCAATAGCATTTGGCGATCATGAAGAATTAGTATTTTTAGGAAAAGAAATTTCCGAAGGAAGAAATTATTCTGAAAAAGTAGCATCTGAAATTGATGAAGAAATTAAAAAATTTATTCGTGCTGCGCAAGTTGTAACTGAAAAAATTCTTAAAGAGAAAAAGGCAAAACTCACTCTAATTGCCAAAGAGCTGATTGAAAAAGAAACAATTGAAAGGAAAGAATTCGAAGAACTAATGAAAAAATAATTCTTGGGCGTGTAGCTCAGCTGGTTAGCCTCTGGCCCTACGGACCATAGGCCCGGAGGGAGCACTACATATATGTTTTACGTTTATCTTTTAAAAAGTTTAAAAGATGATCATTATTATATCGGCCAAACCGATAATATTAAAAATAGATTAGATTACCATAATCAAGGAAGGGTTAAATCAACGAAAAATCGAACGCCGTTTATTTTAATAGGAACAGAAGAATATCAAACTAGAAACGAATCTCGCTGGCGTGAATATACATTAAAATCAAATACAAATGAGAGAAAAAAGTTTATTAATAAACTTTCGGCCTCTGGCCCTACGGGCTAAAGGCCCGAAGGGGCGTGTAGCTCAGCTGGTTAGAGCACGGCTCTTATAAAGCCGGGGTCGATGGTTCGAATCCATCCACGCCCATTTTTAAAACCCCTGTTGCGCAGGGGCTTTATTTTTTATTTTCCAACATTTATCGCTCGCTGAATAAAATCAACTGATTTCGGTTTGACCTTATCTTTAAAAATCTCATACGTCTTCATCCCATCCCCTTTTCCTCTACAAGAGTATAATCCAAAATACAACGAATTATGTTCTGGATAGGTATGAATTGATACATGCGATTCTGCCAACAAAAACATCAAAGTAAATCCTTTTGGAATAAATTTATATGATACTTTTTCTAATATTGTGAATTTATCTTCGTTTAACGCTCTGATTAAATTCTTTTCTAATTTTAAACTATTATTGATAATCTCTTCGTCTATGCCGTGCATAACGCAAGAAATTTCATTGCCCAAAGGGGGCGATTGATATCCCTCCATAAGCCATAAAATATCCTTGCCTAAAATTTAAGGTTCTGATATGATTAATTATTATAAATTTAATTATAGCACAAATTATTTTTGTCAATGTTGTGAATAATTAAATGGGCGCGTAGTTCAGTGGTAGAACGCTACATTGACATTGTAGAGATCAGAGGTTCAATCCCTCTCGCGCCCACCAAACATGGAAATACCTATTATTTTTGAAAATGAAGATATTTTAGTAATAAATAAGCCGGCTGGGTTGTTGGTGCATCCTGTCCCCTCCTTCGCCAAGGCTACGGAGGGTGAGCAAAAAACCTTAATAGGTTTTTTGCTCCAAAAATACCCTAACGCTGAATTGGTACACCGACTTGATCAAGACACTTCAGGCGTAATGGTTGTAGCAAAAAATCATCAAACAGCTGAATTTTTAAAAGAACAATTCAAAAATCGAATTATTAAGAAAAAATATCTCGCCTTGGTTCACGGAATTTTAAAAGATAAAAAGGGGATTATTGTTAAATCAATTTCCAAATCCAGAAAGCGCGGTGGTTCGCAAACAGTTGCGCCAATTGGAAAAAACCGAGAAGCAATTACCAGATACGAGGTAATAAAAGAATTTTCAAATTATTCTTTATTGGAAATATCTCCCGAAACCGGCAGAACGCATCAAATCAGAGTTCATCTTGCTTCAATCGGACATCCAATTGTTGGGGATGATAAATATAAATTTAAAAGACAAAAAAATATTGCGGAGTTAAATCGACAATTCCTGCATGCTAAATATTTAAAACTTTCTTTGCCCAACGGAGAAATAAGAGAGTTCTATTCTGAATTACCAGAAGATTTAAAAATAATTATTGATAAATTATGAAAGCGAAAATATTCAATCAAAAATTAATTGGTTCTCTGAAACGCAGAAGAGATATTATTATTAAAAAATTCTCGCTTAAATATAAAAACGGAAAATTCGAATTCTTACGCATTGCATCAAAACAAATTTTAAAACAAGATAAAATTATATTAATTACGGCAGGATTTCATGGAGATGAAAAAGCCGGGTCATTATCAATTTTAGAATACGCAAATAAAATAATTGATTATGCCCACAAAAAAGGATTAAAAATAATCATTTATCCTCTAATTAATCCATCGGGATTTGAAAAAAATACCAGATATAATATTGATAAAGATCACGGAGAAGTTGGAAATTCTGATTTTATAAGATACGAATTAAAAGATGGAAAAATAATTGATGACTTGGGCGCGGGAAAAGATTTTAAAAAATGGTATTGGTCATCTGATAAAAAATTTAAACACCGCATGCCCAGGGAAACACAACTTGTTCATAAATTATTGAAGAAAGAACCGTTAAAACAAATATCTGCAATAATTGACTTGCATCAAAACCCCGCTAATAGTTGGCGTGGCCCATACACTTATCAGTATGCTTTTGAAAATAAAAATTTCTTAAAAAATATTGCCAAGAAAATTTCCAAAATCTTACCGATTATAAAAAATGAAATGATGGACGCGGAATATTATGGCACGGGCGTAAAGACCGACAATAACGGATTTATCGTCCGTCATGATGGATGCATAGCCGACCTTTTCTATCGCATCAATAAATATTCTGTAACCGTTGAAACAACAACATCTACGCCAATCGATAAAGCAATGTTGGTTAATCTAACCTGGATTATTGAAATAATTAATTTAATAAATTCTAAATAAGTAAATAAAAATTATGACAAACAAATTAGATAAATTTAAAGAAAAATTTACTAAAAAAGATATCCCGGAAATAAAACCTGGGGATGTTGTTCGCGTACACTTAAAACTCGCTGAAAAAACAAAAGCCGGTGGAGAAAAAACTCAGGCCTTTGAAGGATTAGTAATTGCCAAAAAACACGGCAAAGGAATGGAGGGAACTTTCACGGTTAGAAAAATTTCCGAAGGTGTTGGCGTGGAAAGAATATTTCCTTTACAATGCCCATCAATTTCTAAAATCGAAATTGTAAAACATTCAAAAGTCAGACGCGCAAAATTATATTATATGAGAGGAAGAGTTGGAAAAAAGGCAAGAATGTCTGCAGTGAGCGAATCTTAATCCTTGCGCGGGTGCTGTAATTGGTAGCCAGGCTAGCCTAAGGAGCTAGTGGGATTATCCCGTGGAGGTTCGAGTCCTCTCCCGCGCACTGGCCAGGTCGCCAAGTGGTAAGGCATGAGTCTGCAAAACTCTTATACATGGGTTCGATTCCCATCCTGGCCTAAATTTGTTAGAATAAAATTGCGCCGAGGTAGCTCAGTGGTAGAGCACACGACTGAATTTTCGGTCCGTTCCAGAGCGATCTGGAAATGAAAACCGGGTGAACTCGGGGAAACCTAACATTCTTTAAGAATTATGGCAATCCCGAACCAAGCCTCATTTGGGCACAAGGTATTGAGGAAGGCGTAGAGACTAATAGGTGAGTCCCAACAATAATCCTATATTAGCGCCCGGCTACTCTATGAGTAGATGAGATAGTCCAATTTTTAGAGAAATCTAGAAGAGTGTAATTGGAAAATCGTGGTGTCGAGAGTTCGATCCTCTCCCTCGGCAAATGTATATTGACAAATACGAACCGATGAACTAAAATTATAGTATATAATCATTGGTTCGTTATATGCGTAAAGACAAACAAAAAGCAATTTTATTACGCAGAAAAGGTAAAAGCTATAATGATATAGTTAAAGTTTTAGATATTTCAAAAAGTACATTATCGTTATGGCTTAAAAATATTAAGATGCCTGCAATGATTAAAAAGAAATTTTGGAATGAAACACGAAATACATGGGCTCGAAACATAACAAAATTTAATAAAGAACGCGGTAAAATCGCTATTCAAAAAGCTGAACAAATTCAAGAATTGGCATTAAAAGATATTAAAATAATTTCAAAAAAAGAATTACTTTTAATCGGTTCTGCGCTGTATTGGGCAGAAGGATTTAAAAAATCAAGATGGGAAGTTGTGTTCTCCAATTCAGACCCATTGATGATAAAACTGATAATGAAATTTTTTCGAGAAATATGTAAAATCAAAGAAGGTAAGTTTCACGCAACTGTTCAAATCCATCCCAATACAACTTCTCAAAAATCTATAAATTATTGGTCTAAAATTATAAAAATTCCAAAACAGCAATTTCGCAAAACATATTCTAAGTTAACACCCAGTAGCAAAAGAAAGCGTGCTATAAATATTTTGCCGTATGGGACATTGAGAATTTCTGTTTCAGATGTGGAAATTATCAATAAGATTAAGGGCTGGATTAAAGGACTAGAAAATTCAATTTAATTATTGCGGGAGTAGTTCAGCAGTAGAACGCTTCCTTGCCAAGGAAGAGGTCGCGGGCGCGCATCCCGTCTCCCGCTCACAAATAAAAAATATCCCCGACACGAAAGTGTTTAGGGGATATTTTTTATTAACAAATGTGTTTCTGTGGGCGATTAGGGAATCGAACCCCATCCTCTTCGATGTAAACGAAGCGTTCTACCAGTGAACTAATCGCCCGATTAAAATGGGCGAGGAGGGAGTCGAACCCTCATGAGCAAAGCTCGCAACATTTTAAGTGTTGTGCGTATACCATTCCGCCACTCGCCCGTACCTATTAATTTTTTAAATTTCTTAAAATCTCTTCTACCCTACCCGCTTTTTCTTCTATTTTGTCCACTACAAATCTAATTTTGGGAACAAATTTTATGGTAATTTTTTGATTTAAAATTCTTTGAAGATTTGGTAATTGTTTATCTAAAATTTTAAGAACCTTTTCCGATTGGCTAAAAGGAATAACACTTATTTTTATTTTAGCATATTTCAAATCCCTGGAAACATCAACGCTTTGGACAGTAATAAAAACATCCTTAACAAAAATTTCTCTAATCAAAATTTCTGAAATTTTCTCTTGTATCAGACTATTTATTCTGCTTATTCTGTCTTTCATAACTCTCTTTTTTTATGTTCTGTTCTATAACATTCTAAAATATCTCCTTCTTCAACTATGGCATCGCCCTCAAATAAAATTCCTGCTTCTCTTCCTTTTTCCACTTCTGGCATATCGTTTTTATTGTGTTGAAGTTGAATAATTTTCCCTGTGCCGATTTTTTCCTCACCACGGATAATATCAATCTGTGTTTTGTTAACAAATTTGCCATCAATAACTTTTCCACCAATAATCATTCTTGTTTTTTCTCGTCTAAAAATTGCTAAAACCTTTAATGTTCCCAAATTTTCTCGTTCAAACGATGGATCTAATAATTTAGCTGCATCTTTTCTAATTCCTTCAAATAATTCGTAAATAATATCATAGGTCTTAATTTTAACTTTATTTCTTTTTGCCATATCCGAAACACTACTCGGAAGCTTAACTCTAAATCCAATAATAATTGCGTTTGTAGAATAAGCCAATTTTATGTCTGTTTCAGAAATATTTCCCACATCAGCTTTCAAAATATTTAATCCTATTTCCTCTAATTCCAGTTTTGCCAGGCTCTCGCTAATTGCTTCAAGCGAACCACGAACATCTGTTTTTAAAATTATATTTAAATATTTCTCAGCCCGAGGCTGATCAGCCATTAACTTTATCTGGTTTTGTTTTTGTATAGAAAAATTTAACGCCACTTCTTTTGCTTCTTGCTCTGATGAAAGGGCTGAGAACTTACTTCCTACAATTGGCGCCTGATTTAAACCCATAACTATTGTAGGAGTACTGGGCAATGCTTTTTCAATTTTTTGTCCTTTATAATCTTCTAAGTTTTTAATTTTGCCATAAGTATCCCCGCAAACCACCCATTGTCCAACTTCTAAAGTTCCCTCTAAGACCAAAAAGGTTGCAATTGCACCACGTTGTGCGTCCATATATGATTCAACTACAACGCCTGTTGCCGGCTTAGAAATATCAGCTTTTAATTCTTCCATTTCTGCAACTAAAAGAATCATTTCTAATAAATCATTAACCCCTGTTCCAGTTAAAGCAGAGAGTTTAATTGCGGGAATTTTTCCTCCGCGCTGTTCAACAATTAATCCTTCTTTTTCTAATTCGCCAATAACTTTTTCAAAATTAGCTCGTGGATTGTCCATTTTATTTACTGCAACAATTACTGAAATTTCTTCTTTTTTCACGCATTCAATAACTTCTTTGGTTTGCGGTCTTACGCCTTCTTCGCCGGCAATAACCAAAATTGCAATATCCGCAGTTTTAGCTCCGCGCGATCTCATTTGACAAAAGGCCTCATGTCCAGGAGTGTCAATAAAAGTAATCAATTTGCCATTATGGCTTACTTGATATGCCCCAATGTGCTGGGTGATGCCACCTGATTCCTTTGCAACCACATTAGTTTTTCTGATTGTATCTAAAAGCGTGGTTTTGCCATGATCAACGTGCCCCAAAATAACCACAATTGGCGGTCTTGTTTCCAAAATTAAGTTTTTTTTATTTTCTGTCATATTATTTTACCGCCTTATTAATTGCTTGCTGTTCTTCGTCTGACAAATTATAATTAATTGATTTTCCCGCTTCTATTGGCTTGGTATAAATTCTTGTTCCTTCGCGAGAATATAATGAAGAAATTACCAAACCATTATTATTGCTGTCCAAAAGCGCAACTGCAAAACTTTGATCTCCGCCCGTATCTTTAAATGGATTAAATCTAACAACTCCAACTTTTGTAATTGAGATATCAGAAATTTTTTGCAATTCATTATTCCAATTAGAAAGTTTTTTAATGTCATTTTTAACTTCCCTAATAATTTTTGTTTGTTCAGTTACAATTTCTTCAATATCCATTACTTTTCCGCCTTTCATAAAAATCTTTATCTTTTTTCGCGTTTTCAAAAACAAAAACACCAAGACAATATCAACAATCGCCAAAATTGCTAAAATTATTAAAATTAAATTGTTGGTTAAGATAGACATAAAGTTTTATTCGAGACAATCGACAGAGTGCTTAATTTTTCCGATGTAAAAAATACTCATCGACAGCTTCTTTGGTTAATTTTTTGGTCATTTCTTTGTCGGTAATGTTCAATTCTATCGCTTTAGCGACCAATAGACATAAAAAATTGAAGCCCGTTTTCAAATCATTAAATTTTTCCAATTCTTTAACCACACACGTTGCGTCTTTTCCCGTGAAGTCTTTGAATGGCCCATGAGGTTTTAAGGTAAACAATAAGCTCATATAAATAACCGTTGGGTCATTCTGATTTTGACTTTTAAGCGTATTAAAATCCTCTAAAAGTCTACTCACTATAATATCAGTTTTGATTTTATTAAACATAAACGATTAAAGACCAATTTAAACTATTAATTATTTTTTTATTCGGAGAGTGCAGGGCTCGAACCTGCAAGGGATTGCTCCCATCCGCTTTCGGGGCGGACGCATTACCATTCTGCCAACTCTCCAATAAATTACCTGGGGGCCTGCCTGCCGGTAGGCAGGGAGTTGTCCCGCACTCGCTCCGCTTCGCGGAGCTGCGGGATCCCGCTCTGCGGGAAACCCTTTGTGGACCGTACCGGACTTGAACCGGTGACCTCCACTATGCCATAGTGGCGCTCTACCAAGCTAAGCTAACGGCCCCTCTTAATGCCCCCGCGGGGAATTGAACCTCGATTGCCTCGTTAGGAGTGAGGTGTTCTATCCGTTGAACTACGAGGGCACATTTTTATACACCCTTCGGTGATCATTTTTTCTATGTAATCCTTTCTTTTAAATTTTTTTATTCTCAATTCTATTCTTCGTGCCTCGTTTAAACTATTGTATCTTTGTGATAAAACTAAAACAAAATTCTTCATTCTATCGGTCGTTTGCGTGTGACCGCTATAATGTTGTTTCATTCTTCTCTGTAAGTCATTTGTGCTACCTATGTAAAATTTACCATTTTCGTCTTTCAAAATATAAACGAATGCGTTCATAAAAATTATATTGCTCTGTCCGCTCCGACGCCCCGACTCTTTGCGTCGGGGGTCGGAGCCCCGTACCTCCGACGTAGTCGGAGCGTCGGGGTTGAGCTACGAAGGCGTAAAGACGTTAATATTTTTTAATCCTAACACACTTTTATTTAAACTTAAAGACCCTCTCTTTGTAGAAAGGGTCATTTAAATATATAAAATGGTTATTCTACTATAATAATCTGAACTGGGCAAGCTGCTGCTGCCTCTTTATTACATCCAACGTCTTCTATGTTCAATTCAAACTTGCCATCACCCGTATCTTTTGCGTCTTTTAAAGACGATTTTCCATCATCTCCCATGTGCCAAAATGAAGGACAAACCGCAACACAAGTGCCACAGCCAATGCATTTATCTCTTTGATGTATGATTTTAGACATAAAATATTTTAATTATTACTTTTATTAGTATAGCACAAAATAAACCAGAAAACAACTAAAATCTTAAATACTCATCCCAATAATCATAAAGTTCTTTTGTGGCAATTAAATCATTTTTATTGTATTTGGCAATATCTTCAAATTTTCCCTCTCTAAATAATCTGGTAATATCTTCTCCTTTCACTCCATCTGATTTTGGACTTTTTATGCCAAAAGCCCGAGACCACAAATGTAGTCCGCCCTTTTTTCTTGTTGCCCCATAAAAGGTTAATTGTTCATATAAATCAATATGTTTAGCATTAAATTTCTGCAAATTAAGATAACGATTAGATAATAAATCTTTTGTGGGCTTAATATTGTGTATTGCTGACCTAATCATTAAAAAAGGAACATCAAATCCTCTGCCGTTAAAACTTATGAATTCATCATATTTCAATGCTAATTCCCAAAATTTTTCCAGCATTTCTGGTTCAGTCATTTGCTTGAATTTAATTCCATTTTCTTCAAAATCAGCAATATTTTTGCCTGGCGCTTGAAAATAGACAGCGCCTTGTTCTTTCTCATAATCCAAAACGCCAATAACCACAACTTCACCAGTTAAAGGTGAAAATCCAAGTCCATCTTTTAAATCACTTAGTTCTTTTTCGTATTCTTCTGTGTTATCTGTGTCCTTTTTAATCCAGTGCGTTAAAACTTCTTGAGTTGTTTTATCAAGTTTATCAAAATCCTCGCCAATTGTTTCAATATCAAAAACTAATTTCGGCATAATATTATCTTTTTTCTACTCTTTCCACATAATCTCCGGTTTCAGTGTTCACTCTAATAATGTCTCCTGCCTTTATAAATAACGGGGCGTTAATCATTGTGCCAGTTTCAATTTTTATTGCTTTAACTCCGCCCTGCGCAGTATTTCCTTTTATGCTTGGCGGCGCTTCAACAACTTTAAAATCCATCTTAATTGGTAAATTGACGCTGATAATTTTATCATTAAATTCAACAACTTCAACCGGACTATTGGGCTTTAAATATGGACCCATTGTACCAATTTGTTCTTCTGACATTTCAAATCTTTGCGCGGAATTATCATTTTCGCAAAAAACATATTTATTGCGACTTGCCCCGTTAGAGATCGAGGATCTCTTATCGGGGTGTCCGTACAAAAATTTAACGGTTTTATAATTAATATTCGCTTCTTCAAAGCTATCAGTGTGCTGGAAGTTTCGACTAATTGTTTTTCCAGTAATTAAATTTTTAATTTTTGTCTGCGCAACTGGTTTTCTTTGTTGCATTCTTAAAAAACTGAACTCCATAACTTGATATGGTTGTCCATCTAAAATAAAAATGACTCCTGGTTTTAAATCATTATAATTAATCATAAATACATATTATTTACTTAGATAATATTAATCTACCGCAAAATTTAATTTTTTACAACCCCAAGCCACTGCCAGTATAAATATTCAAAAATTGAGGAATAACAAAAAGTAATCCAATAAGCGGTATAATAATCATTACTGCGGTTATAATAAGCATCCAAAGAAAATATTTTCTCGTTTTTTCAACCGAATTATAAATCGCATTAATTTTTTCTTCTTGTTCTGCAATTTTTTTTAAAATTTCTTCTTCCATGTGTTTTATATTATATCACTTCATCGGGCTCAATGCAAACAAAAAAATCAAGCCCAAAATGAGCTTGATTTTTTTGTTTACGTAATTCAATTAAACTGATTTTAAATGCGACTTACTTTTACTGCGTTGATTCTTGTGGGATCTTTTAAGGAATTAGCTTTTTCGAAAGATACCTTGTCGCCTTTTTTCAATTCCTCGAAAGTTACGCCTACTAATTCATTCTTATGAAAGAATAAATCTTTTTCTTCACCTTCGATGATAATAAATCCGTATCCTTTTTCATTGTTAAGGTCTTTTATTGTTCCTTCCATGTTGTTTACCCTGTTAAATTTCGCCTACGGCGAACCCGCTTCGCGGGATTTAACGGGGTGAAGATTAATCTAATTAATGTTTTAAGGTTTTGCCCTAAAGTTTGGTTTCAAAAATAAACTCGACTAAATTTTTATTAAGCAACCATCTTACATTATAAGCATATCACATCTACAGAATTTATCAACCCATATTAAATATTACACAACTTTACGACCCTGCACTAAACGTATTATTATCAAAACAACTGCGATTACTAACAAAATATGAAGTAATCCACCCAACGTAAAAGAAGTAATAAGCCCTAAAAGCCAGAGAATTATTAAAATTATAAT
>Ga0315281_10009988_pt1 | contig 13126 bp, 24 predicted proteins | sample YL17G07_0_MG_FD_204540 | JGI IMG/M metagenome (GOLD analysis project Ga0315281, IMG submission 204540) | Sediment microbial communities from Yellowstone Lake, YNP, Wyoming, USA - YL17G07_0 | ecosystem: Environmental > Aquatic > Freshwater > Lake > Sediment | place: USA: Wyoming | collected... | reverse complement strand
TTCTGCTTTAGAGGAAGGCATCCTTCCGGGTGCAGGCAAGGCACTCGTTGAGGTAATCAGCGAGATTAAAGTTTCTGACTTCACAACTGCTGAGGAATCGGTGGCTGCGAGCATACTTCGTGACGCATTGCAAGCCCCTCTGACGCAGATATTGGAGAATGCAGGGTTATGTGTCACAAACATCTATAATGGGCAGGAAGAGGCTGGATTTGGCTATAACTTGAAAACAGGAGAGAAGGGCGACCTTATCAAGATGGGTGTTATTGACCCATTGAAGGTTACGAGAAGTGCGCTTCAGAACGCAGTCAGCGTAGCAGTTACAATCCTAAGCACTAATGCAATCATTACAATGGCAAGAACGTATGAGTCAGACGCTAAGTAAAATACTAAACGCATATCCCGAGACTGAGTTCGTGAGAGCAGATGGGTTCAACGAGGCAGTAATAGGGGTAGAACTTGACGAGGGTAGGCTCATCTATTCAGTAAGCAAGTGCATTGACGTCTTGGTGTATGTAGACGGTATGCCATTCGAGGATGCCATCGAGCACTTTGAGGACAACGTAAGAACAGCATTTGAGGGAATTGAGAACGGACCAATATGGGCAAATACCGATTTTTAATATGAAACCAATAGGCAAATACATCGTAATAAAGACCATTGACGAAGAGGTTAAGACTCAGTCAGGTTTGATTCTTTCAGGAGAAGACACCAATCAGTTACGCTACAAGCGAGCCATCGTTCATAAACCGGGCACTGACGTGACGGTTATCAACGAAGGGGATGAGATATACTATGACAAGGCTCATGGGTACACCATGATAATTGGCGATGAGCAGTTTAGCATTATTCGGGAGTCAGACGTTGTCGTTGTCTTAAATCCCTAATCTCTTTATTCATTTCTATAATCATATTCTTATACACCTTGTCGGAGTACTTTACATTTCTGTGGAACATGGGGTTTCCATTCATTGTTGATGGGATTTCTTCTCCGCTAAGTTTCTTGTATATCGAATCAATCATACGAGTCCCCTTGTAGGACAGCTCATAGATAGCGCATGTACGTCCAACACCTTTTCTAAAAACTGAGATCCAATCATTCTGTCTCATGCGTTCAAATCTATTCACATCCCAACTTAGAATATTGTTAAACTTTAGGAAGTCTGTCTTCTTGAAATATCCTTCTGAATATAGAAAGAGTAGCATGTCTAGGTCGGCCTGACCAATCCCATACTTTGATTTGATAAATTGCCTGATGACTTTCCAATATTTCAGGTAGTCGTTCTTCCGTGATTTCATTTGATTAAATTTATTATCTTTGTTTTGTAAAGATAAAATAAATAATTATGGGACGAGCATTAGTTAACAAAGGTGGAGTGCAAAAGATTACATCTCCTGATGGAAGAGGAATTGTAAATCGTGGCGCACCGCAATCAATAATGACACCAAATATAGCACCTGTTCCAAGTAGAGGCATTGTTAATAAAAATTCAATGAGGCCTGACACTCCACTTGCTGCAACACCTGAGCCTAAAATAATTATCTAACAATTAGAAATAAAAATTATGGGACGCGATTATCCATTATCAACAACACCAAACTTAAGCCCGGTTTCTTCAGGTCCATCATTTCTTGGTCTTGGAAATAAAGAAAAAAGAATGGAAAGAAAAGAAAACAGACAAGCTAATAGAGCAGAAAGACAAAGCAATAGAGAGGTTAGGCAATCGAATAGAGGACCTCGTTGCACTAAAAGAGGATGTCCGGGTCAAGGATCAGGAATGGGATTCGGTGGATATAATTAGTTTTCAATAACAATTAAAAATAAAAACAATGGCAACTTCAAAAAAAGCAACACCAAATTTACCTGCATCTTCAAGATTACAACCACCAAGCGGCGGCGGCGGAAGTCTTAGTGGCAAGATTAAAGAAGTAGGTGGAATGAAAAAAGGTGGAACAACTAAGAAAGTAATGGCTATGGCTTCTAAAGGAGGCAAGATGGCTAAGAAAGGTTATTAATTTTTAAAACAAATTACAATGGCAAAGAAAACAGCTATCGAAACAACTGATGAGCAAATAGATGTTCCTGTTGTTGAGACTGAGAAAAAAGAAGAGGTAACTAACGGATTAAAACCTGAGAATCAGGGTGCATCAAGTAGAGACTTTCATTCAACTCAAACTGAAGCGTAATGGCGGACAAATCTAAAATGAGTTGCAACCGTCCTGTCGCTTCAGACAGACCGGGCAAAAAAAAGATGGTAAAAGCCTGTAGTGGGGGAGCAGAAAAACTCCTCCACTTCGGAGCGACCGGCTATGGCAACAACTATTCAGCTGCAGCTCGTAAGAGTTTCAAGGCAAGACATGGTTGTGACACAGCAAACGACAAATTAACACCGAGATATTGGGCTTGCAAAAATCTTTGGGCAGGTCCGGGCGGTTCAACAACATCTAATCCGAAAGGAAGAAGAGGTAAATATTAAAACTATGAACAAAGAACAAGTATTAGGAATAATCAGACACGCGTTAACTTTTGTTGGCGGTATCTTTATTATCAAAGGCTTATCAAGCGAGGCCGTAATCAATGAAACCATTGGGGTAGTTATAACTGCAATTGGTGCTATTTGGTCACTAATTAAAAATAAATAGTCATGGCAACATCAATGAAGAAAATAGTCAAGAAGGCTGCAAAGTTTGAGTCTAAGAAATCATTAGACGGAGCTATGAAGTTCTTGAAAGGAAACGTAAGTAAACCTGTTAAAAAGAAAAAATGAAAATAGTAAAAAAAGTAACTAAGACTAAATCTAAGTTTCCTGATAAAAATGGAGACGGAAAGATTACTAAAAAAGATATACTAATTGCTAGAGGTATCATTCCAAGTAAAAAGAAAAAGTAAAACTATGCCTGAAAAGAAAAAAATCAAAAGAGACTTTCCATTAGCGCCAACATCTGCGCCACAAGCGGTATCTGATAATACGCGCGTAAGTTCAAATTATTCTCCTAAAAAAATAATAGAGAAGCCTAATTATAAATACGTTGAGGCAAGTGTAATGACTACAAGAGGAGGAAATCCGTATTCTAAAAAGGATAGCGCAAGATATAAAGAAGGATTTAATGAAGCAAGAAGTAAAACAACATATCCTTCGTTTTCTGATGAGCTTAATGCAGGAAGACTTGAGGGTTCAGAAAGACCTATGAAGTTTACAAAAAGAAATAAATAATGCCAAAAGACGCCTGTTATAAAAAAGTAAAAGCACAGTATGACGTGTTCCCTTCGGCGAGGGCATCACAGGCTATTGCTAAATGCAGGAAGTCATCAGGAACTGTTAGAAAGACAGAACAGGGCACGGCACTGAAAAGATGGCAATCAGAGAAGTGGGTAGACACAAAATCAGGTAAGGCGTGTGGAGCAGGAGGAAAGAATGAATATTGCCGACCAACAAATCGTATTTCATCACAAACCCCTAAAACCAAATCAGAAATATCTCCTTCAAAGCTTATGGCAAAGAAGGCTGAGAAATCAAGAGTAGGAATGGGCAATAGGGTATCTAAAATTTAATCAAATGAAATTAAGTCAAGAAAGCAGAGGTCTTGGAGATACAATCGACAAGATTACAACAGCAACAGGAATAAAGCAAGTAGTGCATGCAGTAACTAAAGCTGTAGGCAAAGAAGACTGCGGATGCAACAAACGCAAGGAAGCTTTGAATCAAAAGTTTCCATATAATAACAACAATGGCAATAACAAAGAGTAGTTTGCGTTTAATTAGCATTAAACCAATCCTCCTATGTTACACTTTCAAGACATCAAGGTTATTAGTGCTAATGTCGTATGTATGTTCGTACTTAGCCTACAAAATCTAAACGCTCTGTTGCAATCTGTTTTGTTTTTAGCTACTATAGCTTACACTATAATAAGATTATTAAACGAAGTAAAAAATGGCAAAGCAAGGAATAGCGAATCAGCCAACACTGAGAAGCAAGTCGAAAACGAAAGGCGTTCAAGCTAAGACTAAGACGAGTAAGTTAAAGACAAGCAAGCTATATAAAAAGCCATATAGAGGGCAAGGAAAATGACTACACAAGCAGCTACAAAAAAATACGGAGCACCTAATGAAACAGGGTCCGGATACTTAGTTAAGATAACTCTACCATATCCTATGCGTATTGCATGGGATACTGACTCTACAGTTACTACAATGATGTGTCACAAGCTTATAGCAAGCAATCTTACAAATGTTTTTAACAAAATACTCATTGAATATGGGTATAACAAGATAAAAGAATTAGGTATTGACTTGTTTGGTGGCTGTTTCAATTACAGAAAGATGAGAAATGGTAATGCTTGGTCAATGCATGCATGGGGAATAGCTATTGATTTAGACCCGGCAAGAAATACATTGAAAGAATGTAGGGCTACGGCTAGGTTTGCAAGGCCTGAATACAAGCCAATGATTGACATTTTCTATAAAAATGGGTTTATTTCATTGGGTATTGAACAGAATCGGGATTGGATGCACTTTGAAATTAAAGAATAATGGAAGATAACGACAAGAAAAAGTTTAAGGATACCAAAGTTGGTAAGTTCTTAAAAGAAAAAGCACCTAAGATTCTAGAAAGCGTAGGTGATGCACTCCCTAATCAGGGAGTTTTAGGTATTGTCAAGAACCTCATCTCGTCATCAGATGAGTTATCCCCCGAAGACAAGGCTGCCGCTTTGGATCATCTCAAAGAAGTTTTTGCATTGGAGGTTCAGGATAGAGAGTCCGCTCGTAATAGAGAAATTGAAATAGCTAAAGTTCATAGGTTTGATTTTTTATTTTATTTGACAGGCTTTGTTGGCTTGTCGGTATTTTGTTTTATAGTCTACGCAATTGTATATCTACAAATTCCGGACCAAAATAAAGAAATATGGATACACCTGATAGGAATTTCAGAGGGTGTAGTTCTTTCTATTTTTGGATACTACTTTGGAAGTTCCATGAAGAGAAATATTCAGCAATAAATATTATCTTTGTTTCCATAACCAAAAAATTAAATTAAATGGAAACAGTATTAGATTTAACAGCAGAACAAGTATTTATTAGCAAAGAGGAATTAACTCTTATTCAAACAATGAACTCAGACTTTGCAAAAGCAAAGATGGGACTTGGTGACATTGAGTTACAAAAGCAAGGTTTATTAAAGCACATTGACGAGTTGAAGAACGTATTTGGTCAGCATGAGAAGACGTTGATTGAGAAGTATGGCGCAGATTCAGTAATCAATATGCAAACAGGCGAAGTAACCAAAAAACAAGATTAATATGACACCGGAAAAATTTATCGGAACATTATATCTTTTGACCTTAAATTAAAACCTAAGTAATTGGCTAAGATAAGTACATACGTCATTGACGGAACTATAGTTGATGGAGATAAGGTTATTGGTAGTGATGCCAATAATGATTTACAGACCAAGAACTATAAGATAGGAGACTTAGTCAATTACTTTGCTGCATCTATAGGCAATAATCTTCTTGTTCCTTATGTTGGAGCAACTAATGATGTTGACTTAGGTACATACGGATTATTCGTAGGTTCAATTGATATATCAGGAACTTTTACAAGTAATGGGTCTGTGGGTTTGCCGGGCGAGGTTCTTATGAGCCAAGGGCCCGGTTTACCTGCAGTTTGGGCTTACAATATAGGTAGCCAAGACTTACAAAACGTATTGCTTGTAGGTAATACGGCAGATAGAAACATAAATTTAGTAGGTGCTTCAAATTCAATTATACTTGACGTTCAGCATTTACTTGGACGCACGTCAATATATCTTCACGACTCCTTAATAACAAACTCTTCTTATTGGAAAGTAGATAGTTTACATCTTGAAAGCTCAACAGGATATGCTGTTGATTACCTTACTGATAAGATACGATTTACTAATGCAGGAAACTTCGTAGACATTAAAGCTGCTAGTTATAGCAATCAGTCATTCTCCTTTCCAACTAACGGAGGATTTATTCCAATGTCAGTAAATGGGGTATATGCTGATGGCTCAGGTTCAATAACAATACCAATTGGACTTGGTACAGTTACAGCGGTAACAGCATCGCTTCCATTATCATCATCAGGCGGAGTAACTCCAAACCTAAGCATCTCTCAAGCGAGTGCCTTAGGAGATGGATACTTATCATCGGCAAATTGGAATGCGTTTAATGCAAAGCAGGATCAAATAACATTAACAACAACAGGCACATCGGGTACTGCTACGTTTATAGGAAATGTTTTAAATGTTCCTGATTATAGTGGTGCAATTGGTACTACACCTAATCTTCAGCAAGTAACTGACGTAGTTCCTGATGGAAATAAAACTACTAATCCAATTATTATTGGTTACACTACTAATAATACAAACATAGATATTACAGGAGTTCAAATTACGAGTCAACCATCTAGTATTGGAGATGCAGGATTTCTTCTTACTGCTTATAATCGTGAATATATTTACTATAAATACACTGATAATTATGGTTCAGGCATATTTGGAGAAACTTATATTAGACCTTTAATTGATGGTACTTATAACCATACTAATAATATTTATTTTCCTGATGCGTCAGGCACATTATTACTAGATGCCCCTGCTGATGGTAGCACTTATGCAAGGAAGGACAACGTTTGGGAAGTAATTGGCAGTGGTGTTACTCCAACGCTTCAACAAGTTCTTGATTTTAATCATGATTTACTAAATGGTAATAATTTTCAAGGAACAGGGGCAGGAATAGGAAATACAGGAAATTATGTAATTGCACTAGGTACAAATGCTGCTCAAAGTAATGGAGGAGGCAACTATGTTGTAGCAATAGGAAACGCTTCTTTAGTATCAAATATAGGTTCAGATGTTGTAGGTATAGGAAATACACCATTATTTTTTAATTCAGGTAATTCAGTAGTGGGAATTGGTTCTGGAGCAGGACAGTATAATTCAGGTACTTCAGTTGTTTTAATTGGTTCAAATGCAGGATTATCTAATATTTCGTCTTACTTTGTTGCAATAGGAGATAGTGCAGGTTCCAATGACAGCAGTCCATCTAATTCAGTGTCTATAGGAAATCAAGCAGGACAATATAATTCAGGAGGAGGATCTATAATAATAGGTGGTAGCGCAGGAAGTAATAATTCAGGAGGAGGATCAATTTTATTGGGAAATGGTGCAGGACAAGGAAATTCAGGAATCAATTTTATTTCAATAGGAGAAAATTCAGGAACATCTAATACAGGCAATTATTCAATTGCAATTGGTGCTGCAGCATTATTAGGTAATACTTCAGATAATACCATTGCAATAGGGTATAATGCAGGATCTTTTGGTAATGCTAATGATACTTATTTATTTGGAAATAATGCATATCCTACTGCTGCAAATCAGATAGTCTATACAAAAGATTCAGGTGTTTTACAAACTAGATTTCAACTTACAAGCACAGCAGATAGATTAATTAATATACCTGATGCAGATGGCACATTAGCCTTATCGGTTAATGGAAACTTTGCTGATGCTACAGGTAATATAACTATTAGTGCAGGAGGTGGCACTAATCCCACATCTACATATATTCCATATAACAATGCAGGAACATTTGCAGACAGTTATTTGATTAATGACACAGCTAGTAGTGTTTTAAAAACAAATTATTCAGGTACTGATAAAGGTATATACTTAGATTTTGCAAGCAATGAATACTATTTAGGAGATACAAATTATTATGTAAAAGTTGATACGTCAATACCTGAGACAACAATATCTACATTATCAGGCACAGGTACAGAAATGGTAGTGGCTGATGCTAGTGGTGTTCTTAGCAGACAAGCTATTCCATCAGGTACTGTAACAGCTGTAACAGCTACAAGTCCTATTACATCATCAGGTGGAACAGCTCCTGATATATCAACTTCTATGAACACTAATAAGTTGATAGGTAGAAGTACAGCTGGTGTAGGTGTAATGGAAGAAATTACTGTTGGCTCAGGTCTTACACTTACAGGAGCAGGTATTTTAAATAATACAGCCACACCTACACCATTAGGATATTATGGTGCATTCTCTGATGTAACAGACCAATTTGCTACTGTTATAAACACAGGATATCCAATGCTATTAGGAGTAACAGATTTGTCTAATCAAGTTACAGTAGTTAGTGGTTCAAGAATAACAATAGCTAATACAGGAATTTATAACATACAATGGTCAGCACAGTTTAGAAATCCAACAGCATCAGAACATGATGTTACAATATGGCTTAGAAAAAATGGTGTAGATGTTCCAGGATCAGCAGGGGTTGTATTAGTACCTAAAAAACATGGTTCATTTGATGGTCATACATTACCATCTTGGAACTTTTTATTAGATGTAGTTGCAGGAGATTATTATGAGTTTGTTTGGAGCACACAAGACTTATCAGTTTTTATTTCATTTGAACCTGCAGGAAATCCTCCACCATCTACAGCTTCTGTAGTTTTAACTGTAACACAGCAAGCAGGTATAATGGCAGGAACAGGTATTACTGCTATAAATTCATTAACAGGTGCTGCTCAAACAATAGTTGCAGGTACAAGTGGAACTGACTTTGCAGTATCTTCTACAGGTACTACACATACGTTAAATCTTCCAACAGCAAGTGTATCAAATAGAGGAGCTCTATCTACAGCAGATTGGACTACATTTAATAATAAAATTGGTGGCAGTGGAACTACAGGAGCTATTCCTAAATTTTCAGCATCAACAACATTAACAGATGCTGTAGCTGATACTGACTACATGCAGCAGTCTGATGTTATAACAGGATATCAGTTAATGGGAAGCACTATAAAAGGAAGTAACTTAGCTATTGGTAATCCTATGCAGATGAGTATAGCTAGTCTTGTTCTTACATCAGGAAGGTCTGAGATAACTGCTATTTTTATACAAAAAACAACAACCATTACAGGGGTAAAATGGTATCAAGTAACAAATGGCTCTTATACTGCAAATAACTATAATGGTGTTGGATTGTATTCTCAAAGTGGAGGAAATTTAACACTTGTTGCGTCTTGTGCTAATGATGGTACAATATGGCAACCAGGTAGTGCAGGTTGGAAGAACAAAGCATTTTCTAGTACATACACAGCTTCAAGAGGAGTATATTATTTGGCAGCTTTATATTCATCGTCAGCACAAACAACTGCACCGGGTATAGGAGGAACTGTTGCCGGAGCCGGTGCTTGGGCAACATTATCAACAGTTGATTTTTCTAATAACGAAAGAGTCTATGCAGGTATAAACACACAAACGTCATTAGTAACACCTATTGCTTTATCAACTTTTGGTACAGGTAATAGTACAAGATTTGGATTTTATCTTTATTAAAATAAATTTATGAATACAAAAATTATAGAACCAGTTAGTGTATGGACAATGAATGGTCCTAAAAATGCCACTATACTTTCTCTAGCAAACTTTTTTAACTACCATTTTGATGAAGGAGCAGGTACAGTAGAATATCTTCTTTTAGGAATGGAGAGCATTGGAGAAAATCCTGAAAGTGCTGTAGAATACTATAAAGCAAATTTAGAAATACCATCTTCTGTAATTCAACAATGGGGTGCTGATGATAGTATCATATGGAACTATGTAATTCAACAACTAGGCCTTGTAGAAGTTACTCAATAATAGGCGTTGGATAATTTTGTATATTGCAATCAATTTAAAAGAATAATAAAATGGCAAAAATAGACTCATACGCAACCGTAACGCCGCCTGTCTCAGGTGGAGACATGTTAATTGGTACTGATATTAATGATAATAACGCTACTAAGAACTTTACGGTGAATCAGTTGGCGTCATTTATTAATGCAGGTAGCGGATTTGTTCCATATACAGGAGCAACGCAAAACTTGAATTTAGGCAATCAAAATATTGTTGGTGCATCTACTTTTTTTAGCGGATTAGCTACTACTGCTCAAATTAATGTTCAGGGTAGATTCTATCTTAGTGGAAGCCAAGGTACAGCAGGTCAGGTTCTTACAACGCAAGGTTCAGGTCTCCCTGCAATATGGAGTGCTGCAGGGTCAGGGGCCCAAGGTATTCAAGGTCCGGTAGGTCCACAAGGTCCAATCGGCCCGGTTGGTCCTGCAGGATTAAATTGGCAAGGACTTTGGGTTAGTGGAACATCTTATGTTGCAGATGACGCTGTTGGATACAATGGGGCATCATGGTTTTGTATATTAGCAACATCAGGAACAACAACTCCTGATTTAGACACTACCCATTGGGCACTATTGGCTTCTCAGGGAGCACAAGGTCCAATTGGTCCAACAGGTGCACAAGGTCCTACAGGTCCTGCAGGTGCTACAGGTGCATCAGGCAATAATACGCTTCAGCAAGTGCTTGACCTTAATCACGACTTATTGAATGGGGTTAATTTGCAAGGTACAGGAGCAGGAAGCGGAAATACAGGAATGAGTGTAAATGCTTTTGGCACAAATGCTGCTTATGGGAATACTAACGACAATGTAAATGCATTTGGAACTTCTGCTGCTTATACAAATACAGGATTGCATATAAATGGGCTTGGATACCAAGCAGCCATAACTAACTCAGGAGATATAGTAAATGCTATGGGACCTAATTCTGCATTTAATAATTCAGGAGATAACGTAAATGCTTTTGGAGAGACTTCTGCTCTTAGTAATACAGGAAACCATATAAATGCATTTGGCAATCAGGCATGTAAGATAAACTCAGGAATTAATGTAAATGCAATGGGTCTTGTTGCTGCATTTGGCAATACAGGAAATAATGTAAATGCTTTTGGTGATGTTGCAGGATTAAATAATTCCTACGACAATGTAAATTTATTTGGATCATCTTCTTCTGCTACTGCTAATAGTCAAGTTGTATTTTCAAATGCTGTTAATAATGCAAGAATAGGATTTGGTGGAATTACCGCTGATAGGCTTTACACTCTTCCTGATGCAAGTGGAACATTGCAATTGGAATCTTATAAAGTATTTACAGCATTGCTAACGGCTTCAGGTACTTCTTTATTTATAACTGAGTTAAAAAATACTATAGGAACAATAAGCTATCTTAGTTATGGTTCAGGAACAGGCGCTTATTTTTATTTGACATCAGCTTCTCTTTTTACTGATAACAAGACTGTAGTGATTGCAGGAAATTCTGATTCAGGTGTAGATTCTGTATTCAAAGCTTCTTTTGCAAACTCAAACATCATTAAAATCTACAACTACGTAGCAGGGGCAGTTAATAATAGCACATTAATTAACATTCCTATTGAAATAAGAGTTTATCCATAATGGACATTAGAAAAATATCAGTAGGTCCTGATTATAAGGGAGGGGCAATGCATTATATTGTGGGGCAGAAAATCCTTGGCGATAGTAATGAAATACATCTTATAAAACACAGTCCTAACTCTATGTCTATTTTGATTTACATAATAAATCAAAGGGAAGAGATTGTACTATGGAAGGAGTTTAATGCGGCAATACCAATTTCAATCGAATATAATATAAATTTCTAAATGCGTTCACCATTCTACTTCATAGCGAAGCCGGTAAATGGAAAGCGATACGACAACACAAGGGACATAGGAGGCATTGATTTAATTGTAAGCACATCTGAAGAAGACCATCAGTTCTCTAACAGATATGCTGAAGTCGTTGAGCTACCATTAGGCTACAGGGGTCCAATAGAACCCGGAGATATACTTCTCGTACATCATAATGTTTTCAAGTTTTATAACGACATGAAAGGTCGGCAAAAAAGTGGCAGAAGTTTCTTCCGCGATGATAGTTTTTTTATAGAAACTGATCAGTTTTTTTTGTACAAAAAAGGTTCCACATGGAACGCTTATGACAGATACTGTTTTGTCAAGCCATTACCTGCAATAGACTCTTATATCAAGAAGCCATTTAGCAATGAGCCACTCATGGCAACAATGAAATATCCTAATGATTACCTTATAAGCAAAGGAATTAAAGAAGGAGACATTGTTTGCTTTACGCCTGATACAGAGTATGAGTTTGTTGTTGATGGCGAGACGCTTTATAGAATGTATGACACTCAAATAACAATTAAATTATGATTTTACTTACAATAGATGATATACTAAACAACCCTAAAGAATATCTACAAGCTGTTCTTGATGGAGAATTTAATGATGTTCATGATGGCTACAAGGTTTTTAAAAATATTCAAGCAAGAGATAATGATGACGAGCTTGCTTCTTTGGTATTAAAGCTATTCCCTGAACATAATATCAGTTACAATTTTGTTAGGAAATCTCCGTTAGGACAAGTGGAACCAAATTTTATACATAAGGACGATATGATGGGTGATATAACCTGCATATTGTACCTTAATAAAACCCACCCTAAAGAAGATGGAACTACAATATATGATAATGATGATAATCCATTGTGTAAAATATATGCTAAGTTTAATCGCATGATTGCATTTGAATCTGAGTTGCCTCATTCAAGAAATATATTTGACAATTTTGGAGAAGGCGATGATGCAAGATTAGTACAAGTTATATTTTTAAAAAAGAAAGATGACCAACAAAGAAATTAAATTAAGAATTATAGAGGCAGGTCATAAAGCTGTTCAGGAACTTATAAAGGTTGCTGAAGATTCTATATTGAAGCCTGATGATGATGGTAATGACTTGGCGGCTGATAAATTAAAAAATGCAGCAGCTACTAAAAAACTAGCCATCTTTGATGCGTTTGAGATTCTAAATAGGATAGAAATGGAGAGAGAGAATATAGATGCTGTTGATAAGGGTATAAGTAAAACTGAAACTAAACAAGGATTTGCAGAAAGAAGGTCAAAATAATGTGTTGTATAGGGTGCTTAATAGCTTTATCCCTTCTTCTGTTCTTTTATCAAAGAATAAGGCAAAGACATGGGAGTATGGGTATAACCCAAAGTATGACATGGTTGTTATCTCAAAGACCGGGCAGATTGGAGAGGTGTACAATATATCAGGATTAAACGTAGCACTTCCTCTTGCTCCAAAAGATTGCTATAAAAAAAGCGAAAAGAAAGCCGAACAGCATTGGCAAAGAGACCCATATCCAAAAGAAC
>Ga0315281_10009986_pt1 | contig 13127 bp, 10 predicted proteins | sample YL17G07_0_MG_FD_204540 | JGI IMG/M metagenome (GOLD analysis project Ga0315281, IMG submission 204540) | Sediment microbial communities from Yellowstone Lake, YNP, Wyoming, USA - YL17G07_0 | ecosystem: Environmental > Aquatic > Freshwater > Lake > Sediment | place: USA: Wyoming | collected... | reverse complement strand
TATACCCAGTATGAAGGATATTATCAGGGGAAGGCTTAATCTTCGCAGCAAGGTCAGGGCTGCTTCGTGGCGCCATCCTATGAGGGTGCAGATTCCGATGAGCAGGATTATCACCAGGAAGATAGGACCGACCACTATATTGTAGAAGGAAGGTCCCAGGTTGGCTTTACCCCCTCCTGCCAGTTCGGAGATGAGAGGGAATAGTGTTGCTATTAGAACAATAGCAGAAACTGCAAGGAAAACGATGTTGATGGCTTGAAAACCGCTTTCTTTGGAGAGGGTGGGGCTTGGTTCCTGGTCACTCTTGAGAAGGTGGCGGCGACTATAAAGTAAAACCAGAGGAATAATCAGCCCCAATTCCATGAAGCCAAGGAATGCGGGTCCCATGCCGGTATTGCTGAAGGCATGTACTGAGGAGAGCACGTCGGTACGGGTGATAAAGGTAGCGAGGATAGGCAGGTTGAAAGCAATGATGGCTAACCCGATAGTCCAGAGTCTATTTTTGCCTTTTGTACGTTGCAGGATTATAGAGTGAAGCAGGGCTGTTGTTACCACCCAGGGTATAAACGACATGTTCTCCACAGGGTCCCAACCCCAGTATCCACCCCACCCCAGCTCAACGTAAGCCCACCAGGCCCCCAGCACATTGCCTACGCTCAGGAATATCCAGGCAATCAATGCCCACCGTCTCAGATCGACCAGCCAGTCACGGTCTTTCCTTTTGGCTATCAGGGCAGCCATAGCAAAAGCGAAGGGAAGCGTCAATGCGGCGAATCCGGCCAGTAGAGCCGGGGGATGGAAAATCATGCCCGGGTTTTGCAGCAAAGGGTTCAGTCCATTGCCATCAGTCGGTACCACAGATAGCTTCGCGAATGGGTTGACAATGAAGGCGAGCAGCAGTAGAAAGAAGGCAGCAGTCAACATCATCACTGACGAAGCGTAAGGGAGCAGCTCCTTGGTAGTCTTTCTTCTCCAGAGCACCATGACCACTGCAAAGAAGGTGAGTAACCACCCCCACAATAGCAGCGAGCCAGCATTACCGGCCCAGAAGGCACTGAAAAGGTAGGGCCAGGACATATCGCGGCTGGTATAGGAGGCGACATACTCCAGCTGAAAATCATGGGTCATCAGGGCGTAGATGAGGACTATCGCGGAGAGGGTAACCAACCCGAAGACGGCAAAGACTCCGATTTGGGCACCGTCTGTCAGCTTCGATTTTTTCCTCATCTGTCCCCAAAATGAGGCGACTGCTGAGCAGATACAGACAACAAAGCCCAGAACTAACGCTATATAACCGATATCAGCCACAGACCAAACTCCTGTTTATACTGCACGAATAAAACTAACCCGAAGGCTCGTATTTCGCCGGGCACTTGGTGATTAGTTGGCTTGCATGGAACACTCCCTGCTGGTCGCTTTTACCTTCCGCCACTATATCAGTGCCCTCCTTGAATGTATCGGGCACAACGCCCTGATAGACTACAGGAAGGCTTTCATTACCTTCAGCAATGGTGAAACTGAGGGTGAAATTCTTGGTATCCTGGTTCACGGAACCGGGGACGACCTGACCGACCACCCGCACCTGTTTTCCGGTATAGGAATCAGCTTTTGCCACAAAGTCGCTCACTGTAATGTCGTATGTTGCGAATTTGCTTACACCTATATAGGCCAGAAAGGCTATAGCTATCAACACTATTGCCCCGGCGAAGATAAACCGTTTTCTCTTCAGCAGCGGGACGTTTTTTTTACGGGGCGTCTCCTCTGTTTGCGTCTCCATAATCTTCACCCCCTCCCCGGCTTTTGCAGGGGAGCTATGAAGTCAGTTCGTCAGTTCCCTCACACCGCTTCTATGCTGCTTTTTCATTGGAGCCAACTGCGGGGCAACGGCTTTGCCCAGGAAAGCTCTGCCTTGGAGGGGGAGGCTTAAAAGCTTCCAAGCATGCCTCATGCTCCACAGGTGCCAAATGCTAAAGAAGCTGCAGCGAGCGTTTTCTCAATGTCTTCCTCGGTATGGGCTAGAGAGGTGAAAACTGCTTCAAATTGCGATGGAGGTAGATAGATACCTTGCTCCAGCATGTGATTGAAGAAACGGGCATAGAGAGCTGTGTCTGAAGATAGGGCTGAGTCGTAGTCGGTCACATCGCTGAGGTTGAAAAAAGGGGTTAGCATAGAGCCTGCCCGGGTGACTGACAGTCTAACTCCAGCCTTTGCTGCTGCTCTCTCCAGCCCTTGAGCCAGCAGGGCAGTTCGCTTATCTAACTTCTTATAGGTGCCTGGTTCACGCAGAATGCTCAGGGCCTCGATCCCGGCAGCCATAGCTAAAGGATTGCCGGACAGAGTGCCAGCCTGGTATACGGGCCCGAGCGGAGCCACCAACTCCATGATATCCTTTCGGCCTCCATAGGCACCTACGGGTAAGCCTCCCCCGATAATCTTGCCCAGACAGGTCAGGTCGGGTGTCACTCCGTATATGCTCTGGGCTCCCTCATAAGCAAGGCGGAAGCCGGTGATAACTTCATCGAAGATGAGCAAACTGCCATTGTCGGTAGAAATACGCCGCAAGCCTTCCAGGAAACCGGGCTGGGGCAGTACTACCCCCATGTTGGCTGCCACAGGCTCGATGATGATAGCTGCTATCTGTCTACCAAAGCGGTTAAAAATCCTTTTTACCCCTTCCAGGTTATTATAGGCTGCGACGATGGTGTTCCTGGTATAAGCCTTCGTCACGCCGGCGCTGTCGGGTAGACCTAAGGTCGTGATGCCTGACCCTGCTTTAGCCAGAAGGCCATCGGAGTGCCCGTGGTAACAGCCGGAGAACTTCAGTATCTTATCCCTGCCTGTGAAGGCTCGGGCCAGCCGCAGGGCGCTCATAGTAGCTTCTGTGCCTGAATTAACAAAGCGCACGAGTTGCATAGAAGGCATGGCGCTGGTTATCATTTTGGCGAGGATGGTTTCTCTTTCTGTAGGCGCGCCGAAGCTAGTTCCCTTTTCGATGACGTTATTTAGAGCAGCGACTATTCGGGGGTGAGCATGGCCAAGGATAAGCGGTCCCCAGGAGCAGACATAGTCTATAAAAGCGTTGCCATCGACATCGTAGATATGAGACCCTTGCCCCTTACTGATGAAGAGCGGTCTGCCTCCCACGGCACGGAATGCCCTCACCGGGCTGTTGACTCCGCCGGGAATATAGCGCTTTGCCTCAGCGAACAGCCTGTCGGAGCCCCTTCTATTGAGTTTTGCCTCTATATTGGTGTGCCCGATTTCAGCCAACGGGCTGCCTCCTTTGCATGGTAGGTAATGATGAGGTCTGCACCTGCCCTTTTTATCGCCGTGAGCACTTCCCTAACACAGGATTCCTCATCAAGCCAACCTTTTTGGGCTGCTGCCTTAACCATGGCGAACTCGCCGCTGACATTGTAGGCGGCCACAGGGTAATTGAAACGCTGGCGCATCTGGGCGATGATATCCAGATAGGCAAGCGCTGGTTTGACCATAATGATATCAGCTCCCTCTTGGATATCCAGCTCCACCTCGTGTAAAGCCTGGCGTAGATTTGGAGGGTCGAGCTGGTAGGAGCGGCGGTCACCGAAGCGCGGAGCGCACTCAGCCGCTTCCCGAAAAGGTCCATAGAAGGCTGAGGCATATTTGGCTGCGTAAGACAGGATAATAGTGTCCTGGAAGCTGTTGGCATCCAGTTCGCTGCGGATGGCAGCCACCTGCCCATCCATCATAGCGGAAGGTGCTACCATATCAGCCCCTGCTTCGGCATGTGACAGCGCCGTTCGAGCTATAAGCTCCAGCGTCTTGTCGTTATCCACCTGGCTATCTATTACCACCCCGCAGTGCCCGTGCTCGGTATACTCACAAAGGCAAACATCGGTGATTATGACCAGTTCCGGTACGTTCCGCTTAATCTCTCTAATTGCCTTCTGAACAACTCCTTTCGCGTTGTAGGCACCGGAGCCTGTTTTATCCTTGGTTTGAGGTAGTCCGAAGAGCAGTATTGCCGGGATACCCAGCTTTGCTATGCTCTCTGCCTCTTTGGCCAAAAGGTCAGATGAGAGATGGAAATTACCTGGAAGAGAGAGAATCTCCTTCTTGACATGGCGTCCCGGCACGACGAACAGGGGATAGATAAGCTCAGTCGGATGTACTCTGGTCTCTTGCAGCATTTCTCTGAGTGCACCGGTGCGGCGCAGGCGGCGAAGTCTTAGCTGGGGAAACGAAGCCACTAGGAAACCTCCTTGTCCTTTCGGCAGTCCTCGATCAGGGCTTGAACCAAGCCAGGTATAGTATGCTCTTTCGCTACTACATCTACGCGCACACCCAGCTTGACAGCAGTTGCTGCTGTAACAGGACCAATACAGGCAACCTTGGTCCGGTTCACAGCTTCCCACTTAGAGCCGAGCAGGGGAACCAGATGTTCAACTGTGGACGAACTGGTAAAGGTGGTGATATCAATCTCACCCGCAAGCAGCATTTGTTTGGCGCCGTCTGTATCTGCTTTAGGTAAAACGGCTCGATAGATGGCTATCTCATCTACCTCAGCTCCAAGTTGACCGAGCCTAGTAGCCAACTCAGGCGTGGCACCTGCAGCTCGCGGCAGGAGGATACGCTTACCTGATATGTCTTCGTTCTGAAGGCTATCTGCTATAGCCGCGCTTACATATTTCTGGGGAATGCGGTCAGCTATGAGTCCGTAGCGTTCCAGGGCAGCGGCGGTAGTGGGGCCGATTGCGCATAACCTGGCTTTCCCCAGTTTCCTCGCATCGCCCCCGAGTTCGCGCAGACGTCCGAAAAAGATTTCGACGCCATTGGCGCTGGTGAATATGAGCCATGAGTAGTCTGGCAAGTGAGCAATAGCCTGGTCGAGCTCTTTGTTGTCAGGAATAACCTCTATCTCAATGGTAGGCAATTCTACCGCCAGAGCGCCGTGACGGGCAAGGAGTTGGCTCAGTACGCTGGCTTGTTTTCTCGTCCTGGTCACCAGCACCCGTTTACCGAAGAGGGGTTTGTTATCAAACCAGCGTAATTGTTCCCTAAGCTTTACCACCTCTCCGACCACAATTAGCGCCGGGGACTCAATACCGCTCTTGGTAGCTTTGGCAGCAATATCGGAAATCGTACCCACCAGAGTCTGCTGACGAGGGGTGGTACCCTCTCGGATAATAGCGACCGGAGTCGATGGCGGACGACCATTCCTGACCAACTCAGCGGCTATCTGCGCCAGATTACCCATCCCCATAAGAAAAACCAGGGTGTCAGCACCGGTGGCTAGCTTATCCCAGGCAATGCTTGAGTCACCCTTGGTGGGGTCTTCATGCCCTGTGATTATAGCTAATGACGAAGCAAAACTGCGGTGGGTGACAGGTATGCCAGCATAAGCGGGCACCGCGGTTGCGGAAGTGACGCCGGGGACTACCTCGAAGGGGATATTGTCATCTGCCAGAGCCTCAGCCTCTTCACCACCGCGTCCCAGGAGGAAGGGGTCTCCCCCTTTGAGTCTCACTACAATCTTGCTCTCTTTAGCCTTGTTTACCAGAAGCTGGTTTATTTCGGGCTGTTTAAGGGTGTGGTATCCCGCTTTCTTGCCCACATATATCAATTCCGCCTTGGCCGGAACCTCTTCGAGCAGACGATTGTCTACTAACCTGTCGTAGATGACAACATCAGCCTCGGCCAGACACCTGGCAGCCTTGAGTGTGATGAGTTCAGGGTCTCCAGGCCCGGCACCCACCAGATATACTTTGCCTTTCACTGATTCGTAGATAGCGGTGCCTCCTCAAGTAGCTTTCCAGCACCCATATCCAACAGCTTCTGAGCCAGCTTTTTACCAAGTTCCTCGGGCGTCTGCGGTGAGCCCACTAGTTTTGCTCTGATGGTCTTGCTCGATAGCAATCCTGCTACCATCCCCTCTATGTGCAGAGTGCCGCCTTCCACGCGCGCCATGGCAGCTATGGCAGACCGACAGCCGCCACCCAGGGTGCGCAGAAATGCTCGCTCAGCAGCAGTAGTCTGCCAACTAACTTCATCGTTTACCAAAGCTACTGTTGCTGCTGCTACGTCTCCCGCTCTCATTTCTACTCCTAGTGCTCCCTGGCATGCCGCGGGCAGGAAAACCTCGACAGGTAAGTATTCGGTCACTTTGTCCTGCCAGCCTATACGTTCCAGAGCAGCAGCGGCGACGATAACCCCATCTAACTCCCCGGGGCACACCTTGCTCACCCGGGTATCGATATTACCTCTCAACGGGCATGCCTTGAGGTCAGGACGGAAAGACTGCAATTCCAGAGCACGTCGCTGGCTGCCGGTACCAATGCGGGCCCCGGAAGGTAATTGGGACAGAGTTTGGCCCGAGCCTGAGACCAGGGCGTCCCGCGGGTCCCGTCGCACTGGCACCGCTGCCAATTGAAGCCTGGGGTCAAGCTGGCTGGGCATATCCTTAAGACTATGCACCGCCACATCTATCCTGCCCTTGAGCAAGGCGTCTTCCAGTTCCTTTACGAAGACTCCACGTCCACCTATCTGTATGAGGGGGGATTTGCGGTCTCTATCGCCCTGCGTTCTTATCTTAACGAGGCTGAGTTCAAGTTGGGGCACTGCATCCCTCAGCTGCCCCATGAACTCCTCTGCTTGTATCACTGCGAGCCTGCTACCCCTGGAACCGACTACCAGCCGCTTTGCTGCTGCCAAACCATTAGACCTCTAGGTCGAAAATTTCCTTAATAGCCTGAATACTATGTCCATTTTGTTTCTTGAGATAGTAGATAGGTTTGTGCAGCAGATTTTTGACTATGGCTCGCGTCATGGCATCCAGACGCCCTCTATCTTCCGCGGACAGGTCAGGGATTTCTCCCAGGGTTCTGGACAGTTGAGTGGTGCGTATCTCCTCAGCCTTGTCTACCAGTGCCTTGATAATAGGTGCCATATCCCGCGTGTTGCGCCAGTCCATAAACTTGCTCACTTCAGCCTCGATAATGGCTGTTGCCTTCTCTGTTTCCTGCTCCCTGAGCTGACGGTTCACCTCCGCTACCGAGCTGAGGTCATCTATGTTATACAGAGTGACCCCCGCTATATCCTTCACCTCGGGGTCTATGTCACAGGGTACAGCGATATCGATAGCCATGAGTGGACGCAATGGGCGTGCTCCCATCACCTGGCGAACAATAGGGGGCTTGATGATGTAGTGAGGAGCTGCACTGCAACTGATCAGGATATCGGCCTGGCTCAGTGCCTCACTTAGCTGGTGGAAGGGGATAGCGGCACCTTTCACCTCAGCCGCCAGGGCGGCTGACTTAGAGTAGGAGCGGTTTGCCACTGTAACCTGGCATGCCCCAACCTTGACCAGGGCCTTGGCTACCAGTGTCCCAGCCTCGCCAGCGCCAATCAGCAATACCTGACGGTGCTCCAGGTCGCCAAATAATTTTTTCGCCAGCATCACTGCTGCCGAACTAACGGAGGCGGCATTTTTGCTTATATCGGTCTCCTCCCGTACCTTTCTGCCCACTCTCACTGCCTGCTGAAAAAGTTCGAGCACGGGATAACCAACGAGGCCGCTACTTTCAGCCTCCTCCAATGCCCGCCTCACCTGTCCCAGTACTTCGTATTCACCCAGTATCATGGACTCCAGCCCGGCTGCTACACGGAAAAGATGACTCACCGCTTCTTCCTCCCACAGGGTGTAAAGGTGGGGCGTGAGCTCCTCCACCGGTATTCCACTGTGAGCACTGAGAAATTCAAGGGCTTTGCTGGGAGAAGATTGTGTACTACATGTGGTATATACTTCTGTGCGGTTACAGGTAGAAAGAATAACACCCTGGCTCATATATTTAGAGAGTGTTTGCAGAGCCTCATTCAAAAGGCTCGGGCTTAAGGCTACTCTCTCCCGGAGGGAAACTGGTGCCGTCTTATGATTAAGTCCTACGACTGTGATTTTTTCCTTCATCATAGCTACCGTATTCGACTGTCTGCAGTCAGCAGATCGTCAATGAGTTTTTGACGTGCCTTTTCAAGCTGCCCCTTCTTTATCATATCTACTAGTATATCAATATCAAGGCATCTCTGCCAAACATCGCTGTTCACCGAGCTCTGTCGTTGAGCTAGCTCCTGGCGTACTTCTGAGACAAGGGATACCAGGGAAGCGTACTCTGCCGGTATAGTGGCCTCTAGTAGCGAGCGAAGCTTGCGAGCCAGCGCCGGGCTCTTGCCTGCTGTGGAGATTGCAATAGTGATATCGCCACGACGCACCATTGAGGGGACGATAAAATCGGAAGCCCTGGGGTCGTCAACTACATTTACCAGCGCCCGCTGTTTTCTGCCTTGCCCTGCTACGGCGGCGTTGATAGACGGGTCATCTGTAGCAACGATAACCAGGAAGGCTCCTTTAAGATCACCCGTCTGGTAACTCCGGGTAATCGTTTGAATAGCACCCTGGCTAGCCAGATGCTGCAATCTTCGGCTCAACGTTGGACTTATCACTGTCACCGACGCCTGGTGTTCAAGGAGCATACCGACCTTGCGTTCTGCCACCGGGCCTCCACCAACCACAATGCATCTCCTGCCCTTTAAATTCAGGAAGATAGGATAGTAACTTGACATTATGCTTCTCAGTCAATGAAATACCTGACACTGCGTCTGAGGTACTCCTTAATGCTATAAAGTAGGACATAATCTTTGATTCCGGTCTCTTGAGAGATATGGAGAGCCAGGGAACTACAATCTTCTTTGGTATGTCCATGAACCATAGCATATATGTTATAGTGCCACTCTGGAGCTGTTCGCCTTTCATAACAGTGACTCACCTCGGGATGACTTGCTATGGCCTGTCCCACTTGAGCTAGCTTATCTGGTGCCACCCTCCAGCAGGACAGGGTATTAGCTGAAAAGCCGGCCTCACGGTGGTTTAAGCGGGCTGCGAAGCGCCTCATGACACCTCTCTCCCTAAGAGAAACAGCCCTGTACAGAAATTGGTCGATGTCCAGACCTAAACTGGCTGCCATTTTATCGAAGGGGTATTTTCCGAGAGGTAAGTCCCGCTGCAACTCCCGCACCAACCCTTTATCGCCTTCGCTTAAATGCCCTGCGGTTCTATTTGGGGGCTGTACTGCCTCTTCAGAGAGGCGCCCATCACCTTCGCCAAGCATATTGAAGTATACCATAATTTTGAATACCTGACGAGCGGGCAGGGACAGGGTGTGCTCGGCAGCGACAGCCTCTCCGAGTTGAGCAGCGACAGCGTCAAGCCTGGTATCTCTGGGTGCACTCAAGGTGAACCAAAGATTGAAATAGTGGTTCCGCAGGTAATTGTGGCTTACTCCTGCCTGATGGTTGATAAAAGTGGCTGCTTGTTCCACATGCTGCTCCTCCACATGCATAGCCACCAGCGTGCTATGATAGCCCAGACGTGCCGATTCGAAGACAGCGTTGATGGTGCGGATGATTTTCTTCTTCTTGAGGTCTTGCAGGCGCTCGAGCACCTCATCTTCGCTGACATCCAGAATGCAGCCCAATTCGGCAAAGGGTTCGCGGCAAAGCGGGATCCCCATCTGCACCAGGTTCAGTAGTTTTCTATCGGTAAAGTCCAGTAACATAGCTATTGTCACCTTGTGGTTGATAGAGACAATACGGTTCAGCCGCCAGGTAGTCCCCTGTCGCCTCATAGGCGCGGGCGCGGCAGCCGCCGCAGACCATTTTATACTTGCAAATACCACACTTACCTTTAATTAGGGAGTAGTCACGCAACTGGTTAAACAGGGGTGAATCCTGCCATATTTGGTGAAAGGGCTGTTCTCGAATATTACCTGCCTCCACATCGAGATAGCCGCAGCCCTGCACCCGCCCGACATGTGATATGAAACAGAAGCTGATACCTCCGAGGCACCCCCTGCTCATTGCATTCATAGAGCCGTGGTCGGCATGTCGTACGTTCGTATCGGCTGAGGACTGATTCTGCTCCGGGGAGCGTCTCAGCATCTCCTGCTGATGTACTACCCGCATATAGCTGGGAGCATCGGTAGGTTTGAAGAACAGGCGGTTGCCAAGCTGCTGCTGTTTCTCATATATTTGGATAAGGAGATGCTCGTACTCTTGAGCTGAGAGCACATGCCCTTGGAGGCCTTTGCCCCGGCCGGTTGGCACTAATAGGAAGGGATGGAAGGCTACCGCTCCCACATTTAAGGCCAGAGCGATCAGGTCATCGAGATAGTGAGTGTTGAGCCGGGTGATGGTGCTGTTAATCTGAACTTCGATGCCTGCGTTGCGGGCACACTCTATCCCGGCGAGAGCGGCATTAAAGGCCCCGGGCGAGCCCCGGAACTTGTCTTGAAGCTCTCGATTGGGAAAATCCAGGCTTATACCTACTCGTGAGATGGGGACTGCCTTCATCCTGGTGGCTATCTCCTTCGTTATTAGAGTGCCATTGCTGCCAACCACAACCCGAATTCCCCTGCCTGCTGCATACCCGGCAATGTCGAAGAAGTCTTCCCTTTTCAGGGGCTCGCCACCGGTGAGGATAAGTATCGGCCGTCCTACCGTAAGAATATCATCGATGAGGGCAAAGCATTCCTCGCGCGACAGTTCTCCATGATAGGGGCCGCTATGAGCAGAGCCTCGACAGTGGGCGCAATGCAGGTTGCAGCTTTTCGTTATCTCCCAGGCTACCAGCCGCAGTTTTGCCTGATCATTCTTCCCTGGAGGTGATTCGCTCTTAGTCAAAGTCCGATCTCCTCATCGGTGAGATAACAGGCAGGGTCATCGGCCCAAACATCACCATATACAGCCTCTGCTCGTACCCGGAGGTTGCCGTTGCACAAATCGAGATACTGACACTGCCCGCAGCGCCCTTTGAGCCGGGGCTTACGGTTCCTCAGACCCTGCAGCAGTGGCTCTGAAGTATCAGACCAGATATCACCGAATTTTCGCTGCCGCACGTTGCCCAGCGAGTAGTGCCACCAGAATTGGTCAGGGTGAACGTAGCCCAGGTTGTCCACCGCTGCGATGCGGATCCCCGAGTTGTTGCCCCCGTTTCGCCGCAGTAGCTCCAGGACTTTCGATGCCCTATCTGGATTCTCGCGTTTCACCTTCAGGTACAGATACACACCATCGGAATGGTTATCGACAGTTAAGATGTCCTTGTCCAGACCGCGTCGGTGCAGGTCCACCGTTCTGTCAAAGATAAGGTCTACGACATCTCGGGTTTCCTGAGGGGATATATCTTCAGCTTGCATACTGCTCCCCCGTCCTGCGTAAGCCAGGTGATAGAAGCAGATGCGGTCAATTCTCTCACGCTCCACAAGGTCAAATATGGCTGGTATCTCCCGATAGTTGTGTCGAGTGATGGTCAGCCTCAAGGACACCCTTTGTTTAAGAGCCACCAGCCCCCGGAAACCCTGGAGGGCAGCTTCAAAAGCCCCTTCCTGACCTCGGAAATGGTCGTTTACGGCTCCGATACCATCGAGACTTATCCCTACCTCCCCAAATCCCACTTTGATTATTTCCTCAGTTAGTTTGTCAGTGATTAATGTGCCATTGGTGGAAAGGACAACTCTGATTCCCAACTTCTTTGCCCAGCTAGCCAGTTCAATGATATCCTTCCTGAGCGTAGGCTCGCCTCCGGAGAACAGGATGACAGGAACTTTAAAGTCTGCGAGGTCCTGTATCAAAGCTTTGCTCTCTTTGGTGGTCAATTCACCCTGGTAAACCTTGTCTTGAGACCGGGCATAGCAATGAAGGCATTTCAGATTGCAGCGTTGAGTGCAGTTCCACACCACTATAGGTGGCTGGGGGGCTCCATAGCGAAGGTCGTCACCGGGCGAACTGATATCGCAGAGTAGTTTTGAAATGGAGATCACGTGCGCTCCCAAGGGCTGACGGATTCAGTTGTTTTCTCATTGATTAAGAGGTGGTGAACACCTTTAAGGTTTTCAATCGTGGCAATCAAGCCTTTTCCCAATCTGCTCTCTATCCTTACTGCTTCCCGTATTTGCTTCTGCTTTCTAAATGCTATTCCTAATAATATATATTCCCGTAGTTGGTGCTTACCCCTGCGAATCATCACACCGTCTCTAAAGAGGAGGTGCATCATTTATCCCCAAAACTTACAGTCCCCCTTCCCTTGAAGGCTGATACGGGGACTTCGACAGTTGCCATTGTTCCCTTGCCTTCCTTGGATGTCAGTGTTAGAGTTCCGCCCAGCAATTTGGCTCGCTCGTGCATTCCTGCCAATCCCAGCTTTCCCAAGCCAGCCAGGTCTCCTACCCTTTGCGGTAATCTAAAACCGGTGCCGTCGTCTTTGATGTTCAGCTTTACCATAGCATCGCCGAACTCTATGACAAGTTCTACCGCTGAAGCTTGAGCATGTCGCCATATGTTCCTCACTGCCTCCTGTGCAATGCGAAATAGCATCACCTCTACCTCGGGCGCAAGTCGCCTCGCCTCGCCGGTCACCTTGAAGCTAGTGGCAATTCCCTGTTTGTCCAGATCGTCAGCCAGCAGTTCTAGTGCAGACAGCAGCCCGAGGTCGTCCAGCACTGAGGGTCGCAGGTCGTTGCTGAAACGGCGTATCTCCTGCACTGCAACTTCAATTTGTTTCTTGAAGCGGCGCACAGCTTCAACGCTCTCCTCCCATAATGCATCGCTGGAGGTGATCTTCTCCAACTGACGAGAGATAGCGATTAAGTTTTGCAGGGTCTCGTCATGTAATTCCCGGGCGATTCGCTTGCGTTCTTCCTCCTGAGCTCGGGTGACCTGTTGCAGGTAGTAGTGAAGGTTCTGCTGCAATTGTCTCTCATCCGTTATATCTCGGGCGCAATGCTGAAAACCCACTATTTCGCCATCGTGGGCTATTAAGCTGGTCGTAATCTGGACAATCGCCTTCGCCCCGCCTTTTTTGATTAGTTCCCCTTCACAACGATATTCAACATGCTCGTTCAGAATCAATTTCCGTTCTGTCTGCTCAATACTTGACCGGCTGCACTCGGGAATCAGTCGGCAGATATGTACATTTAATAATTCCTCTGCGGAATACCCGGTGAGCTTCTCGCATGCCTTATTCGCGGCGAGCACATTGCCGTCTAAATCGTGCAGCCAGATGGCATCATAGGCGTTCTCGAAAAGGTCGCGATATTTCT
>Ga0315281_10009984_pt1 | contig 13128 bp, 13 predicted proteins | sample YL17G07_0_MG_FD_204540 | JGI IMG/M metagenome (GOLD analysis project Ga0315281, IMG submission 204540) | Sediment microbial communities from Yellowstone Lake, YNP, Wyoming, USA - YL17G07_0 | ecosystem: Environmental > Aquatic > Freshwater > Lake > Sediment | place: USA: Wyoming | collected... | reverse complement strand
CGCGAGCTGGAAGCTGAGCTTCTCTACACTCCGTTGCGCCTGCGTTGCGCCCACCTCGCCCGGCTGGAGAAGCTGATCCCCGAACTCGTCGCCGACCGCCTGTATACCTACGAGTACATCTTCCACCGCATCACACTATTCAAGCCTGACTCGAACGGCATGGCTGTATTCCCCGGCCGCGCGCTTTGCCGCGGGCTCGGCCGGGTGCTGCGCGATCTCACCCGCGCGGCGCCGCTGCAGGTCGCCGGGACGGACGGCCCGTCGAGCGTCTCCGGGGCGGACGACGCCGTGTTGCCTCTGCGCGCGGCCGCGACGGCGTGCGGCGTTTCGCCGAACACCCTCTGGCGATGGGGCGGCGCCGGGTTGCCGATCAGCTTCTACGCGCTGCCGGATCGCAGCCGAACCTGGGGCGTGCGGCGCGCGGCGCTCGAGAAGTTCCTCGCATTGCGGCCTTCGCGCTCGGCCCGGCACGGCAAGCGCATCACCGAAGAGCAGCGGCGCGCGGTCCTGGCCGAGGCGCACGACCTGGCCGGACAAGGCGTCGCCCGGCGCGAGATCGTTCGCCGGCTGGCGGAAGGCGTGGGGCTTTCGGCCGCGAGCGTCCGGCGCCTGCTGCGCAAGGAACGCTCTCCGGCCGGAGACGCCGACGGTCGCCTGAGTCCGGACTGCGAAGAGATGGTGCGGCTGTATCGCGGCGGCATAGCGGTGCAGGAAATCGCCCGGCGCTTCAACCGGGCGCCGGGCTCGATCTACCGCGCGCTCCACCACGCGCTGATAGAGAAGGTGCTCAGCTTACGCGTGAAGTACATCCCGAACCCCGTCTTCGCCGCGCCGGATGCGGAGGAAATCTGCCTGGGCGGCGAAAAGCTCTTCACATACCCGCCGGAGCCGCCGCCGGACATGCTCGATCCGCCGGAAGGCGCTCCGCCCTACCTGGCGGAGCTGTACGCCATCCCGCTCCTCTCCCGCGAACGCGAGAAGGAGTTGTTCCGCAAGTACAACTACATCAAGTACCGCGCGGCGATGCTGCAGGAGAAAATCCGGCGAACCGGCTACCGGACCGGGATGCTCGAGCGCTTCGAGGAGTTGAAAGGGGCCGCGGCGCAGATCCGGCGGATACTGATCCGCTGCAACCTGCGGCTGGTCGTGAGCATCGCCAAGCGGCACATGGGCCCGCTGTCGGGCATCGCCGACCTGATCAGCGAAGGGAACATGTGCCTGATCCGCGCGGTGGAGTGCTACGACTTCAACCGCGAAGCGCGCTTCGCGACGTACGCGACGTGGGCGCTGACCAAACATTTCGCGCGGGTCGTGCCGGAAGAGAACTATCGCATGTCGGCGTTCGTGACCGGCCAGCAAGCCCGGCTCGATACGGCGGGTGACCTCCGCGAATCCTCGTACGAGCGCACGGAATTGGCCGAGCACATCCGGGCGGTCCTCGATCGGGCCATCGTCCATCTCACCGACCGCGAGCGGACGATCGTCGAGTCGCGTTACGGCACGCGGGGCGAGCCGGCGAAGACGCTCGAGGAGATCGGACAGCTCATCGGATTGACGCGCGAGCGCGTGCGCCAGATCGAAGCGCGCGCCCTCGAGAAACTCCGCGCCGTCATCGGCCCGGAAGCGCGCGAAGGGGTCACCTGAAAGCGCGGTCGTCTGTGGTGCGGCTGCGGCGTTTCTGCCTCTCTCCGCTTTTCCCAAAGGTGTATTGACTCGGCTCTTGCATTTAGGATAAGTCGCAGTTACAATACTATTGATCGTTGGCGTCTGGGTAGCGGAAAAGGTCGGAGTGGCTCAGGTGGAGGTCCCCGTATGCTGACAAAAGTGATGTATCTAGGCAGCTTGCGTGACGGGGAATCAGTCCCGATTGTGGAACAAGTTGAGAGTTGGAACGAGTACAGACTCAACGACGGTACGGTGTTACGGTTCAAATCGGTTGTGACTGAAATCGTGAGGCTGACAAACCCAGACGTCTACGACAATGAAGGAGTTCCAATATACGTGGTAAAATCGACGCAGATGGCTGCCATTGCTCAAGTTCCAGAGAATCTGAGGAAAAAGGTGTAGACCTATGGTCGCGACTGCGGATTCACTGCGGACGGAGAGCGGGCGCCCACGTGCAGGTAATGATGAATGGCGCCCTTGCAATGAGATTGTTGGCATTGCCTTGGAGCCGCCATCTGAGACAGTTACAGTGCCGTTGACTGCTGTTCTGAAGTTTTTGGAGGGACAAGTCGCTGCTCTTAGACGTCGGGTTGCGCAAATTGAAGGCCAGACGCCAATGACCGTTTTCGTGGAAACCTTTGCGCCAGAGCCGTACCAGGTGCTACGGCCATTTTGCGTCGTTTTACGTGCAGATGGAGATGAATACCAGGCATTGTTCCCTGATGCGGGAATCTCCACTACTGCCGAGACAAGCGAAGAGGCTCTAGCGAATTTGAAGGACGTAATTATCGGGACTTACGAAGCTCTTAGCAGACACGCGGAATCACAGCTAGGGCCGATGACACTTCGGCAGTTGAGAGTACTCAAAGAAGTGATGCGGAAGATAGATTGACATGGCGCGAATCATCACGAAGGAACTCGCCGAGAAGATCGCCAAGAAACTCGACGCGAAAATAGACAAGCGCAGCAACAGGGCGCATGACATTGCACTTATATACTACGAGGGCAGGTTGATTGCAGACTTCGGAATCCGCCGGGGCTCAAGAGACCTTGGGCATGATCACGTTCCGGGGAACATTTTCTTACGGCCGCATCAGGCGCGCCTTCTCGGTCAATGTACAATAAACAAAGATGGATGGCTGGAGATTGTGCGTCAAAAAGGCTTGCTCTAACGTCGCTGGGCACGCGCCGTGGAGCCTTGTTGCCGTAGTCTTTCGCTTTTCTTCCCCGCCAGTAAAGGATTATTGGGGACAGCGGGGCTGTTGAAAAACCCGTTTGCGCTGTCACCCTGCGAAGCGAAGGGGCTGAAACCCCTGGCGTTGCTGCCGCGGCTGAGGTATGAGATTCCTCACTTCGTTCAGAGATGACACTTTTTCAACAGCCCCACAGCCACCCGATTTAGCATCTGTTTAGCAGCCTGTGAGGCCCAGAGGCCGGCGGTTTCGCAGCGAGGCGATTGTTTTCCCGTTACCCGTAACAGGGTTTGCTTGCGGAAACAGGCGCGCTCATCTTCCCAAGCGGGCCATAGGCATCCCGTTGACGGAGCATCATCGCGACATCCGGTTCGTGCTGTGCCTGTGCGCGATCGTGGCGATTCCTTTCCTGCCCGCGCTCGCCGGCGGCTTCACGAATTGGGACGACGATGTCAATGTCACGAACAACCCCTGCGTCCACGCCGGCGTCCGCGACGGTCTGTTGCCGCTGCTGACCAAGCCTTATCAGTACCTGTACGTCCCGGTCACTTACGCCTTGTTCTGGGCGGGTTATCACCTGTGGGGCAACGCCGCCCTCGGATACCACGCCCTGAACCTGGCGTGCCACCTCGTCAGCGCCGTGTTGTTCTACCAGATTCTGAAATCCATCCTGAAGCGCCGCTGGGCGGCGCTGCTGGCCTGCGCCTGGTGGGCGCTGCAACCGCTCCAGGTCGAGCCGGTCGCCTGGATCACCGGCTTGAAAGACGTGCTCAGCGGCATGCTCGTCCTGGCCTGCTGGCGGCTGTACATCGCCTGGCGCGGGCAGCCGGCGGGCTCTTCTCCGCCCGCCGAAGCGGCGGCGCTGCGAAGAGCGGGCTCTTCCGCGGCCGCGCGGCGCCGGCTGCTGTTCTGTGCCTCGGGACTGGCTTTCCTGCTGGCATGCCTGGCCAAGCCGAGCGCCGTGCTGTTCCCGCTGGCACTGGCCGGATACGACCTGCTGATCGGCGGCCGGAAGTGGCGCGAACTGGCCCCGCTGGCGCTGTTCCTGGCCGTGGCCCTCCTGACTTCTTACGTGACATTGAAGGTCCAACAGCCTGAGCAGGGCGGCGTGCAAATGCCTCACGGCCCCGTGGCCCGGCTCCTGATCGTGGCGGATTCGGCGGCTTTCTACCTGGAGAAGCTCGCCTGGCCCGCTTCGCTCTCCCCGGTCTATGCGCGCAGCGTCGAGCACGGCCTGCGCATGCCCGAGGCCGGAGTGCGCGTCGCGGCCCTCTGCGCCGCAGTCCTGATCGTTATCTGGCTGGGACGGCGCTGGTGGCTGGGCGCGATCGTCTTTGTGGCGGGCTGGGCGCCCGTTTCAGGGCTGGCGCCGTTCGGCTACCTGGCCATTTCCTCGGTGGCGGATCGCTATGCCTATCTGCCCGCGTTGGGCGCGGCGCTGGCGGTCGGAGACTTGATCTCGCGTTTCGATCCCGGGAAAGAAGGTCCTTCGGAGTGGCCCGGCATGCTGGCGCGCGGCCTGGCGTGCCTCTGGATTCTGGTTTTCGCCGTTCTCACCTGGTCGCAGACCGCCGTTTGGCGCAACTCCGTCACGCTTTGGGAAAGGACCCTCGACCTCAATCCGCATCCCGCGGCGCGAGTGCTGACGAATTACGGGAGCGCGCTCTACCGCAGCAGCCTCGAGCTTTCCCGCGAGGGGCGCAAGGAAGAGGCGCGGCACACGCTCGAAGATGCCTCGAATGTCCTTGCGGGATGCGTCCGCGATAACCTGGACTACGCGCCGGGCCATTATAATCTCGCCCTCGTGCTCCAGGCGCGGGGCCGGTGCGAAGCCGCCCGGGCGGAGTGCCTGACGGCCCTCGATCTGGACTCGACCCGGCCCAACTGGTGGGCGGCGCTGGGGGCGATGGATGCGGCGATGAAGGACTACGCCGGGTGCGTCGAGGCTTCGCGGCGCGCGCTGAGCTTGGATTCCCGCAACGCGACGGCGGCGCTGAACCTGGGGCTCGCCGAGATGGAATTGAATCGGCCCGTCGAAGCGGTAAAGGCGCTGGCAATTGCGGTGGAGGCGGCGCCGGGGGATTATGAAGCGCGATTTCACCTCGCCGTCGCGCTCGAAATGTCGGGCCGCGCCGCCGAAGCGCGCGTCGAATTTTCCAAAGTCGCCGTTGCGCCCGCGGACAAGGCCGGTCCCGCTCTGCGCGCCGACGCCGCAGCGAACGCCAACCGTCTCGCCCGAACCGGCCGCTGATTTGAGTTCAACACGGAGACACGGCGCGTCTTCAACACGGAGGCACGGAGTACACGGAGACACACGGAGAAAAAGTCAGGATTTGAGAATCCTGGGAAAATTCCTCAGTGTTTCTCCGTGCTCTCTGTGCCTCCGTGGTGAAAACCCCGTGTTGAAAACGGCTTTCATCACATCGAACCGCGGGCCGGTCAACGCCGCCGCTTCGATCGCCGCATTTCCCGGAGGACGTCCTCGCGCGTGCGCAAGGCGCCGCGCTCGATCTGGCGCACGGCCTCGTCCTCCAACCAGCCTTCTTCGGAAGGCCGGTAGTCGCGCAGTCCGCGCACGTACGGACAGCTTGCGGGGAAGACGCCGAGCTCGATCCCCTGTTCCACGTCGAGGCAGCACGGGTTGACCTGGAACCTTCTCTCGTACACGGCGCACAGGCGGGTTTGGACGTCGAGGTGCGGGCACGGCGTGCGGCTGGTGAAGACGCGGCCGTCCACGATGAACTTCTCGTAGCAGCATCGTGCGCAGCGGCGGCAGAGCGCCTCATGATTTATTGATGTTTGCATCAGTAATGGTCGCGCAAAGTACAACGGCAACTTTTTGCCGCGGATTACACGCCCCGCTCCGAACCGCAGAGCGGGACGGAAGATGGCCACGGATTATCGGCGAAGTGATTAACATCCCCTTCGGCTTCTGGAGAGCCGGCCGAGCCGCCGCGGGGTCCTCCGGCAACACTTCGCACGGGAATTTGATTGCCGCAGCGATGCTCATGTGACTTTCACCTCACCGGTTGCCTGTTGATACTTACGCCTGCACCGTTTGGCCGACCTTGAGCGGCCGAGTGTGGATGCCGCATTCGCCGCCGCACTTGCTCGTGCCGATCCAGCGTCCGGCGCGTTCGTTGGGACCATTGGTGATCTTACTGCATGGGGCGCAGCCAAGCGAACGGTATCCCTGGGCATAGAGCGGGTTGACCGGCACGCGATAAAGCGCGAGGTATTGCCAGACTTCGCGCTCGTGCCAGATCAGGATCGGATTGAGCTTGATGAGGCCGGCATCCCGCTCCTCGATTTCCTGAAAGTCCACCCGCGTACGGCCTTCGGTGCAGCGCAGGCCGGTCACCCAGCAGGCCACATCCATTTCCTCGATGGCGCGCCGCGTGGGCTGAACCTTGAGAATGTCGCAGCACTGGTCCGGCTTGGTCTCATACAGGCGCTCGGGGATCGCCTCGGGGTTGCTGTACACCTTCAGTTCAGGATACCTCGCCACCGTCTGGCCCATGAAACGCACCGTCTCGTCCGGCTTGTAGCGGGTCGTCACGATGAACCCGCGAATCTTGGGGCTGACCTTCTTGGCGAGGTCCCAGACCGCGCAGGAATCCTTGCCGAGGCTGTTGGCGACGACCAACCTTTCGCCGAATTCGTCGTAGGCTTCCCGGATAAGGCGCAGCGACCGCTCGACCTTCTCCGCAAAGTTCAACCCGTCCACAAGGCTCTTCACGTCAACCGAGGCTCGTGCGAATGGCATGTGCTCTACCTCCTCTCCCATCTAGATTTGATAGTCCTTGGGTTCGCGTCGTCCGAACGGAACCCGGTTCCACGCACGCTCGTGCGCATAGTAGATGCCGAGTTTCACAAGCGTGTCGGCCATGCCGATGGCCACCGCCGCAGTAATCGCGCCAGTGATGAACCATGCGACGCAGCAGGTGATGACGGTTGCAAGGAAACGCCAGCTCAGCGTCTTCGCAATGCTTCGTGCATGGGAGTCCACGAAGAAAAGCTCCGTTCATTACCTGACCGACTTGGTCAACTTACATGCACAAAAAAAGCGCTGACAACCAGTCTGCTTTGGAGTACTCTGAGCAGCCTCGGTGCGGTATCCGCTCGCTCAGATCGAGTACGTGGCTGTGAGCGCCCCACACATTCGAGCTTCCTGCTCAATCAAATTCTGAAAAGTCGTGTCATCGTATATGTCGGACACGGCTCTCCGAACCCTGTCCCACATAGGCAGGAACACGCAGCTTCCGTACATTCGACAATTGGCCTCAGCGGGACCTTCCGCGCACCCCACCGGGCCGATCGGCCCTTCGACAAAGCGCATCACCTCGCCGACCGTCAAGGCGCGCGGCGAACGCATCAACACGTAGCCGCCCTCGTTGCCGCGCCTGGAGTCCACGAAACCGGCCTGCTTGAGTTGGGTCAGGATGACCTCCAGGAAGCGAGGAGGGATCGCCTGCGTTTCGGCTATTTCGCTGACCTTGACCGGCCCTTGCCCGAACCGCTTTGCAAGTTCGAAAAGCGCCCGCAAGGCATACTGGCACTTCTGAGAAACCATTTCACACCCAATCATCACTAAACTGATCGAGATAGTACCATAGCGCGCGAAGTTTGTCAAGCCGTTTTGGTTATGATTTTTTTCGGCTGCAGTTGTGCGAGGGGAACGAGGCCTGTCCATCCCGAAAACCTCATCTGCCGGCGAGGAGGCTGACCCGGCGCGCGATTTGGGGAATGGTCGCGATGGAGACGGCGTGCCCAACTGCTGGCGTAGCGCCAGATTCTCCAAGGCCAGCGCCGCCTGGTTGCGCTTCGGCGCAGATCAGATAAGTGCATGCGCTGAGGGCCAGGAATCCGCTGAAGAGAAGGATGGTTCCGCGAATGGCGGGAATGATTTCCCGGGGTGATTCGGCCTGACGGGCTGCGGTGCGGGCCATGCGCCAGGCCCACAGGCCGCTCGGCAGGAACAATGCCGCCGCCGGGGGAATCGCCCGGAGGAGCAGCCCGGCGACCACGGCCGCATACGCCAATGCCAGCGCCGCCCCGTAGAGGTTCGCCGCGCGCCGCCGCCCGAGGCGGACGACGAGGTTGCGCTTGTCCACCAGGAGATCCTGGTAGTAGTCGGGCAGTTCGTTGACCAGGACGAGGGCGAAGATGAACAGCGCGGCCGGCGCCGAGAGCAGCAGAGGCGCGCGCGTGAGATGGCCCGCCTGCAGGTAATAGGCGCCGCACAACATGAGCGGGCCATAACACAAGGCAATCGTGAACTCGCCGAGTCCCCGATAGGCCAGCCGCAGGGGCGGCCCGACATAGAAGACCACTGCGACCGCGCCGGCCCCGGCGAAAGCCATGATTCGCGCATCGCGCAGGTGAGTCAGCCACAGCCCGGCTGCCCCGGCGAGCCCCAACGCGAGGCATGCCAGCCAGAATATCCGCCGCGGCAGCGGCTCGGCGCGGCTTCGAGAGAAGACCGTGTCATTGCCGGTGTGCGAGTCGAAGTACTCGTTGAACGCTTCGACGGCCACAAGGGAGCATCCGATCCCCAGAAGCCCGATGAGGAAAAGGTCCCAGCGGCCGGCGCCCTCCATCCCGCGGGCGGCGGCGGAGCCGGCCAGGTAGGGCAGGAGCCCGGCCACGACGAGGAAGCGATAGCGGATCAGCCTCAGCAGGCGGCGCGGGCGGTCCATCCAGACTCTGGCATCCACGGTGCGTTGGCCCTCTCAGGGATCCGCGAGGGGCTAATAGAGTTCGATCCAGTCGTTGGCGCGGGAAACGAGGGAGGGCTTCGCGACGACTTGGGCGACGAAGTCTCTCACCTGGGGCAGGCGCCAGGCCTTGCGGTAGCGGTCCCAAGCCTCGCGCAACGAATGCTTCGCCAGATGGCCGCAGATGAAAGGCAGCGGGCCGATGAGCTTGACCCGACCGTCGGGAATGACCAGCAGGCTGGCCGAAGGCGTCTGCACGCGGACGCGGAGTTCCTCGATGACGTCGTAGGGATAGTAATAAACTTTCATGCGGCCCAGGTACTGGTCGGTCTTCTGGCGAAGGACGCGAAAGAACTCCTCGTACTGGGCGTCGCTCGGACAGAGCCGCTGCCAGTTCTTGGCGGCGCGGCCGATGCGCATCAGCTTGCCGGTGTAAATCCCGAAGACGCCCAGCGAGGACGCCAGGTCAATCACTGCGGCGGTTTCACGGATGTTGAACTGGGTGGGGACGAACACGATCTCCGTTCTCACGCCGGCGGCCACTAGGCGGCGGCAGGCGTCAATCGCGTCCTGCCAGCGTCCTTTCAGGCGCAACTGTTCATGCGTGGCCGCCGTGGCCCCGTCCACACTGATCTGCACCGACCGCAGCCCCAGCCGCGCCATTTCCCGCGTCGCTTCCTCCGTCACGAGTTCGCCGTTGGTCTCGACCTTCAGCGCGATTCCGTGCGACCGGAAGAACCGGCAGACGTCGAAGAACTGCGGGTGCAGCATCGGCTCGCCGCCGGAGATCGCGACGTAAGGGATGTTCATGTCCGCGATCTGCCGGCAGAGGTCGAGGACCATCGTCCGGTTCATCTCGTTCGGCATGAGATGGGCGGAATCCTCGCAGCAATGATGACAGCGCATGTTGCAGAGGGAGGTGATCTGCCAGGCAATGAACAGCGGACCTTCGAGGTCGTCAATGCCGATGGGACTTTCGACGCCGGTGGACATGGCGGGATCAAGCATTACCGTTGTGTCTCCTCTGTGAGGGCGATACCGTTGCTGCGGAGCGACTCGATGAACTGGCGCACTTCGGCCTCGATGGCCTCCGCAGGCTGGTCGTACTCGGCGCTCAACTGCGCGGCGAGCGCCTCCGGACTCAGTCCGGCTTCGATGCCCTCCACGATTCGCGCTCCGGTTTCGTTGGTTACGAAGACCTTCTCGCGCAACGTGTCAAAGACCACGCTACCGCGCTTCTCGCGGCGCACCTTGACGTTCGGACTGAATTTCATGACAGAATGCTCCCGCCGGTCACGGCCCTCTCCACGGGCATTGCACTCCGCCCGCGGTGGCCGCGCCTGCTACGTGAGACGGGTGGAACTGCGGCTTACGTGAACCGGATGTATGGCTGGGCCATGATCTTGGCGGACACATCTTCCAGCGTCGGCGACTTCCACGCCTTCTTGCGGGTCTGTTGCTCCTTGACGCCGTCGAGGGTCGCCGTGCTGCTCTGAGTATCTTTCGACTGCGGCAAGCCGATCTTTTCTGTCATGATCCATCTCCCAAAAGAACTGACACTCGTGAGATCGAACGTAACATCATTGTATGCAAAGTGTTCGGCCGGGTCAACCTAATTTCAGGGAAGCGCCGGGTCGCGTCTGCATTCATCATTTGGCCAACAGCCATAATCCGGATTTCCGATCAGTCGGTGCAGGTCCGCGCTTGAGCCGCAGCCTGAAGCAAGGACTTGGCCTTGCTGACCAGGTCGTCGAGCTCCACGGGCTTCTCCAGGAAATATGTGACCGGCAGAAAGCTGTTGTCGGTGTCGAGCGCACTGAGGCGCATCCCGAGCTTCTCATTTACCCCGGTCAGCATCAGGATGGGAATCCGGCCGAGATCGCGGCTTTTGCAAATGGCGCGCGCCAGTTCGAATCCGGCGAAGTCATCTTCAGGAAACATGATGTCCAGGATCACCAGTTCGGGAGGGCGGCTTTGAATCGCTGTCAGCGCAGCGGAAGTGTCCGATTGTGTCGCCACCTCGTGCCCTTCTCCTCGCAGGATAATGGCCGCCGCGGCTGAGAATTCTTCATCATCATCCACGATTATCACATAGGCCATCGGAGTGCTCTCCTTTTCGCTGCGCCTCTTGCCGTTATGCCTCGGACACCGCGCGAGTCGCTGCCGCGCGATGCACATGGATTCCTGGAACCGCAGTTAAACCGGCCGGCGCCTCCGATCCGCCGCCGGCGGCGGACCCCGGCGAGCGCAGTTTACAGTTGTCCTACGCTGTGGTATATTAAAGCATATGCACGGCAGGCGGTCAAGGCGCAATTCGAGTCGGACAATCGCGGGATGCTTTTTCGGGATGAGCGGACCCCGGAAGTCCGCGCAGTCAATGCAGGAGTTTCCCTCGACGTCCCACACGCGCGCCGGCCGCGCGGGCGGCGAGCGGCTCGACGTCGAAGTCATGCCTCTCGACCTTCAGGAAGGACTCTCGGGACCTCGCTGAAGTATTCAAAGGACTTCTTCTTGTATTCGGCGGTTGAAAAAAGGATGTCATACTCTTCCAGCCCCAGATCGTGCGCCACCCGGGCGACAAACGCCCGCACCTCGGCGTCCGATCGGCCGTGGACCATGGCGAAAAGATCATAGGGCCAATCCGCCAATCTCGGGCGCCGGTAGCAGTGCGATATCTCTTCGCATTCCGCCAGGCGCCTGCCCACGGCATCCACGCGCTCCTCCGGGACCTGGAACACCGTCATTCCGTTGGCGCAGTAACCTAACCTGTGATGGGCGATGACTGCCCCGAAACGGCGGATCACTCCCGCCGCCAGCCACGCGCGTATCTGCCCCAACAGATCCTGCCCGCTTGCCCTGAGCGTAGTAGAAGGGCCGGTTCCCGCTTGCGAAGCCAGTTCCGCGAAAGGCTCCTGCACAATCGGGAGATCCCTCGCCAGCAGACGCACCAGTCGCTTCTGATCGTCCGTCAAAGGGACGGCGTCTGCGCCCCTTTCGGCGCGCGGAGCCGGAGAAGGCAGTCGTTCGTCGCCCACCCGGAAAATGGCTTGAATCTTGTACATGGCCACCGCGGGCAGGCTGTGGAACTCGACGATTCCGGTCCTCGCCCGCAAGTCGGCCAGTGCCTGCTCGATCTCCGTCTCCGACTTGGCCGTCAGCGTGAACCAGAGATTATACGAATGTCGGCGGCCGTAATTGTGGGTGACCGCCGGGAGCCGGCTGACCACGGCGGCGACTTCGGTCAACCGTTCCGGCGGAATTCGCGCCGCCACGAGCGTCGAGACGTTTCCCAGGCGGCGCGTTGCGAAGACCGCGCCCAGCCGGCGGATGACGCCCTCGAGGCGCAGCCGCCGGACGCGCGCGATCAACTCCTCCGCGCCGACGCCGAGCCGGGCGGCCAGCGCCTCGAACGGCCGCTCGACGAGCGGGAAATCCGCCTGGATCGCCGCGAGGATTTTCCGATCGAGCGGATCGAGCTTTGCCCGGACCCGCTTCAGCGCGTGCGGCTGGTGCGTGCAGAAAGGTTCCTCGGAGAGGTAGTCGCCCGTGACCGCGTGCGCGCGCGCGCGGCATCCCCCACAGAGCTTTCGGAATTCGCACACCCCGCAGCGGCCGCGGTACGAGTCCACGTCGCGCACCGCCGCGAAGAGCGGCGACGTGTTCCAGATCTTGGCGAAATCGAGGTTCTCGCGCCGCAGGTCGCCGGCCTCGACATTGAGAAAGCCGCATATCTGGACCTTGCCGCGATGCGAGATGAAGGCGAAAGCCTTGCCGCCCAGGCAACCGCCGGGCGCATGCGCGTTCGGGCCGGCGGCGCCGTACGTCTGCCGGAGAATCCGGTGGTAGTGCGGCGCGCAGGTGACGCGGATTGGCATGTCCGGCCGTTTCGCCTGCGCGGCGAGCCACTGGAGGACCTGTTCGTATTGCTCGGAGGACAACTCCTGATCCCGGAGCTGGACGCCGCGGCCGGTCGGCACGAGGAGGAACGGGTTGAAGAGCGCCGCGCGCAATCGGATCGCGAGATCGAGGATTGCGGGCAATTCGGCCAGGTTGTGCCTGCTCACGGTGGTATTGATCTGGAACTCCAGGCCGCCGCGCCGGGCCGCCTCGATCCCGCGCAGGACGGACTCGAAGGCGCCGGGAATGCCGCGGAACTCGTCGTGCGACGCCGCGGTCGCGCCGTCCAGCGAGAGCGAAATGCGCCGGATGCCCGACTTGAGGATCTTCGCGACCGTCTCGTCGTTCAGCAGGGGCCCGCACGGCGCCATCACCACCGGCAGGCCGAGGCCGTGCGCGCAGCCGGCGATATCGTAAATGTCCGCGCGCAGCATCGGCTCGCCGCCGGTGAGGATGATCGTCGGCCGGCTGAAGGAAGCGATGTTGTCCAGGAGCGCGCGGCATTCCGCGAGGGTCAATTCGCCGGAGTACGCGCTCTGCCGGGCCGCCGCGCGGCAGTGCTTGCAGTTCAAGAGGCACGAGCGCGTGACTTCCCAGGCGATGAGCCTCGGAAGATGCGCGCCGGTCGCGGCCCCTGGGTGAGCGCCGTGGTTCAT
>Ga0315281_10009983_pt1 | contig 13128 bp, 11 predicted proteins | sample YL17G07_0_MG_FD_204540 | JGI IMG/M metagenome (GOLD analysis project Ga0315281, IMG submission 204540) | Sediment microbial communities from Yellowstone Lake, YNP, Wyoming, USA - YL17G07_0 | ecosystem: Environmental > Aquatic > Freshwater > Lake > Sediment | place: USA: Wyoming | collected... | reverse complement strand
GCCACCGTCCGGATGGCGCTCGATCACCCGCTGCTCGGGTCCGGCCCTGGCAGCTGGCCGATCCTTCGGGCAGCGCACACCCTCCCGTCGGAGGTCGACTACTACATCCCCCACGCGCACAATCTCTACCTCGAGGTCGCCAGCGACTTCGGGCTGGCGGGCATCGTCGCCGGGATCGTGGCGATCCTCATGCTGTTCCGCCTGATCCGGGGGGCGCTGGGAGATCAGGACCCGATGCGGCGGCGCATGGCCTGGGCGGCGCTGTTTGGCAGCCTCTACTTCGGCGCGCACCAGCTCCTCGACTTCTACCCGAACATGCCGGCCGCCCTGCTGGCCTTCGCCATCCCCATCGCCTGGCTTGACGCGACGGCACCGTCACCTGTCGGACCCTCACTGCCGGCCCCGGCCCGCCGGATCGCCACGCTGGGCCTGGTGGTCGCCGTCGCGGTGGCCGTGGCGTTCGAGGCCCGGAGCGAGGCCGTCGCGATGACCGCGACCGCCGCCGTGCAGGCGGCCGATGACGGTGACTGGGAGGGCGCGCTCCGGGGCGCCCGTGAGGTTTCGGCGGCGGACCCCGACATCCCCGCGTACCAGCTCCTGCTCGGGCTTGGAGAGGCCAGGCTGGGGACCCCCGACGCTGCGGCCGGGGCATTCCGGCGTGTCGCCGCCACCGACCAGCTGCCCGAGGCGTGGCTCGACCTCGCGGTCATGGAGGAACGGCTCGGTGACGTGGCGGGGGCCCGGACCAGCATCGAGCAGGCCCTCCGCCTGGGCTCGCAGCAGCCGATCGTCCTGCTCGGCGCGGCCCAGGTGCTCGTTCGGCTCGGGGACACGCCCGCGGCGATTGACGCCCTCTCCGGGTCGATCGCGGGCCAGCCGAGCCTTGCCGGTGACCCGTGGCTGCGCGCCGCGCCGGAGTTCGTCGCCATCCTCGACACGGCGGTGCTGAAGGCCCAGCAGCTCGCCGCTCCCCTGACGGCATGGCAGATCGCACTCGAAGCCGGGGATGCCGCGGGGGCCCGGCGGATCGCCTCGGCGCTCGACCCGGAGACGGCGGCATCCGTCTCGCTGGTGATCGACGCGTGGGGCGGCAACGAGACCGCCGTGGCCAGCCTGCGGGACCGCGCACGGGCGAGGCCCCTTGACGTCCTGACCGTGGTCTGGCTCGTCCGGCTCGAGGAGCGCCGCGGCGACACGGCGGAGGTCCAGCGCTACCGGGCGTGGGCCAACGGCGTGGATGGATTCTCGGGCTCGTCGGCGGGGGGGTCGCGGGTGACGGTGGCGCTGGAGCCCGGCGACCCGGTGCGCGGCAGCCTGACCGGCTTCTACGGCTACTACACCTACCGTCGGGCCGTGCCGGTTGACCAGCTCGTGCCGGGGCTGCCCAGCATCACGATCCCCTGACCAACCCGCGGCCCGCCAGCAGGGGACCCAGCAGGCCGGCGCCGAACAGGACCGGGTAGATCGGGGCGGGCAGCCAGCCCGCCAGCGGGATGAGGACCGCCCACCACTGGCGACGCTCGAGAAGGAACGCGGTCGGGATCAGCAGCAGCATCGCGTAGTGGTCCCAGAGGAGCGGGGAGACCAGCTGGCTGGCCACGACGGTCACCACGTAGCTCGTCTCGAGGGGCGCCCTGAGGCAGGCCAAGGCGGCCACGACGAGCGTCGCCCCGACCGCCAGGACCTGCACGATGCCGGCCAGGTCGCGGCCCGCCCCGAGCTGGAAGGCGATGGCCCCGGGCGTGAAGTTGTGGGGCGTGGCGACGGGCTCGCCGACGCGGCGCAGGAGCGAGACGTAGTCCGCCCAGGTGCCCGGGCCCAGGATGAGCGCGGATGCCGCAGAGACCACGACGACCCCCGTGATCGCCCAGGTCGCCGCGCGCCGGTTGCGGGTCAGGAGCATCCAGCCGACGAGCAGGGCTGGCTGGACCTTGGCCAGGCCGCCCGCCGCCACCGACAGGCCCAGCGATGCCGGCCGTGCCAGCTGGCGCCAGCCGACGACGAACACGAGGAAGAGCCAGGGGGTGATCTGCCCGAGCTTGATCGTGTACAGGAACGGCCACTGCAGGCCCGCGAGCAGCACGATCGCCCAGCGGATGTCACGCCGGACCGGCATCAGCCCCACACCGATCAGGAACGCGGCCACGAGCGCCACCTCCCAGGCCCACAGCGCGAGGGACGACGGAAGGAGTGCAAACGGGACCATGACCAGGGCGAAGGGAGGCGGGTAGAGGAAGAGCGCGAAGCCACCGGCCACGGCGATCGTCGGGTCGTAGAGTCGGGCGCCGTCGAGGACACGCCGGCCGGCCTCCACGTACGCCTGGAAGTCGTAGCCGAGCGTGGAGCCGGCCACGGACAGGACCAGGCCGAGCCCCAGGCCGAAGACCGAGACGGCCAGCAGCGGCAGGACCGTCGCCCGCGGAGATCGCAGGTCGGGCGGCACGATGGTCAGCTCGACGGGCGGTGGCGGGCCAGCCCGCGATGGAGCAGCGGGATGCGCACCAGGTCCCACAGGACGCGAAGCGCGAGGCCGGGACGGGCGCGCATCCGGGAGCCGTGGCGGTCGGTCCACTCGATCGGCACGACGGCGATCCGGTAGCCGCGCTGGCGGGCGAGGAAGATCAGCTCAACGTCGAAGACGATGCTGGTGATCCGCTGGCGGGCGAAGACGTCGTGGGCTGCGTCGCGGGTGAAGCCCTTGAAGCCGCACTGCGTGTCCTGCACGGGCCCGGCAACCCACGCCGAGGCCGCGAGGTGGAAGAGGCGGCCCAGCACCCGCCGATAGGCGGGCTGGCTGCGTCGCATGTCGCTCCCATCGGGCTGGATGCGGCTGCCGAGGGCCACGTCGGCCGTCTCGAGCGCCCGGACCAGCAGCGGCAGCTGATCCGGCGGGGTCGCCATGTCCGCGTCGGCGAAGGCGATGACGTCGCCATCGGAGGCGAGGACCCCGGCTCGCACGGCCGCCCCCTTGCCGCCGTGGGGCACGCTCATGACCCGCAGCGGCGCCTCGGTACCGTCCGGCCCGGGGGCCGCTTCGGGCCGGGCTCGCAGCAGTGCCACCGTACCGTCCGTGCTGCCGTCGTCGACCACGAGAACGCGGACCTCGCCAGGGAGATCGCCCGGGCCGGGGAGCCCGCCCCGGCCGGGGCCGCGCCGATGCAGGTAGCCGAACAGCTCGTCGAGGGCCGGCCCCAGTCGCTGCTCCTCGTTGTAGGCCGGCAGGACGATCGTGATCGAGCGGGGGGTCACGGCGGCAGTCTACGGTCTGGCAGGTGACACGGGCGCGGCGGACGCCGAATCCTGGCCTGAGACGGCCGGGCGACTGCGGTGGACCGCCACGAGGAGTGCGGCCACGGCGACCCACAGGGCGGCCGGGAGGACGATCGATACGGCAGAGACGAGAGCGGCCACGCCCAGCGGCCGCCCGACGTGTCCGGATCGCCCCTCGGCGCGGGCCCGGAGGAGGGCCATGATCCCGAACGGCAGCAGCGCCGCCGCGTAGTGGAACCACGTGACCGGCAGCGTCACCAGGGTGGCCGTTGCCGCAAACGCCAGGCTCTCCAGCGGATCGCGCACCCGGCGGGCGGCCACGGCGATCGCGGCCTGCGCCGTGAGCGACACGGCAACCTGGAGCGACCGGGCGAGGGCTTCACCGCCCCCGAGGAGGGCGGCCAGCTGGGCCGCCGGCCCGATGTTCCGGCGGTCGACGAGATCGGCCGAGGCGCCGGTCCGGAGGACGACGAGGTAGTCACGCCACGGGTCCGGCCCGCCGACAAGCAGGCTCGCCCCGACGATGCCGAGCCCGGCCGCGACGGCGACGGCGAGCACCCGCCATGACCGATCCCCCGCCCGGAATCCGCGGACCAGGAACCAGGCCCCCAGCGGCGCCGGGTAAAGCTTGACGGCGGCGATCGCGAGGGCCACGCCGCCGGTGATCCCGGGCCCGCCTGACGGCCGCAGCGCCGCCAGCGCCAGCAGCCCGAAGAGCAGGGGGAAGGTCGCGTCAAGGTTTCCGAAGAGGATGGCGACGACGAACGGGAAGAGGAACGGCGCGACCGCGAGAACCGCCAGGACCGCGCGCCGGGCAGGCCGCCCGCGGTCGAGGCGCCTGGCCGCCAGCCAGGCCACGAGGGCGAGGCCGCCGACCGCCACGACCGCCAGGGCGAGGAGCGCCACGCCGAGGGGAACGCCGCCGCCGAGCGAGAACACCTGGGCGGCGGGCGGCGGATAGGAGTAGAAGAGATCCTCGGCGGTCGGCGGCCGGCCCTCCAGCATGGCCGGGGCGTAGGGGCTGAGGCCGGCGGCGATCCGGCGACCGGCACCCAGCAGCAGGTCGAGGTCGAAGCCCGCAGTGGGAGGGGCCGTCGCCAGCATGCGGGCACCCAGCCAGGCCACCCCGCCCCAGCCCACCACGGCGAGGAGAAGCAGGGTGGGTGGGCGTGCCGCCACGCCCACCCACCGTCCGGGGGCGCGACCGGCGCGGTGAGCGTCGCGGGCGTCGACCATCGAGTGTCATGGTACCGGCGACCGGATCACCGGCCCGGCGAATCCGGCGAATGGCGAACGCGATGGCCCCGTCGTACCGGGTCCGGACCCCGGGTACGGTGCTACGCTGCAGCGCCGTGCGAATTCCAGCGCTCCTGTTCGGCCTCGCGATCGTCGTCCGCCTGTCCTTTCTGGCCCTGTTCCCCTACCCCGCGTACCCGGACTCGTACTACTACGTGAACGTGGCCGAGGCCCTGCGGGCGGGTCATGGCTTCAGCATCGACTTCATCTGGGTCTTCGTGGACGTCGGTGGCCGCCTCCCCCTTGACCCGCACCTGCCCATCCCGAGCAACGCCCACTGGATGCCGCTGGCCGCGATGGTCCAGGTGCCGTTCCTCTGGCTCTTCGGGAGCACTCCGCTCGCCGCCGGTCTGCCCTTCGCGCTGATCGGCTCCCTGGCCGCCCCGCTGACCTGGGCGATCGCTGGCGAGGTCGGGGCCCGACCCTCGGTACGGCTCGGCGCCGGCCTCCTCGCCGCGGTGCCGGCGGCGTCCGCGGTCTTCATGAGCCAGCCGGACAACTTCTCGCTCTACCAGCCCCTCGTGGCCGGAGCCCTCTGGCTCGCTGCCCGCGGCCTGAAGGGCCAGCCCCGATCGTTTGCCCTGGCGGGGCTGCTGGTGGGGTTGGCCACGCTGGCCCGCAACGATGGGGTCCTGGTCGGGTTGAGCATCGCCCTGCTCTTCGCCTGGGATCGCTGGCGCGCGTGGAGACCGTCTGCGTCGGCGTCTCGCCGGGCGGCGGTCCCGCTCTGGGCCGCCGTCGCCTGCCTCGGGCTCTTCGTCGTCGTCATGGGGCCGTGGTGGGCACGGCAACTCAGCGTCTTCGGCAGCCTCTCGCCTTCGTCGACCGGTCGCATCCTGCTGATCCGGTCGATGTCCGACATGAACAGCGTGGTCAGCGACGTCTCGCTGCGAGCGTTCCTCGACCAGGGCATCGGAGCGATCGTGACCAGCCGGGTCCTTGGCCTCGTGGCGGCGATCGGCATCTACGCGGTCATCGTGGGCTCGCTCGTGCTGGCCCCGTGGATGGTGATCGGCGGGTGGCTGCGCCGGCGTTCTCTCGACTTCCGCCCGTTCCTCCTCTACGCCGGGATCCTGTTCGCCTTCTCCGCGCTGGTCTCCGCCGTCCACGTTCCGGGCGGGACCTTCATCCACTCGGCGATCGCCCTCGCCCCCCACAGCTACATCCTGGCCCTGGAGGGCATCGTGGCGAGCGTGGGGTGGGTGGCCCGCCGCCGGCCCGCATGGCACGAGGCTTCGGCCAGCAGGGTCTTCGTGGGCGGCGCGGTCGCCCTCGCGATGGGAACGAGCGTGCTCTTCGGGCTCGGCGTCCAGCGCGGCTGGGAGGCGGTTCGCCAGGACCGCCTGGCCGTGTCGGCCGCCCTGGTCCGCGAAGGCGCCCTCCCGGGGGACCGGCTGATGTCGATCGATGCGGGCGGCTACCGCTACCACACGGGACTCGGCGGGGTGGTCACGCCGGATGATCCGCTGGAGACGGTCGAGACGGTGGCCCGCGCGTACGGGATCCGCTGGCTGGTCCTGGAACGGCGGGAGATCGTCCGCTCCATGATCCCGGTCCTGAAGGGCACGAGCAGGCCGGCCTGGATCGGCCGTCCGGTATGGACGCTCCTGGCGCCGTCGAGTGACCCCGAACTGGCCGATGTGCCGGCCGTCGTGATCTACCCGGTCTGCATCGATCCCGCTGACGTCCGCTGCGCGACGGGCTCGCTCCGGACGGATCGACGGCCGCCGGGATGAGCCGCCGGGAGCTGTGGCTCAGTGTCCTCCTGGTCGGATCGGTCGCCCTGCTGGCCAGGATCGTGACGGCCATGGCCATCCCCTTCCCGATCCCCGAGGACACCGCGTACTACTACGGTGTGGCCCGCAACCTCGTCGAGGGGCGGGGCCTGGTGACCGACGCGCTGTGGAGCTTCCAGACCACCCCGCTGGTCCTCCCGGGCCCCGCGTTCGAGGTGTGGCTCCCGCTCCCGAGCCTCCTGGCCGCGCTGCCGATGGCACTCCTCGGGACCGGCTTCCGCGTCGCGCAGGTCCTGCCAGTGGTCATCGGCACGGTCATCCCGGTCCTCGCCTGGCAGCTGGCGATGGACGTGGCCGCGGAACGAAGGCTGCCCCCGGGACGGGCCCGGACGCTGGCGCTGGGCGCGGGGATCACGGCCGCCGTCGAACTGCCGCTCCTGCTCCACAGCGCACTGCCGGACTCCACCGCGCTGTTCGCCGCCCTGACCCTTGGAGCATGCCTGCTCATGGCCCGGATCCTGGCTGACCCCCGCGGGGCACGGGTCGGAGACCGGCGGCTCCTGGCGCTGGGTGCCTGCCTGGGGCTGGCGGCGCTGACCCGCAACGAGGCACTCTGGCTGGCCGTCGTCTGGGTGGGGCTGGTGGCCTCCCGGTACGGCGTGCGCGGCGCCCGGGTGGTCCCCGGCCGGCTGATCCTGATCCCTGCCGTGGTGGCCGGCGTGATCTTCGCCCCGTGGGCGATCCGCGACTGGGTCGTCTTCGGCAGCCCGCTGCCGGGTCAGGCGCTGGCCAACGCCCTCTCCGTGACCGGCTTCGACATCTTCGCCTGGCAGGATCCGCCCACCCTCGCCCGGTACCTGGCCCAGGGCCCCGTCGGCCTGCTCCAGGCGCGCCTGGAGGGCTTCGGCCACAACCTCCTGTCGGTGCTCCTGCTGCCGTCGTTCCCCATCGGGCTGATCGGGCTGCTGGGGCTGCGACGGTTCGGGCGCGACGCCGCGCTCCGGCCGCTGCTCGTCTTCAGCCTGGTCCTCTTCGCCGTGACCACCGTCGTCTTCCCGGTCGCCACGACGTGGGGCACCTACCTGCACGCGGCGGGCGCGACGCACGTCCTGCTGATCGTGGGCTGCCTCGGCGCCCTGGACGCGCTGATCGTCGCCGTCGGTCGCCTGCGGGGCTGGACCAGGCCGGTGGCCTGGCTCGGTCCCGCCCTGACCTCGTTCGCCGCCGTCGCCTTCAGCCTCGCCCTGCTGCCCTCCTTCGCCCTGCAGGCGGAGCAGGTCCAGTCGCGCTACGCCGCCCTCTCGCAGGCCATGACCGCCAGCGGCTCGCTGCGGCTGGACGGCCCCGTGATCTCCGACTTCCCGATCTGGTTTGCCGTGGCGGAGCGCTGGCCGGCGGTGGCGCTGCCGGACGAGTCGCCCGAGAGCGTCCTCTCCCTTGCCCGGGCCTTCCCGGGCACGCGCTACCTGGTCATCAGCTCTCCGGGCCACGGCCGCTGGCCGCAGGTGCTCACGGGACCCGATCCGCTGGTTGCCTGCTTCCGACCCGTTCCCATCGCGACCGCCCCGAGCAGGACCGGACCGGACCCGCTGCGTGACACGCTCGTGTTCGAGTTGATCTGCCCGTGAAGGCGCCGGCCTATACTCGGGACCTGATGGATGTTCAGGCCGAATCCGGGGAGAGCGCGGGGCGAGGCGACGGGGCGGGCGCCATGGCCCGGTCCGTGCTCGCGCGGGCCGGGGGCCAGCTGGGGGAGATCCGGGAGCGCTCCCGGGAGGCCTACCGGGACGACCTGGCCCGCTGGCAGGCGATGCGCGACGAGCTGGCCACCCTTGAGCGGCGCCCCGGCCGGAACCGCCGGGCCGAGGATGCCGCCAGGACCGCGGAGCAGGACGCCGCCGAGCGCGAGGTTCGAGAGATCCGTGCGCGGGTGGAGAGCCTGACCGCGGAGATCAATCGCGAAGAGGGCCAGTTGAGCAGGCTGGAGCTCGCCCAGCAGGCCCTGGAGAGCGCGGTCCTGGTCGTGGAGGGCAGCGGCGATGCGGACCGGGGCGCCGGCGGCACCAAGGAGGTCGCGCTCAGGATCATGGAGGCCCAGGAGGCGGAGCGCGCGCGCCTTGCCCAGGAGGTCCACGACGGACCCGCGCAGGCGCTGACCAATGCGATCTTCCAGGTCGAGTACGTCGAGCGGACCCTGGAGCAGGACCCGGTCCTCGCGCGGACCGAGCTGCGGTTCCTTCGGGAGCTGCTGCGGCGCGAGCTGGGGGACGTCCGGACGTTCATCAGCCAGCTTCGACCGCGCTCCCTGGAGCAGCACGGCCTGGTCGGCTCGATCACCGAGGCCGCCGCAAGCCTTGGGGCGCTGACCGGGGCGGACATCACCTCGGAGCTCCAGGCCCCCGATCATCTGCTTGGCGACGCCCAGCAGACCGTGGTCCTGCGCCTCGTGCAGGAGGCGCTGCAGAACGTCCGGAAGCACGCCGCGGCGCGGCACGTGTCCATCACCAGCAGGGCCGAGGGCTCCACCTGGGTGCTGGAGGTCCGCGACGACGGCCGGGGGTTCGACCCGACGTCGGTGTCTGCCAGCCGGGGACGGAACTTCGGCCTTCAGTTCATGCGCGAACGCGCCGAACTCATCGGCGCCCGCTTCGATGTTCGATCCCGCCCGGACGGCGGGACGGTCGTCTCGCTTGTGATCCCGTTGCAGGAGGAGAAAGGATGAGCGCGAAGGAATACGGCGGCTCGGATCGACGCCGCGGCGGCCCCGACCGCCGCGATGGCAATGAGGTGACCAAGATCCTGCTCGTGGACAGCCACGCGCTGTTCCGCGTCGGGGTCCGCAACATCCTCGAGCACGAGCCCGACTTCCTCGTCGTCGGGGAGGCATCCGACAGTCGATCGGCGCTCGACCTTTCGGTCGAATTCTCGCCCGACATCATCCTGATGGACCTCAACCTCCCGGCGCCCGGGGGGATCGAGACGACGCAGCGCATCAAGCGCGAACTGCAGCCCGCGGGCATCATCGTCCTTGCCGTCACCGAGGATGAGGAGGCGCTGTTCGACGCCATCAAGGCCGGGGCGGCCGCGTTCATCCTGAAGGACGTCGCGCCCGGGGATCTGGTGACCATCATCCGCCGCGTGGTAGCCGGCGAGTACCTCATCAACGACAAGGTCTTCGCCAGGCCCGCCGTCGCCAGCCGGGTCCTGAAGGAATTCCGTGAACTGGCGGTCTACGGGCAGGAGGCGGCCCCGATCTTCGCCCCGCTCTCCCCGCGCGAGGTCGAAATCCTGGACAACATCGCCCAGGGCATGACCAACAAGCAGGTGGCCTACGCGCTGTCGATCAGCGAGCAGACCGTCAAGAACCACATGTCCAGCATCCTGCGCAAGCTCTCGGTCAACGACCGGACGCAGGCCGTGGTGTACGCGATGCGCCAGGGCTGGATCAAGATGCCGGAGGATTGACCACGGATACGGTCGACGAAGCAGGGAACATGGCCTCGGCCCACGCGATGGAGGAGCGCCTTCGCGTGGAGAGCACCGCCCTCGAGTCGGAACTGGCCGAGATCGAGATGCTGGCCCAGCAGGCACGCGGCGAGGCTGCCCGTCACGAACAGCGGCGAGAGGCCGCGAACAGCCGGTTCCTGGAACTGGCCGCGGCAGGCGGCGACGTCGCCGAGCTCGTTGACGCGGCCCAGCAGGCGCTCACGCTGACCCGCCGAGCGGCCCTGATGCAGTCCCAGGTGGACGTGCTCGAGGGCAAGATCAAGGTCCTGGTGCGGTTCCGGGACGCGACGGCGAGCCGGTGGGTGGAGCTCGAGGGGTTCCGTCACGGCGCGCGCGGAGGCGGAGGCGTCCCAGGCGGCTCCGCAGGGGTCAGCGGTCTCCTGCTCCCGGGGAGCGGGTACCCAGGCCCGGGCACGGACGAGCCGACGGTCGGGGATGATCCGGGAGCGCCCGTGGGCGGCCTCTCGAGGGTCGTGCTCGCCGCCCAGGAGGACCTGCGTCGGCAGATCGCCCGAACCCTGCACGATGGGCCGGCCCAGAGCCTGACGAACATCGTCCTCCAGGCGCAGATCGTCGAGCGGCTCATCGAGCGTGATCCGGCCCTCGCGCATGAGGAGGTCCGACAACTGATCTCGATGGTCCAGCGGACGCTCGATGCGACCAAGACCTTCATCTTCGACGTCCGCCCGATGGTCCTCGACGACCTCGGGCTGGTGCCCACACTTCGCCGGGCGGCTCGCGAGCGGGGAGCGCGCGCGCGGATCCCGGTCGAGTTCGAATCATTCGGGACCGATCGTCGCCTGCCGGCCGACCTCGAAGGTGGCCTGTTCAGGATGATCGACGACGTGCTGATCGGCTATCTGGCAGGACATCCCGACGGCGTGCGAATCCGGCTTGACTGGGCGGACGGCGTCGACGCACGGATCGAGCGGCTTGGCAGCTCCCCCGCCGAGGCGGGGGCCGGGCAGGATTCGGGCGTGGTCGAGTCGGCGGAGCCGATGCGCAGGCGCCGCGGCAAGAACCGTCCCGACTCAGAGCCGGCTCGCGAGGTGCCCGCGGCACTCATGGCCATGATCGAGGAGCAGCGGGCGGTCGAGTCGGCGGAGACCCGGGCCGAGACAGACCTCCCAGCGGCGGTCTGGCGTGACGTGCAGCAGCGTGGAGCGACTCTGGGCATCGCCGTCGAGGTGCTCGAGGATGGCCTCGTCGTCCACCTGGCCGTTGACGACTGAGGCCGCCGGCGGCCGCCGGCCCGGCAGGGTCGTCGATGCGGGGCGGACGCAGGGCGGCCAGGGCCTCGTCGAGTACGGGCTGATCCTGTCGCTGGGAGCGATCGTGGCGATGGTCGCGGTCGTCGTGTTCGGGGACGCGCTGGCGGCTGCCCTGAGCCTGATCGGCCGGGTCATCGACAGCGCTCGCTGAGGAGCCCGCCACGTACGATCGTACTAGTGCACGGAGAGGCGACTCGGCGTACGCTTGAAGGTACCCTCGATTCTTGGGGGGGGAATCATGGAACGCGGGAGATCATCCATGGCACGCATTCGCTCGTTTCTGTCGTCGCTTCGCCGCGAGGACGGGCAGGGTCTCGCCGAGTACGCCCTGATCCTGGCGCTGATCGCGATCGTCGCGATCGTGGCCCTCATCTTCCTCGGCGGCCAGATCCAGACGATCCTGAGCTCGGTCGGCAACTCGGTCTAGTCCGGGTTCCACTCGACGGCGGGCGGCCCACCTGGACTCAGTGGGGCCGCCCGTTTCGATTTGTGGGGTCGGGTAGGGTCTCATCCCGTCGAGACCACCCCGGACCCACCTCTGGTAGTCCTAGCCCATTTGTATAGTCGCCGCGCTTCGGCCGGTCACCTACAGTGGTCGAGCCTGACACACGAGTTCGCAGTCCCCGCGCCAACCCGTCCACCCTGAAGCCGAGCGGTCCGCACGCCTGATGCCAACTCCGATCCGCGTACTCATCGTCGACGACATCCCCGAGACGCGTGACCACCTGACGAGACTCCTCGGATTCGAGAGTGACATGTCGGTGGTGGGCGCGGCCTCGTCCGGGCGCGAGGCGATCTCCATGGCCTCCAACCTGAGCCCGGACGTTGTCCTGATGGACATCAACATGCCGGAGATGGACGGGATCACCGCCACGGAGCAGCTCTCGACCCTGGTGCCGTCCGCGGCCGTGGTGATGATGTCGGTCCAGGGCGAGGCGGACTACCTTCGCCGATCGATGCTGGCAGGCGCCCGCGAGTTCCTCGTCAAGCCGTTCAGCAGCGACGAACTCTCTGCGTCGATCCGCCAGGTCCATGCCCGGGAACTCGAGAAGGTCGTCCGCTTCGGTGCGCGGACGGCTGTCGCGGAGCCGACGGCGCACGCCCGCGTCGGTTCGCGGGAGCCAGGCCAGGTTGTCGCCTTCTTCAGCCCGAAGGGTGGGGTGGGTCGGACGACAATGGCCGTCAATGCCGCAGCCGCCGCCGCCCACAACCTCCAGAAGAAGGTCGTGCTCGTCGATGCCTCGCTGCAGTTCGGCGACGTCAGCGTGCTGCTCAACCTGAACCCGAAGAACACCTCGATCGCCGATCTCGTGCCTGAACTGGATGCCGGCGCAGATATCGACGCGGTCGACACGTTCCTCGTCAAGCACGCCTCGGGAATGCGGGTCCTGCTGGCTCCGCCGTCACCCGAGATGGCGGAGCTCGTGTCCCCCGCTTCCGTCAGGCGCATCCTCGAGGCGCTGCGAGCCGACTACGACCTGGTGATCGTCGATTGCGCCGCGGGGCTGAATGACACCACGCTGGCCGTGCTCGACGTGGCCGACCAGATCATGACCGTGCTGACACTCGAGATCACGAGCATCAAGAACATGCGGCTCTTCCTCGAGATCGCCGAGCGACTCGGGTACGAAGGCAACAAGATCAGGCTGCTCCTGAACCGGGCGGACGGCAACCTGGGGATCCGCGTCTCGGACGTGGAGCAGTCGATCGGTCGGAAGGTGGACTACTCCGTGGTGAGCGACGGCCGAAGCGTGGTCTACGCGCTGAACCGTGGGGTGCCGTTCGTGATGATGAGCGCCGAGGCCCAGGTTTCGAAGGACGTCGTGGCCATCGCCCGGGGGCTCGCCGCGGCGCCTACGTCGCTGGAAGCCCCGGTCAGCCCCAAGGTCGCCACCCGCAAGTCCCTGTTCGCCTGGCGATGACCTGCCCACGCGCTGACGTGGACCGGAGGTAGCGATGTCGCTCCTCAAGCGGATCGAGAGCGCCAAGCCCGGCAGCCTCGTGCCGGCGGGGTCGCCGTCGCCCACGCCCGCCGCTCCGGGTACGCC
>Ga0315281_10009981_pt1 | contig 13130 bp, 12 predicted proteins | sample YL17G07_0_MG_FD_204540 | JGI IMG/M metagenome (GOLD analysis project Ga0315281, IMG submission 204540) | Sediment microbial communities from Yellowstone Lake, YNP, Wyoming, USA - YL17G07_0 | ecosystem: Environmental > Aquatic > Freshwater > Lake > Sediment | place: USA: Wyoming | collected... | reverse complement strand
GCAATTTCCGCAGACTGCAGAGAGACATTGAGACACTTCTACGGGAAGCTCTCGCCCACGCGCCGTGGACATCCCGCTCCGCGCCGCCAATGAAGTCGAAGCGGTCATGAACCAGCAACCCAAACTTGTGGGTAATTGAAAGAGCGGTGCCCCCTCGTGGCATTTACCCTGAGTTGCTTCTCTGTCGCGGAGTCGTTTCTGAGGAGCACCGTGCGAACCGAATGTTTTTCCCGTTCTGCCGAGTTTTTCACGAACTCTAGAAAGAGCTCCTCGAGTACGCCGCCACAATGATCTCCGATAGGAGAATCTGGGACCGCCAACTGGAGCTGGCCCAAATCATGCTGCGCTGGAGGCTCTTCGAAGGAAATGAAAACGCGGGCGTCGAAAAGACCACCCCCTGGATTTCCGTATAGAACCAACCGCATGATCTGTCGGATATCAATGCCAAGCACCTGGACCATGTTTGGAAGTTGGTCTTTGAAGAAATGCTCCTCTGAATTGATGATGAAGCGGAAGAGCCACCCATCTCCCTCATAGTTATACTCCGGAGTGCCAGTGGTTACGCTCCCGAAATCCCCGATGGTCACAACTCGCATCGACTCCTCCATTGTCAGAGCAATTGCGGATTCACCTTGTCTTCAGCATTTGAGTATGGGCGACGTGCAGTCTCCTCCGAGAGGGCAAAGCCCTCCCCTACCTCTGATAAACGATTTTACCCGCGACGATGGTGGCCGTTGCCGCGCCCTTCAACTTCCATCCGTCGAAAGGCGAGTTGCGGCTTTTGGAGCGGCCGTCGGCGGCACGGTAGGTCCATTCGAGAGAGGGATCGAAGACGGTGATATCGGCGGCGGCGCCCACTTTCAGGCGGCCGAGCGGCTGATTGATGATGCGCGCGGGGTTGGTGCTCATCAGCACGACGAGGTGGGCGAGCGAGACCTTACCTGTATCGACAAGCTGCATGAGAGCCAGAGGGAGTGCAGTCTCGAGGCCGATCACGCCGTTGGGCGCCTCGGCAATCGGTTTGGCCTTTAGTTCCGGGGCGTGCGGGGCGTGGTCGGTGGCAAGGCAATCCACCGTGCCCTCGGCGATCCCGGCCCGCACCGCTTCCAGATCCTGCGCGCTGCGCAGTGGGGGATTCATCTTAGCGTGCGTGCCGTACTCGGCGACGGCTTCGTCGGTGAGCGTGAAGTGATGGGGCGTGACCTCGCAGGTCACGGGGATGCCGCGCCGCTTGCCCACGCGGACCATTTCCACGGCGCGCGCGGTTGAGAGATGCGCCACGTGCAGGTGCGCGCCAGTCGATTCGGCCAGAATCAGATCGCGCGACACGCAAACGTCTTCCGAGCTGTTGGGAACGCCGCGCAGCTTCAGCCGCTCTGAAACGGGGCCCTCGTTAATGACGCCACTCGCGCTGAGGCTCGGCTCCTCGCAGTGGTCGATGATGGCGACGCTGAGGGATTTCGCCTTCTCCATGGCGCGGCGCATCAGGCCCGCGGTCTTCACGGGCCGGCCGTCATCGGAGAACGCCACGGCGCCCGTCGCCACCAGTCCGGCCATATCCACCAGCGATTCGCCCTGACTTTCCATTGAAACGGCGGCGATGGGGAAGACGCGCGCGAGTCCAAGCTTACTGGACTTCTCGATGGTGGCGCGAACCAGTTCCGGGCGGTCGATGATCGGCTTGGTATTGGGCATCGGACAGACGGCGGTGAAGCCGCCGGCGACCGCCGCGCGAAGGCCAGTCTCAATTGTCTCCGAGATTTCGCCGCCCGGCTCGCGCAGGTGAACGTGGATGTCGATGAAACCCGGCGCGACGACCTGGCCGTGCGCGTCGAGCGTTTCATCAGCCGATACATTGAGATTCGGTCCGATCTGGCGAATGACGCCATTCTCGACGAAGACGTCGAGCTCGTCATCCAGCCCGTCTTCGGGCGAGAGCACACGCCCGCCTTTGATGAGGATTGAGCTCATAATCTGTCGCAGCGTCGTAGCGCCGGCTTCCAGCCGGCTTTAGTCTGCCGCCAAGATGGCGGCGCTACCGCTCGCGAGTATAGCACCGCCCTCCTTCAGGCTGGGGGCGTAGTATCAGATTAAAGAAAAGTCTAGAGTTGGAGGCGGTCGGAGGCGCTTGGAGGCGCTTAAAATTCAGTGAGTTACAAAACGGGCGTGAGAGAATAGTTTAGCAAAAATAGTGCCTTGTCGCCTATTTCGGCCTGTGGTGCAACGTAGAATCAATAAGTTACAGAGGTCAACACACCGGATTCGTGCTGGAATCGACGACAAAGCTCCAACTTAGCTGTAAGTGAATGATTATATGGAGGATAAATCGACGACAGGCCAAAAAACACGCCTTTAACCCGGCGAAAATTCGACGACAATCGACGACACGAAATAGAGAAGTTTGGAAATCATGCGCAAAACGAGTAGCGAAATCGACGACACTTTCTATATAGCGTTTGTGTCATGAGGAAGCGATACAGAAAGTGTATCAACTTGTGCCATCAAAAAGCATGGCGAAAAGCGAGCTAAAAGGATAGTCATAGAGCATGACCAAAACGATAGCGATAAAGACTAGCGAAAAAGTAAGGGCCGGGACAGGTCCAACCCCGCCCCGGCCCCTCGAATCGCTCCTTGTGAGCGTCACGCCGCGCCGCCAGGAGCGGCGTCCTGGTTGCCCTCGTGCATCTTCCCCGCAAGCACCTTAGCAGTCTCAATATCCTCTCGGATAATTCCCATGACCGTTACCAGAGACTCCCTTGGAAAGCTGCTCTCAGATTCACTACCACCCGCCTCTGCCACGATATCGCAGAGCGCGGCGGATCTGTAAAGCAGCCAGTTGATAGCATCGATGTGGGCAGCACCCTCCACCCCTTCCATCTTGAGGCGCGCTTCAGCCAAGAAATATGGGTGCTGCTGGTAAGGCAACAGGCGTTCCCAGTTTTTTTCGTTGAATGGCACAGGCAGCGGCTTCGGCTGCTCGCGTTTCTCTGTTACACTCCTTTGAGCTTTCATGCTGGCACCTCCAGTGTCAGTTTGTGAGTTAGGGGCGCTCGCTGGGTTAGTAGCGAGTCGCCCTACTTACTAGAACTCAGTGCACCTTGCCGTTTCCGCCGCGCCTTGCCTTGAATTCGCGGATCGCGTTGAACAGCCGATGCATGTTGATGTAGCTCTTGCGCGACAGTGGGTCCGGGGCCGCGCATCCATCCAAAATCCCTCGGATGGTTTTCTCTTTCAGCTCGCCGATTTCCGCCGTAAGAATTCCCGCCGCCTCTTCCAGCGAGGGGCCGAGCACTTGCAACTCCTGCTGCTCGATTCGTCCGCGCCACTTCTCGAAATAGACGCCACGCCGATTCTCGAAAATCTGCATCACTCGCTCGTTACCAGCCACAAGGATGCCCACTCCGGCGCGGCCCGGCCTCATTCGTGCCAGATCTCCAATCTCCCGCAGCGTTTCGAGTGTTTCAACCCAGTGATAGAGGGCGTCCGCTTCATCGAGCACCAGGGCGAGCGAACTCCGCCGCCGCTGGATGGCATACAACACGCTTTGGCGGACCCCATCGGTGTACTGCGCGTAAGGCGCGCCAATCGCCGCGGAGATGCGCCGCAAGAGGACGTTGGGGGTCATGCCCGCCGGAGAAGTTCGGACATAGACGATTCCTGGCTCTGAGTCCTGCGCGCTTTCTGTAGCACGGTATTCAAGCAGGAAACTTTTTTGCGCGCCCGAAGGACCATAGAGAACGCCCCAACCGCCGCTTCGGACGTGCTCCAGCATGGCGTCCATTTCTCGCGTGGCGCGCGTTTGGTGGAGTTTTCCCGGAAGCTCAGGGCCGCGAAGAGGGTTGCTGCGAATCCAGGCGATCACCGCTTCAGCGGTCAGATGTCCGTCACCGTCGCCATAGTGGGCATGGGAAGAGAACTGCTGGAGAGAGTAAGGGGAATATCCGATGCGCTGCGCGAGCTGGGGAAGCGTCAGTCCGGTGCGCGACATATAAACGTGCAAAGCCTGTCGAGCCTCTTCTCGCAGCGCGGTCATCGTTCTGTCTCCGTTTCGAGCGCCTCGCGCCGCAGGCGCGCATCCCAGGCGGCCCTAACTAGATGATCGCAGATGTAGTACAGGAGCTCCTCAGACGCAGTCGAGCCAGCAACCGCAGCCACCCTCAATTCATTCAGGGCTTCCACGGAAAGTTCCACGTATCGCGTCAGAATGTACTCTCGGGAGTTCATGTTTCCGCCTCCATTTCCAGCGCCTTGCGCACGATGTCACTTGCGAATCGCCCCCTGCCATTCTTTTCGAGTCTTGCCATTGTCCATTCCGCGCCACTGATTTCCTGCTCCGGGCGCGGGCCGGGAGTGCCAAAGAGTTTCTGGCCGGGCAGTGGCTTCTCTTGCGAGGCGAGCGCCAGTAACTCGACAGGATTCGAGGCCTCGAGCGTCCGGTTCGATGCCTTCACGCCTTCTCGGACGGCGCGGCGCGTGGCCGCCCGACAACGCAGCGCGGCGCGCAATTCGTCGCGATTCTCCGGGAGCCATTCAAAATCGAGTTTGAGTGTGGCGATGCAGGATGCCGTTCCCCCCAGGACTGGATAGATCACCGTGACTTGCCGGAAGGTTCGGCGGCTCACAATCACCTCCGCCTCTTCCCCGATGTGATTAAACAAGTCGGGCGAGATGTATTCGATGGTCTGCCCGTAAAATGTCAGGTTCACTTGCCCGCCCCGCGAGACGGTGATGGTGCGATGGTCCGCCGCGGCATGGTCCAACTCATCCTCGGAAATAAACCGGAAGCCGCTGCCAGGCTTCTTGACGTTGAAGGCTTCATTGGGCGTCATGCCACGCAGCGTTTTGCCTTTACCGCGATGCTTGGCGTTCCACCGGTTCTCAACCCAATCGACGTAGGCGCGGATATACTGGCCAATAGTGACGAGCGGCGAGCGCGGAGCATGGCCCGCCAGCCATTCGGCGTGCATCGCTTCCTCTTCTTTTAGTTTCTCCGGGCGCTCGTCGGTGTTCGAGCCGCACCAACCAGGAAAGTTTTTCTCCCATTTCGCCGGAATCTGGTGCCAGCGCTCGATCGGTTTGGTCTGCGGATTGTTGCCAATGCTCTTGACGGGCCGGATGTTTAGATATCCGCACAGACTCATAGCCTCACGGAAGAGAGCCTCTCCATTGATCCTTCGCACGCCGCCACTGAAACCCTTGAAGGTGAATTCCTTTCCCAGGTCCATCTGGATGGCTTCTGGGACGCCATAGCGGGCGATCGCCATCGCTCCTGCCTGCATCACCATGTCGCTATTCAGAACAGGGCCAAAGCTGTAGCCGAGCACTTTGAAACTTGCCACATCCAGGAAGTTCACCATCCAGATCCGCCCCAGGCGCTCACCGCCGTCGCGCATACGAACATCCACCTCGCGCTGGTCGGTACACCAAAGCCGATTGGAAATTTCTAGCGGTTGGCGGGAGAGGCTGACTTCAATCTTGTTACGATAGGCTTCTACGCCCTCGCGCCCCAGAATGAGTTCGGGTAGCTTGATTTTTTGGAGCGCGGTGCGGACCTGGTTGAGGGTAGGGTCGATGACCTGACTAAGAGCATCCTTTGATTGCCCTAGGGTCGGCTTGTCATAAATGTGGTCGATGCCCCACGCTCTCTGCTTGGCATCAACCTCGAGGAGCAGTAATCCGTGGGCTGTCACCGCAGAAAGTTTGGCCTGGTTCAAATAGAATTCCCGTAGTTTGAGTAGCAACCATCCGTTCTCCGGCCTGGCGAAAAATGCCGCGCTCGCCCGCCCCGGACGGTGTTTGGGAACGATAGCCTCCGAAAACAGACGAAATCGAATCCCCGGTCTGTCTTTGGGATGGGCTTTCAAGACGCGCGGATCTTGCGCCGTCTCTCGCCAGATGGCCCGCTTCTGGTAGATGTTGCTTAAGGAGATCTTGTGGTCGAGCGCCAGCGCGCGCATAAAATCGTCGTTATTCCGAATCTCTATTCCATGCCATGACCCCACCATCCCCGCGCCCCGCGAGAACTTTTTGTACGTCCCGTTGTCGCAATCGGCGATGATCCCCGTCCACTTATCAACGTAATCGCGAAATTTGCTAGGCACGGCCGCCACCACCGCATCACGCGCCGCCTCAGACGGCGAGGGCGGCGCGAAGGCCAGGAACGGTTGAAGCGGCTTGCCGCGTTCGGTGGCGAGCGTAATAGCCTGCTCGGGGTTTTGTTGGCTGGGCGGGGCGTCCTGGGCCTTCCCGGCCATCCCCTGAAGCGCGGCAGAGACTTGCTCCTTCACCCGCCGTTGAACTGCATCGCTGCTCAGTGCCGAAACCGGAAAGAGTTTTCTGCGGCCATCGTCGGAATCGTTCGCCATGATGACATGTTTCCGTCTGGCCCGCGCCAGAAGAGCGCCGGGGCTGACGCCTTCGAACTGCGCCGCCTCTTTCACTCCGAGATATTCTTCGCCGCCCATCGTGCTACGCCTTCCCATCCTGAAATTCACTCTGTGGCAACGCTTCCCTGCTCAGTTCGTCCATCGTCCGCGCCGAAAATTTAGTGCTACGCTTCCCCGTGCATTCGATGACCAGCCTCGCGATGTTTCCCAAGTCCTCGATTACGCCAGGGTGAACGAGCGACAATTCATACAAGATATCCAGGCCGGTGGTGGCAATATTATAGTAGTCAATGGCAATGCTTGGCGGCTTTTTCTTCATTGGCGCTGCGCCCTCCGCGAGTGCTTTGCTTTCTGCAAGCCTCGATTCGCCGATCTCCCGACCGAGACGTTCACCTTTTCGAGAATCCAGCGCGAACCGGCTACCCACTCGCCAAGTTCAAGCGCTTCCTTCATAGGCGCGTTCAACAGGAGGCGTTGCAGGGTGTCATCACCCAGAATTTCACAGAGGGCAGGCACAACGTCGGCTGGAAGGCGCCATACCTGCTTGCCATCGCTCACCCACTTGTGCAAAATGTGGACTGAGATTTTACGGCCCAGGCGTTGCGACAATTCATCAGCGACATTCTGCCGCGATTTTGTTGGGATGTGGAGTAGCTGCCGCAGCGTGTCTCGTATGAGGGAGTCGATGGAATGTCCACGGGGCTTGTCTATAAATACTGCCTTCCGTGGACTGTTTTCGGTATCGTTTTTCATTGAACCTCCCTCCTTATGGTGGTAAGTTACCATTGCAGATGGTAGAAATGCAAGAGGAAAGTTTGGGCCGGGAAAGAAAATAGCGAATGGCCAAAACGTCAGAATTTGCTGAGCCCATTAGGATCCTGCGGATCAAGCAGGGCATGAATCAGACCGACCTTGGAAAGTATCTCGGGGTGGGCCAGACCGCCGTGAGCGCGTGGGAAATAGGTGACAACACTCCGCCTGCTGAAGCCCTAGTGAAGATGGGAAACTTGGCGTCCTATCCCGATTGCCTCTTCTTCTACGAGAAGGCGGGCATGGACCCCATGAGAGTGGCCCCAATGGAAGATGCTCTCAGGGTGTGCCTCTCGTTTGTCGAAGGCTGGGACCCGAGGGTACATGAAGGGCTTCGGCGCTCGATAACCGGGGTAAGCAGGGAGGAGAGAATTCGTGTAGTGCTAGATTGCATCGCGAATCTCCCGGGTCTCGCCCGCGCTGAATCCTTTGAGGAAGTCGCCCAGGCCTTCGCGCGGCTTGTCCAGGAGGTCAGCCCCAGCCATGCCAAGAGCGCCGAGGGCCTTGCTTGCTACGGCCCGCGATACCAGAGGGTTAACTCAATGAAGAGTTTGGCTCGCGAAGTTATGCCATCGAAAGAGACGGAGGAGCGCGAGCGAGAGAAGCAGGAACGCGAGGATGCGTACCGGAGAATGGCCATGAGGCAGCGCATGGAGCGCAAGGGGAAGGATTAATGCCGGGCCGGAGACAAAGGTTACTGACCACCCGCGAAGCGGCTGCATATTTGTCTGTGAGCCCGTACACCTTGGAGCTTTGGCGCACGCGCAAGCAGCGCTGCGGACCGCGCCACTACAAAATCCATAGTCACTGCATCCGTTATTGCCGGGCCGATCTCGACATGTTCCTTGAAGGCCGAGCCGTCGAACCGGGGCGTCGGCCTGCCGAGTCGAAGCGAAGGGATTTGTAAAGGTGTAATGAAAGAAGTTTTTCAAGATTGGGCTGGGTCAGCGGGACGGGTTCCTCCTGCTTCTCGTTCCAGGATGCAGCGGTTCCAACCTCCTTCCCGCTGCGTTATCTGACCCAGCCCGCGCTAGGGTTGAAGGAGCGTCGAAGAAAGAAGTTGAGATAGGAGGATCGAAATGAGACCCACGGTGGATGATTACATTCGGAACTATGAGAGGGCGGTACAGGATATCGAGGAAAAGAATGATCCCCTACAAATCGCACTAAACAAGACGTTCGGCTTGAAACACCAGGCCGACCTGGTGCCAGGCCCTCGCGGGCTTCTGCGCGTGACGCAGGGCGCGGCGTACCCGCCCGGTCCGGGATTCCATTCCCTCGGCGAGGCGTATGTGGCCTTCACCGGCGACTCGGAATTCCAGCGCGTCGGCCAACCTCGCATCCTGCAATCCAGCACGGCTGATTTTCCTGCTGCTCTTGCGAACACGATGAATGCCCTCTTGCTCAGGGAGTATGCCGGGGACTCAGTGTACCGTTGGCGCGAAATCGTAACCGACTTCAGCTCGCCGCAAAACTTCAAGCCACAGCAGCGCAGCCGCCTTCGTTACATGGAAGACCTACCCGACGTAGCAGACGACGCCCCCTATGACGAGCTTGTAACCCACGGCGACGAAGGCTTTTCCTTCAATGTAAATGCGAAGGGCGGCCTGCTGACGCTCACGCGGAGGATGATCGTAAACGACGACGTGGGAGCCGTCACGCGGCTCGTCGCGCAGGCGGCGCGAGCGGCCGGCCGCACGCTGGCGCGGCGCGCTTGGACCACAATCATCAACAATGAAAATTACCTTGTCGATAGCCTGCCCATGTTCAATGCCGCGCACGGCGGCAATTTGGGCAGCGCGGCGTTGTCAGTCACGGCCCTGAACGCGGCGCGGGCCGTGATTTTTGCGCAGACCGAACCGGGATCCACGGAAAGGCTCGGCCTGAGTGGACCCTGGATGCTTGTTGTTCCCGTTGAGCTTGAAACCGTCGCGCAGGCTATCAATAATTGTGCGTTTGTTCCTGGCACGACCGATGGAAGCGGAAATCCGTGGTATCAGAAATTCGGGCCAGATGGTGAGCGCATCTTCACCAATCCATTTTTCCAGGATGCCAACGACTGGTGCCTCTTCGACATTTCGGGCAACGTCTCCATACTTGAGGCGGCTTTCTTGATGGGTCATCAGACGCCTGAAATCCATGTCGCGCAAGACCCACGCGAGGGCCAGACGTTTTCCCAGGACCGCATCACTTATAAGGTCCGCCACGAATACGAATTGGCGATCCGCGACTTCCGGGGAAGTTACAAAGCAGTTGTGACTTAGTGAGAGCCGATGTCTGAGTATGAAATCAAGGGAACAGTGAGCCTCGACACCGGGGGCGCCGCCCAGGGCGCGAAAGAAGTGCGCTCGGAGCTTGAGACTATGGCGAAGAGCGGGATTGCGGGCTTCGAGGCGGCGAAGGAGCGCGTGATCGATCTCCGGAAATCTATTGGACAATTGCGAGACGAACTGCTCAAGACGCAAGATCCCGCCAAAGTCGAGGTCTTGAATAAAGCTCTGTCTGCCCAGTCGGCGCAACTGCGCGCCGCCACGATGAACTTCAAGGCAATGAGCCTGGAAGCCGGACTGGCCAATGAAAAGGCACAACTTCTGGCCGGGTCCCTGGGGATCAATCTTCCTGCTGGAATCGATCGCCTGCTTGCCCGAATGCCGGGAGTGCAGGCGGCACTGGGTGTGGCCTTCAATGCCTCCATCGTGCTCGCCGTGGGCGCGGCGATTCTGGCCATTCTGCCGAAGCTCGATGAATGGCTCGATAAACTGCGAGGAATCGAGGCGGCAAGCGCTGATGTCTATAAAGAAGTCGCCAAAACAAATGCCGTGCTCGGAGCCTTTGGTCCGCCAGATTCCGTAAAGGCCATGCGCGACCAGATCCGCGATGTGGGGGCAGAAATCACTCGCGTCCAAGAACACCTCAAGTCGCTTCAGACCACGGCTCTCGGACCAATCGTAGGTCCTGCGAAGACATGGCTCCTCAATCGAAAGGAAATCAGCCTCCTGGAAGATCAACTAAAGGACCTTATCGCGCGACAGAAGGAACTCGGCGACGCGATTCCTGAACAGAAAGTCAAGGATCACGCCAAGGCGCTCGATGAGCAGGCCAAGGCGGCGGCGGAGGCGGCAAAGAAAGTTGCGGAGTTGAATGCAGAGATCTCGCGCAGCGATTTGCTGGCCATCGCTCAGGAACGCGAGAACGCGGAAAACGCCCTGACCAAAGCCATCAAAGAGCGCGCGGCGGCGGAGATGGAAGCCAACAAAGACCTGGCCACCGGCTGGCACCAATACGTGCTCGAATCCAACAAGGCTCAAGACGAGATTATCAAGACGATGGAGGGTGGCCAGAAGCGCGCCTGGGAAATACAGAAGACAACCATCGACCAGGCGCGGGAAATGGCGCGCGCGCAGCAGCAGGCGGTCACAGAAACCGCCAGCAAGATCGAGTCCTTCATTGACCGCGTGTTCCTCACGGCGAAGTCGCTCTCCGACGTGTTCCATCAATTCCTGATGCAGATCCTCGGCTCGTTCGTGAAGTGGGCCTCACGCATGATTGCGGATGCCATGGCGGGCATGAAGCAAGCCCAGAGCGGCGGGGGCGGAGGAATCTTCGGTTCGCTCCTAGGTGGCCTGTTTGGGATTGGCAGCGGGGCCGTGTCTGCCGCCGGCGCCCCGGGTCAGGTATCAAGTGTTGGGGGAATCGCCAATCTCGGATTAGGTTCATCCTTCGCGGGAATTTCACAATCCACTATCAGCAGCGTGATTTCAGGAGGTGGGGGCGGTACCGGCATTCCCGCAGCGGCGGGCGGAGCGACGAAAGGCTTCTTTGGCCAACTGGCATTCAACAAGGGTGCATTCCTCGACTCGATTGCTCCATTAGCCGCTGGTCTGGGCTTGACGGGCGGGATCGGCTTGCTGGCTCACGCTGGAGGTCCTCTCTCTGGAGCCTTGGGCGGAGGATTAGCGGCTGTCAGTGGCATCGCGTTGGCGGGCGGGCTGTTCGGTTCAGTGGGCGGCATCGCTGGCATGGCAGCGGCTTTCAGCAACCCGATTAGCGCGATTGTCGTGGGCGCGGCTCTCGGCATCGGTGCTTTGATTGGCGCGATTGGACGCGGCAAGGCGAAGCGGGAAGCTGCGACTGCGCAGGATCAATACGCCGCGCAGGCGCGCGAGTTCGTCAAGGATTTCCGCTCGCGGCAGATCGACTATGAGTCAGCGCTTAATTCTCTGACAGCTCTACTCGCAGACGCCGAACAAAGGCTTCCCTTGATTGGCAAGCCCGGAAGGAACGCTGCGCATTATCTGGAATCCATCTGGCCAGACTACATCCGCCAAATCGACGAGCTGCAAAAGCAACGTGACGCGGCCGCGCAGGTCCTGGGGGGCATGAGTCTGCCTGAATTCTCGATTGGAGGGGCCGTGCCGCGCCTGAATGGGGGCATCCTAGCTGTTCTCCATCCGGGCGAATTCGTGATGCGCCGCTCGGCTGTAGACGCGCTGGGGACAGATTTCATGGCGGCGCTGAATCGCGCGCCACGCTTCGACGCGGGCGGATCGGTGAGCGGGCGGGCAGCGCCCGCGATTGGCCAGCGGGTCTTTAAGCAGACTTTCCAGATTTACCAGCTTCCGGGAGAGTCAATGCGTGTGTTCGTCAACAAGGTCGCTCGCGCTGTGAAGCAGGCGACGAGCGATGGAATGCTCTAATCGTCTGATTGCCGTCTTGCCCTAAATAAGCCGCTTGTAGTGTCTTTCCTGCCAGAATTCTAAACTATTCTCTACAATTTCCAATCTATTCTCTTATAAATTCTAATTTATTCCCTTACGCCACACGTAGTGAGAGGGAAGAGCGGCAGGAGGTAATCCTTCACGGGCTGGAACGTCTTGCGATGTTCGGGGCAAGGACCGTAGCGGGCCAGCGCTTCGAGATGATCGGGCGTGCCGTAACCCTTGTTGCGCGCGAGCTGGTACTGTGGGTACAGCCGGTCGAGTTCTTCGAGATGCGCGTCGCGCGCGACTTTGGCCAAGATGGAGGCGGCGGCGATGGAAACCGAGCGCGCGTCACCGTGGATGATGGCGAGATGGGGAAATCGGACGGCCAGAACTTCGCCACGGCGTTCGAGCGGCATCGCGTCGGTCAGGACGAAATCCGGCGCGGGGATGAGGTCAGCAAGGGCGCGCAGCATGGCCTGGCGCGAGGCTTCGTACACGTTGAGCTCGTCAATTTCCGTGGCCGGGACTGCCACCACCTGGAAGGCGACGGCCTTCTCACGGATCTCTATGGCAAGAGCGCTGCGAACCTCCGGCGTGAGCTTTTTGGAATCGTCCACGCCGCGAATGGGTTTTTCAGGATCGAGGATGACGGCCGCGGCATAAAGAGGGCCGAGGAGCGAGCCGCGTCCGGCCTCGTCGCAGCCAGCGATGAGACGGCATCCCTGGCGGAGGGCCTGAGCTTCAAAGAGGCGGGTGCAAGTATAGTCTTTGGCTTCCCGCGCGGCGCGTTCGAGCGGCATGGCGGGAGTCTAACGCAGCCGTGCCGGAGGAGGCAACGGGAGATGTGGAGACGACCGGGTTGGCCGTCTCCCTTGGTATAAACGGCGACCCCAGGCCGCCGCCACAATTACGCCCCATGCTCGGTGCGGACTTCTTTCAGGCGGGCGGCCTTGCCACGCAGCTTGCGCAGGTAATAGAGCTTGGCGCGGCGCACGCGGCTGGAGCGCACCACTTCGATCTTGTCGACCACGGGCGAGTGCAGCGGGAAAATGCGCTCCACACCGTGGCCGAAGGAGATCTTGCGCACGGTGAAGGTGGAATGATTCCGGGCGCGGCGCAGGCCGATGCAGGTGCCTTCGAAGACTTGGATGCGTTCCTTATCGCCTTCCTTGATCTTCACGTGGACGCGCAGCGTGTCGCCGGCGCGAAACGTGGGAACATCTTTCTTCAT
>Ga0315281_10009980_pt1 | contig 13130 bp, 10 predicted proteins | sample YL17G07_0_MG_FD_204540 | JGI IMG/M metagenome (GOLD analysis project Ga0315281, IMG submission 204540) | Sediment microbial communities from Yellowstone Lake, YNP, Wyoming, USA - YL17G07_0 | ecosystem: Environmental > Aquatic > Freshwater > Lake > Sediment | place: USA: Wyoming | collected... | reverse complement strand
CGCCCGGCGCCTCGGCGCCCAAGCGGCCCAAGACCTTCCGCATCTATCGCTGGAACCCGGATGACGGGGCCAACCCGCGCCTCGACGCTTACGAGGTGGACCTGGCCGAATGCGGGCCGATGGTCCTCGACGCCCTGATCAAGATCAAGAACGAGACCGACTCGACCCTCACCTTCCGCCGCTCCTGCCGCGAGGGCGTGTGCGGCTCCTGCGCCATGAACATCGACGGCACCAATACGCTGGCCTGCACCAAGTACATTGCCGATGTGAAGGGCGACGTCAGGATCTATCCGCTGCCGCATTTGCCGGTGGCCAAGGACTTGGTCGCCGACCTGCGGGTCGCTTATGCCCAGTACTCGCTGATCGAGCCGTGGCTCAAGGCGGATTCGCCGGCGCCGGAACGCGAGCGCCTGCAATCGCCCGAGGAGCGGGCCAAGCTCGACGGCCTCTGGGAGTGTATCCTTTGTTTCAGCTGCGCCACCTCCTGTCCTAGCTATTGGTGGAACGGGGATCGCTATCTGGGGCCGGCGATCCTCCTCCAGGCCTATCGGTGGCTGGCCGACAGCCGCGACGAGGGGGCGGGCGAGCGCCTCGACCAGCTCGAGGATCCATTTAGGCTCTACCGCTGCCACACCATCATGAATTGTACCGCGGCCTGCCCCAAGGGTCTCAATCCGGCCAAGGCCATCGCCGAGATCAAGAAATTGATGGTGGCGCGCCGTTGAGGCCGCGGCGTTTGGTATGAGCGAAGGGCCGCTATCGCTTTATCGGGCCCGCCGCAGCCAAGGCCATTTGCAGCCCGATCCGGCCCAGGCCCTGGCGGCGGAAAAACTCCAGTCCTTGCACCAGGCGCTCGGGCTCGACCAATCCGCCGACGGTTGGGCGGCGCGAATGGGGCTCGGGCGCAAGGCCCCGCCGCCGCGCGGGCTCTATCTCTTTGGCGCCGTCGGGCGCGGCAAGTCCATGCTCATGGACCTGTTCTTTGCCCAGGCGCCGGCCAAGCAAAAGCGACGGGTCCATTTCCTGGCCTTCATGCAAGAGTTCCACGCCCGGCTCCATCGCCAGCGCCAAATCGACCGGGGCGACCCGCTGCCGACGCTGGCGGGCGAGATCGCCGGCGAGGCGCGGTTGCTCTGCTTCGACGAGTTCCAGGTCAGCAACATCGCCGACGCCATGCTGCTGGGCCGGCTGTTCGGCGAGCTGTTCGACCGGGGCGTGGTCGTCGTCGCCACCTCGAACACGGGCCCGGACGACCTTTATAAGGGCGGCCTCCAGCGCGAGCGCTTCCTGCCCTTCATTGCCCTGCTCAAGGAGCGGCTCGACGTTCTTGAACTGGACGGCGGCACCGATTGGCGCCTCGACCGCTTGAAGGGCATGCGCGTCTATCACCATCCCCTGACGCCGGCCGCCGCCGCCGCCCTCGACCAGGCCTTCGCCGACCTCGGCTCCGGCGCCAGTCCGGCGCCGGCGACCATCGAGCTGCTGGATCGCCAGGTGGCGGTGCCGCTGGCGGCGGGCGGCGTGGCGCGGTTCCGGTTCTCCGACCTCTGCGAGGCGCCGCTCGGCGCCGCCGACTATCTTGCCATCGCCACCCACTTTCACACGCTGGTGCTGGCGGAAATTCCGGCGATCGAGGCGGAAAGGGGCGACGTCGCGCGCCGTTTCATCGCCCTCATCGACGCGCTCTACGAGCACAAAGTGAAGCTCGTGGCCTCGGCGGCGGTGCCGCCGGCGGCCATTTACGGCGGCGGCAATGCGGCAAAAGAGTTCGCCCGCGCCCATTCGCGCCTCATGGAAATGCAGTCAGCCGAATACCTCTCCCGACCTCACTTGACGTGACCTAGTAACTTTTTCTAATCTATTACTTGCTATTGGGGTCAGATAGGGGTAAGCCCACTAGTGTTTGTGGGCACCATGCGCGCCGTCGGGTGCTTGCCGAGCGAGAAGGAAGGGCTAAAGACCTCGCTCCAAGCAGCCCGATGCAGGGATAAGGGATGGCACGCAGCAAGATTGCTCTCGTCGGCGCCGGTAATATCGGGGGAACGCTGGCGCTGTTGATCGGTCTCAAGGAATTGGGGGACGTCGCCTTGATCGACGTCGTCGCGGGCGTGCCCCAGGGCAAGAGCCTCGACATCGCCCAGGCCGGTCCCGTCGAGGGTTTCGACGCCGTCATTACCGGCAGCAACGATTACGCCGCCTTGGCCGGTGCCGATGTGGTCATCGTCACGGCCGGCATAGCGCGCAAGCCGGGCATGAGCCGCGACGACCTGCTCGGCATCAATGGCAAGATCATCGAGGGCGTGGCGCGCGAAATTCGCGAGCGCTGCCCCGACGCCTTCGTCATCGTCATCACAAATCCGCTCGACGTCATGGTGTGGCTGATGCGCGAGGCCTCCGGCTTGGCTCCGCAAAAGGTCGTTGGCATGGCGGGCGTTCTCGACAGCGCCCGCTTCCGTTGTTTCCTGGCCGAGGAGTTCAAGGTTTCGGTCGAGGATGTCGGCGCCTTCGTGCTCGGCGGGCATGGTGACACCATGGTGCCGCTGGTGCGCTGTTCGACGGTGGCCGGGGTTCCCTTGCCGGAGCTGGTCCGCAAGGGCTGGACCACCCAGGCGCGCCTCGACGCCATCGTCCAGCGAACCCGCGACGGCGGGGCCGAAATCGTTGGTTTGCTCAAGACAGGTTCCGCTTTCATGGCGCCGGCCGCTTCGGCCGTGGCGATGGCGGAATCGTATCTCAAGGACAAAAGACGGGTGCTGCCGTGCGCGGCCTATTTACAGGGCGAGTACGGCGTCAGGGATCTCTACGTCGGTGTGCCGGTTGTGATCGGGGCGCGTGGCGTGGAGAGGGTGGTCGAAATCGATCTCGATCCGTCCGAAAGGGCGATGTTCGAAAAGTCGGTTTCGGCCGTCAGGGGCCTCATCGAGGAGATGAGGAAATTTCGCAAAGGAGACAGAGCATGAAGACTCGGAAAACGAAGGCTCGTCCGGCTGCTAAGAAGTCGGCCAAGCGCGCGTCCAAGAAGAAGGCAAAGACAAAGAAGAAGAAGAAGTAGGTTTCTACTTCTTATTCTAAGCCTTCGGCGGCGGTTATCTGCCGCCCGACAATGCCCGGACCGCGGCGCTTGCGCCCGGTCCGGGGATTGTTAGATTACGCACCCCGCTTGCGGTTCGCTGCCGGCCGGGCCATTCTTGCCCGGCGGTATCAATGGCTCGCGGCTGTTTCGGGTAGGCGAAGTGCCAGGGCGGGCGACCGCCGCCCGTGTATCGGACGACGCAAGGTCGATGAACATTCATGAATTCCAGGCCAAGGGCCTGATGCAGAAATTCGGTGTCGCCGTTCCGCGCGGCATCGTTGCCTCCTCGCCGGCCGAGGCCGAAGCCGCCGCCAAGGAACTGGGCGGCGCCGTCAACGTGGTCAAGGCGCAGATTCATGCCGGCGGCCGCGGCAAGGCGGGCGGCGTCAAGGTGGTGGGCTCGCCGGGGGAAGCGGCGGCGGTCGCGGCGGCACTGCTGGGCCGGCCGCTGGTGACGCACCAGACCGGACCCATGGGGCGGATCGTGCGCCGGGTCTATGTCGAGGAAGGCTGCGACATCCAGCGGGAACTTTATCTCGGGCTGCTGATCGACCGCGCCAGTGCGCGCGTCACCGTCATGGCCTCCGCCGCCGGCGGCATGGACATCGAGGAAGTGGCGCGCACGGCGCCGGAGAAGATTTTGAAGGTGTCGGTGGATCCGGCGACCGGGTTGATGCCGCATCACGCGCGGCGCATCGCCTATTGGCTGGGCCTCGAAGGCCCGTCGGTCGCCGCCGCCATGAAGTTCATCATCTCCATCTACCGCCTGTTCATCGAGCTTGACGCCAGCATCGTCGAGATCAATCCCTTGGTGGTGACCGGTTCGGGCGGGGTGTTGGCGCTCGATGGCAAGATGGTGTTCGACGACAACGCCCTTTTTCGCCATCCCGAGGTGGCGGCGCTGCGCGACGAGAATGAGGAAGACCCCGCCGAAATCGAGGCGGCGCGCCACGACCTCAGCTACATCAAACTCGACGGCAGCATCGGCTGCCTGGTCAACGGCGCCGGGCTCGCCATGGCGACCATGGACATCATCAAGCTCTATGGCGCCGCGCCGGCCAATTTCCTTGATGTCGGCGGCGGCGCCACCAAGGAGCGCGTCACCGCCGCCTTCAAGATCATTCTTTCCGACGCCAACGTGAAGGGCATCCTGGTCAACATCTTCGGCGGCATCATGCGCTGCGACATCATCGCCGAGGGCGTCATCGCGGCGGCCCGGGAACTGGGCCTGAGCGTGCCGCTGGTGGTCCGGCTCGAAGGCACCAATGTTGATTTGGGCAAAAAGCTGCTGGCCGATTCGGGCCTGGCCATCGTCTCGGCCGACAACCTGGCCGACGCGGCGCAGAAAATCGTGGCGGCGGTGGGAAAAATCTGATGTCGGTCCTCGTCAACGCCGCTACCCGGGTCATCTGCCAGGGCTTCACCGGGGCCCAGGGCACCTTTCATTCCGAACAGGCGATTGCCTACGGCACGCGCATGGTTGGCGGCGTCACGCCGGGCAAGGGGGGAAGCTTGCATCTGGGCCTGCCGGTGTTCGATACGGTGGCGGCGGCGGTGGCCGCGACCGGGGCCACGGCCAGCGCCATCTACGTGCCGCCGGCCTATGCCGCCGACGCCATTCTCGAGGCGGTCGATGCCGGCCTGGCTCTTGCGGTTTGCATTACCGAGGGCATCCCCGTGCTCGACATGGTGCGCGTCAAGCGCGCGCTCCAGGGCTCGGGCACGCGCCTGATCGGCCCCAATTGCCCCGGCGTCATCACGCCCGACGAATGCAAGATCGGCATCATGCCGGGTCACATCCATGCGCGCGGGCGCATCGGCATCGTTTCCCGCTCCGGCACACTGACCTACGAGGCGGTGGCGCAGACCACGGCCGCCGGGCTCGGCCAGTCCACCTGCATCGGCATCGGCGGCGATCCCGTCAACGGTACCAACTTCGTCGATTGCCTGGACCTGTTCCTGGCCGACGACGAAACCGCCGGCATCATCATGATCGGCGAGATCGGCGGCGCGGCGGAGGAGGAGGCGGCTGAGTTCCTGCGCGCCGCCCGTCGCCAGAAACCGGTGGTGGGGTTCATCGCCGGGGTCACGGCGCCGCCAGGCCGGCGCATGGGCCACGCCGGGGCTATTATTTCCGGCGGCAAGGGGGGGGCTGGGGACAAGATCGAGGCCATGCGCCGGGCCGGCATCGTCGTCGCCGACTCGCCCGCCAGCCTCGGCAGCACTATGTTAAAGGTGTTGCAAGGTTAAGGGGGGTAGGTTCGGCCCGCCCGGGGGTTGGTCCGCGTCGCGGATCGCCGACGGCCGGGTTCAGGGGGGATCGAGACGGGCTCGTCAAGCCCGGGTGAAGGATGGTTTAAGTCAATGGAACGAAACGAGAATTCGTTTCTCTCCGGCCCCAACGTCGCTTTTCTGGCCGAGCTTCATGCCCGCTATGTGAACAGCCCGGAGTCGGTCGGCCCCGAATGGCGGACCTTCTTCGCTGGTCTGCATGACGAGGGCCATGCCGTCTTGCACGAATTGCGGGGGCCAAGCTGGGCCCCGCGCCGGCCGGGGGACAATGGTGCCGCCGCCGTCAACGGCGCCCCGGTTCTGGCACCGGTCGCCTCGTCGGACGAGATCCGCGCGGCGGCCAGGGATTCGGTGCGCGCCCTGATGATGATCCGGGCCTACCGCGTGCGCGGGCACTTGGAGGCCAGCCTCGATCCGCTTGAGCTAAAACCTTACACCCCCCATCCCGAGCTTGATCCCAAGAGCTACGGTTTCACCGAGACCGATTTCGACCGGCCCATCTTTATCGACCATGTGCTGGGCCTAGAGACGGCGAGCTTGCGCGAGATCATGGCCCGCGTGCGCGCCACCTATTGCGGCAATGTCGGCGTCGAGTACATGCACATCCAGGATCCGGCCCAGAAGGCGTGGATTCAGGAGCGCATGGAAAGCAGCCAGAACCGGACTCGGTTCGAGGCGGCCGAAAAAATAGCGATTCTGAAACAGTTGACCTCGGCCGAGTTGTTCGAGCGTTTCCTCGACCGCAAATACACCGGCACCAAACGCTTCGGGCTCGATGGCGGCGAATCGACCATCATCGCCATCGAACAGATCTTGGGGCGCGGCAGCGAACTCGGCCTGGTCGAAGTGGTCATCGGCATGACCCATCGCGGCCGCCTCAACGTGCTCGCCAACGTCATGGCCAAGCCCTATTCGGCGATTTTCTCCGAGTTTCAGGGCACGCCGGCCAACCCCGAGGACGTGCAAGGGTCGGGCGACGTCAAATACCATCTCGGCACCTCGGCCGACCGCGAGTTCGGCGGCCACGTCGTGCATCTCTCTCTCACCGCCAATCCCTCGCATCTCGAGGCCGTGAACACGGTCGTCCTGGGCAAGGTGCGGGCCAAGCAAAATCAGCGTGGCGATACCGAGCGCCGCCAGAACATGGCCCTGCTGCTGCATGGCGACGCCGCCTTCGCCGGCCAGGGTCTGGTGGCCGAGACGCTCGATCTATCCGAACTCAAGGGCTATCGCGTCGGCGGCACCATTCATCTCATCGTCAACAACCAAATCGGTTTCACCACCAGCCCGACCTATTCCCGCTCCGGGCCCTATTGTTCCGAGTTGGCAAAGATCATCCAGGCGCCGATCCTGCATGTGAACGGCGACGACCCTGAGGCGGTGGCCCATGTGGCGCGCCTGGCGATTGAGTTCCGGCAGCACTTCAAGAAGGACGTGGTCCTCGATCTGTTCTGCTATCGCCGCTTTGGTCACAACGAAAGCGACGAACCGGCTTTCACCCAGCCGCTCATGTATCGCCGCATCGCCCAGCATCCGACGACGCGAGCCATGTATTCGGATCGTCTGGTGGCCGAGGGAACGCTCGACTCCGCCCAGGCCGAGGCGGTCAGCGCCGAGTTCCTGGCCCGGCTTGAGCGCGAGTTCGAGGCGGCGGCGAGCTATCGGCCGAACAAGGCCGACTGGCTCGAAGGCGCCTGGGCCGGGTTGCAAACAGCCTCGGGCGACGAGCGGCGCGGCATCACCGCCGCCGATAGGGGGGCGCTGCACGAGGTCGGCCATGCCCTTACCACCGTGCCGCCGGGTTTCAACGCCAACCGCAAGATTTCGCGCCTGCTGGCGGTCAAAAAGAAGATGTTCGAGACCGGCGAGGGCGTGGATTGGGCCACGGCCGAGGCGCTCGCCTTCGGCACGCTCTTGATCGAAGGCGCGGGCGTGCGCCTCTCCGGCCAGGACTGCGGTCGCGGCACGTTCTCGCAACGCCACGCCGTATTGGTGGACCAGGAGACCGAGGCGCGCCACCTGCCCTTGAACGCGATCAGGCCCGGTCAGGCCGAGTTCGAGGTCATCGACAGCCCGCTGTCGGAAGCGGGCGTGCTTGGTTTCGAATACGGTTTGAGCCTGGCCGAACCGCGCAACCTTGTCATCTGGGAGGCCCAGTTCGGCGACTTCGCCAACGGCGCCCAAGTCATCATCGACCAGTTCATCGGTCCGGGCGAGAGCAAGTGGCTACGCATGTCGGGCCTTACCCTGTTGCTGCCGCATGGCTACGAGGGGCAGGGGCCGGAACATTCCTCGGCCCGCATCGAGCGCTATCTCCAGCTCTGCGCCGAGGACAATTTGCAAATCGTCAATTGCACGTCGCCGGCCAACTACTTCCACGTCCTGCGCCGGCAGATCAATCGCAATTTCCGCAAACCCTTGATCGTCTTCACGCCGAAATCGCTGCTGCGGCATAAGCTCTGCGTTTCCAAGCTTGCCGATATGGGGCCGGAAACGAGCTTCCATCGCCTGCTGCATGACGATGCCACCCTTGCCCCCGACGGCGAAATTCGGCGCCTCGTGCTGTGCTCCGGCAAGGTCTATTACGACCTGTTCGAGGAGCGTGAGCGACGCGGCCAAAAAGACATCTACCTGTTGCGCTTCGAGCAACTCTATCCCGCCCCGCGCAAAGTGCTGGCCGACGAGCTGGCTCGCTTCCCCAAGGCCGAAATCGTCTGGTGCCAGGAAGAACCGCGCAACATGGGGCCGTGGAGCTTCATCGGGCCAGAGATCGAGTCGGTCATGGCCGACATGGGCCATCGCCAGGCGCGCCTACCCTATCTCGGGCGCGTCGCGGCGGCCTCGGTTGCCACCGGGCAATTGCGTCGGCACAACCGCGAGCAGGCGGACCTCGTCAACGCCGCGCTTACCTTGCCGGGCGTTTAAGAAAAAGGATCGGACAGGACCATGACCGCCAGCATCGTCGTTCCGCAATTGGGCGAATCCGTGACCGAGGCGACCGTCGCCAAGTGGCTGAAGGCCGTCGGCGACCCGGTCAAGGTGGACGAGCCGCTGTTGGAGTTGGAAACCGACAAGGTGACGCTCGAGATTTACGCCTCGGCCGAAGGCTCGCTCATCGAGATCAGGGTTCCGGCCGGCGCCACCGTCGAGGTTGGCGCCGTGCTGGGCGTCATCGGCGATGGGGCGGCGAAAACATCGGCGCCCTCCGCTTCCACCAAGGCCGCTCCCGCCAAGGCGGCGAGCCCGGCGGCTCCCGCCGCGGCTCCGGCCAAAGCGGCCCCGGCGGCCAAGCCTGCCGTTCCAGCGGCGCCACTCGCCCCCCCACTGGCGCCCTCGGTGCGCAAGCTGGTGGCTGAAAACAGCCTTGAACCCGCCGCCATCCAGGCCACCGGCAAGGATGGGCGGCTGACCAAGGGCGATGTCGTCCAGCATCTCGGGCAGGCCAAGAGCGCCCCAACCGCCGTGCCGGCACCCGCTATCGCTTCTCCCGCCGCCGGGTCGCGCGAGGAGCGCGTGCGCATGACGCGTTTGCGCAAGCGCATCGCCGAGCGCCTGAAGGAGGCCCAGAACACGGCCGCCATCCTCACCACCTTCAACGAGGTGGACATGAGCGGCGTCATGGCTTTACGCGCCCGCATGAAGGACGAATTCGAGCAGCGCCACGGCGTCAAGCTCGGCTTCATGTCCTTCTTCGTCAAGGCCTGCATCGTGGCCTTGCAGGAGATTCCGGCGGTCAACGCCGAAATCGACGGCGAGGATATCGTTTACAAGAATCACTACGACATCGGCGTTGCCGTCGGCATCGAGCACGGCCTGGTGGTGCCGGTGGTGCGCGACGCCGACCGGCTCGATTTCGCCGGCATCGAAAAGACCATCGCCGCGCTGGCCCTGCGCGCGCGCGAGGGCAAGCTCACCATCGAGGAGCTGACCGGCGGCACCTTCACCATCACCAATGGCGGCACCTATGGCTCGCTGCTCTCGACGCCGATCCTGAACCCGCCGCAGGCCGGCATCCTCGGTATGCACAAGATCCAAAAGCGCCCCGTGGTCATCGACGACCGCATCGAAATCCGGCCGATGATGTACGTGGCGCTTTCCTACGACCATCGCCTGATCGACGGGCGCGAGGCGGTGACCTTCCTGGTCCGGGTCAAGGAGTGCCTCGAGGATCCCCAGCGCCTGCTGCTGGGCGTATGACGGCCATGCCGCGCGACGGTCGCAACCGGTCGGGCATGGCGGCGGTGCCGCATTACCGCCAGACGCTCGATTTCACGTGCGGTCCGTCCTCGCTGGTCATGGCCATGCATGCCTTCGATCCGGCCTCGCCCTTGGACCGCACGCTCGAACTCAAGCTATGGAAAGAGGCCACCAGCATCTACACCGGGCCCTCGCCCCGCCCTGGCGGCTGCGGCGCGCTGGGCCTGGCTTTGGCGGCGCGTCGGCGCGGCTTCCCGGCCGAGGTCCATGTCAACCACCACGACGTACTCTTGGCCCGGCGCGCGCGCTCGGGCGAGCGGCGCGAGGTCATGCGCCTGCTGCACGAGGCCGATCTGCGCGAGGCCGCGTCCATCGGCATTCCGATCCAGTACCAGGCCCTCGACCTCGAGGCGATCGAGGCCAAGTTCGGCGCCGGCCTGCTGCCGATCGTGCTCGTCAGCACCCATTACATCCACGGCGATCATGTGCCGCATTGGCTCGTCGTCACCGGCTTTGACGCCGCCCATGCCTATGTCAACGACCCTTGGGTTTCCGTGAGCAAAGGCAAGACCGCCGCTGACATGACCAACCTGCCGATTCCGCGCCCCGATTTCGACCGCATGGCGACCTATGGCCGGGGCCGCGAAAAGGCGGTGGTGCTGATCGGCGCCCCCGAAGGCCGCCGCGCGCAATGATCGTTTCCGTATCGCTCTCATTTCCGATGGTGTCTCATGGCCGATAGCACATACGATTTGGCGATTGTCGGCGGCGGGCCGGGCGGCTACGTCGCGGCGCTGCGGGCGGCGCAGTTGGGGCTCAAAGTCGCCTGCGTCGAGAAGCGCGGGCGGCTCGGCGGCACCTGCCTCAACGTCGGCTGCATCCCCTCGAAGGCCTTGCTGCAATCCTCGCATCTCTTCGCCCAGGCCGGCCACGGCTTGGGGCTACATGGCGTCACGGCCACGGGGCTGGCGCTCGACCTGGGCGTCATGCTGGCGCGCAAGGACAAGGTGGTGTCGGACCTCACCGCCGGCATCGAGTTCCTGTTCAAGAAACAAAAAATCGCCTACCTGAAGGGCGCCGGCCAACTGGTCGCCGGGCCGGCGCTCGAAGTGACGCTCGATGGCGGCGGGCGCGAACGCCTGGTCGCCAAGTCCATCGTCATCGCCACCGGTTCGGAGGTAACGCCGCTGCCGGGTGTGGTCATCGACGAACAGCGCATCGTCTCCTCGACCGGGGCGCTTACCTTGGCCAAAGTACCAGGCCGCCTTATCGTCATCGGCGCCGGTTATATCGGCCTCGAACTCGGCTCCGTCTGGCGCCGTCTCGGGGCCGAGGTGACGGTGATCGAGTATCTCGACCGCATCCTGCCCGGCATGGACGCCGAGTTGGCGAAACAGATGCAGCGCCTGATGACCAAGCAGGGCCTCGCCTTCCGCCTCGGCACCAAGGTGACCAAGGCCGAGAGCGGCAAATCCGGCGTGCGCCTCGCCGTCGAACCGGCCAAGGGCGGCGCCGCCGAGACCGTCGAGGCCGACATCGTCCTCGTCGCCGTCGGCCGTCGCGCCTACACGGCGGGTCTTGGCCTCGAGGCTGTCGGCGTCAAGCTCGACGAGCGCGGGCGCATCGTCACCGGGGCCGGGTTTAGCACCTCGGCCGCCGGCATCCATGCCATCGGCGACGTCATCGCCGGCCCGATGCTGGCCCACAAGGCGATGGAGGAGGGGGTGGCGCTCGCCGAAATCCTCGCCGGCCAGGCCGGGCATGTGAATTACGAGACCGTGCCGGGCATCGTCTATACTTGGCCCGAGGCGGCAACCGTCGGCAAAAGCGAAGAAGACTTGAAGGCCGCCGGCATCGACTATGCCGTGGGCAAGTTTCCCTTCAATGCCAACAGTCGCGCCCGCTGCAACGGCGAGGGCGACGGCTTCGTCAAGATCCTGGCCGACAAGCGTAGCGATCGCGTGCTGGGCGCGCATATCATCGGCCCCGACGCCGGCACCCTCATTCACGAATGTGTGATGGCGATGGAGTTCGGCGCTTCGGCCGAGGATATCGGCCGCGCCATGCACGGCCACCCGACGCTCAACGAGGCGGTCAAGGAAGCGGCCCTGGCGGCGGGCGCCGGCGCGCTCCATATCTAGCCCCCATGACCGGAGTTACCGCCACATGATCATGCCGCGCTGGTTTCCTCGCCTGGTCCTGGCCCTTGCCGTCGTCGCGGCGGCGGCCTGGGCGGCGACACATCGCCAAGCCTTCGACGCCGCCGGCATCGAAGCCTTCGTGGGCGATTTGGGGCCGCTGGCGCCGTTGGGCTATGTCGGCCTCTATGCCGTGGCCACGGTCCTGTTTGTGCCCGGCACGCTGTTCGGGCTCGCCGGCGGCGTGCTCTTCGGGCCGTTCTGGGGTACGCTTTGGAACCTGATCGGCGCCAGCATCGGCGCCACGCTCGCCTTCCTGGTCGCCCGCTATCTGGCGGCCGACTGGGTGCGGCAGCGGGCCGGCGGCCGGCTTGGCCGATTGATCGCCGGGGTCGAGGCCGAGGGCTGGCGCTTCGTCGCCTTCGTCCGGCTGGTGCCGTTGTTTCCCTTCAACCTGCTCAATTACGCGCTCGGGCTGACGCGCCTGAAGCTCGTCACCTATGTCCTTACCTCGGTCGTGTGCATGGCCCCGGCCACGGCGGCCTTTACCTGGCTCGGCTATGCCGGGCGCGAAGCGGCGGCGGGCAGCGGCGAGGCTTTACGCTGGGGCGTGCTGGCGCTGGGCGCGCTCGCCGCCATCGCCTTCCTGCCGCGCCTCTGGCGCCGGCTGCGCGGCGGTTCTGCCGCGCCCGGCCCATCGTCCTCGGCAGAGTCGCAATGGCTTGACGCCGCCGCGTTGAAACGCCGTCTCGATGCCGGCGAGGCGCTGGCGGTGCTCGATGTGCGCGGCGCCGACGAATTCACCGGGCCGTTCGGTCACATTGCCGGCGCGCTCAACCTGCCGGTCGAAGCCCTGGCCGGTCGGCTGGGCGAACTGTCGGCATGGAAGGAGCTGCCGCTCGCCATCGTCTGCCGCACCGACCGCCGCTCGGTCAGCGCGGCGGCATTGCTGCACGGCGCCGGTTTCGCCCAGGTGATGATTCTGCGCGGCGGCATGACGGCCTGGAATCGCGCCGGCCTGCCGTGCCAAGGCGCGACACAACCCTGAGGCCGGAAAATAACGCCCCATGCCTCGTCCCTCGACAAGCTCGGGATGAGGAGGCTCGGCACGAGGGACATTGCTCCCAGCCTCGTCCTGAGCCTGTCGAAGGACGACCCTTAATCCAGGTCCGAGACCGCCGGTACGGTGAGCAGGTCGAGGATCAAATTGGTCGCCGCTTCGACCAACATGACCTTGTCGTCGGCCCGCGTGTAGTAATAACCCGGTTGCAGCGGCGGCAGCGCGGATAGCAGATCGTCCGGCAGCTCTTCGCGCTGCAAGCCCGGCGGCAGTTCGCCGTTGCGCACAAGTTGGTTATAGAGCCCCGGCGGCAGCGTGCCCTTCTTGGCCAGGCCCGGCGGCAGGGTCTTGGGCTTGCCCTTGCCGTTGT
>Ga0315281_10009978_pt1 | contig 13131 bp, 12 predicted proteins | sample YL17G07_0_MG_FD_204540 | JGI IMG/M metagenome (GOLD analysis project Ga0315281, IMG submission 204540) | Sediment microbial communities from Yellowstone Lake, YNP, Wyoming, USA - YL17G07_0 | ecosystem: Environmental > Aquatic > Freshwater > Lake > Sediment | place: USA: Wyoming | collected... | reverse complement strand
CAGAGAAGAAATGTCCGCGCTCGTTCTGCACGACATAGGCGTACCCACGCTTCACGGCGGCGAGAATCGCGCTCAAGTCGGCCGGGACGCCGTTCTGCACGTCCCAGAAGTTGAAGTTGTACGGCGTGCGGACCCAAATCGTCGGGACCTTTCCGGTTGCGTTCTTCGGCCGGTAGATGTCGGTGGCGAGGCGGACGCCGTCGGGCATCGGCATCAGGACCTTGCGCTCCACGACCGCGATCGCCTGCAGTTCCTTCTCGACGTCCCATCGCCGCGTCTTGTCGGCGGCGCTGAGCGAGCCCTGCTGCGCGTGCACCAGAGAGGCCGCGCAGCCCAGGGCCACAAGGGTCCCGACGATGAGATGGCGAACGGAGTGCTTCTTCATGTTGCGATGATAACGCTTTGAAGGCGGGACGGGCAGGACGGGCGGGACGGGCAGGAAAGCGGGAAGGCCGGAAGGCGGGAAGGCCGGAAGGCGGGAAGGCAGGAAGGCGGGAAGGCAGGAAGGCAGGAAGGCAGGAAAGAAGGAGGGCAGGCATGAAGGAGGGCAGGCTGGCTACAGTGGTGTCCGGCTTCAGCCGGACCGAATTCCTCGTCGCGGCGCACCAACCAACGTGGCGCACCAACCAACGTGGCGCACCAACCAACGTGGCGCACCAACCAACGTGGCGCACCAACCAACGCGGCGCACCAACCAACGTGGCGCACCAACCAACGCGGCGCACCAACCAACGTGGCGCACCAACCAACGCGGCGCACCAACCAACGTGGCGCAGGGCTTCAGCCCTGCGTGCGCGCCCCGGCGCAGGGGGAACAGGGTAGTTGCACCCAAGCGCTTAGGTTCTGGTACAATCCTGCCCGAGGACTGAACCGGACCTTAGTCCGGTGTAGGTCTTCCCTTAGGGCCCTCCGCAAGGGGGGCCTTTTCATTTTGGCCAGGCGACGATTCCCGGACTTGGTCCTCCCGATCGCTGATTCACTTCCGCCAGACGGGCCGTCCCGAGTTCATCCCACATGGTCTCGGGGACGATTTGAACGGCCCTGGCCGGCGGCGGAAAGATCCGTCGAAAGGCGGCGTACGCATTCAGGTCCGCAAGTTGAAGGAAGTACGACTGCTGTGAGTCGCGGCTGACTGGATCGTCGATGAGTCCCCGAAATGGTCGTTTCAGAAAGCCTGATCCGAATGTGCTTCCCGCAATTCCAGCGCGTCGTGAGAGGCGTGCGAGTGCACGAACCGCGAGCGCGTCGCCTTCGTCGTGAATCAGCAGAATCTGCGTGTCTTGTCTTGAAGAGAGACGCTCGAGTCGTTGCAGGAGAAAATCCCAAGCCGTTTGGTGGGGATCGCGGTCCGGAGTCAGTTTCTCCTTGCCGATCACGATCGCGAAGGCTCGTAATTCAAGTTTGGCCTGAAGGCGAAGGAAACCGCGGTAGATCGCGAATCGTGCCGACTCGCTCAATCCCAACGGTCGAAAAGGACCGCCGTTTTGAAGCAGGTAGTTGGCCTTCACCTCAACCCGAACGGGAAGACCGAACTGCTTCTTGAGATATCTGCGGTTCTGCCTATCCACTTGACTCAGGTGACCCCAACCGGTAGTGTCCGCGCTGGACGTTGTGCTGCGACGCGCGAAGGTAGCCTTTCCCCTGGTCCAGACCGTGGCCCGGCGGCAGCGTTTCCTTCTTCGCTTCGATGAGTGCGACGGCTACCGGTTGCGATTCGGCGTTCACGCGAATCCGAAGCGTGTAATCGCTTCTTCCGCCAGACCGGCGGCGCGCTTTACCAGCGATGATTTCGACCGCGCCGAGCGTTGTTTCGCGACAGATCAGATCCTCCGACCACCCACAGGCGTGGATTGCCGGATCGATCAGCTTCGCGCGGGTGTCGGCTTCAGAGAGAGGCAAGGCCGAAATCATATCGTGCAAACTGAGGAGCCTGCGAGGTTTCAGCGGCTCTTCGCAGGGCTGAAGCCCTGCGCCACGGGCCTGCTCGGTCGGCGAGAGCCTTCGCGCTACGTCTGGTAGCCCTGGCCCTCAGCACTCTACGCTGAGCCCTCAGCCCTCAGCCCTCAGCCCTCCGCGAAGCGGGGAGGCTATACTCCGCCCTTGGATCTGCGACAGACGTTCGTGCTCGCGAACGAGTTCAAGGAAGGCGATCTGCTCGTCGGCGGCGCGGATGACGCCCTCGTGCGGGACGAGGCGCGACGTTCACTGGCCGCCACCCGGCTCGGCGAGATCGTCTCCACGGCCTTCGTCGACGACGGGGTCAGCGAGTCGCTCGAGCGCTCGCTGCATGCGCAATCGCTCGTCGACGTCTCCGCGCTGACCGTCGCGGAGCTGAAGCAGATCCTGTTGAGCCCGGCCGGCGCAGGTTGGGTCCGGCGCTACCGAAGCGGTCTGCGGAGCGAGGTCATCGCCGCGGTGGTCAAGGTGATGACCGAAGACGATCTCTCGATCGTGGCCCGCACGATCTTCAACCCTCGCCCCGGTGAAGGCACGACGATCGGCTCACCGCAGCACTTCGGCTCGCGCATCCAACCCAACAGCCCCGGCGACGAAGAAGGCGACATCCTGTTATCGATCCTCGAAGGGCTCACGTACGGCTGCGGCGACGTCATCATCGGGCTGAACCCGGCCAGCGATGACGTGGACACGATCGTCCACCTCGAAGATCTGCTTCGACGTGTTGTCGAGCGGCTGCGGCTTCCCACGCGTTACTGCGTGTTGTCGGACATCGTCAAGCAGACGCGGGCGCGCGAGCGTGTGCCGGTCGATGTCGGCTTCCAGAGTCTGGCGGGGACGTCGCGGGCGCTCGCGGGCATGGTCGGACTCGACGTCGACGGCATCCTCGACCTGGCGTGCGGGTTCGACGGCTGCTACTTCGAGACGGGACAGGGTTCAGCCGTGACCAACGGCGCGGCGGAAGGCGTCGACATGGTGACGCTCGAAGCGCGCGCGTACGGCGTCGCCCGGCACATTCAGGCGACGACCGGTGCGTGGACGATCGTCAACGACGTCGCCGGATTCATCGGGCCGGAGGTGTTCAGGACCGCGGACCAGCTGCAGCGAGCTTGTCTAGAGGATGTCGCGATGGCCAAACTGCACGGCCTGACCATGGGGCTCGACGTGTGCGCCACGTTCCACATGGGCATCACACCCGCCGCCTTGCAGGACACGACCCGGCGCATCGTCGATCTGGCCGCGCCGGCGTATCTCATGTCCGTCGCCGGCAACTCGGATCCGATGCTCGGCTACCTCACGACGTCGTTCCGTGAGCATCCACAACTCCGGCGTCTCTCGGGACGCGGCATCACGACCGCCATGCGCAAACGGCTCGCGGCACTCGGCGTCCTGATGCCGGATGGCGAGGTCCCGCACCCGAGGATCGGAGCGCAGGCGACCGCCTCGCTCTACGCCGCGTACGTCAAGGAGGGCGGCGACCGCCGCACGACCGACGCCCTGCGCGAGGAGGGCGTCGCGAAGATCGAGCGTCTCCGGGCGCGCGGATACGACCTCGGCCACGGGCACGACGCCGATCACGCGGCGCCGCCGGCTGTGAGTGCCCGCATGGAAACGATATACGCCCAGGCTCGGCATGCCCTGTACGCGGTGCTGGACGCCGGTGTGGTGCAGGCAGCGTCCCCGCACCACATGCGAGTCCGCACGCCATCGCGCGATCGGGACGATTACCTCGCGCATCCGCGATCCGGAGAGTCGATTCGCGACGAAGACGCGGAGCGCATCGTGTCGATGATCGCGTCCAGGGGATCGCGACGCCCGCACGTCCAGATCGTGATCTCCGATGGGCTCAACGCCAACGCCTTGAATGAGAACCTGCGCGCGGTGCTGCCGCCGTTGCGCGGCGAGCTCGCCGCTGCCGGTCTTCACGCCGGCGACGTCGACGTGGTGATCCAGAACGGCCGCGTGCGCGCCGGCTATCACGTCGGTGGGCTCGTCGACGCGGACATCGTGGTGCACTTCATCGGTGAGCGGCCCGGCACGGGTCTCGACACACTGTCGGCGTATCTCACCTACGGCCGCGACCCGGCGGGGCGGTCGCGGTGGACCCCCGGCCTCGACCACGCCGAGACGACGGCGGTCTGCGGCATCCATCATCGGGGGAAAGCGCCGTCCGAGGCCGTGGACGAAATCGCGCGGTTGCTCAGGCGAATCATCGAGACCCGCCGATCGGGGGTGGCGCTTTGAAGTATGAAGCTTGAAGTACGAAGTCTGAAGTCTGAGCAAACCGTTGAATCAGTCCCAATGTGGCGCAGGGCTTCAGCCCTGCGAGCGGGCGTTTCGCAGCGCTACAGCGCTGCGCCACAGGAGAGTCCACGCTACACTCGCCACACCTGTGAACGCGTCTGATCACACCGATCGGCGACTCCGCGATGATGCACGCGATCTGGGCGCGCTCGGCTACGCGCAGGAGTTGTTCCGGACGATGGGCGGGTTCTCGAACTTCGCCATTTCGTTTTCGATCATCTCGATCCTCACCGGCGCGGTGACGCTCTACTCGCACGGGCTCGTGATGGGAGGGCCCGCGGAGATGGCGTTCGGCTGGCCGCTCGTCAGCGTCTTCACGCTCGCGGTCGCGCTCAGCATGGCGGAGCTCGCCTCGTCGATGCCGACGTCCGGTGCGATGTATCACTGGTCGTGCCGGCTCGGCGGCAAGGGCTGGGGCTGGTTCACGGCGTGGTTCAACATCATCGGACAGCTCGCGACGCTGGCGGGCATCGACTACGGCTGCGCGCTCTTCGTCACGCCGCTTGTCGGGCTACTGACGACGACAGACAACGTGCTGATCGTCTACGCCGCCGTACTGACATCGCACGCGCTGATCAACCACGGCGGCATTCGGCTGGTGGCGCGGCTCAACAACCTCAGCGTGACCGTGCACGTCGTGGGCGTGATCGCGATCGTCGGCGCCTTGTTGCTCTTCGCGCCGAAGCAGCCGATCGGCTTCTTCTTCGCCCGCATCACGTCCAACACGCACGGCTGGCCGTACTGGTGGGCGTTCGTCGTCGGCCTGCTGCAGGCGCAATGGACGTTCACGGGATACGATGCGTCGGCGAGCGTGTCGGAGGAAACCGTCGATCCGCGGCGCCGCGTGCCGTGGGGCATCGTCATGGCGGTCGTGGTCTCGAGCGTGATGGGATACCTGCTGTTGATCGCGTTGACACTGGCCATCAAGGACATTCCCGGCGTGCTGAATGCGCGCGATGCAAGCGGTCACGAGATTCCGGCCGTGATCGCGATTCTCACGACGGCCCTCGGCGAGCGGGCCGGCGCGCTGGTGACCGCGCTGGCCGCGATGGCGATGTGGTTCTGCGGTCTCTCGGCGGTCACGTGGACCTCGCGGGTCATTTACGCATTCGCGCGTGACGGTGGGATGCCGGCGTCGGCGGTCTGGAGGCGGGTGAGCGCCGCGCATTTCACGCCCGCGCCGGCGATCTGGCTCTCGGTCGTGACCGCGTTTGCGGCGACCATCAGCAGCGGCACCTACGCCGTCGTGACGTCTATCAGCGTGATCGGCCTGTACGTGTCGTACATCGTCCCGGTGTGGCTGGCCTGGCGGGCTCGAGGCTCTGCGATGGAGGTCCCACGAGGTCCGTGGCATCTCGGACGCTTCGGATCGCCGATCAACATCGTCGCGATGATCTGGGTCCTCTTCATCACGGTGATCCTCGCGATCCCCGACGACATGCGGGCGGGGAAGACCATCGTGGGCCTGACAGCCGCGCTCGGCGTCTGGTACCTGCTCGCGGAGCGCCACCGGTTCCAAGGGCCGGTGTGGTCAGCTCAATCCAGTCAATCTGAAATCAATCTGAAATCAATCTGAAATCAATCTGAAATCTGCATTCTGCAATCTGAAATCTCATCGTCTACTTCGCGCAGTCTCCCAGCCGCTTGCCCGTGTACTTCATCGTCATCTCCATCTCGCCCGTTTTCGTCTTCATCACGCCGGTGTAGCTGTCGCCGGCATACGTCATCTCGCCGGTGCTCGTCATCGCGTTCTTGCCCGTACACGTCATCGTCCACGTCACTTTGTTGCCGGCCACTTTGTAGTCGCTCACCTTGCAGTCGCCGTCCTTGCCCGGCTGGCCCTTCGGTACCGACTGGTTGGGGTCGTCGGCCTGTTCTTTGGTGATGCACTGGACCGTTTTCACCGGCGGTATCTTCATCGGCATGCCGGGCATCTCCATTTCCATCGTGACGTCCCACCGGCCATCGCGCTTCGGGCCTTGGGCGCTCACGATCCAGGATGCTGCGACGAGACACGTGACACTGAGGATGGTGATTTTTCGCATTGGTATGAAGCCTCCTCGGTGACGCTAACACGGCGCGCGGATTGCTGTGTGGGAAAAGTGCGCCCGTCGTCCTGCCGGAAATCCGGCAGCGGACCCCTTCGCGCGGTTGCTCGACCGCGGGCGTAAAATAGCGAGGTTTCCGCCAGCCCGGAAGGAGTGCCGACATGCGCGCTCGCACAGGTTTCATCATCGTGGTGCTGTTCTGCGCCATCATCCAGGTTCACGCTCAGGAAAAAGATGTCACGGGATCGAAAGACCACCCGATGGTCTCGCGTTTCCCCGGCTACTACATCAGCGAGTACGACGCGCAGGACTTCGGCTCCTACGAGTACTACGTCGGCCAGGACTCGAAGCGGGTCGAGGGGCGTTACTGGAAGATCGAGTACATGCTGAAAGAGGGATCGAAGAAAGGCGGTCCTCTCGAAATCGGCCGGAACTACGCGAACACGTTCACGCAGCGCGGCGGCCAGAAAGTGCTCGAGGATCTCGATTCGGGAGGCGGGCGACTGACCGCGCGCATGCCCGCGGCGGGGAAGAACATCTGGCTCGAGGTCGCGGTCACCGACGCTGGCGAGATCTACACGCTGACGATTGTCGAAGAGGCGGCCCTGGTCCAGCAGGTCGAGTTCACCGCGATGGAGCTTGCCAAACAGCTCAACGAAAGGGTAGTGGTCAAGTTTGAAAATTTAGGCTAGTTTTCGCGCGATCTGCTCGTTGAGAATGTCCTTCACCGTGAGCGGAATGATGATCCGGCCGCTCTTGCGGAAGAAGGCGTCGATTTCCGTCAGCGCATCCCGCGAGAAATCGAACGACACGAAAAAACCTTTCGTTCGATCTGACCGGGCCATCATCGCCTCAAAGGCGTCGATGTCCGGCCGGCCGGCCTTGTCCTTCTGCTTCACCTGGACCGGATACCAGAAGTCCATGAACTCAAGGTGGCCGGTGTCTTTGGTTTTTTTGTCTGGCGTGGCGCTGACCGGGTAGATGCGGCCGTCGATACCCATGTCGCCAACCTGCGTCTTGTTCGGGATGCCGCCAAGCGCGATGACCGCCCAATTCTCGAACTCGAACGGCGGCATCTTGCGGAGCTTGTCTTCGGACCACGGCAGATCGCGCACGACGAACCCGCGCCCGTTCTTCCACGCCTTTTCGTCTTCAGGCAGCGCGCACACATCGCGCAGGCGCTTCGCCATGACGCGGCACGCCGTGGGGGATACGTCGATGCCGATCCATTGGCGTTTGAGGTTCTGGGCGGCGACTAGCGCGGTTCCGCAGCCGCAGAAGGCGTCGAGCACGATGTCGTTTTCGTTGCTGCTCGTCTTGATGATTCGTTCAAGTAAGGGGAGCGGCTTCTGTGTTGGATAGCCGAGAGACTCCTTCGCTTGTGAATTGACAGGGTTGATGTCATCCCACACGCTGCCGACTGGTAGCCCCTTCGACTCGTCAAGAAAACGCTTATACCTCGGCACCTTGCCATCGGGCGGAATCGCCACGCGGCCATCACGGATGAACTGCTCCATTTTTTCTTGCGTAAATCTCCAGTAGCCATCGACGCCGAGCACCTTGTAATGCGGGTTGCCTTTCGCGGGAGCCGCACCACCGGGCGCGCGCAAATCGCCCCATTGAAACGGACGCCCGCGCTCGTCCTTCTACGAATAGTGGGAATCGACGTAGCTCGCGTCGAGCGGGACGTATTGCTGATTCCAGATGTAGTCGTCGCTGGCGCCCGCGTAAAACAGCAGTGTGTCGTGAAGACGGCCGTAGTGCTTACTTCCCTGTTTGGCGTCGTTGTGCGACGTCTGCCGCTTCCACATTATTTCGTTGATGAAATGGTTCTCGCCGAGAACCTGGTCGAGCATGACCTTAACGTAGTGCGAGGCGTGCCAGTCGCAGTGATAGTAAAAGCTCCCCGTCTTCTTGAGCACGCGCGCCAGCTCGACGCAGCGCGGCCGCATGAACTCGATATACGCCTGCGTCGATTCGTGCCGGTCATCGAACGCGCGCGTCTCCTTCGTCTCGCCCCAGAACACTTCATAGTTGCGGTTCGAGTTGAACGGCGGATCGATGTAGATCAGGTCGACGCACGCATCGGGGAGCTTGGCGAGCTGTTCGAGGTTGTCGCCGCAGTAGACGACGCGCGTATCAACGAGCGCGGACGGCTTGGGCATCGTCGGCGATTGTAGCCCGAAGATCAGTCGAGCAGCCCGACGATTTCTTCGAGGGACCATACGTGATCCGAGACGCCGGCCTGCATCGCGGGCGTGACGCGCAGCGTCTGATGAACCCGCGCAAAGTTGTAGTGCATCGCGTAGAGCGCCACAGCCGCCGCGTGATTCTCGACCTTCTTCGAGAATCCGTTCGTCAGGCGCGTGAACCGGCGCATTGACATCCGCATCGTGAGGTTCTGGCGCTCGATGTAGCTGGTCGAAATGTGTTTCGGATCCGGGTCGCCTGTTATCACCTCCGTCGTCGAGCTCAGAATCTTCGCCGGGCTGTAGCGCGTCTCTCCGTCACCGGACGCGCCGTAGACTTTCACGAGCATCGAGTAATCAATGTCCGATCCGAACGCGTCCTCGACGGCGCTCAGATACACCTTCAGGCCATCCGTCGTGAGCTGCACGCGGTTCGTGAGACGTCCAGCAAGATCCTGCATGACGTCGTAAGCCGTCGTCAGATCGCGCGAGCCGACGCGCCACGTCGGGATCAGTTTCGTATCGGCGTCGATGGCGACGAACGTCCAGACGTCGCCGTAGCCAAACGTCCCGCGTTTGTCGGCCGGCACATTCTTGTCCTTGGCGTAGCAAAACTGCCAGATTTCATCGACTTGAATTCGTTTGCACGTCAGCCCGCGCAGCTTCTCGTCCTGATACTTCGCACACGCTGCGCCGAGATCGGCGAGCAACTTGAGAACGGTCGGCTTCGAGACGTCGGTCATCCGCACCGTTGCCCGGATGCTGCTGCCTTCCACCAACGCCGCGACCACCGCAACCCGTTTCGCCGTGCTCAACTTGTTCATGAGAAGAGTATACTTGAGCGGTCATGTATAGTCAAGAAATATTGCGGATGGACCGAAGACTGGTAAACTGGCGGTCGATCGTCAGTACGATCAAACAGCGAAAATGCCACGCAAGCGAGCGAATTCCGGAAAGTATGACCTGCGCCTTGAGCTGACCGGGCAAGTCACGCTCCAGCGTCTCGGAGAGGCTCTGGACGCGTGGACCGATCTCCTCCGGGAAGTCGGGCGGGACGTAGCGGGTGCTACGACCAAGGATGCTGTCCGCTATGTGATCAGCTCGGCAAAGGGCGGAAGCCTGACGCTCTGCGCCAGGCCGCAGCCTGGACGTAAGACCGTACCTGCCGCCGTGATGCCTCGGATCGCGAAGACGATCACTGCTGGTGTCCGCGCGTTGGAGCGAAACTCTAAGCGTCCGAAATATTTCAGCGACACGGCACTTGTTAAACTGCGTGACCTCGCATTGCTGACAAGCCCAGAGACTCCGACCGTCATGATCGGGAACGGGACCGGTGAAGGTATCGCGCTCTCTTCGCGACTGGTCGCCCACGTCGAAGCCGTGCTCGCACCGGAAGTGGAGAGCATCGGAACCGTTGAAGGAACACTCGAAGGGCTGATCATCCACGGCAAGAAACGATGCTTGATCGTTGATCCGGTGACCGAGCGACAGATCGTCTGCTACTTTGGGGATCGCGTCCCTTGGGAGGAGGCCCACAAGGTCTTCGGTCAGCGGGTCGCAGTGACTGGGTTTATTCGCTCTCGACGCTCTGGCGAGAAGGTCGACATTCGTGCCAGCCGTTTATACGTGTTTCCGCCGGAAACCGAGCTACCGACTGCCGAGGGTGTTCTTGGCCTCCTGAAGGCTGCGAGGTGATGGATTACCGTTATTGGGATTCCAATGCGTTTCTCGGATGGTTGGCTGACGAGACGGATAAGGTTTCATATTGCCGCCCGGTAATTGAAGCGGCCGAAGCTGGATCTCTAGTGATCATCACATCAGCCTTGACGATAGCGGAGGTGCTGTTCCTAAAGGGGCATAAGAAAGTTGACGCCCAGCACGCTCGGAAGATCGAGGCATTTTTTCGTCACAAGTGGATTGTGATCCGTGACGTGGATCGGTTCGTCGCCGAACACGCCAGGGAATTGGTGTGGGACAAGAACGTGAAGCCAAAGGACGCGATCCATCTGGCTACGGCCCTCCGGCGAGACGTGCAGCTCGACCAGTTCGACACGTTCGACGAGGGGTTGATCAAATTGTCCGGCACTCTCGGAGATCCAGCCCTGACGATTGGGTATCCGAGTCTACCGCCGAGACTGCCGTTCGAGACGGACGACGAAGAACCAGAAGCCTAACCCTTAGCCTGTTTCCTGACGGTCGCCCAGCGTGTCTTGACGGCCTTGACGGCAATCTCCCGGCGACGAGCCGGACTGAGCGCGTCCCGGCGAGCAGGGCCGCCCCGCAAGCCGCCGCGCCGGCCCAGCGCCACGGCGAGCGGGTCTTTGCCGGTGCCTTCGGTGTCCTTGATGATTTGCTGGAAGGTGTCGAACGCGGCTTGGACTTCGTCCCGTATGCGTGTTTGCTTACTTGAGCGCTGAGGCATGACGCCAGTATCGCACACCATCAGCCGCGCCGAACAGCCGGTCAATTTTCAAACTTGACCACTACCAACGAAAGAGGCTCGGTGGCGCTGCACGGGATTCTCTTCGACACCGGCAAGGCGACAATCAAGCCCGAGTCGAAGGCGGCCGTGGCGCCGATCGGTGAATTGCTGAAGAACGACGCGGCGCTGAAGCTCGAAATCCTAGGTCACACCGACAACGTCGGAGCGGCCGCCGCGAATCTGAAGCTCTCCCAGGACCGCGCCGCCGCGGTCAAGGCCTACGTCGTCTCGACGTTCGCGGTGGCGCCGGATCGGCTGACGACGGCGGGCTTCGGCGACACGAAGCCGGTCGGCGACAACAAGACGGAGGCGGGACGCGCGCAGAACCGGCGCGTGGAACTGGTCAAGAAGTAGAGCCGGAGTGAAAATAACAACCCGCGAGCGCCTGACGGCACTCGCGGGTTCCGCAGGGCTGAAGCCCTGCGCCACGATCGGCAGGCCTGAAGCCCTGCGCCACGTCCGTTCAATCAGCCAATCACTCTGCAGCCTGCACCCTGCACTCTGCACCCTGCACTCTGCACCCTGCACTCTGCACTCTGCACCCTGCACCCTGCACTCTGAATACTCTGAATCTGAAATCTGCAATCTGAAATCTGCAATTTCAGTATCGATAGTGGTCCGGCTTGTAGGGACCGTCGACAGGGACCCCGATGTAGTCGGCCTGGTCCTTCGTCAGCTTCGTCAGCTTCACGCCGAGATGATCGAGGTGCAGCCGCGCGACCTGCTCGTCGAGGTGCTTGGGCAGCATGTAGACCTTCTTCTCGTATTTGCCGGTGTTGGCGTGCAGCTCGAGCTGCGCGATGACCTGGTTGGTGAACGACGCCGACATCACGAAGCTCGGGTGCCCGGTCGCGCAGCCGAGGTTGAGCAGCCGCCCTTCCGCCAGCACCATCACGCTGTGGCCGTCGGGGAAGCGGAACTCGTCGTACTGCGGCTTGATGTTGATCCGCTCCATGCCCGGGTACTTCTTCAGACCGGCCATGTCGATCTCGTTGTCGAAGTGGCCGATGTTGCCGACGATGGCCTTGTCCTTCATCTTCGCCATGTGGTCCACGGTGATGATGTTGTGGTTGCCGGTAGCGGTGATGAACAGGTCCGCGCTGGCGACCACGTCGTCTATCGTTGCGACTTGATAGCCTTCCATCGATGCCTGCAGCGCGCAGATCGGATCGATTTCGGTGACGATGACGCGCGCGCCCTGGCCGCGCAGCGCCTGCGCGCAGCCCTTGCCGACCTCACCGTACCCGAACACCACGGCCACCTTGCCACCGAGCATGACGTCGGTCGCGCGCGCGATCCCGTCCGGCAGCGAGTGGCGGCAGCCGTAGATGTTGTCGAACTTGCTCTTGGTCACCGAGTCGTTGACGTTGATCGCGGGGAAGAGCAGCGTGCCCGCCTCCAACATCTGATAGAGCCGGTGCACGCCGGTCGTGGTCTCCTCGGAGACGCCGCGCAGCGAAGACGCGATGCGCGTGTAGCGCCCCTTATCCCTGGCGATCGACGTGCGAATCGTCTCGAGGATGACGCCCCACTCTTCCGGATCCTTCTCGGCGTTGAACGCCGGGACGACGCCGGACTTCTCGAACTCGACGCCTTTGTGCACCAGCAGCGTCGCGTCGCCGCCGTCGTCCACGATCAGCGTCGGTCCGCTGCCGTCGGGCCACTCGAGCGCCTGCTCCGTGCACCACCAGTACTCCTCGAGCGTCTCGCCTTTCCACGCGAACACCGGCGTGCCCTTGGGGTTCTGGACGGTGCCGCCGTTCTCCGGGCGGCCGACAGCGACCGCCGCCGCAGCGTGATCCTGGGTCGAGAAGATGTTGCACGACACCCAGCGCACGTCGGCGCCGAGCTCGACCAGCGTCTCGATGAGGACCGCGGTCTGAATCGTCATGTGCAGGCTGCCCATGATGCGGGCGCCGGCCAGCGGTTTCCTGGCGCCGTGCTGCGCGCGAAGCGCCATCAGGCCGGGCATCTCCTGCTCGGCGAGTCGCATTTCCTTGCGGCCGAACTCGGCTTCCGCGAGGCTCCTGACCTTGAACGGATCGCGTCCGGCCGCCTTGGCCGCATCGTACGGATGCATGTTCGCTGTTGCTGTTGCCATGTGACTCTCTCTCCTTGAAAAGCTAGTTTTGCTTTTTCGCCGTCGCAACGA
>Ga0315281_10009977_pt1 | contig 13131 bp, 14 predicted proteins | sample YL17G07_0_MG_FD_204540 | JGI IMG/M metagenome (GOLD analysis project Ga0315281, IMG submission 204540) | Sediment microbial communities from Yellowstone Lake, YNP, Wyoming, USA - YL17G07_0 | ecosystem: Environmental > Aquatic > Freshwater > Lake > Sediment | place: USA: Wyoming | collected... | reverse complement strand
TGGAGAGCAGCGCATCAACCGTCCTGGTGATCGAGACGGCCGACCCCAAGCGAGAGGGCCAACTGATCCACTACCTGTTGACAAGCTTCCAGCGCGTTTATCGCTACGACCCATGGACCGGTCTCGAGGAGGCCGACAGAAAGCAGGAACGGTTCGTGCAGGCACTCACTTCTGCCGGGTCGGATTACGAGCCTGGTCTCAAGAATGAATGCCGAGAACTGGGCGGCGCGCTGCGGCACATGGATCACCTGCTTCGAGAACAGGAAAGGACGGCTCTGGTACTGCGAGGGTTGGAACGGCCGGGGGACGGTTTGGAGAAGAACGCCGACCTAGTCCACGCATTGAGGGTCTGGGCCGTTTCCGGGGAGATCATTGCAAGCAAGTCAGTTATCTGTTTGGTGTCGTCAAGCCCGCTTTCGGCTATCGATCAGACCACGCTGGACCGAGCCAGTCTCGTTCGTCCTCAGCTGGCCAGTTATGAGGAACGACTTGACATCGTTCGGAAGACGATTCAGCAAGCGCACATGGAACTGGAGGAAGACGGACAGCGAGCGATCAGTTTGGCTGCTGCCGGTCTGAACCTGCACCAGACGCAGAGTGTCCTGCTCAAGACCTATCACACGACGCGCACATTCCATGCCGATACGATCAAGGGGTTCAAAGCTGACTATATCCGCCGCTCTGACATGTTGGAGATTGAAGAGCCGAAGGTGGGGTTTGATGACGTGGGCGGATACGACGCGGTCAAGAAACTCGTCATGAACAAACTGATCCGGCCCCTTGGAAAGTCGGAACAGGCGAGACGACTGGCGCTGCCGCTGCCGAGGGGCCTTCTGCTCTATGGCCCGCCCGGCGTCGGCAAGACGCTGATGGGCAAGGCGACAGCGGGCCAGATCAGCCTGCCATTCATCAACCTGAGGACGGAGAACCTGTTCTCCAAATACCTGGGAGAATCCGGCCAAAGGGTGCGAGATGCGATACGGCTCATCGAGCAGGCATCTCCGTCGCTGGTTTTCATTGACGAGATAGATCGCTTCGGGCGACGGACCTCGGGCGGCGGCGACGGCGCATCGCAGGAGACCAACCGAGTCTTCGGACAGATCTTGGAGTGGCTGGGGGACGAAAGACGGCAGTCCATTATTGTAGGAACCACGAATGTGCCGAACCACCTTGATCCCGCATTCCTGCGGCCGGGTCGGTTCAGTTTCTGCATTCCATTCCTGTATCCCGATTTCGCGGCTCGGCAGCAGATTCTCCTAGCGCACCTGGGCCTGCAGGGAACTCGGCGCAGACCCGCGATGGACGAGAAGTCTGTTCGCCAAGCCGTCGTGGAGGTTGCGCGCGACGCGGAGTTCTACGCCGGGGCTGATCTGGAGGAACTCGTAACCAGGGCAAAACAGAAGGCGTTTGAAAACGGCCATGAGGCTTTGGCAGGTGGACATCTCCTAGTAGCACGGCGAAATTATTGCGTCGATGTTACTGCCCGAAAATCCCTGGAGAACGAGTACCGCGCCCTTGGCCCGGTTTTCGCCAATAGCCTCGATCTCCTCGCGGCCGCAGGGGGCGCCGGGACATGAACCATCCCGAATCATCTTCAAGTCTTGCCATGCGAGGGATTTGTCAAATGCGAGGACATGCGTCAGGTCATGCGTGACCGGAGCGTATTCTCTTATAGCTATGTGATAAGGACGCACACGAAACCGCGGCAAGCGCAATGGAGAGCTGAGATGAACGCGACCTGTCCCTCGTGCCAGCAAAGCGTTGATGCCACGCTTGCCACATGCCCGACGTGCGGCTGGAAGTTCAACTCCGCCGGCTCTCTCAGCGGTAGCATTGTAAGTTCCGCGGCTCGCCCGAAAATCCAGGTGGAAGTGGACTTAGGGGTGACGATTGACCGCACCGGCTCGTCCAAGGCTTTCGAAGTCGGGATTGCCAAGACCGCCGACATCATCTTCCGACAGGTAGCTGCCAAAGCTCGCACGGTGAAAGTCTGGCTGGCCAGTCATGGTGATCTGGATGAAGGCCAGGACTTCTGTCTGCACACGGACGGCGGCACGCCCGACCAGGCCGCTCAGGACTTGGCCAAGATTTCTTACGGGGGAGGAGGCGACCCTGCGGAGCACCACTTGGACGCTATCGAGCAGCTTGTAAACACCGTTCCGTGGACAGCCGATCCGACACGGGGCCGAGGAGCGATCGTGGCCTTCATGACGGCCGACTCCAAGCCCGCCAGGTCCGGAGTCACATCTCAGCAACTGGGTGAAATGATAGCGGGGAAAGGCCTGCTGCTCTACTGTGTCTGCGAACCAACTCCCACTCTCCACGAGTTGGTACGCGCGGCCGGCGGGATGATGTTCCCGATCACGAACGCGCCGGACCCGTCTGAGCTGCAGAATATCTCGGCGAAGCTGGCGGCCTCGATAGTCCTCACGGTCAGCAAAGGCGGAACGAAGCCTATGGTCGCCCCCGTGGCGGTGGCTCCGTAGGATCCGCAACTAAGGAAAGGTACAGAACGTGTCCACACGGTTCCAGAACCCGACCGTTAGTACGATCTCAATTGTCTCCGGCCTCCGCCGCCCCACGTGGATTTGCAGCGGTGCGAAACAGGTCTGTATCCTCGCGCGAGATGCCTCAGGCTCGATGACGGGTGAAAAGGCGCGCGATGCAGAAGATGCCAGCCGTGATCTTGTCACTGAGCTTGCGTCTCCTGATAACAAAGACGGCTTCCGCTGTGCGGTTGTTGACTTCAGCAGCGATGCACAAACCGGCCAGACCATCGAGGATGCCTCCACGCTGAGTGGTCACATGCCGTCCCTTTCCGTCAGCGGCGACACGAACATCACCTCCGCGCTGGAACGCGCCGTTAACCTCCTGGACGAGGCGGAGCGCGCCTCCGGCCAGACAGTAACTTACTTGCGACCTGTGGTGATCCTGTTCAGCGACGGCTGCCACAACACCGGCCCCGACCCCCGCGACGTCGGCAACAGCCTGAAGCAGAAAGCCGACCTCGTCACCGTGGCTTTCGGAACCGATGCGGACGAGTCGATGCTGCTGGACTTGGCCACTTCGCCCCAACACTTCTATCGCTGCCGGAACGGCCGCGATCTGCGTCAGTTCCTGGCAGCGGTCGGAAAAACCATGACGCGGACTCTGGCTGCCAAGACGAATGCCACATTGGCACTGGCTCAGATCCGGGACTGGTAGCCTCAAGAGTGGATCAGACGCCCATGTCCGGTGAGAAGGAAATAGCTCATGCGAGTGACGCCCACGTCCGAACAGACGCGATATCTGGCGACCATCGGCTGTTTCCCCGAAGCTACGTTCGTCTCCTCGCGGGCGTCTTCAGCGCCTTCACGACGGCGTGCGGTAATCTTTGCTGCAATCGTGGTTGCAGTAATCGCAGTCGCTGTGATCGCCTGCGTGGCCTTCAGATGGCCCACGTTATGATGGGAAGGGACGCCATGATGAGCGGCATGCAGGATTTCGAGATGCGACATTTGCCTGAAGACCCCCATAATCTTCCAAGGCCTCCTAGCACGCCGCCTGCTCCGGCAACAGGAACACCGTGTTCAATGCCTCCTCCTGTACAGCATCCGTTGCCCTGCGTTCCGCAGGCGCGTGACTTCCTCAACGAACTCCTGCAAGTGGCAGCGTCTGACGGCACCGTCCACAACAAACCAACCTACGCCGAAGGACGCTGGCGGATGGGCTTTGACACGGTCAAAGGCAATGTGCGCGGCCAGAATGAAGACTACGTCCTGGGGTTCGAGGTCCACCGGCGGCAAGTCCTTATCCTCGCCGACGGCTGCGGTGGGACGCCTTTTGGCCAGCGCGCGTCATTTCTGGCAGTGCGTGAGGCAGCGTTGTCCGTCATTCAAGAGTATGGCTGTGCGCCGGCGGCCGACGTGCCCGGCGAGACGGCTGTCGCTTGGAAGGCTTTGCGGCACGCGGCACACGCTCTGAGTCGGGAAGGTGACAAGTTGAACGTCAGCGAAGTCCACGACGGTCTGCGCACGACGTTGGTGGTCGTCATCGCCGGCGAGCGACAGTACGGCATTGCCTATGCCGGTGACGGCGGTGGGCTGATTCTTCGCGCCTCGGGAAAAAGCGAGAACTTCCTCAAGCCCCAGAAGGTCAACAGCATTCAGAACCTGTTGGCCACCTCTCTGGGACCCACCATTGTCGGCGAGCCGGTCTCTCTGACCGTTGACCGTCTGCCCGGGGACGTATTGATGGCGGGCACTGATGGCATATTTGACCGTGTTGACGGGACGTTTGTTACGGCCGTGCTTCAGACCTGCATCAACGCGGACGGCGACCTTCCAGAAGTCGTGGCGACTGTGCTGCGCGAGTTGACGGAGTATAAAGATGTGGAGGGGTACGTAGTGGACGACAACTGTACCTTCGGCATTTTGTCTGACGCCACACCCCCCAGGCTGCCACGCGGCTTCTGGTGTATTTCCCCATCCGCCGCATCCGCCGGCGCTGGCACCACGCCGACGGGCGCGCAGACTGTAGTGTGAGAGATTTTGTCATGATCAAGTTTGGCAAGATGGTCAAGTCGGACTCGAACCGGACCTATCGCGTTGAAGACCCCATCGCTGAAGGCGGTCAGGGGATCGCTTACTGGGCTACGGAGACACGTTCTGGCGAACGCGGCGTCGTGAAGGAATTCCTCCCGCAGTTCGCCAACCAGCAGACACGAGTGCGCGTACAACAACTGGTCAACCTGCGTCTTCACGCATTATGTCCGGCCCTTCACGCGCCGACGGACGCGATCATCAAGGCGAAGCTCGTCGGACACTATACTCCCAAGGCGCCGGGGATTTCCTTCGAGAAGTTCCTGGAGAACCCTGTCATGACCTTCATCGAAGCGTTGCAGCTCGCGGCGGCGCTTGCAGGCGCCGTGGCAATCCTGCACCGGCAAGGCGTGGCGCACGGCGATTTGCACGCGGAGAACCTGCTGATTCATCGGAACGGGACGGTCTTGGAGGCGTCCCTGATTGACTTTGATAACTACAACCTTCCGGGACTCCCCGGCCCGCCCTCCGTCGGGCACAACCTCTATATGGCTCCCGAACTGCGCCTGGCTGCTGCGCGGCGAAAGGCTCTTGCGCCGGACCTCCTGACGGACAGGTATTCGCTGGGAGTGCTCCTGCACGAGGCCGTGCTGCTCAAGCACGTTGCCGCCGGCGCTGATTCGGACGAAGCGCAGTTCCAACGCGCCATGTGCCACGGCCTGTGGATTCAAGACCCTGCGGCGGCAGGCCGCCCCACGGCAACCGGAGGATATCCCCCCGAGGTGCTGAATGCGGACCTGATGAGGCTGTTCCGGTGCTCCCTCAGTCTCAACCGTGCCGAACGCCCCGACGCCGAAGAGTGGCAGCGTGAACTCCGAAAGGCAGTCAACAACGTCTACGCCTGTCCTAGTTGCGGTTGCTGCGTGGTGATTGATGCCTCCAAGACGACCTGCCCACTGTGCCACAAGGGGTTCCCCGTACTCAAGCTGGCCGTCTCCGCCGGACACGAGATCGCTCTGGACAAGACCGTCGTGGTCGGGCGCGGCGATGTGGGCGGAAGCGAGAAGGTCTCTACGCGCCACGCCATCTTCCGCCGCATTGGACCGGAAACATGGATGGAATCTCTTGGAACCAATGGGAGCTATCGCTGGTCCGGCTCAAAATGGGTACCGTTTCCAAAGCACCAACCTTGGCTCATTCAGAGCGGTGATCGGCTCCGGCTGGCCAATGTCGAAGTGGGCGTTTCCTGAGAGGCCATCCATGCGGCAAAGCGGCCGCAGGAGCAGTTCATTGCGCGACGAGGTATCGCGAGCCATCATTCTGCTCCTGATCCTCATCGGCACCTCATTGGTGGTTTTTCACATGATGCGTGCGTTCCCCCGGCGGATGTTTGACGCCGACCCCGTTGCGCGCCGGACAGCCGGAACTCCGCCGCCGCTGGCGAGCAGAACAACGCCTGCGCGACAGCAGACTCTGCGTGCCATACGGCGCGTTCGAGCGCCGGACCAGCAGCGAACGAGTCCTGCGGGACATTAAGAGCTACCACCTGAGTCGCGGTCGCGCTGCGCACGGGCCGAATTGTGTATTGAGGCAAACCATAACGCGATGTGAGAAACACGCGTGCCTAAGCCGACTGTGTACGGACTGTCAGTTCCCTCGCATGCCCAGCGTATATACTATTGAGTTGTGAGCAGGCAACATCAAACAAGGCGTCCTTGGAATGGAGCACAGAATGGGGACATGTTCCCTGGGGGTTGAAAAGCAAGATTACAGAGGTAAGGACTCGCAATCCAACGCCCAAATGCTCGAAGGCGACATTCGCTCCCTGTCTTCCAATCATTGGGCTGGCATCGGGGAGCGAGACTATCGGACATTTTGGAAACATGCCAGGGAAATCTCCCAGTTGTTCAAGACGCTGAAACCACTCCATCGAGATGACAGAGACCGACTCTGGAAAGACTTTAGTGCGGTGTGCGAGGACACCAAGCAAAAGCAGACTGCCAAGAACGACAATCGCAAGTTCAAGTCCGAACAGCATCGTAGTGATGTCCTGAATGGGGTGGAGCGAGCCAGGCCGTGTTCACTGTTTGGTTTCCTTCCGCCGGACGTGGAAGACATGAAGGCACTCGGTCGGGTTTTAAGAGACGCGGGAGAGTTGCTGTCGAAGTACAAAATGGAGATGTTTGGCGAGCACAAACAAGAGTGTTTTCAGGCTATCGGTGACATGAGGGCCGTTCACGACGCCTGGTGGGAAATGCTCAAGGGCCATCGGTCACAGCGGCAGGAGGACTTCCAGCAGAGGGTCAGGGCGAATCTCGAAAAGAACTATGAACGGCATCGGAAAGCGACAGATGCTCTGCACCGAGTGAGGGCACACGCAGATGACCTTCGAGACAAGATAAGCTCAGCTTGGAATGATGATTTTCGAGACAGGGCAACCGAGTGGTTATCCGAAGCAGAGGACAAGATCACCGACATCGAAAACTCAATTCAAGAGATCGAAGGCTGGATTCACGAAGACGAGCAGAAGCTCAGATAATCGCCGAATTGGGCTGGAAGATGCGCGTGGTCGTCTGGAATCAGGAAGGAGTGAAAGGTGAGTTACCATTACGAGTATGAAGAGACCGATGTTGACGTTGCTGGCATCGGCGGTGTGTTGGACGCATTACTGCCGGGGCCGTCATCAGGTACCATTGCTTACAAATGCACCATTTACGACGGTGAGACACATGAGACACTCGCAACGGGGCATGGTTGGTCAAAGAGCCAAGCGAAGTCCGAAGCTGAGGCGAATCTCTGATGGAGGTCGCTGTGACGGACGGGCTGATGGCGCTACGACGTTATACCGTAAGGCTGGGAGCCGCCACGGCGTATTGGGCGCAAACGGCTGCTGCGTCTGCTTTCCCGATCATGCGGGGCACGAGGGATACTTGCGGGACGGCTAGTCGCACGCCGAATTCACCCATGCTGTATCTGCCGCGACGAGAACGCATGAACACAATCCTCGGAAGGAGCGGCAGAGAATATGATTGCTGAACAGATCGACACGCACGCCCCGTCGGTTTTGGCGGATGCAGAGAAGGCCGCCACCGGACGGCGAAGGGAAGCACAAGCCGAGGAGTCCGAGCATCGCGCGGAACGTCATGCACACGTCGCCCGATGCGGGTTCGAGATAATTGGCGTTACCATGCGCCCTCTTGCGGACGCCGCCAAGGTCGAGGCGTTTGGCGCCGAGAAGGAGTCCGACGATGATCGCATGATGTCCTCTCTCGTGTCGGCTCTGGACCCCGGCCAGAAGGTGACGTTCATCTATGAGGGCGGGGGTCGGACTCCGCTGCGCTGGCACATTGTCGGGGAGGCAACGAGTAACAGCTCCGCCAAGGAAGCCAACGAGGGGGTGCGGAACGTCCGGTACGCGCTGATGGCCGTGTTGGAAAGCCGGAAGACCTTCTTCCGCTTCCGTCCAATTTCAGAGGGCACAGCGGGCCGAGTTGGGACTGCCCAAAGCAAGTGGGTTGGATTCATCCAGCCCCAAGGGACGCACGTGAGGTACGGCAACGGTCCTATCGGGTTCATGAAGTCTACGGACCGTGCGGAAGAAAACGACATCTCCGTTTGCCTCCCGCACTACGTGCATGAACGCGCTCGGGCGTTCAGTTCCATCGTCAAACTCCTGATGTCCAGCAATGCGTCCATGCGGGTCTCAGTTGCGCTGGAAGCTTGCCGTCTCAATCGTGATCAAGAACATGCGCTCAAGGCGATCCGGGAAGTGATTCTTGACAGGAGCCTGGACAGCGACCTTCCATCACACCTTGAGAACACCGCAAATGTCTGGCTGAAGATTCTGGCCGGCTGCCGCATTACATGCTCCGCATCCTCCTCTCAACCGATCTCGGATTCATTCCTGAAGATGTTGGGTGCCGAGGTCTACAACGGTCCCGTGGACATTTGCTGCCGACGAGCCGATGACGCCCGAGCACACAACGATACGTTGGTAGGAGTTCTGCCTGGCCATGTCGTCGACCTGAGAAACTGCATCCCCTCCACGACTCCGTTGCCTCCGTTGTTCCCACAACCCGAGGCGCTGGCTCGACACGGGATGCGCCAGTTCTTCAACAGAGAGAGACTGTCCCTACCCAAGGTCGGCGTCCTGATGGGATGCATCCGAGATGGCTCTGCCGAGCAAATGGTCCGGCTGTGCGGCAAAGAGAGGAGCCGCCACACATACATCCTGGGGGCCACAGGCACGGGCAAGAGCACTCTGCTCTACAACTTAGTAATGCAGGATATTCAGCGCGGGGAAGGGGTACTCCTCATCGATCCCCATGGCGATCTCTATCACAACGTGCTCCACTCCATTCCCCAGCATCGGGCGAATGACGTGGTCCTCCTGGACCCTTCGGATCGAGAACGGGCCGTGGGGATCAACGTGCTCGACTGTGCGGGACCTTGCCGGGAGATGCAGGTCAACTTCGTTGTAAACGAATGTTTCGCGATGTTGGAGAAGCTTTACGACATGAGGCGGGTCTCAGGGCCAATTTTCGAGCAGTATTACAGGGGGGCCTTGCTTTTGGCGCTGGCCGACCCAGGCGTCACCAGCACACTTGTCGACATGCCGGCGGTATTTGAATTCAGAAAGTACCGTGCGGCGATGATCAAGAAATGTGGATCATCTCTGCTGACAGACTTCTGGGCGATGGCCGAAGAGGCAACTGGGGATGTCAAGATCGCAAACCTGGCACCTTACGTCGTCTCGAAGCTCAACTTATTTGTGCACAACGCACAGATCCGCCCGATAATCGGGCAAGCCAAGAGCACAGTCGACTTTCGCGCCATAATGGACAATCGTCACATTCTGCTGGTCAACCTCTCCCGCGGCGTCCTGGGCGAGCTCGATATGCGTCTGCTTGGAATGATCGTGTTGACCAAGCTCATGTGCGCGGCTATGAGCAGGATGAACGTTGCGACAAACCGCCGCAAGCCGTTCATGGTGTATGTGGATGAATTCCAGCACTTTACGACAGACGCCACAGCATCGCTCCTATCAGAGTCTCGCAAGTACGGCCTGGTCTTGACATGCGCACATCAGAATCTGGCGCAGCTGACGTCAGGCAAAGGGCACGAGAACCTAGTGCATTCGGTCCTGGGGAATGTTGGCAGCATGGTGCTATTTCGACTCGGCGCACCAGACGCGACGAAATTGGCCATCTACACGCGCCCGAACTTTGGCCCGGCAGAACTGCAATCGCTGCCGAATTTCCATGCCGCCGCACGGCTGCTCACGCCGACTGGGCCTACGGCCCCATTCGTGTTTCAGACATATCCAGCCACGCGTGAGCGTCACGATCCGGCCGTGCTCCGGCGGATCCTGAAGGCCCGACGACTGTACTCCACCAGCATCGAGGCCGTCGAAGAAGACATACGCAAACGCCGCGAGACAATCCGAGCCATGACATAAGGGACGAAGTGAAGACAAATCGGAGAACGGCGATGAAAGTAACCGTCTATGCGAAGACAGGCTGCGAGCTGTGTCAAAGCATCATCAAGGCCTTTGAATCGCATGCATCCAAGGGACTCCTCATAGCTGAAGTGGAGAAGGTGGTCTTTCCAAACTGGAATGACCCCCAAGCTCCGAGTCCGTCAGAAACAGAGAGGAAGCGTGTTTCAGACGCTCAGGCCGACATGATTGCAAATGACCTTTACGATACTCCGGCCGTGAGCGTAGCGGTCGACGGGAAACAGATTTGGGGCGCACACACTGTGCACTCGCTCCAGCAGGTTCCGTTTGCGACGATCTGGCGGGCTTCTCAAGGCTCGCAGAAGGACCTGGACCTCTTGCGGAGTTCGGCGTCGTCAGGTATCTAACGTCAAGAGACTACGACACGTCGCCGTGGAGTTGCTGGAAAGAACCTGAAATGCCCCACAATCGCCTCTTTACTGCAATAGAGAACGCGGATAACGCAAACGTCGCCGCACTCTTGGACAAAGGGTGCGACGTAAATGCAGTGGATAAGCAAGGACGGACTGCGTTGGTATTCGCCGTCTCCCGGATGGATGTCGAGATGGTGCGGCTGCTTCTCAGCAGGGGCGCCAACGTGGAACTTCGAGTGGACGATCACACGCCCCTGATGCATGCCGTCCAAAGCGGCTGTCTCGATGTGGTCACGTCGCTGGTACATGCGGGGGCAAATATCATCGCCAAGAACAAGGGCGGCCTATCCGCCATGCCTTTGGCTATTCTTGAAGAACGTGTGGACATCGGTCACATGCTTGCTTCGGTGCTGATCCGTGTGCCAGAAACCACTCTGCCAGACGGCACGGTCGTCCGCGTTGTAAGACCTTTCGGGCGTGACGAAGTAGAGCAGTTTGTGCGAGATCACGGCGGATTTCTGTCTTCAGCGGCTGATGGCCTTGTGAGCCGGTTGGTCAGCGAACTCCGGGAGCTTACCAGTCCAGCCGCAGCAAAGGTCTTGGAGGAAACCGAGACGTGGGGCGAGCATCCTGACGCCAACATGAAGATTCTTCAGAAACCCGTCTTGCCGCTGTCTGCGTATTTGCGGCCGCTGGTGGATACCACGATGGCGGCATGGGGACACAGGCCCGCTCAACTATCCGATGCGGACCTGTCGGTCATAATTGGCATCTTCCAGAGTGTTTTCGAGAGCGGTGCCTCGTTCGGCAAGGGAGCGTCAATGGAGCACCCTCTGTTGCGGCAGCTCTTTACTCACAGGCCCCATAGCATCAACTCCTATGGAACTCATTGCCACCAATGCGTATTGAGCCTGGAATGGGTTTATGCTTTCGTCTGGCAACTCCCCTCAGCCGACCCCGCGCGCGCCAAAGAGTACCGTAAGGTCGGTAAAGCCATGGCCGCTGTTTTCATGGCGGGAACGCTCTTCGACCACAAGGAGGAATATGGCACTGAGCCGGATCCGAATGTCATGGTCAAGAGCGAGACGTTATTCAGACTGGCCTGCGGTGAAGGAGTGGCGGGTAGTACATGGCAGGTCTCCGAGTAATTTGCAACGCCACTGCAAAGTTCTCGCCGCCAAGAAGCCAAGCCTGCTCTCCGTCATGGCAGTTGCCTGAGCCGTCTCGGTCGCCTCTTCGTTGCCGTTGAACCAATATTCCAGACGGCGTCTGGAATATTTCCCATCCCAGAAAACACGCGCGCATCTGGAAAATGTTTGATTTTGAGAACCCCTGGCCCTGGCCGTCTATCGAATGGTGTTCGGTCAGAACCGGCAGGACGACCTTGTCGAGCACTTGGTGTCCCGTCTTCCGCACAAGGAAGTGCAGTCCCTCTCAGAGGAGCTGCGAATCGACTTGGGGCCTAAACAAACGCCGGACCAAGCATGTGTCGACGCCTGAACCTCTTTCCGTCCCGCGCTGCGCTGGCCCCGGAGCGCCAGGTGGAAAAGGGCATGGAGACGGTCAGCCGCAGGTTCTCCGAGTTGACCCTGGACCAGCCTAGAACTCGTACTTGCGCCGGAGCAACTCCGCTAACTGCCTGGCAGTATCGAGCAGTGGGGCTTCCGGCAAGATTCGGCTTTCCCTGAGGATGCTCCTCAGGGCTTCTTGTTTCTTGACAAGGGCTGCATCGTAGTCTCTTAGCGACTGAGGCGTCTTGAACGTCTGGTTCAGGTTAACACACAATTCACGAGCCTGCATGACCAGCTCAGGGAGTGACAAGAGCGGCACAACATGGCCGGCCAGACCAGACGCGATGGACACCGTATTCTTGGCCAACTCAGCATCGCGCGCATTTCGTTTCACTCGTAAGAGCACACGAAGCTCTTTCTCGAATGTGCTATCGAACGCCTTGGCCAACGCCTCACGCATCCCCAGCAACTCGTTCAGGTCATGCAGGAGCCCATCAGGTATCTCGGTCCGTGCTCCCGCAATGGCCTTCTCGACCATTCTGTCATACTCATACATGAAGAGACCTTCGGTGAGTGGTTGCCGCAATTGCAGTATTTCGTCAAACGAGACTCCATCGAGAATCTCCAACGGCAAGACAGCCTTGTATAAGGTCTCGAATGCCAACTCGCAGAATATCTTCCAGAACACCTTTTGTTCAGACAGTATCACTTCCCCCTTCTTCATGTCTGCCAGACTGTAGTCAACGTAATTCTCTTGCGGAAGCGTGCTTTCGCAATGCACGACTCTGGCACCGGAAATGTGATAGAGCAGTTCCCTGAAGGTAATAATGACTCTGCGCTCCTTGCGTGGGAAGGCTCGACTCGCATCGTCGATCTGGTCGCGACCAAGTGTCGGCTCTCGTTGGACCTCACCTATCAAGGATTCCAGTTCCCCCGCTGGCAGCTTTGCCAAATGCCTTCGCATTACAGACTGGGGGGTTGTGAGTTCACGCAGAAAGCTGTCACGGAACCATTGGGCGTTATCTGCAAAATCCCAATTGACGCATTGGGCGATGTTGTCTTCAAAGAACGCGACCATCTCCGCCTTCTTGCCTTGCGGCACCTTCACCTTCTCGAATACAGCGGCGATGTCGGGTTTGTCCGTGCGAAGAGCGGGTGTGACGGCACCGCTATTGAGCAATACGGGGTTATCGCGGAAGAAGTTGAATGCAAAGGGAGAAGTCAGGTGC
>Ga0315281_10009976_pt1 | contig 13133 bp, 8 predicted proteins | sample YL17G07_0_MG_FD_204540 | JGI IMG/M metagenome (GOLD analysis project Ga0315281, IMG submission 204540) | Sediment microbial communities from Yellowstone Lake, YNP, Wyoming, USA - YL17G07_0 | ecosystem: Environmental > Aquatic > Freshwater > Lake > Sediment | place: USA: Wyoming | collected... | reverse complement strand
CGGGGAAGGCTCCTTCAAAAACACCTGACGCAAAAGATTGTATACGGGCAACTCTTCCTTTAATTCATCTATCATTGTCCTCTCCTTTTGAAAAAGGGGCACGGCATGCCGTGCCCCTAAATACGACAGCTTTATCTACGCTTTCTTAACACTTACGATCATATCCGCAAAGCCGGGGAATCCCATTATCGGGCTTAACACATCAGGGTCAACAAGATCACTATGGCTTGGCGTATAATCCTTTGTCAAATATGCTGGACCCATCCCGGGGCTGAACCTCCCACCTGTAGCAAAGCCTATTTTGACAACACCGGGCCTCATGCCTCCTGAAGAAAACACCTTGCCTTTTGTGGACTTGCCGAGAGGATTTTCAACAACCACAAGGTCGCCATTGTTTATCCCTAACTTCTTCGCATCAGATGCATTCATCCAGATTGTGCCGACAGAATAAGCATTTGCCTTGAATTTCATTTTTCCTGACTTCATCTCTTCACCATGTGGCACTGCTGCCTCGGGGACTTCTGCCTCAAATTCCTTGTTCATAGGTAGCCAGGTACCTTCAGTCTTGACCTGTCCGAGCCACGGAATCATCTGAGTGCCGCTCATGGCGTGATGGACGCGTCCGCAAATAAGCTGGAATGGATAGTCCTTTGCGTATTTCTTGTATGCAGGGTTTGTGTAAGGATTCCACTTTGTCTCAAACCAGAAGAATGTGGCCGGATATTTGTTGAACCCTACCTCCTTTAGCCCTTTAGGCACTTCGCCGCCTGCCTTTTCAAGCTTCTCATTGTAAGACTTATAGCCGCCATACCGCTTTCCGCCGTCTGTCCAGTCAAACTTGAATTCAATGAGCTTCGTAGAGGTATTCGGGAATGCCTTGTTAGGCTCATCTGCGTTATGCTTTTTATATCTGTACCAGCTCATGGGCCAGATGGCAACGCCGTGATTGTTTCTGAGCCATTCAACTGTAACAGGCTTGCCTTTTACTACCTTCTTTTCATTGTCAATGGCTGCATCGCCCTTTTCAAGGGATTCAGGCGTGCCGATAAGCTTGTAGCCTTCAGGATATTGAGGATACGGCAGAGGCGTTCCTACATTGACCCTGCCCGGCGCCGGCGCAAGCATCTCATTTACAAAGTCCTCTTCGGTCTTATACTTATCCCAGAAGTCAGAGCCTTTCATGTCGGCATCCCCAAGCTCATTTAGCTTCTTGGCAAGCATATTCATTATCTCTGTGGGCTTCTTGCATTCATAAAGGGGAGCTATCACCGAATCTCTGTTGTAAATTACCTGATGGGACGGATAAATATCGCTCAGGCTCTGTCTCTCTACACCACTTGCCTCAGGAAGAATCACATCAGCGTAGAGAGCGCTTTCAAGGTTTAGGCTGTCTATAAAGACATTGAGTTCAACCTTATAATTCCCTGAAGCATCCTTTGCTGTGAGAGCCTCTTTCCACTTCCACGGCGCGGAGCCGGTGAGCACGGTGTTACCGGTTCTCAGGATATAGGCCTTAATGGGATAGTGATGGCCTCTAAAAGGGCCGTACCTTACATCAACGCCTTCCATAAACGCATTTGGATAATCCGCAACTGCGTCATCCCACGCTGCCGGATACTTACTGCCAAAGAGGTCCATGTGCAGGTGTTCCACCTCGCCTTCAACCTCTTTGCCGTCTATCATCCTTTTTATCTTCTTTGACTTGAACTGCTTGCCTGTTGCGGAGCCTCCCTTGTCCGACTTTACAAGCTCGCAGTCTATAACGCCGCCGGGAGCATCAAAGTTTCCTGTGATTACATTCAATGCGACTCCTATGATTGAGGCGCAATAGCCGTTGTAATGATGACCGGGAGACTGCATACCCCATACAAGCGCCGCCGGCTTTGTTATTCCGAAGAGATGAGAAAGCTCCTCTATCTGCGCCTTTGATAAGCCAGTCCTGTCCGCTGCCCATTCAAGACTGAAGTAACTTAAACCATTGATAGGGTCTTCCTTCTTCCACCATGACTTAAACGCCGCCTCAAAGTCTTGCCAGCCAACCGAATATTTTTGGAAGCTCCAGTCAATATATTTTTTCTTCGGGTCGTTCTGGTTGTCGTTCTCAAGGATGTATCTGAGCATAGCCCCGAACAAATCTCCATCTGTGCCTGCGCGTGGAGAAAACCACATATCAGCTTTTGCCGCCGTGTTGCTTAATGATGGGTCAATAACTACAACCTTACAGCCGTTTTCAACCTTGGCTCCGACTGTTCCCCTGCTTTCATAGAATATCCTTGTGGCAACAAACGGGTTCCAACCGTTATAGACGATGAGCTTTGTTTTGTAGGTATAGTCTTTTTTCAATGAGCCGTCAGCCTGCCTTACAAGCTGTGGCCTCATAATATCAGGCTCCCATCTCTTGCCGCCGACCATGAGTTTTGGCCCCATCCTTCTTGGAACATCGCAGATAGCGCCGTGCTCTGTGGTGTTAGGGGTTCCATATGCAAAAAATAACCTGTAATACTGGTCCCTGTCTGTGATATCACCGCAGTCCATAATTGCTGATTCAGCGCCGTATTTCTTTTTAATGTCCGCCAGCTTTTTGCCAATATGGTCTATTGCCTCATCCCATGTTACACGCTTAAACTTTCCTTCTCCTCTTTCTCCAACCCTTATCATGGGATATTTCAGTCTGTATGGAGAGTAAAAAAGCTGCAGTCCTGCAACACCCTTTGCACAGGATATTCCGTCATTCATTGGAACAGCCTTATTCCCGTAAATCTTTGCAATCTTTCCGTCCTTAATCCACATCTCCATGCCGCATTCAGCAGGGCACATGACACAAGCGGTGTATTTGACTTCATATCCTTCCATTGCCTTTTCAATCGCGCTTGCCTCATCAGGTGTAAGCTCCTTTAATGATAAAAGCCCGCTGCCTGTTAAGGCAGTTGTTCCTGCAAGGATTCCCGTATATTTCAAAAAGCTCCTTCTTGATACCGTCATTATCTTATACCTCCTTTCTTAATTAGTTTAAAGAGAGTAAATAATCCGGGGTTTAGTATTTATCTCTTCTTCTGTCTTAGCCTCAATCTTTGCGACATCTTCATCCAGGCCGATATAGTAAACCCGCGGCCGGATATCCTCTTTTAACTTCGGCGGCTTTAGTGTCTTTGCCGGGTTGTTTTTTATAAGCTGAGAGACCTCGCTATTCGGGTCATTGAGGTCGCCAAAGGTCCTTGCCTTTCCAACGCAGTTCCTGACACATGCAGGCTCAAGCCCCTTTTCAATCCGATGCCGGCAGAAGTTGCATTTACCCACGGCATTTTTCGTCTTGTCCGCCCCTGACTTGATTCTCGGGTCAAAATACCGCGAACCAAAGGCACATTCCTTTATGCACTTGCCGCACCCGGTACATGGGTCATTGTCAATGAGTATCAAACCATCAGGCCGCTTATAGGTAGCGCCGTCCCTGTAAGTAATCTTTTTGCCGTCAGCCGTAGTAAAGGTCTGCTTCTTTTTCGGATATTCAGGGCATATCTTCACACATGGCGGGACCTTATCCTTTTCTGTGCCCTCACAGTGGTTGCAGAGTCTTGGAAGAAAGACCCTCTTTGCCTTCGGATATTCCCCCATATCATATACCTTTACCCATGAATTAAAGCCTGCCATGGGAACACCGTTTTCCATCTTACAGGATACCTGACATGAAAAGCACCCAACGCATTTGCGAAGGTCTATAACCATTCCTAATCTGGGCGCTTTACCTTCTTCAGCAGCTACCGCCTTCGCAGCAGTGAACAAACCGCTCACAGCGGCCCCTGCTGCAAGAGCGCCTGCCGTCTTTAACACATCACGCCTTGAACTGACATCCTTTTCGCTCATAAGCCTCCTCCCTCAAAAATTATTCTGGATTTGCCGCTACCTCTTATGACAGGTGAAGACCTGTCATAGCAACTATTGCTTTATCACCTCCTTTCTAATCACTATTTTTCAGGTCGTCAATCAGGTCCTCGAAGGTTTTCTCAACAGCGTCAAGTAATTTTATCGTATACTTTTTATTGTGAACACCTCCGCCGGCCTCAACAAGCCAAAGGCCGGTCTGTCCTTCCTTCAACATTGCCCTTGCATCCTTTAATTTCTTCTCAGGGATTTTACCTTTAACCTTTTCAATAGCCTCCAGCGCATCCTTCTCCAAGCCCTTTGCAATCTGCAGCTCTTCTTTAACCTCCTTGACCCACTTCTTCACCATCTGTTCATGGTCCTTTGTATGGCATGCAACACAGGCCTTTGGCGAGCCTATTTCAATCTTTTGCCCTGTGCTGCTATACCCCTGCTCGGTATGACATCCAAAACATCCTGTTTTTACATCATGCATGAGGGCCGGCGTCTTATCCACGCCTTGTCGCGCTTCTCCTGCTGTGAGCATCTTGACATATAGATGCGGTTCCCGGTGACATGCCGCGCAATTCGGTATCGGCGCGGCAAGATAGTCGGTCTTTTTGTGCTGTATCGGTTCATGACAATTAAAGCACCTTGCAGTCTGTTTTGTTACATGGGCATCATGCATGAGCTTTTTGTCCTCTATCTTTTTCATGAGTTCCGGCGTTGGATCGTGGTGGCATTCAATACAGGAATCTTTTTTAAGTTCAACCTTTCCGCTGATAAGTTCAAAGTGGCAGGCGTAGCATGGGACCTTTGCCTTCTCAAGGGTTTGGTGGGTAATAGGCTTTTTCTCAACCCCCGCTTCTTCCTCGGCTTCTTTTCCGACTTTTTGCTTTTGCAGCGATTTTGTTGGAATCTCATGACAGATGGAACACTTGCTGCGGCCTTCGTTATCCTTTGCCTTTCTGAAGTGACAGGTAAAACATAATTCCTTGGGGACTTCAAAGTGTTTCCCTGCTGCTTGGTGTATATGACATGAGTTGCAGTGGAGTTCCTGCCCCTCGACGGCTTTGGTTTTTTCCTCATGGGCCTTGTGAGTAAAGGGTTTGAGAACGCCTTTGTAATCCGCATAATCAACCCCTGTTTTATAGGTAACCTTTATCTTCTCGTCTATGAACTTTTCCCTTGGGTGGCATTGGGGTGTTGTACAACTCAGATCATTGACCACTGCCTTTTTGCGAACCTCTTTATCTTTGGTTGCAAGGTATGAAAAAAGTTGTCCTAACGCCCTGAACTTTGCCTTTGGAGTCGGTTTCTCGCCGGGCGCGTAATGGCAGTCAACGCAGAGGACATCTTTTTTAATTTTGCTATGTCCACCCGTTTTATGTTTATCCTTCTTCCATGTTTCATAAGGCAGCTTCATCGTATGGCATCTTGTACCGCAAAAATCAGGCCGGCTTGTATACTTTTCTACCGCGAATAATCCAATTACACCGCCTGCAATAAGAACAAAAAACACGATTATAAGAAAGATTACCGGTCTCTTTCGCACTTTGAATCTTTCCTCCTGTATATTTATTAATTATTGTCCCCCCCCTACCTCCTACAAGGACCTCACATCACGAACTTTATATAATTACTGCCCTGCGGGAGGAAAAGCGAGGAGGGAAGTTTGAGTAGAATTTGCAAGGATTATGCCGGCATTAACTCCCTGATAATTAAAGATATTTATTTTGAAGTGATGTTCAATGATTAGGCAGGTGTGCAAATGTTGAACAACTGTTTCAGATAAGATCACTATCTTTATATACAGAACCTTTGTTGAATAACGTGTTTGCAATTTCAACTGTCGGAGAAATTTATTGATGTATCACGCCGATAAATCCCGCGTATACACATTATTTGCAATGCATGTCCGACTTGTTTTAAAATTTGATGTGCTTACCGTGATCAATCGTTTCCTTGTCAGGCTTTGCTTTTTTGTTTTAGCGGCTTTACCCTTTCTTTGTCTTCCCTCGAATGCATATCCTCAGCAGAACGGTCCCCTCAAAATCGGCGTCGCCTCCATGATCACCCCCGTTGACACCGTCAAATACTACCAGGAGATCATTGATTACGTCAGCGAGCAGATAAAGCAGCCGGTCCAAATGGTGCACCGCAGGACTTACGACGAGATGGATTCATTGCTCGAAAGGGGAGGGGTCAAGGTGGCGTTTGTTTGTTCTCTCTCCTATGTTCTCGATAAGAAAAACTTCGGCGTGGAACTCCTGGCTGCCCCGAGCGTTAATGGGAAGGCTGAATATCATTCATACATAATAGTGCACAAAGACAGCCCCATAAAGACCTTCGAAGACCTCAAGGGAAAGACCTTCGCCTTCACCGACCCCAGATCCAATACAGGCAAGCTCTATCCCACTTATCTTCTGACGAAGACGGGCGGCACTGCCGAACGCTTTTTCAGTAAAACCATATACAGTTACAGTCATAACAAATCGGTCGAACTGGTAGCAAAAAAAGTCGTTGACGGCGCCGCAGTGGAGAGCATCGTATACGGATACATGGCCCAAAAAGGCTCCCCGTATGCGCTCCAGACAAAGATCATTAAACGGTCGCCGCCTTTCGGCATCCCTCCCGTGGTGGTGACCAGGGACATTGACCCCACCTTGCGGCGGAAGATCAGGGACGCCTTCCTCGGCATGAGCGGGACTGAAAAAGGCAAGGCCATACTGGACGCCATGATGATAGACGGGTTCGTGCCGATAAACGACGAGGCCTACAACTCCATCAGGCGGATGGAGCGGGCCGTAATGGAAGGGCCAAGGACGGCCGCCGCCTCAAAGGAAAAAAAGACGGTTTATTTCGGCGTGGTCCCGCGCGACAATCCCCGCATGCTTTACGAGAAGTATCAGCCGCTCCTGGATTATCTTTCCGCTAAAACTCCGTATTCTTACGAACTGGTGATAAAGAAAAACTATGGGGATACGGTGGCCGCCCTCGGCAACAGAGAGATGGACCTTGCTCTGCTCGGCCCTCTGACCTATCTCGAGGCCAGGGCCAAATACGGGGCGATATGCTTGATCAAACCTAAAGGTATAGACGGCACGTCCCTGTACCGGAGCGTGATCATAAAAAACAGAGACTCCCGCGTAAGCGGCATTGCCGATTTGCGGGGCAAGTCCTTCGCCTTCTCGGCCTCGCGCTCCGCTTCGGGGAACCTCATGCCCCGTTATATGCTGGCCGGCGCGGGCATACACCTCAATGAACTGGGCAATTATTCCAATTTCGATTACCACGACTCCGTGGTCAAGGCGGTGCTCAGGGGCCGGTATGACGCCGGGGCCGTCCGCGCTTCCGTGGCGGAGAAGTATAAGAAGCTCGGCATTGTTGTTATTGCCGAGTCCGAACCCGTACCCATAGGCCCGCTTACGGCCGGACCAGGCGCGTCTCCCGAGGTCATAGAGCAGACCAAAAGGGCGCTCCTGGAGTTGAAACCCGGCACGGCGGCCAACGAGGCGGTGTTGAAGAAACTCGACGACGATTTAAAACAAGGCTTCACCGGGGCCTCGGATAAGGATTACGAAGGCATCCGGGCGAAAATTAACGCGGTGCCCGCGACCTGCGGCAGTGGATGCCATCCCAAAATAAAACTATGAGAGGGCTCAGTCTCAAATACAAGTTCATACTGATTACCACCGTCAGCATTGTCGTCCTCATGGGCGGCATGGGATATATGACCGTGCAGAGGGGAAAAGACGTCCTTTACCATGAGGTGGAAAAACAGGGCAGGCTGCTGGGCGAGACCCTTGCCATCCCCATAATCAACGACCTGATTTATGAGAGGCTCGGCCTTGTAGAGGAAGGCGGACTGTTGGACAACTACATCCTGGAGATTTACAACAAGCGCGACGTGGACCTGCTGCGCCTCGCTATCCTTGATGAAGACGGCAAGGTCATATCCCATAATGACATCACCGAATACGGTAAGGTATACGATGACGCCTTTAACAGCTCCGCCCGGAAGTCGGAAAAAGTGATCGTCGGGAGGTCGTCCGGCGGCGAACACAACGCGCTGGACTTCGGGGTGCCGTTATCCATAGGCAAGAAACGTTGGGGCACGCTTACCTTTGCCATCTCCCTGGAGAAGGTGGAACATGAAATAAATCTTATGCTCGTAAGGATAGCCCTGACCACCCTCGTGGTCATCATAGCCGGCTTCGGCCTTATACTGCTGCTGAGCCGGAGATTTATAAGCCCCATAACGCAACTCGCAAATGCCATGGAGGGGACGCGGGGAGAAGACCTCGACGTGAAGGTGGAGGTGAAGGGGCATGACGAGCTTGCGGTCCTCGGCGAGAGGTTCAACTCCATGATAGAGAGGATCAGGCAGGCCAACGAAGAGGTGAAGAAGGCCCATGAGAAGATGGTGCAGTCGGAGAAACTCGCCTCCATCGGCATCCTCGCGTCCGGCGTGGCGCATGAGATAAACAACCCCCTCGGCGGCATATTCAACTGCATCCGGATGCTCGAACAAAACCCCGACGACCCGGCGCTGCGCGAAAAATACACGGGCCTGATAAATGAAGGCCTCGGCAGGATAGAGAGCACCGTCAACAAACTCCTCTGGATGTCGAGGAAGTCCGAGCACAAGCCCTCGGAGCTCAACCTTCGGGACGTGACGGCGAGCGTTTATGCCTTCGTGGAATACCGGATGAGGCAGAGCGGCATCAGGCTGGAAAACGAAGTGCCGGAGGGGTTTCACGTCTTTGCGGACATGCACGACCTCCAGCAGATAATCCTCAACCTCTTCATAAACGCGATACAGGCCATGGAGGGGGGAGGGGTGCTTGAGGTGAACGGCAGTCGTGATAACGGCAGCGCGAGCATGGTGGTGACCGACACGGGCTGCGGCATACCGAAGGAAAATATGAACAGGATCTTCGACCCCTTCTTTACCACCAAGCCCACCGGAGAGGGCACCGGCCTGGGGTTATGGTTGACCTATGAAATCATGAGGAACTACAAGGGGGACATCAGGGTACATAGCGAGGAGGGACAAGGGTGCAGGTTCACGCTGACGTTCCCGGCCCCAGACCGACATGAAAGATAATGTCTTACTGATAGAAGACGAAAAGCTGATGAGGGTCACCCTCGAGGACTCCCTCAGGGCCGCCGGGTATGAGGTCTCTTCCCACGCCTCAGGCGACAAGGCCCTGCAGGCGTTTCGTGAAGACGACTTCCAGATAGTCGTCACGGACGTAAGGCTCCCTGATATGGACGGCCTCGATATCCTGAAGAAAATCCGCTCTTCTTCCGACGCCCAGGTCATCGTCATGACCGCCTTCGGCACCATAAAGGACGCGGTGGAGGCCATGAAGATGGGGGCCTTCGACTATATAACAAAGCCCTTCTCGCTGGACGAGTTCCTGCTGCTCGTGGAGAGGGCGCTGGAAGTGAGGAGGCTGAGGGAGGAAAACGTCAGACTCAGGAGGGACCTGGGCAGGTGCTACAACTTCAGCAGCATAATCGGGGAGAGCGATGAAATGAAGGCGGTCTTTTCCCTTGTCGACAGGGTGTCCGGTTCCGACTCCACAGTGCTGGTGCTGGGTGAAAGCGGCACGGGCAAAGAACTTATCGCAACCACTATCCATTACCACGGCAAGAGAAAAGACAAGCCCCTGATAAAGGTAAATTGCGCCGCCATACCGGATGGGCTCATCGAGAGCGAACTGTTCGGTCACGAGAGGGGCGCTTTCACCGGCGCGGTCAGGAGAAAACCGGGGAGGTTCGAACTGGCCGACGGCGGCACGCTCTTTCTTGACGAGATAGGCGACCTGCCGCTTTCAACGCAAGCCAAGATACTGAGGGTAATACAGGAAAGGAACTTTGAAAGGGTCGGCGGCACCGAGACTCTCAATGTGGACGTAAGGCTCCTGGCCGCGACCAACAAGGACCTCGAAACCGAAGTCCGCAAGGGAAATTTCAGGGAGGACCTTTATTACAGGCTTAACGTCATACCTGTCACGGTTCCGCCTTTAAGGGAAAGGAGGGACGATATCCCGTCACTCGTTACTTATTTCCTTGAGAAGTATAATGCGCGGATGTCGCGCAGCGTTGCCTTCACAAAGGAGGCCATGTCGGAACTTATCAGATATGACTTTCCCGGCAATGTGAGGGAACTGGAGAACATTGTCGAGCGTTGTGTCACGCTGTCGGTCTCGGGGATGATAACGAAGGAAGACCTGCCGCAAGCTTTATTCCGGAAAACGGAGGACGAGCGCGGTCCCCGACTGTCCGACGTTGCTGCCGAAGCTGAGAAAGAACATATTCTCAGGACCCTCAAGACCACAGGCGGTAACAAGACAAAGGCGGCGGAAATGCTCGGCATAAGCAGGAAGAATTTGTGGGAAAAGATGCATTCTTACGGTCTTGATGGGAAGTAGACGAAAACCGTTACCATAACGTAACGTTCGGATTATATACTGCTTTTCGCAACACACCCTATATCGTACATATCTCCGATTCGTTTGACGCGCTTCTTTCCGTTTAGTTCTCGTAACATCACCTTTTGAATCTTTCTTTTAAATCCAGCCGGTTATGATTGGCATGAAAGTTGTTAAGTAATTTCTGTTTAAATCCCTCGTAAATGTTGGGAGGCAACTACTTGAAAACCGAACTTGTCTGCAACGGCCACAGCGTCAGATTGAACAACTTCACACAAAGGTACATAGCGGCTATTGCCGCGGCCATTGCGGCCTCCCTCGGGAGGGAGACCGACGAGGTTGTACTGATCATCGGTGAAAACGGGGTGTCCGTCAATTGCGACGGGAAGCCGCTTAAAATGGAGAAGGACTTTGCAGGGAACCTTATATTGAACACTGTAAAGGGGATGTTGTCCCCCCTGAAGGGGATTTTCTGGGGAGGGGATATAAATATAACCGTTAAGTGCGGGGACGAAAAATAGTTCCAATCATTTACCTTCAGTAATAGGAAACATCTCTTGAAGAGCGACAAAAGATGTCAAACTGTTACTTAGGGGTAACAACAAGAGAAATGCCCTTTCTAAATATAACCTAATGATATTTAAGCATTATGACGTTTTGAGGAATATGGCAGTTACCATAAGGTAACAGTCCGGTTTTTTAAAGCACGTTTTTTCAGATGGTTACAAGTGGCACGGAAATTGTAAGACTTTTCAGTATTTGTAATATAAAGAATCAGGGAATTTGCCGCTTTCAGGGGATGGCGCGCTCGACAAACAGCCATTTTACATTGAATAGATATTTTGTTCAGAACGCTGCCGACCAATTTCAGGAAGAGTTACTTTGGAGGGCAAGTCTAAGAACATGGCAGTAGACATGTAAAGCGCTCTTTTTTAAGACTTAAAATTTGCCGGTCTCGTAAAAAGTCGTCATACCCGCGAAGGCGGGTATCCAGAGACGTTGCAACTACTTGAAAAGACTGGATTCCCGATTAAGGACTTCGGGAATGACGGCTTCCCAAAGGATTTTTTACGAGTTCATCAATTTTAAATCTTCTACCTTACAAAGGAGATATGAAAGACCCTGATATCACAAGGCGGGACTTCATAAAGTTATTGGGAGCGGCATCTGTTCCCGGTCTTTCCGATGATAAGACTGCTGATAGATACTCAAAGCTCGTGGATACCTTCAAGTGTATAGGGTGCAGGCGGTGCATGTCGGCATGTAAGCGGGAGAACAAGTTGCCGCCTTATGATATACCTGAATCTCTGGTAAGGGACATGGACGGCACAACTTATACCGTAGTCAATTTTAAAAAAAGCAAGAGTGATGCGGAATTTGGAAAGTTTGTAAAATGGCAGTGCCAGCACTGCATAGAGCCTGCCTGTGCCGGCGTATGTCCTGTAAAAGCCATAACAAAGAACAGGGTAACAGGCGCCGTTATCCTGGATGAGACAAAGTGCATAGGATGCAGATATTGTTATCAGGCATGTCCCTATAAAGTTCCGCGTTTTGATTTCAATAAAAGGGTGACCAGGAAGTGTCATCTGTGTCATACCCGCCTTCCGAGATTCAAGCCTGCTTGCGTAGCAGCATGTCCTGCGGAGGCGATTGAGTACGGGTACAGGAACCTGCTCTTGAAAAAGGCAAGGCAAAAGGCGCAGGCGATGAGGGGATATGTGCTTGGAGAGCACGAAGCAGGCGGAACCGATGTTATCACAATTCTGCATGCCCCTCCGCAGAAGATGGGCCTTATTGTCGCTCCAAAGAAGGTAGTTAATCAAGACCTTGACAAGGTGAGAATAACATTTTCCGGTGTCGGCGCCGCCGTCGCTGTAGTTGGAGCGCTTTATCTTTACTCGCGGATCACAAAGGATGAAGGTGATGATACGTAAATTTGAGGCAAGGGATGATAAGACTTCATGCTATTACATCGGGATTTCCCTGCTTCTGTCCCTGATGTTTCTCGGGATCTACGCGGTAGCGATGTCTTATGCGGACAGCATGGAGATACTGGAGTTTCATATCTCTATTCCGTGGACAATGATGATTTCAACCTATGTCTTCTTTGTGTCGTCAAGCATCGGTCTCTGTATCGTCACTTCCCTGGGCTGCGTATTCGGTCTGAACAGATATAAAAGCATCGGCAAGAGGGGCTCATTCCTGGCGGTTATTACCATAATCTTCGGCATGCTGAATGTCATGCTTCACTTGGGACATCCTGAAAGGGCGGCTATTTATACTACCTTTACCCCGAACTTCCGTTCGGCAATGTGGGGGATGGGCTTTTTTTACAACCTGTATATACCTCTTACAATGCTTACCTGCTGGCTTTTGATGAGGGCCGACCTGGCCGTGACAGCTGAAAATTCAACAGGCTGGAGACGAAAGCTGTACGCATCGGCCTCCGGCGAACAATGGCTGAAGTCTTACAATTTGGAGCGGTTTACAGGCGTCATAGGGGCCGGCTCTCTCTGTTCCGGCCTTCTGGCGCTGGCTGTTGAGGGCTCGTTATTCGGGCATGTGGAAGCCCGTGCATACTGGTACGGCGCCGAGATCCCCGTTTATTTTATTTTATCGAGCATACACTCGGGCATTGCATGGCTGCTTTTCATGACGATTATCACCTATAAATTTAAAGGCGAAGAGATGGAAGAGAGGCTTAAAAGGCTCATGCTTGAGCTGGGAAAGATATTCATTGTGCTTTTGTCCGCAAGCTCCCTTTTTATGACCTATAAGATATATGCAGGAAGTATGGATGCGATGAAGGCAAAGATAGTCATGCTTTATATA
>Ga0315281_10009975_pt1 | contig 13134 bp, 12 predicted proteins | sample YL17G07_0_MG_FD_204540 | JGI IMG/M metagenome (GOLD analysis project Ga0315281, IMG submission 204540) | Sediment microbial communities from Yellowstone Lake, YNP, Wyoming, USA - YL17G07_0 | ecosystem: Environmental > Aquatic > Freshwater > Lake > Sediment | place: USA: Wyoming | collected... | reverse complement strand
CGCAGGCCGTCCGCAGTGTCTGGAAGAATACCGGTCCCCCCAGCACGAGTTGGAAGTGGTGCCGGACTCTGCGTGCGAAGACCTCGGTTAGCAACGTTCGCAGCCATCGGCGCAGAGAACCCCGTCGAGAGACGACCTGGTGCACCGTCGGTGGCCGCCCTCCGCTGTCGGAATGGGAACGTGGATTTGCCATGCTCACCTCGCAACGTGGCCTGCGGCCGCAGTCAAACGGCGGGCAAACGCACCCGTTGATCGGGCTTCCAGCCCTGACAATTCTGCTGACAATTCCGCCGTCAGGCTGGAAGCCTGACCTACGTGTCTGCTCAGTTCCACTCAGATCGGGAAACCGTACTTCTTGAACACGAAGCCCAAATCCTGGGCAATCCTCTGTTTGCTCAGTCCGAAGGCCTCCAGAGGAAGGACCTGATGTTCGCGGTGGTAGTGCCCCCAGGCTTGGCATTGCTCGCGGATCTGCCGCCAGGCCTCGTCGCCGAGCTTCAGGCCGGCGAATTCCACCACCGCCCGAACCGCCTTCTCACGATCCTCCGTCAGCGCTTGGTAAGGAAGAACCATGAACTGCGCGGCGTCAAACAAGCCCTCTTCGATCAGATCCTCCACGTAGCGGTAGAGGGCAACGTCATAGCGGTATCTGCGGGCGAAATATCGCTGTAGACGGCCGGCGGGGATGTTCCCCAGCCCCCACTGGCGGTCGAGCGTGCTGCGGTCCAGCGAGAGGTGCGACGCAATGGTGTCGTACGGAGACCGCACGACGTAGATCAGCTTGGCGTCGGGGAACTCCTCGAACAGCGAGCGGAGCCGCATTCCCGAGTAGTTGAGCTTGGCGATCACCTGCGGCTTTCCCCGCGCGTGGATCTGACGCTGAAGACACCCTCTCAGGAAACGGAAGGCCTCTTTTCGCACACTCTCAGGCTGCTCGTCAGCATACACCAATTCCGGAAAATCCCAGTCACCCAACCCCAAGGGACTCAGCAACGCCATGAACTGCGTGTTGCACCTGTGCATGAACAGCAGCTCCTCTTCTTCAATCGAATCCAACGACGCCTCGTGGCCGATCTCCTTGGGGAACAGCACACCTTGCCCTTTGCGGATGCGCCACTGGATAAACGGGCGGGCGATCTTCCGCGCCGCCAAGGAGGGCAGGAGGATCTCCCAAACCTGAAAAACGGCAAACTCGCCGGTCTGCGCCAGCAGGCGATGCAGCAGAGTCGTTCCGGACCGCGGGTGCCCGACGACGAAGATGGGTGCGCGGATTTTCACCCGGCGGAAGGCCGGGAAGAACACGTGGTCAAGACGGAACAGAATCTCCAGCAGCAGCCGGAACAACGGCATCACGAACAACCACCGCAGGAACTCGCTGCCGAATCCAAAGGTGGCCCAGGTGGCGGCGAGCACCTTCGCGTAGACCTTCAGTCTGAACGGCGCGGCCATGCAGGAGATCCCGCTTAGAAAGCAATCTGCCTCAGCACCGGCTCAGGCCGGGGAGCGCCCGCCATCCGAGGACTCGTTCACCCCGGACCGGCCCCGAGCCAGTGGCCCGCCCAGCCTGATCTGAGATATGGGGTGTCAGTAGCGGCGGGCACCGACGCGAAGCGTTGGTCCGCCACTGCCGGACGAGGGGCAGACAACCTGCCCCCGGCCCCCGTCAAATCCACCTTGGCGAGCCGGCGGGGACCCAGGCTACCGTTTCTCACGGCCGCCGAGCCTGGGGATCCACCGCGGCACGCGGGCGCAGTAGTCTTCGTAGGCCCGGCCAAACCGCTGGCGGAGCAGCGGTTCCTCGACCCTGACCACCTGCCAATGGGCCAAAACGGCGAACACGCAGAACATCGCCAAGACGCCGCTGGAGGATAAGGCGATCGCCTCACCCAGCATCGCTGCAACCAGGCAGGCGGCGACCGGGTTGCGGACGTGACGGAACGGCCCGACCACCACGAGCTGGCTGGGGGGGTCGAACTCCACATAGGCCCCCTTCCCGTGCCGGCTCAACACGTAGGACGACCCCAGGTAGGCCGCCAGACAGACCGCAAACAGCACCAAGCCCGCGATGCGAATCCAACCGAACTCCACGTGCACCGCCGGGAAGTACACGTCGATCTGGTAGAACGCCCACGGTAATCCCACCAGCACCGCCGCCAGGAACACGACCCCGTAAAAGAGCATCCGCAGCGCCAGCGGAATCCGTCGCAGCGGGGAGACCCCAAGGGCCGCGGGCCGCGAATCTGGATCCACCGGCGCCCGATCAGTCATCGCTGAAAGAGTCGCCGAAGAAGCCCTGCGAAGACAGCACGATAATGGGGGGATCGCCGTTGATGTGCAGCGGTCCAACCTGAACGGGGGCGTGGACTGAACTGAATCGTCGGCTGACACGTCATCCGAGCATAGTTGCGGAAGCAGGCGGGCTCACCCGGACCTGGACGAACAATCCGCGCGGGAGGTCTCCCTGGTATCGAACCCAAATCGGTCAAAGACTTGCTTGAGCTCGCAGACGATCCGCTCGCGCGTCACGTCGCACTGATCCAGCGAGTACCTGTGACTGCTCCTGTACTTCTGCATATTCACCACTTCCTGGTCCAGGCGCTTCTCGTACTCCGGTGTCAGGGCAATACGAAGCTGGTTGTAGATCTGCCGGACGACTTGCTTCGGCCGACGAATCAGCTCTTCGTAGTCCACCAATACGAGCCGCTCTTTCGGCAGTGACGACAACCGATTGAGTGGGTAGCTGTAGTAGAATTTCACGGCTTCGTAGACTTTTTCGTCCAGGTCAGCCTCGGGCTCGGCCCCGACGGTCGATCCGATGATCGCGCGAGCCACGCTGATTGCGGAAGGCACTACGTCCAGAGGATTCCGCACGAGATAGATGACCTTACAATCCGGGAAGCAGCGGAGCAGGTTTTCGACCTTGCCCGTGAACCAGGGATTCTTCGAGAGAAAAGTCCGTCGGCCCCCCTTGAAGTAGGCTTGCCGCCGGACACACTGCACGTAGAAGTCCATGACCCGGCGTTGATCCTTCGGGTGCACCGCGACGTCCAGCCGTGCCATCCTCTCGAACCCGCCGTAGGGGAAGATGAACGCGAGGTCCGCCGAGGCGAGGATGTGGACGAAGAGCTTATCGTCCTCCTCCGGGAGGAACAGGCCGATTGTGTGGAGGCGGTTGAACTCCTTGAAGCGCTTCGCTTCGGCGCGCAGCAGGAAGCCGCGGAGGCGGTTTCCCAGCAGGCCGTCGAGCCTTCCGATGCTGGAGACGATTCGCTTCTGCAGGACGGACGGGAAGACGATCTCCCAGGTGCGGAAGCAGAAGAACCGCTCCTCATCCTTGGCCATTACGCGATGCAGGATCGTGGTGCCGCTGCGCGGATTCCCGATCAGGAAGATCGGCTCTGGGATGCTCACGCGTCTGTAGCCGGGAAAGAAAATCGCGTCCAGCAGGAGGCAGAGTACGTTGAAGAACTCGGCCAGCGGGAACAACGTGAAGAACTTCAGGCAGAATAGGAGGCTCCTGCATTGCGACGCAGGAAGATCCTGGCGATGAAAGAAGGTGACGCGGAGAAGACGAAGATACGTGCGGGCACTGAATGACATTGGTCGAGCCTGGCTGCTTCCTCGCTGCCTGCAACGCTTCCGGTGCTGCTGGATCGGGCTCAAAGACAGTCGCTGTGACGTTGGGTTCTCAAGGGGCGCTCGTCTTCGCGCGGAGCCACCGACCTTCAACGGCCTCGGCGACCTGCGGCTACCAACCCATCCATTTCGTCGGCAACTGCTTCCTCAAGATCTTCTCGATCACCCAATCCGTCAAGAGCTCGGGCAGCCTGCTTCCGATCAGAGCCATGTGGGAGCCAGGTCCCCGGCGGTATCGGGCCTTGGGGCGCCGGGCCTCCAACGCCTTCTTAATCACCTGGGCCAGGACCTCGGGCTCTACGGCCACACGGCGTCCTTGCTGCATCAACTCCCGCACCGCTTGCGTCAGCTCGTCGTAAATGTGCTCCTTGTCCTCGATTCGGCCGTGGGGGAGTCCCTCGGGCGAGTCCGGCGTCTTGTCCCACATGGCGGTTTCGACCGTACCGGGCTCGATGACCGACACGGGAATACGCCACCCGCGGAGTTCCCGCCGCAGGGCATCACTCAGGCCTTCCAGCCCGCACTTGGAAGCGACATAGGCGCCCAGCATGGGGAGGGCGAATCGCCCGGTGGCCGAGCCCACGTTGATGATCCGGCCGCGCCCCTTTCGGATCAGGGGCATGAACGCCTGGATCACCGCCACCTGGCCGATCAGGTTGACTTCGATTTGGCGTCGCAGCCGGTCTAGGGCCATGAATTCGAGGGGTCCAGGCTCACAAATGCCGGCGTTGTTGATCAGCCCTCCAAGACCCTGCGGCGGTCCCAACTGTTCGCTGACGAGTGCCGCTGCGGCGTCGATCTGCGCCTGGTTTGTGATGTCCAGGATCAGTGGGCAGAGTCGCTCGGAACCTTCGCCGCAGAGTTTATCCCGATCCTGCTTGCTCCTGACGCCGGCAAACACACGGTAGCCCGATCTGTCGAGCAGAAGTGCCGTGGCATGACCGATGCCGGTCGACGTTCCGGTGATAACGACCGCGTTTTTCTCCTTTTCGGTTTGTGGCATCCACTCCTCCCCGCGACTGACGCCCCGCGCCAGAACAGCTCATTCAGTCCGCTCGATGTCCTTCGTCAGCCAGAACCCGAGGCACAGGATGGCCAGCAGTGCGGCACTGGCCCACCACGGGGAGGCCGCTCCCGTCTCTACCCGCAGGCGGACGGCACCCAGCAGCATCGGCACCAGGACCGTGCCGCCGATCAGCAGGATCGCCCAGCGGGACCACCCCTCGCGCCTCCTGAACGGGATTGCCAGCAGCACGGCCAGGGCGACGCCGGCCGTTACGCCGACCATGCCGGTCCCTTTCATCAGCGTCAGGATCAGCGTCCGGCAGCCCGGCGTCTGCTCGGCCCACGGAACCTCGAGGACCTCCTGGTGGTAAGACATGATCTCGGTCGAGGCCAGGTAGTGGACGCCCGTGCCGAACATCACGCCGACGACCAGCCAGTTCAGCACGGTGGCGATCGCCACGCGGAGCCTCATCCGCGGGCTCCCCAAGATCCGCGATCGCATCTAAGCGGATGGCCGCTGGCCATCAGCACTCTCCGTCCAGGCGGGCCATCACGCCTTCCAGCGGGCGGCAGTCATAGCGGGGACCCAGTTCGCGCCGCAGGCGGTCGAACACCTCGCGCAGCCCGCGGCTGCCCAACTTCCGCATCTCTTCCAGCGGATCGATCTTCATGCCGATGAGATCCTTGATCCCCAGGCACAAGTCGCTCAGCTCTCCCAGCTTCATCTGTGCCAGGTAGAGCACCATGAAATAGATGGGGAACAACAGACGTTGGTACAGGCTGGCCTCGTCCGAGGGGGCGATGCCGGGGGAGTGTGTCTGGCGGGGATTGAGGTAGTACTCCGGCGCGTCGTCCACCGGTCGATCGTCACGGTACAGAAAGATGCCCCGCCCGACGTGCTTTCCAAAGCGGCCGTCCCGGATCAGCTTGTGGCACAGTTCGGGAAGGGTGAAGTCGAGGGGAAAGGCCTCGAGCATCCGGGCAAAGACTTCGGCAAAAAAGGGGATGCCCGTGGCGTCCAGCGACTCACAGGGACCAATCCGCGCGAACCGCCCCGCCAGAGCGTCGATCTCGGCAGGCGCCGCCAGCCCCTGTTCCAGGGTGTAAAGGGTCTCACAGCAGAAACAACTCAGCGCCACGTTGATGCACGAGCCTGCCAAGTCTCTGACCACCAGCGGACGGCGGCCGATTTCCCCCGAAACCCGCCGCAGGAAGTCCACCGTGCCCGGGGCCGTTTGCTGCGAGGTGATGATCTCCACCACGGACGTCAGCCGGATCGGGTGGAAGAAATGCAGCCCACAGAATCGGGCCGGCTCGCGCAGATTCTCCGCCAGGCGGGTGATCGACAGGCTGGAGCTGTTGGTGGTCAGAACGGCCTGCGGCGACACCGTCCGCTCGGCCTGCCGCAGCACCTCGATCTTGGTCTGGTAGTCCTCGCTGACGGTCTCAATCACCAGACCACAGTCCCGCAGGTCCTCCCAGGAAGAAGTAAACCTGAGGCCGGCCAGGCGGCGGGGCAGGTCGGCTTCGCTCAGCACTCCGCTGCTGGCGGCGCGGCGCAGCCGCGTTTCAAGCCGGCGGTTGTCGTGCTCCGCCTTGGCCGGGCCGCGGACGAACACGGCGGCTTCCACGGGCGCGTCGCTCAGCAGGCTGAAGATGCCGCGTCCCATCTTGCCGTAGCCTACGATGCCGATTTTCATGCTAAGTGGACCCACGTAGAAACGTAGGCGGCACACTCCGTGTGCCGCAGCCCCGCGCACGGAGCGTCCGGACTACTTTGAGCACAAGTTTCCATGTGGGCCCACTTAGTCCGCCCGCTCCAGGACGATGGTCGAGTTGTGCCCGCCAAACCCGAAGGAATTGGAGATCGCCACCTTCAGGTCCTTGGCTTCCCGGGCCTCGTTGGGCACATAGTCCAGGTCGCAGGCCGGGTCGGGCGTGCGGTAGTTGATCGTAGGGGTCAGCACGCCGTGATGGAGGCACAGCGCCGTGGCGGCACAGTCGATGGCGCCGGCCCCGCCCACGGTGTGGCCGATCATGGATTTCTGCGAACTCACGGCCAGCTTGCGGGCATGATCGCCGAACGCCAGCTTGATGGCCGCGGTCTCGTCGGCGTCGTTCTGCACCGTGGAGGTGCCGTGGGCGCTGACGTATCCCACCCGCTCCGGCGTCACGCCCGCGTCTTCCATGGCCAGGGTCATCGACCTGGCCATCTCCTCTCCCGAACGCTCCGGCGCCACGATATTGTAGGCTTCCGAGCACAGTGCCACGCCGGAGATCAGCGCGTAGATTCTGGCGTCGCGCTTTCTGGCCGCCGACTCCTCCTCGAGCATCAGCGCGGCGCCGCCGTTGGCCAGCACGAAGCCGTCGCGGCCGCGGTCGAAGGGCCGGCTGGCCTGCTGCGGGACGTCGTTGCGTTGGGAGAGCGCGGCCAGCTCGTTGAACCCTTTAATGCTTTGCGGCGAGAGCATCGCGTCTACGCCCACCACCAGGGCGGCCACGCCGCGGCCGGAAGTGATGTACTCGTAGGCCGCCCCGATGGCGTACGCCCCGGACGAGCAGGCCGCGGCCACGTTGTATGAGCGGCCCTTCAGTCCGTACTTGATGGAAATCCATCCGCTCAGGGCGTTGGCCATCCGCTGGATGACCGCGAACTTGCCGGGATTCCGGTGGCTGGTCACCGGGTCTCCCTCTTGCTCGTAGCCGGTCTGGCCGGAGCCGGTGATCACGCCCGACCGATACGGATCGACTTCCTCCACGCTGAACCCGCTGTCGCCGATTGCCTCTTTGGCGCAGAGGAATCCCAGGCGGGTGGCGACCTGGGTTTGCTTGAACATCCGCTTGGAGAACTCGGCCCTCTCCATCTCGTAGTAGCGCTCCGGAAGCTGCCCGCCGATCTGCGTGATGCAATCCGAGGCGTCGAACTGGGTGATGCGCGTAATCCCCGAGCGGCCGCGGATCATCTGCTCCCAGCATTCGGCCGCGCTGCACCCCAGGCAGTGGATCATGCCGAGGCCGGTGATCGCGACCCTGTTTGCCGCTTTGAGCATGAGCTGCTCCGGATGCTACAGCGCGAGGTTCAATGATTGCAGATGGAGTTATCAGTTGTCAGTTCTCAGTTGTCAGTCATCAGCTCTCAGTTCGCGATCGCCGACAACGCAAGACCGACCAGCCAGAACCGAAAACTGACAACTGAGGACTGACAACTGAGGACTGACCACTGAGAACTGACAACTGACGGCTGACAACTTCTGGCCGCAAGCCGAGTGGCGGCTGTGTGTGGCGACAAGTGATCGTACACGAGTTAGCGCTGTAGTCCTACGTGGATGGCTTCTCTTCCGGGGCGTCGTCGCTCAGCAGCGCGTCGCCCCGCTCGATAATCTCGCCCACAGCCGTGGCGACCTCCCCGACGGTGTAGACGGGATGCCGCTGGAAATACTGGCCGATCACGCGGATCTCGACGTGGAGATCGTATTTCTTCTTGAACTCCTCGACCAGCACCAGGTAGATCATCGAGTCGCCGCGGAGATCGTCAATGATCTTCATGTGCGGCTGGATGTTCTCCAGGGGCACGTCGAGCTCTTCGCAGAGGAACTGACGGATGTGCTCGTAGATCTGCCGCTTTTCTGCTTCGCTGAGCTTCACTGCCATCGATGGGGCTCCTTATCATCTTCGTTGAGAAGGCACAGAGCGATCGCGTATCCTTCGTGGATCAGGTGCCTTGCCCGACACACGGGGCCGTCCTTGATCCTGACGTAGTGCCGGCCTTCGGCCGTCTCCTCGCAGATCACGTCCGCCAGAGCGATTCCCAACCCCTCGCCCACGGCCTTCGTGTAGGCCTCCTTCAGCGACCAGAGCACGGCCAGCCGCACCTCCGGCGGACGTTCCGCGATCAGCTTGTCGCGGTCAGTGACGAAGGCGCCGGCCAGCCTCAGCAGGCGCGGAGACGCCCTTTCAATATCCACGCCGACCCTGGTTTTTGGCAGGCTCGATGCGCAGGCGCAGGCAAAATCTCCCTTGTGGGAAAGGGAACAGTCGTGTACCGCAGTCCGCGGCCTCCCATCAGTGGGGCACGCTTGTTGTCCCACCGAATGGGCCGGCGGGAAGGAGAGTTTCGGGCGGCCTCTGGCGTCTTTGCTGATCTCGCACTGGATCGGATCGCTGATGCAGCCCCGCCGGATGAGCATCGCCTTCAGGCAGACCCGCGCGGCGAGCCATTCCCGGCGGCGCCCCGGATGCCGTAGCCCGAGGTACTCGTCTCGTTCCTTCGGCGTCAGAAAACGGGCCGCGGCCGATTCCGCATCCTCCAGCCGCGCCAGGTCCATCAGCGACACCTCCACGTCGGGATCGTCCAGCGGGAGCCGCAGCAGCTCGATCTGCCGATCCAAATCCGGAATGCTGAATGCTGAATAATGCAGAATGCTGAATGATGAATGAGGAAGGTTCTCTTCGGGGGTGACTAGAATTGACCAGTAGGGTTGTAGACTCATTGTTCTGCATTCGTCATTCTGCCTTCTGCCTTCTGCATTCTGCATTCTCCCTTTGGCCCCGCTTGCGAGGAAAGGAGTAGGCACTATGTCTTGGGCAGCCATTGGGCCAGCTTGACGCAGCTCTCTATGCCCTGGCGAATGCTGTCTTCCTCCCCCGGCGAGGCACTGCACGCCGCCAGGCGAATCACTTCCCGGAGGACTTGCCGGTCCGCCACGAGCAAGGCCTTGACGAACGACGCCACGTGATCCGTGAAGTCCTTCCGGGGAAACACGCGACTGACGAGGTTCAGACGCAAGGCCTCCTCGGCCGTGATCAGATCGCCGAGAGCTGCCAGTTCCAGGGCCTTGGCCTGGCCGACCAGCCTGGCCAGCCGGTAGAACCCACCCAGGCCCGGCAGCAGATTGTTCCAGACTTCGGGCAGACCGAGGCGGGTTTTCTCTGCGCAGAGCCGGAAGTGGCAGACCAGCGCCAACTCGAGCCCGGCGCCCAGGCACGCGCCGTGGACGGCCGCCACCGTCGGCTTGGGCGACTTGGCGATGCGACTGAAGACGGCGTTCCACGAAACCAGCTCTCGGCGGAACTGAGCAGAATCCCGGCCAGACGTCACGGCGTCGATGTCAAAGCCTTTGCAAAACACCTTCTGGGAGCCCGTGATCAGCAGCACGTCGAAGTCGTCCGATTCGAGCCTGTCCATCGCCCCATCCAGCCCGGCCACCATCCCCGGCGTCAGCCGGTTGTCCGGGGGGTTCGCCAGGGTGACTTCCAGGAGGGGAGTCTTCTCGACGATCTTCAGTGTCTGATCTCGCAATGCTGAATGCTCAAGGCAGAATGCGGGATAATGCAGAATGCAGAATGCAGAATGATGAATGCAGAATAATGAACGAGGAAACTTGACCTTGGGGGTGACTAGAATCTATTAACGGGGTTCTGGATTCATCATTCTGCATTCATCATTCTGCCTTCTGCATTGCAGGGGCTCCCGGCCTAGGGCCTGTGCATCAGCGAGTGGACCAGATTCAGTCCGGCTTGGGTGCGCGGGGATGCGACCCGACCCCGCTGGTCAGAATCCCCATGCCGCCGTCGACGTTCAGCGTCGATCCCGTAATCATGCTTGAGGCGTCGGCCGCGTAGAAGACGGCTGCGCTGCCCACGTCTTGCAGCGTGACGGATCGCAACAGCGGTGACTGCGATTCCACCCGCCGGGTCGACTCCTCGAACCGCTCGATGACCACCGAGGAGGCCGTCGGGATCGGGCCTGGCGAGAGGGCGTTCACGCGAATACCGTCGGGCCCCAGATCGTAGGCCAGATAGCGCACGGCGGATTCCAGGGCCGCCTTGGCAACCCCCATGACGTTGTAGCTGGGCACGACTCTCACACTTCCTTGGAAAGAAAGGGTGAGGATCGATCCCCCTCCGGCCGCCTTCAGCAGGGGCCGCGCGGCCCGGGCCATTGCGACCAGCGAGTAGGCACTGGTCTCCAGCGCGATTCGCCAGCCTTCCCTGCTGACCGTCAGGAACTCGTCGCCCAGGTCCTCCAGCCTGGCGTAGGCGATGGAGTGGACCAGCACGTCCAGCTTTCCGTCGAACGCCTTTCCCACTTCTTCAAAGGCCCGCGAGATTTCCTCATCCTTGGAGACGTCGCAGGGGAAAACCAGGTCAGAATCGAGTTCGGCCGCCAGCTTGGCCACCCGCCTGCGACCCGACTCCAGACACGTGAAGGCGAGCCGGGCTCCCTGCGCGTGGAAGGCTTGGGCAATGCCCCAGGCGATGCTCCGCCGGTTTGCCACGCCCGCCACCAACGCCCTCTTTCCTTCCAGCAGTCTCAAAGCCACACGTCGCCCCTCAGGTTGGCCTTACGGCGTTTACCAACACGGCGCAGACTCCGTCCTCCTGGGTTGCACCCGCAATCACAGACTCAACTCCGAAACATCTTCGGTAATCTACCAGCTACTCGCTTGCCGAAGAAGAGCAGGCTAACACCTGACAATCGTTTTCCGAGGTCTCCAGAATTGTACGTCGTGGCGCATTCCATGCGGCGACTGTGCCCCTACAACGGGGTGGGTGGTAGGTTGAGTAACGCACTCAGGTCCGGCCGCGAACCGACGGCGCAACGCAGGACCGGCCAACTGCCTGCTACGCGAGCGGAGAAGCTGACGCCCGTTGCACGGAATCTAGCCGGCAGATAAGATGCAAATCAACGAGGCAAGAAGTCGAGTCAATGCCCCGCGCGATGAACTGCCGCGGACTCAGCGGAGCGCAGGGGGAGGTTCACCGGCACACTGACGGCCCCGACCCGCAGCGCCACGATCGACCGACCGCAGCGGCTTGCCAGCGAGGTGGTGGAATCGCAGCCTGCGAGGCGAAAGCCGTTGGGACAATGGATCGGTTTATGCCACTTCGGCGGGGGGCGGTCGTGATCTCCGACGCCGCCCTCGGCAGACGTCTTCCCCGAGACACTATTGACAGATTCCAAGGGCGTGCGCTGTGTTACGGTTGGTGGTTTTCGCCCTGAAAAACCTTGGCCGCAATAGGCTTCGCACGACCTTGACCGGGCTGGGAGTGGTGGTACTGATGGCGATCTATACGATCGCCGGCACGGTGACCGACAAGGTCAATGAAATGGTGGCGGCACACTCCAGCCAGGTGCGACTGATTGTCCGCGAACGATGGACCACCCCCAGCCGCCTGCCGATCCGCTACGTCCGCGCCCTGACAAACCTCGACGGGGTGGAGGATTGGACGGTCTGGCACGTTTACGCTGGCGTTCTCGACGACGCGGGAAACGCCGCCGCAGGATTTGCCACCCGTATGGAGAACTTCCGCGAAATGCACCCCGGAACGGAGGATCTCGATCCGGCCCTGGTGGAAGCCATGAAGCGCTGCCGCAACGGCGCGCTGGTGGGGCGATGGATCCTCGACCACATGGGATGGCGGGTGGGGCAGAAGTGTACCTTGAAGAGCTTCACTCACCCCGGCAAAGACCTGGAGTTCGAGATCATCGGAGAACTGCCTTCCGAGATCTGGGCCCGGTGCTTCTTCTTTCGGGAAGACTACTTCCAGGAGGGTGTCGCCGACAAGGAAACCGTCAACATTATCTGGCTCCGCGTCAGGGACGTGGAGACGGCCAAGCGCCTGGCGGCCCAGATCGAGCAGAGCTTCTCCAACCGGCGCGACCAGGTCCGCGTCGAGACCGAAGCGGCGGGGGTCGGTCGCCTCGTGGGGCGAACCAAGGCGGTGGTCAACGTCGTCAACTTCGTGGTGGCCGTCCTTCTGATCGACATGGTCGTGCTGCTCTCCAACAGCATCAGCATGACCGTCCGCGAACGGCGCCAGGAAATGGCCATCCTCAAGACCCTCGGCTTCCAGCCGTCGTTCATTATGGCGATGGTCGTCGGCGAGGCGCTGGCCGTGAGCATCGTCGCCGGGGTGTTGGGGGCGGGGCTGGCCTTCGCGTTCTCCGAGCTCAACCTGGCGGGGCGTCTGCCGCTGACCGACAGCTTCCTCATCGAGTTCCCCGTGCCTGCCAAGTTCGTCTGGCACGGTGCGATCGTCGGGGCCCTGGTGGGGTTCTGCGGCAGCGCGTGGCCCGCCTGGCGGGCGCAGAAGGTCAAGGCGGTGGAAGTCTTTGCAGATCCCGGATAGGTACCCAGGCTGCTCCCCGGCAATGATCCCCGTCTCCTACAACTACCGCAATCTCGTCGTCCGTTGGAGGACGACGCTGCTGGCCGCGTCCGGCTTCATGCTGGTGGTGACGGCATGGATTGTGATGCTGGCCTTCGTCCACGGCGTGCAAAGCGTCTGCGCCGGGAGCGGCCAGCCGCAGAACGTGATTGTGCTCAAGAAAGGGGCCTTCGACGAGATCCTCAGCGAGATCGGCGACCGGCTGGCGCGGCAGCTCGAGCTGGCGCCGGGCGTATCGCGGGCCGACGACGGCCACCCGCTCTCCAGTTGCGAACTCTTCCTGGCCGTGAACCGGTGGAACGAGACGACCCGCGAATACGA
>Ga0315281_10009974_pt1 | contig 13134 bp, 12 predicted proteins | sample YL17G07_0_MG_FD_204540 | JGI IMG/M metagenome (GOLD analysis project Ga0315281, IMG submission 204540) | Sediment microbial communities from Yellowstone Lake, YNP, Wyoming, USA - YL17G07_0 | ecosystem: Environmental > Aquatic > Freshwater > Lake > Sediment | place: USA: Wyoming | collected... | reverse complement strand
ACCTGACCCAGCTCTCCCAGTCGACCAGGTTCGGCGACCAGGGCTCGTCGAGGAGTCTCACGTCAACCTGCTCGACACCCGGCACCTCGCCCACGGCGATCCGCACCCGCTGCACGATCCAGCCGGCCAGCGGGCAGCCCGGGGCCGTCAACACGAGGTCGATCGTGACCGTCCGAGCCTCGATCCGGATGGCGCGCACAAGGCCGAGATCGACGATGTTGGCCCACAGCTCCGGGTCGACGACCCCGCGCAGGGCATCGCGCACGGCAGCCTCGTCGGGCCCCGCCTCTATTCCGTCAGTCATCGCCCGGCCTACCCCTGCCGCAGCCTCTCGACCTCAGCGGGCCACCGGCATCGGCGGCGCTTTGAGGAGCGCGCCCGTGTACAGGCCGGCAATCGTCCGCACCAGCACCACCACCCAGAACGCGACCAGGAGGGCCCAGAGGGCGAACCCGAACCACGCCAGGTAGCCGGCGTCGTAGGCATCGCCGAGGACGAACGTGGAGACGGTGTAGGCGCCCAGGGGGAACGTGAACGCCCACCAGCTCATCGCGAAAGGAAACGGCTTGCCCAGGTAGTGGATCGTGAGCGCGATGGCGATGGTGATCCACCACAGCCCGAACCCCCACAGCACGGTCGCCGCCAGCAGCAGCATCACGTGCGCCTCGGGTGCATACGCCCCGAAGACCGGCGTTGCCGTCACCGAGAGCCGGCCAAGCGCGAGGCTGCCCACCCCGATCGGCCCCAGGCCGATCCAGAGCGTCGGGGCCAGATGCGCTTCGGGCATCGCATGCTCGATGAGCCGGCCGATGAGCAACACCGCCACCACGATGAACAGCAGGAGGCCGATGCCGAACAACGCGAAGGCAACGATGCAGATGAACCGACACGCCTCCTCGGACCCCCATGTCCCGATGAGCGGTGCGGCGGCGGCGGGAACCACGATGTTCCCGACCGGCGGGATGAACCACCCTCCGTTCACCTGGTCCAGGGGGACCGACGGGCTGGTAAACCACCGGTACGGCACCAGGACCCCGAAGATGAAGGCGAGGACCGTCCCGACGATCCATAGCCCCTGGGCCACCTGGATCGCGGTCCCTGCATCCATGCGCGTGGACCCGATGGCCGCGAAGTCCGTGCCCAGCACCAGGAGCCCGATCGGCAGGGTCGCATAGAACGGGCCGCGGGTGGAGTGGCCGGTGTCGGCCCACGCCTCCTTCGAGAAGATCAGCCACCGGGCGACCCACGGAACGATGAGAATCACGAGGAAGGCAGTGCTCAGGAGCCACAGCGCCACGGCGACGCCTTCGAGGCCGGGCACCAGGGCGTCGGCGTGGTGCGTGGCGACAGCCAGGATCCCCGTTCCCATCACGGACGCGAACCACCCGGGGTGGAAGTAGCGGACCGCGTCCGACCTCCGTTCGATCTGCTCCCACATTGGCCGACCTCCTGCCTTACTGCAACATCCCGCGCACGATCACGTCCACGGCAGCATCCTCGTCCAGGCCGCGCGCCATGAGCGTCTCAAGCTCCTTGCGGTTGACCGCGCCAATGGCGGCCTCGTGCGTCACGTGGGCCTGATCGTCGTGCACCACGACCCTGGGCACGTTCGAGGCGGTCCCATGGCCGCGGACCACCTCGGTGCAGTCCATGTGCCCCCGAGCGAAGGGGGCATTGCCCTCGGCCGTCGTCAGCACCTCGCTGACCGCCTCATCCCGGACGGCGATACGGGTCTTCGTCAGCCCCCGCGCACCTCGCCCGTTCAGGTGCAGTGCCTCGAGCACCCGCAGGCGATCGTCGGCCAGCCCGTACGCCCGGGTCGTGAGCTCGGCCAGGCCGTTCTCGCCGACCTCGACGTCGTAGTCGATCTCGAGGCGGCCCACCCGGCCGTGCAACAGGCCGAACGAGGCCACGAACCGCCCGCCGCGTTCCACGGTCACACGGGCAGTGGGCACGACCACGATTCCACCGTGCTCGCCGTGGAAGTGGGCTTCACGGTAGGTCATGGCCGCATCCTCCGCCACTCGAATGCGGGCGTTCATCGCGTGGCGCAGGTCGACGGCGTTGGGAAACGTGCAGTGAGCGATGAATTCGACCACCGCGCCGGCTCCGACAACGTAGTCAGCCTCGATCTCCTGGAGCCCTTCGGCCGGCAGCATCCCGAAGCAGAGATGGACCGCTCGCGCGAAACGGGCGCCGGGCTCGACCGCGATGCGGGCCCGCACGCCGAACGGTCGCTCCTCGGCCTCGAAGTGGATGCCCGGCACCTCGTTGGCGGCCAGCACCCGGTTCGCGCTCACCACCAGGATGGCCGCGTCGGTCGTGCCCAGCGCGCCGGGATCGCCACCCGCCTGGCTGTACGCAGACAGGATCGCCTCGTATTCCGCGGCCCAGCCGGGCGGTGAGACGGACCCGTGGAGGCGGATCGGCGCGGCCACCGCTACCCGTTCCTGCCGCTGGTTTCCGGTTCCCAGGGTTGCGCGCCGAGGGCGCCGGCGTGCCGCCGGCAGCGTCGCTGATAGAAGTCCACGGCCTCTGCCGGCGTCCCGACGAAGACGACGCTGCCACGGCACATCAACGAGACCGTGTCGGCGACGGAGACCATCTCGTCCCGATGGCTGATCAGGAGCACCGCTGTTCCCTCGTCCGCCATGCGCCGGACGAGGCGGGCGATATCGGCGAGCGTGAGCATGTCGATCCCCGAGTCGGGCTCGTCGAGGATCGCGAGCTTCGGGTGCATCGTGAAGACCGAGGCCAGCTCGACGCGCTTGCGCTCCCCGCCCGAGAGCGAGCGGTCGACCGCCCGGCCGAGATACGCGCCGGGTGCCAGGGCCACCGCCTCGAGTGCCTCGACCACGCCGGCGCGGCTCGCCTCGCCGCCGAGCGCGATGTACGCGCCGACGGGCAAGCCCTCGAACCGGGCGGGCTCCTGCCAGGCGAGAGTCAGCCCCAGTCTGGCGCGTTCCGTGATCGAGGCCCCGGTGACATCGCGGCCGTCGAGCCAGATGCGGCCGGAATCCGGCGCGTAGCCCTCGCAGCCCATCAGCGTGTAGGCGAGGGTCGACTTGCCCGAACCGTTGAGCCCCAGCAGGCCATGGACCTCCGCCCCGCGCACATTCAGATTGGCCCGGGACAGGATGTCGCGTCCGTCGCGACGCAGGCTCAGATCGTGAACGCGCAGCAGCACGTCGCCCACCGTCATCGCGCTGTGAGCCTTCACCCGGACAGCGCCCCCGTCGAGAGCCCATTGTCACGATCGGACCGGCTCGACAGCCCGATCCCGCGCCCTTCGTCCCGTCACGGAGTCGACGGGCGGAGCCGCGCATGCAGTGCTGGCAGGTCATCCTCCGGCGCGTCATCCGACCCCAACTGGTCACGCCCGTCAGCGCGGTCGTGGTGGTCGGCACCCTCGGTGTCGGCTTCCCGTTCAACCCGCTCGGTGTCGGCAAGGAAGATCAGAGTCCCCGGGCCCGGCTGCTACAATCGTCATCAGCTCGAAGCGAACGCGCGGGAGCCGGTCGCATGGGCAGCGCGGAAGCCGAGATCGTCGACGTCACCGGCCACGGCCGGATCGCGCGCCCCGGGATCCTGCGCACGCTGGGCCTGATCATCGACGGCAAGGTCGTCGGCGCCGGTCGCATCCCGCCCGGACCGGCGAGGTGAGCGGCAAGGTAGTCGCCGGGCCCCCGGGCCACCCGGAACCGGGGGGCCGACGAGAAGGTTCCGGAAGTGCCCGAGTGGGTTCGCTGAGTCATCGTGCCGCTCCGCGCTCGTGGACGGTGGCGTCGGCCGACGAGCGATCCACGGGGCCGCGAACCTCCAAGCGGGGCCAGCCCGCGGCGCCTGACGTGCTCGTCGCTGACGCGAGGCTGCCGCCCGAGCCCGGCTGTCGGCTCGATCTGCCCCATCCCGACGTCACCACCCCCACAGAGATCGCCGCCCTTCTCGCGGACCCCACCCGCGCGGGAATCCTCGAGCTGCTGCAGGCGGGTCCGTGCTGCGTGCGCGAGATGGTGGCGGCCCTCGGCGTGCGGCCGAACACTGTCTCCAACCACCTCGCTCGACTTCGCGAGGCGCGTCTCGTCCATGCGAGCCGCCACCGCGCCGACGCCCGCTGGGTCTACTACGTGCGCGACAAGTCCGCCTGCCGGGCGGCGCTCGCGGCGATTCACGAGGTCCTGGGGCCCGACCGCTAGCTCTGTTCTCCCGGGAGGTTGCTGACACACGAGGAGCCGGTCAGCGGGCCGGTTGATGGCGCTGACCAACCGGCCTTCCTGGGAGGGCTCGTCCGATGCATTCCACGCCAACGCCCGTCCGACACCACGCGATCGGGCAGAGGTCTTCCGGGCGGTCGAGGCCCGCATGACCACCCGGGTCGCCCAGACGGCACCATCGGGGGCGGCGCCCAACCCGCCCGGCACGCCGGCTCACGGCCGTCGAGGGTCGTGAACGGCGTCCAGCTTTGTCCCTTTTCAGCGCGCGAGTGACGCGGCGCCATCGGTTTCCTGGATGGCCACCCGCACGTCACCATTCGGCGCGACGCGCAGCCGGTGAGCCGGCACGTCCTCCGCCCCGCCGAGCGGCCGGACTACTCCCAGGTTCCGGCGCGGGGTCGAGCGAAACCACCCGCTTGTCCGGGACGGCCCCAATACGACGGTTCGCCCGCCCGGAGGGTGCCATCGGGCTCGACCACCAGACACGTGGAAGACGTCATCAGCGGAGGCTGCTCGACCCGGTCGATCAGCCAGCTCTGGCCGCCAAGCGTGAGATGGCGCACGGCACCCGGGGCCGCCACCCACAGCCCACCGGCGGGATCGAAGGCGATGGCCGGTGCCGGTGTCGTGTCCACGAGCGTCCACCGGTCTCCGTCAGCCGGCCGAGGCCATCGTCCCTGGTCACCCACCAGGTGCCGTCGTGCGCGCGGGCCATAGTCTTCCAGCCATCCCCCGGGAAGCCCTCGGTCGACCGGCTCCCATGCACCGGCGACGTACCGCCGGACGCCGGCGTTGTGACTCAGCGCCAAGACCTCGTCGCTCGTGACGGCCTCGAGCTTCCTGATATCGCCGAAAGCGGCCGGTGCCGCCGGGCCGGTCGAGACGCTCCGCGTCATCCCAGTGCTTCCGTCGTAGCACGCGAGGCGGGACGGACCGGGCAACCCGAGACGGGCCGATCCGAGCTCGGGAAGCTGGCGCGCCCGGCGGGACTCGAACCCACGACCTTCAGGTCCGCAACCTGACGCTCTATCCACTGAGCTACGGGCGCGCGCGGGGTGGTGGCGGAGAGGGAGGGATTCGAACCCTCGAGGCAGGTTACCCCACCTGGCGGTTTAGCAAACCGCTGCACTAGGCCTCTATGCGACCTCTCCGGGCCACGGCCGCCGAATCTTAGCACGGAGCCATCGCCGGGCAGGACGGGGAGCACGGCTCGACGGACGCGCCGGGGAACCTGTCGGAATCGGCCCGCAACTTGACCGCCCGAGCGTGGGCGGCTATCGTCCGCTCCACCGTGAGGGACCTGTATTTCGACTTTCCCCACCCGGCATGACCGCCCGCCGCGCCGAGCGCGGGGCGCGGGACGTGCCGGGTGAAAGCAGAGGTCGCGACCTCTGCTTTTTCTTTTGTCCGGGTGGCGAGGGTGGCCCGGTCCGGGCCGGAGCAGCCGGGGACGAGGTGGGCTCCGGCGACGTGGACGGCGCGATGGAAGGCAAAGCGAGATGTTCGTCGTGATGGCGGTCGAGGCGACCGAGGCGGAGCTGAACGCGGTACGGAGCATAGTCCTCGAGGAGGGCCTGACGCCCCACGAGAACCGGGGCGGCGAGCGGGTCGTCATCGCGATCCTCGGCGAGGCCGGGGCGCGCCTGGAGCGGCTCGCGGACCGGCTGGGCGCCCTCCCCGCGGTCGAATCCGTGACTCGGACGACCCGTCCGTTCAAGCTCGCCTCGCGCGAGTTCCACGCCGAGGACACGATCGTCCGCGTCGGCGACGTCGCGATCGGCGATGGCTCGTTCACCCTGATGGCCGGGCCCTGCGCCGTCGAATCGCGGGAGCAGCTCTTCGAGACGGCCGACGCGGTGAAAGCGGCCGGCGCGACGATCCTGCGGGGCGGGGCGTTCAAGCCGCGGACGAGCCCGTACTCCTTCCAGGGCCTGGGCCTTGCCGGCCTGCGCTTCCTCGCCGAGGCACGCGAGCGGACCGGCCTGCCGGTCGTGACGGAGGTCATGGAGCCGGGCCAGGTGGAGCACGTCGCCGAGTACGCCGACATCCTCCAGATCGGCGCCCGCAACATGCAGAACTACTCGCTCCTCATGGGCGTCGGCCGGACCGGCCGGCCGGTCCTCCTCAAGCGTGGCCTGTCGGGCACGATCGAGGAATGGCTGATGGCCGCCGAGTACGTCCTCTCGTCCGGCAACCCGAACGTGATCCTGTGCGAGCGCGGGATCCGGACCTTCGAGACTTACACCCGCAACACGCTCGACCTGGCCGCCGTGCCGCTCCTCCACCAGCTCACCCACCTCCCCGTCGTAGTCGACCCGTCCCACGCGACCGGGAAGCGCTGGCTGGTCAAGCCGCTCGCCGTCGGGGCGGCCGCGGTCGGCGCGGACGGAATCCTCGTGGAGGTCCACCCGCGGCCGGACGAGGCGCTCTCCGACGGGGAGCAGTCGCTCACGCTGGCCCAGTTCGCCGAGCTCGCCGCCGCGGTGCGCCCGATCCACGAGGCGGTCCGGGCCCAGGGCCGGGCCGACGTCCTGGCGCCGAGCGTCCTCCGCGTCGGGGGCGACAAGCACTGATGACCGCGGCCGAAAGCCCCCGCCCGGTCGCGCGGATCCGGCCGGCCGCGCACCTGCGCGGCGAGATCCGCCCGCCCGGCGACAAGTCGATCAGCCACCGGGCGCTCCTGCTCGCCCTCCTCGCGTCCGGCGAGAGCCGCATCGAGGGCGCCGGCGACGGCCGCGACGTGCGGGCGACGGCCGACCTCGTCGCCGCCCTCGGGGCGACCGTCGAGCGCCTCGGCGGGGCCGAGGGCGCGGCGACGTACCGGGTCGTCTCGCCCGGGGCCGGGGGAATCACCGAGCCGGCGGGCGTCCTCGACTGCCGCAACTCCGGCACGACGCTCCGCCTCTCCGCGGGGATCGTCGCCGGGCGGCCGATCTTCGCCGTCCTCGACGGCGACGATTCCCTCCGCCGCCGGCCGATCGCCCGCGTCGCCCGCCCGCTGGCGGAGATGGGCGCGACGGTGGCCGCACGTGCCGGCGGGACACTGCCGCCCCTCGCCATCACCGGCCGGACGCCGCTCCGGGCGATCGACTTCGTTGTCCCGGTCCCGAGCGCCCAGGTCAAGTCGTGCGTCCTCCTCGCCGGCCTCGGGGCGGACGGGACGACGCGCCTCCGCGAGCCGGTTGCGACGCGCGACCACACCGAGCGCATGCTCCGGGCGCGGGGCGTCGCGGTCTCGACGTCCCCCGGAGAGGGCGGTGGCCTCGTCCACGCCCTCGCCGGCGGCCAGGCGGTGCAGCCGCGCGACGAGCTCGTCCCGGGCGACGTCTCGGGCGCTGCCTTCTGGCTCGTGGCGGCCGCGATCCACCCGGACGCGGAGCTCGTCCTCCGGGACGTCGGGACGAACCCGACCCGGCGTGCGATCATCGACCTGCTCCGCCGGATGGGCGCGGACATCGAGGAGCGCCCGTCGGGCGAGCCGGATGCGGCCGGCGTCGGGGAGCCGCGCGCCGACCTGATCGCCCGGAGCGCTGCACTCCGCGGGATCGAGCTGACACCCGAGGAGGTGGCGGCGGCGATCGACGAGATCCCGCTCCTCTGCCTCGCCGCCGCAGTGGCGACGGGACGGACCCGGATCCGCGGGGCCGGCGAGCTCCGGCACAAGGAATCCGACCGGGTCGCGGGGATCGCGGCCGGACTGGCGGCCCTCGGGGCGCGGGTGCGCGTCGAGGGCGAGGACATCGAGATCGAGGGAGGTCGGGCGCTCCGGGGCGCCGTGACCGAGACGCACGACGATCACCGCCTGGCGATGACGTTCGCGGTCGCCGGGCTCATCGCGCGGGGCGAGACCACGGTCCGGGACGCGGACGCCGCGTCGGTCTCTTACCCGGGCTTCTACGCCGAGCTGGAAAGGGTGCGAGCATGACGAAGCGCGTCGTCCTCATCGGACATCCCGTCGCTCACTCGCTCTCGCGCGCGATGCAGCAGGCGGCCTTCGACGCCCTGGGGATCCCGGCCACGTACGAGCTGTGGGATCGCGCGCCGCTCGAGCTCCCCGACGCGATCGCGGAGCTGCGGGGCGATGACTTCCTCGGGGCGAACGTGACGATCCCCCACAAGGAGAAGGCGGTCGCCCTGGTCGACCGCCTGACCGAGGACGCGCACACGACCGGGGCGGTCAACACGATCACCAGGGAGGGCAAGCGCCTGGTCGGCCACAACACGGACGTGGTCGGCTTCAAGGCCGCCCTCGACCGGCTGGTCGGGAAGCAGAAGATGCCGCGCAACGCGGTGGTCCTCGGCTCCGGCGGCGGCGCCCGGGCCGTCGTCTCCGGCCTCATCTCGGAGGGCTTCCAGCGCGTCGTCGTGTTCAATCGCCACCTTCACCGGGCGGAGAAGCTCGTGAAGGACTTCGGCAGGAGCGCGGCCCACATGGAGCTCCGGGCGATGCCCTGGCACGAGTCGATCATCGAGTCGGAGCTGTCGAAGACGAAGGTCCTGGTGAACGCGACGGCCGTCGGCCTGGTCGGCGACGAGAGCCCGATCCCGGGCGCGCTCATCCTGCCCGACCTCCTGGTCCTGGACCTTGTCTACAACCCGCCGAGCACGCGCTTCCTGCGCGATGCCGCCGCCGCGGGCGCGACGGCCATGAACGGCGAGGAGATGCTCGTCCACCAGGGCGCGGCCGCCTTCACCCTGTGGACCGGCCAGCCGGCCCCGCTCGACCTCATGCGCGAGCAGCTCGAGGCGGCCCGCGCCGCGGTGACCGGGACGCCCGCCGACACCGAGGCCTGAGGAGGCGGCCCGCCGATGACCGGGTTCCGCTTCCTGACCGCCGGCGAGTCGCACGGGCCGGCGCTCGCCGCCATCCTCGAGGGGCTGCCGGCGGGCGTCCCGGTCACCGCGGAGGCGATCGCGGTCGACCTGCGACGGCGCCAGGGCGGCTACGGCCGCGGCGCCCGCCAGGCGATCGAGCAGGACGCGGCGGAGATCCTCGCCGGGGTCCGGCACGGCCGGACGATCGGCTCGCCGGTCCTCCTCCTCGTGCGCAACCGCGACTGGGAGAGCTGGACGCGGGTCATGCAGGTGGAGCCGCTCACCGACGACGACGCGGCCGCCCTCCTTGCCCTGGCCGGGGAGGGCGACAGGCGGGCGCAGCCCGTCACCCGGGTCCGGCCCGGCCACGCCGATCTCGCCGGCGCCCTCAAGTACGGCTTCTCCGATGTGCGGCCGATCCTCGAGCGCGCCTCCGCGCGCGAGACGGCCGCACGGGTGGCCGCCGGCGCGGTCTGCCGCGCCTTCCTGGCCGAGCTCGGCATCGAGGCCTGGTCGTTCACCGCGGAGGTCGGCGGCGTCGCGGTCGACCCGGCCCGCTGCACGCGGACACGCGAGGAGGCCGAGGCGAGCCCACTCCGCTGCCCGGACCCGGAGGCGGAAGTAGCGATGGTCGCCCGGATCGACGAGGCCCGTTTGCTCGGCAACACGGTCGGCGGCGTCTTTGAGGTCGTCGCCCGAGGCGTCCCGATCGGCCTGGGCAGCCACGTCCACTGGGACCGCCGGCTCGACGGGGCGCTCGCCGCCGCCGTCATGAGCATCCAGGGCGTCAAGGGCGTCGAGCTGGGGCTCGGCTTCGAGCAGACCCGGCGGCTCGGTTCCGAGGTCCACGACGTCATCGAGGGGCGCGGGCCCGGCGGGACGTGGCTCCACCGCTCGAACAACGCGGGCGGGACGACCGGCGGGATCAGCAACGGCGAGCCGATCGTCGTGCGCGGCGCGATGAAGCCGATCTCCACGCTCGCCCGGCCGCTGCCGTCGGCCGACCTGGTGACCGGCGAGGCGGTCGACAAGGCCCACTACGAGCGGAGCGACATCAGCGTCGTCCCGGCCGCCGGGGTGATCGGCGAGGCGATGGTGCTCCTCACCCTGGCCCGCTTCGTCCTCGAGAAGTTCGGCGGCGACTCGCTCGCCGAGACCCGCGACAACCTGGCCCGCTACCGGGAGCGGATCGCGCGCCCGGGCGGGGGGCCGCGGACGGCGCCGGAGGCCGGCCCAGCCCTCCCCGGCGGCGAGGCGGGCGCCGGGGAGGCCGCCGGCCCGCTCACCGGGTCCGACGTCGCCGGCTCCCGCGGCGACGACTGACGCCGACCGATGGACGTCGTCCTCGTCGGCCTCCCTGGGAGCGGCAAGACCGCGGTCGGGGGCCGGCTCGCCCGGCGGCACGGCGCCGCCTTCGTCGACCTCGACGAGCAGATCGAGGCGGCGGCCGGCCGGCCGGTCGCGGCCATCTTCGCCGAGGAGGGCGAAGCCGGTTTCCGGGCCCGCGAGCGCGAGGCGATCCGCGCCCTCGGCCCGGCCGACGCCGGGGACGGGCTCGCCCGCGTCGTCGCCACCGGCGGCGGCGCCCCGGTCGACCCGCGCAACCGCTGGCTCCTCTACCGCGGCCGGCTGGCCGCCTGGCTCGACGGCCCGCCGGAGATCCTCGCCCAGCGCCTGCGCCGGAGCCCGACCGTGCGACCGCTCGTCGCCGGGCGCGACCCGATGGCGGCGATGCGGGCGCTCGGGGCGGCCCGCCCCCGCTTCTACGCCCCGGCCCTCCGGGTGAACGCCATCGTGCCGATCCCGCGGATCGTCGAGACGCTGCAGCGGCACATCGCGGAGGGTGCCCCGGCGGCGACCGTGCTCCTCCGGGCCGACACGCCGATCGGGCGGCTGGAGATCGGCGACGGGAACGCGGCGGCCGCCGTGGCCGCGGCCCTCGCCCACCTCGAGGCACGCCGGGCGATCCTCGTCTCCGAGCCGAAGGCGTGGGCCGTGGCCGGTGCCGCGCTCGCCACCGCGCTTGGCGCGGCGGGGCTGACGGTCGAGCGGATCCTCCTGCCGCGCGGCGAGCCGGCCAAGCGGCTTGCCGTCGTGGAGCGGGCGGCCCGGGAGCTCGCCCGCCTGCGCGTCGAGCGGGGCGAGCCGCTCGTGGCGATCGGGGGCGGGGCCCTCGGCGACGCGGCCGGTTTCCTCGCCGCCGTCTACCTGCGGGGTGTGCCGGTGATCCACGTTCCGACGACCCTTGTCGCGCAGGTCGACTCGTCGATCGGCGGGAAGACGGCGGTGGACCTGCCCGAGGGGAAGAACCTCGTGGGGGCGTTCCACCAGCCGACCGCGATCGCGGTGGACGTCGCCCACCTGCGAACGCTCCCGACCCGCCAGCTCCGGGCCGCCCTCGGCGAGGCGGTGAAGATGGGCGCCCTCGGCGACGAACGGCTTCTCGAGCTCCTGGAGACCGAGGGACCTGCCCTCGCCGCCGGCGATCCCTCGGCGTTCGAGTCGGGCGCCGCGGCGGAGGTCGTCGAGCGCTGCGCCTGGGCGAAGGTGGAGGTCGTCGCGGCCGACGAGCGCGAGGCCGGTGAGCGAATCTCACTCAACCTCGGCCACTCCCTCGGCCACGCGATCGAGACCGCTGCAGCGTATCGCGGGATCCTTCACGGCGAGGCGGTCGCGTACGGGCTGCGGGCGGCGGCGCGGATCGGCGTCGCGCTCGAGACGACCCCGCCCGAGCGGGCGGAGCGGATCGAGGCGCTCCTCGACCGGCTGGAGCTCGGCGCCGCGCCGCTCCCCCACTCCGCCGAGGCCGTGCTCAACGCGATCGGGACGGACAAGAAGCATCGGGGCGGCCGGCTCCGTTGGGTCCTCGCCACCGCGGCCGGCTGGACGGTCCGGAGCGACGTCGCCGACGAGCTCGTGGAGGCCGTGGCGCGGGACGTCATGGCCGGGCGCCCGGCTGCAGCAGCCACCCGGGCTGCGGCAGCCTCCCGGGCCGCAGCCGCGAAGGGGACCCGACCGTGAACACGCTCCGCGTCCTCGTCCTGCAGGGCCCGAACCTCGACCTGCTCGGCACGCGCGAGCCGGCGATCTACGGCACGGAGACGCTCGCGGAGATCCACGCCGCGCTTGCCGCCCGCGCGGCCGAGCTCGGCGTGGCGGTCCTCTTCTTTCAGTCGAACCACGAGGGTGCCCTCATCGACCGGCTCCATCGGCGCGACTTCGACGCGGCGATCGTCAACGCGGCCGGGCTCACCCACACCTCGGTCAGCCTGCGCGATGCGCTTCTCGCGATCGAGCGCCCGTTCGTGGAGGTCCACCTGTCGGACCCGGCCACGCGCGAGCCGTTCCGGCGGCTCAACTTCCTGGAGGACATCGCCCTCGCCCGGTTCGTCGGCCTCCACGCCGCCGGCTACCACCGGGCGCTCGAGGAGCTCGTCCGGCGAGCCGCGGCCGGCGAGATCCGGGTGCATGGTGGCGGGGTGGTGGAGCATGGCTGAGCAGCCGAGTAAAATTCCGGCGACTGCGGCCGAGGCGTCATCCGCCACCGATCCTACCAACACGGCCCTCGCGCCGTTGCGCGCGCGGATCGACGCCATCGACCACGAGATTGTCGCGCTCCTCAACGAGCGGGCCCAGATCGCCCTCGAGATCGGCCACCTCAAGCAGGCGACCGGGCGCCGGGCAATTCGCGACGCGGCGCGCGAGCAGGAGGTCCTCGAGCGGGTGACGAGCGCCTCGGCCGGCCTCTTCCCCGAGCCCGAGCTCGTCGCCCTCTACCGAAAGCTGATCGCCGCCACCCGCAAGGTCCAGGCCGTCGAGCGGCGCAGCAGGCGGAGCGGCGCGGGCGGGAACACGCCGGAACAGGACGGCGGGCCTTCGCGGGCCGCCGTTCGCCGATGAGCCGAGCGTAACGGCGACCCCGATCGCGCGTCGTACCTTCGAGACGCCACGGCGAGGCCGGCGTCGACCCATCGAGGTCGAGGACATCGCAATGCAGACCGTTCGACGCACGAGCCGCGACTGGCTGGCTTCGCTCGGCGGCGTCGTTCGCGGCATCTGGCTCTTCCCGCTCGACGCGACGTTCCGGACGATCGGTCTCCGCTAC
>Ga0315281_10009973_pt1 | contig 13134 bp, 14 predicted proteins | sample YL17G07_0_MG_FD_204540 | JGI IMG/M metagenome (GOLD analysis project Ga0315281, IMG submission 204540) | Sediment microbial communities from Yellowstone Lake, YNP, Wyoming, USA - YL17G07_0 | ecosystem: Environmental > Aquatic > Freshwater > Lake > Sediment | place: USA: Wyoming | collected... | reverse complement strand
GGCACTTCAGTTTTACGATCTATTTCAAAAGGACTGGCAGGCAGAATGTCCATCAGCCGTAAAGTGCCTTGGAAATTCAATAGATTCGTGCCTTACTTTTTTCTCGTTCCCTCAGGAAGAGTGGATACCTCTGAGAACAACAAACATCATTGAGAGATTAAATAAGGAGTTTAAAAGAAGGACAAAGCCTATGGAGATTGTAGCAGGAGAAAATGCTTGTTATCGGCTCTTGGCCTTTATTTCATTGAAAATGGAACTCGCATGGAGGTCAACTCCTCTTGGAAAGGTGAATGCAAATTTGCCCTTCTTTCAACAAATCGCTGAAAAAGAATTTACACAATATTGTTGACATTACCGAGCGAGCCGGCAGAGCCATAAAAGGGAAAGAAAGACAAAACCTGACTTGTATGACTATAGAATATCTATCTTACTATCCCCCCTACTTCATCAATAACGAAGGTCCGGCCTTAACCAGATATTTAACCCCGGAAACCAGGGTAATTATCATGGTTAACCATAACATAGCGACAATCCCCAGTTTGATCTCCTCAAAACACTGAAGATAAGCATAAAAGAGGAGAATCAAGCTTATCGTCAGCGATTGGATAAACATCTTTGCTTTTCCCCATATCGTCGCCCCAAACTCAATCCCCTTCGATTCTGAGTAGCTTCTGATACTGTTTACCAGAAATTCCCTAGCAACGATCACCACCACCATCCACGACGGGATAATGCCGTTTGCGTGCTGTATGAGTAAGATAAACCCGCCACAGACGATGATTTTATCGACAAAGGGGTCCGCAATGCGTCCAAAATCCGTCAAAAGTCCCTTTTTCCGGGCCAGATAACCATCCAGCCAATCCGTAAACCACGCCAGTAAATAGGAATAAAATGCGATGTCGTACCAACGGTACGATAAAAAAGCAAAAAAAATGATGGACAGCACAAACCGCATCATGGTTAACCGATTTGGTAAATTAAACGCCGCACATTTTGAAAGTTCGAACGAATTCATTCACCCCTCTTTTGTATTTTCCAGCCTGAATTATGTAACAAGCCAACAAAACAAGAACATTTAGAACCACAGATTGTTTTTAGTGTTCACCATTAGTTCACGTGGCGAACGTCCCTACCAGATCATATTCCGCTATATCGGTAATGCGCACGTTCCTAATATCGCCCGCCCTCAAGCGGCCTTTTTGGGAGGCGTCACCTGTCTTCTTTTGCCTTCCTTTCGGATGGGTATGGTGAGGGTTCTCGTAAATAATCACCTTGCAATCCACGTCCGGGGCATCGCCACAAGTTCTTCCAATCCATCCCCCCTGCTCCCAGTTCTCTTCGTCGATCATGACAGAAACGGTCTGCCCGATCAACCCATTGTGCTTTTCCAAAACAATCTTTTGCTGCGCCAGCATCGTCTCTTTCAGTCGTCGATCCTTAATCTTTTGAGGTATCTGGTTCTTAAAAGAGGCCGCAGGAGTGCCTTCTTCTTTCGAGAAAGTAAACACCCCCAGTCTTTCAAACCGTGTCGCCTTAATAAACCCTAAAAGCTCTTCAAATTGTTCATCCGTTTCTCCAGGAAATCCGACGATAACAGACGTCCTTACGTATATGCCTGGAATGGCGCTACGCAAGCCATCAATGAGTTCTTCAATGCGCGCGCGGGTTACGCCCCGTCCCATTTTTTCCAAAATCGAGTCGTTAACATGTTGAATGGGCAAGTCGATATATCGGCATATCTTCTCGTACCGCGCCATTGCCTGAATAAGTTCAGGGTAAAAATACCTCGGATGGGTGTAAAGGACTCGTATCCATTCGATACCAGGTATCGCCGCCAGCTTTTCAAGCAATAGGTGCAATTGCCGTTTGCCGTACAAATCAACCCCATAAGAGGTGGTGTCCTGTGAAATAATGTTAACCTCTTTTACCCCTTCACTGGCCATTTGTGCAGCCTCTTCCACTATGTTCTCCATCGTCCTGCTGTAAAACCTGCCGCGTATACCCGGAATAGCGCAATAACTACAACGATTGTTGCACCCGTCGGATATCCTAAGATAGGCATAGTGACTGGGCGTGAGCCGGATTCTATTACGCCAGTCATCATTGCATTGCGAAGGGGATTGCTTCCCTTTTTTCCGCCCCGAACCCGACAACTCCGTCAGGGTGGTAAAATCCTTCAATCCCACCACATGATCAATCTCCGGCACCTCCTCCTTCAACTCATTTGAATACCGCTGCGCAAGACAGCCCGTCACAATAAGCTTTTTGCATTGCGCGTCATCCTTCAGTTTAGCAGCCTTGAGGATGGTGTCTATCGATTCCTTCTTAGAATCATCAATAAAACCGCAAGTATTGATGATCAACACCTCTGCATCTTCAGGATATTGACAGATCGTGCTGCCGCTGTCGGCTATCCGCCCGATCATCTCTTCTGCGTCCACCAAATTCTTCGAACAACCCAGGTTAATTAAAGCCACCTTTTTTGATTTCATAATAACAGATTAGCAACCCCCGGAACAACTTTCTATGGTAATAATTCATGGCAACGCATTACACCGCTCAAATTTGCCGGTATGTATTTTCCAATTTCTTGATTTTACCCAATATTTAAGGCCTTGCAAGGAAATTTACTTTACACTTTCAGGATATTTCCTCAAAATAACTTTACGTCCTTTATAAGAAATCAGTGTTTTATTTTCTTTTAACACCTTAATAATTCTTGTGATTGTTTCACGGGATACACCCACCATGCTTGAAAGTTCCTGATGCGTTGGGGCGTAAGAAATCTCAACACCATTTTTCGTTTTTGTACCACGTTCGTGCGCCAATTGCAGGATAACGCTTATCGTTCTGCCGTAGGCATCCAGAAACGCCAGATCGCCAATTTTTTCATCGGCATGTCTTAAACGGGTACAAATTTCCTTAAGCACCTTCTTTAAAATATCCGGGTAGGTCGTTATCAGTTGATGAAATTGTTTTTGTGTAAGCAGAAACAGGGTGGAATCTTCAATTACTATTACGTTTGCCGACCTCGGTTCATTATCCATAAGCGATAATTCACCAAAAAAATCACTCTGCTTCAAAATTGAGAGGGTGATTTCTTTGCCGTCCATACTAAGGAGAGTCACTTTTACACTACCGGAGACAACAACATAAAAGGTGTCTCCAAGGCTGTTCTGTTGCATAACGAGGTGTCCTTTGGAATATCTTTTGATGATACCCGTCCGTGAAATCATGTCCAGTTGAACCTCACTCAGGCCGCTAAATAATGGCACACCTTTTAACTGTGCATTTAGCTGAAGCATGAAATTGTCCTCCTTATTGAATGGAATTAAGCTGTAACCGGATGACCCATCGATTGAACCTCCACAGATGTTAATGAATTCTTTTTTCAGTAGGACAAACGTCCCCGCTTGTCAAAACACGATTAGTTATTCAGCGGTTTTTAGAAATAACACATCCTTCTGAATTCTCCTCCTAGGGAGGGCAAGGGTGGGTTTCCCGTAGCATATAAGATCGTATCGCTTTACCGGAAGCAATTGTCGATATTACACCAAGCAGAAGCCCGCATAAATAAAATGAATCGAGGATTGTCTCTACTACCACCAGCGCTGCATGAACAGAGACCATTCCGTTACAGGTTATCTGATTCGTCCGGGTTCATCCGGGACATTTGAGCTTCCCAGTCTTCCAGGGAAAGGAATACCTCCCTAGCCTGGCTGCCTTTATATTCTCCCACAATACCGTTTTCAGCCATCAAGTCAATCAGCTTCGCAGCCCTTGAGTAACCAATCTCCAACCTTCTTTGTAAGAGGGAAACGGAGCCTCTTTGCGATTCGAGAATAATTCTGACAGCTTCATAGTAAAGGTTGTCCCGTGCATCATTCTCTTTGTCTATGGCGCCTTTCCATTGTTTCAGTTCTGCGCTAAATTGCGGTGCAGCGTGATTTTTAAGATATTGAACAACATCCCGCACCTCGTCGTCGCTGACAAATGCACCCTGAACCCGCACCAATTTAGACGTTCCCGGCGGGAGGAAGAGCATATCCCCGCCGCCCAGTAATTTTTCAGCACCATTCTGATCGAGGATCGTTCTAGAATCAACCTTCGAGGCAACATAAAACGATATCCTTGACGGAAGGTTCGATTTAATTAACCCCGTAATCACATCCACTGAAGGTCTCTGAGTTGCAAGAATCAGGTGAATACCTACTGCGCGCGACTTTTGGGAAAGGCGTATTACCGAGCCTTCAACCTCCTTTGATGCCACCATCATGAGGTCAGCCAACTCATCAACAACGATAACAATGTGCGGGAGATAAAACGGAACGTCGTCAAGATCAACGTCATCTTCCGGATTTAACCGTTTTTTGATCTCCGACGCTCCCAGCTTATTATAGCCATTAATGTGTTTTACACCGACGCTCGCCAAGAGGGCATAACGCTCTTCCATCTTATTTACTGCCCACTCCAGGACAGCAGCCGCTTTTTTCATATCCGTTACAACGGGGCTTATCAAATGAGGGATTTCATTAAAAAGTGAAAATTCAACCATTTTTGGATCTACCAGTAAAAGCTGCACCTCACTGGGATAACGCATAAATAAAATACTCAGGATAACAGAGTTGAGACACACCGATTTTCCCGAACCAGTCGTTCCCGCAATAAGCAAGTGAGGCATGGCCGCAAGGTCTGAAAAAACCGGATTTCCAGCGACGTCCTTGCCAATCAAAAGAGGGATAGACATCTTTTTTCGTATTTCCTCTGAGGATTCCAGCAGTTCACGTAGCACAACCACCTCACGCTTAACGTTTGGAACTTCCACGCCAATCGATGATTTCCCCAGGAGGGGCGCAACAATTCGCACACTGGGCGACTTCAAGGCAATTGCCAAATCATCTGAAAGACTTACCAACTTTCCAACCTTTGTGCCCGGAGCCAATTCCAATTCATACATGGTGATAACAGGTCCCTTTTGGATTTCCACGACCTCAGATTGAACGTTGAATTGTTCGAGGGCGTTTTTAAGGGCGTAGGAACGCTGCGTGATTTGATCCCAGCCGTCTTCATCCTTTTTTCGTGGTGGTTCATCCAACAAATCAGGTGGCGGCAAGGGATAAGGGCGGTCTTTAGTTTCAAAGATTTTCTTAGTGCGCGGCGGAGCAACTTCGCCCTCTCCGGCTAGCTCAACGCCAGGGCTATCGGCAGTAACATTGTTTATCTCCAAAGGCGGACAAGGTTGCCGGAGTTCAATTTCAACCCTTTCTTCCGGGCATAAGTCGGTCTTTGAATTACCGCTCTGCTTGATTAAGACATTAACTTCCTGAACGTGCGCAGCCTTTGTGTCTTTCGGGTCCGGTTCCAGGAAATCCCCGGATTCAGGTTCTTCCGAATCTTCCGAATCTTTCAAAAAAGGAGAAACTGGTGTTACGTTGAAGAGGAGCATTAACGACACAACCAGGCCTAATGCCAGGATTATCGTTGCGCCGGTATAGTTGAAGTTTTCAAAGAGTCTGGATGCAAGCACAACGCCAACGACCCCTCCCACGTTTTGCGAGAGCATGGATTTCATGAAGGCATAACACCCAAGAGTCAACAGTGACGCAACTGAAAACAGGAATAAAACACTTCCCAATATCTTTACCCAAAGACACTCAACCTTTTCCCTGCAGAAATACAACAAAGCCAACCAGCTAAAAATCACGCCAATCAAAAAGGACGTCTTGCCAAACCAAGCCAACACGTATCCGGAAACGAGGGCGCCTGCCATTCCACAAACGTTTTGCACAGGGTCGTTAGGCGGGTAATCGGCAAAAGGGTAATCGTGAGATGAGTGGCTAAAGAGACTGGAGAAGACGAACACCGAGCAGGCAGTAAAAAAAACCGCTACGACACACTGTACAAGACGTCTCTTTCCCATGTTATTCCTTTAAGTTGAAAATCTATACATAATTCGAGGTTTGCCAGGAAAGAAAATGAAACACAGCCGCAGACCGATCAAAAGCGTTTGAAACCACAGATTACGCTGATTTTTAACTGTTTAATTCCGTAAATTATTTTAGATTATTAGTAACGTCTGGTCTGTTATGGTTTTCATCGGTAAAACCTGTGCAATCAGTGGTTTCGGTAGTACTTTTAAAAACTTGGCTTATTTTGAAAGATAAACGTGGATAAAGTATTTAATGTCCCGTATGGCCAAAACCACCAACACCGCGGTGGGACTCCTCCAGCCGTTCAACCTCTATCAGCTCCGCCTGCATAACCGGCTGGATCACCAGTTGGGCAATCCTCATCCCGCGCTCCACGGTAAACCGGTCTTTCCCGAAGTTGCCTAATATGATTCCGATTTCACCGCGATAATCGCTGTCAATCGTGCCGGGGGTATTTACCACCGTCAACCCATGCTTTAAAGCCAATCCGCTTCGAGGTCTTACTTGTGCTTCATATCCAAGCGGCAATTCAATGTGAATGCCGGTAGGGATCAGCTTGATTTCACTCCGCTCAAGATACGTAGCCGCATCTACAGCGGCATACAAGTCCATACCGCTGGCTGCTGCACTCATATATTTGGGCAGCGGCAGGTCTTCACACCCCTGCTTTCTCATTACTTTCACTTGTATCTTATTCATGAAGCTTAGGTATCCTTTTTTCTATCCAGTTCGTCATTAATTGCCTCGACAATCTTGCCGGGCGCAGCCAGCCTTCCCTTTCCCACGCGCCCCGTGCATAACCGCCCCTCCTCGGGATCGACAAACCGATAACCGAGTCCTGCCAATTTCTTTATATTTCCCTGCACAATTGGATTTAAGTACATGCTGTCGTTCATTGCCGGCGCAATAATCACTTTGGAATGCGCCGCCATAACCGTACAGGTCAAGGCGTCATCGGCTATTCCCGATGCTACTTTGCCTATAAAATTTGCCGTTGCAGGCGCAACGACAATGATATCCGCACGATCCGCCAGCGACACGTGATTGGGGTTATAGCTCTCATTATCAACAAAGATGTCCGTTATCACTTGATTGTGAGAAATGGAACGGAAGGTAACCGGATTGATAAAACGTTGAGCCGTTTCGGTCATGATAACCGTAACAAGATGTCCCTGCTTCACCAGGCTGGACGTAATCTCAACGGCCTTATAAGCCGCTATACTCCCGGTAACGCCGAGGACGATATGATGAGTCATGCTTAATCCTAGCGCTGCACTGCCGCAGCCAAATCCAATTGTGAGTTCAAGTATGCAACCTGAATCCAACCTATTATACTTTCCGGCGCTGTATTGACAGCGTGATACTTTTATGCAATCAAAACCTGGGTTCACGTTACAAACCAGAACCCGGTTTACATTGTAATTTTTCCTTGTGCACCTGAATAATGAACTTTGTTATGGCAAGCGTGGACGCTTATCCCACCAAAAGAAAACGACTTCCAGCGTAAACAGGATAATTACGACAAACCAAGGATTTTCCGAACAGTGTCAACCGTTACTTCCAGGTCATCATTTACCACGCTATATTGGTATCTATCTTTATATGACAACTCTTTTTCTGCCATTTCAAGGCGAAGCTCAATATCCTGTTTTTTATTGGTGTTTCTTTTTAACAATCGCTGGCCTAAGGTATCACTGTTCGGGGGCATTAGAAATATCGATGTGGCTTCCGGAAATTTTTCCATAATCTGCAATGCACCCTGCACTTCGATTTCGAGGATAAGCAGCATGTCACGTACCAACGCTTCCATCAAGGTGCGAACAAGCGTACCGTAGTAATGACCGCAATACCTTGCGTGTTCCGCCAACTCTCCCTTCCTGATCATCTCTTCAAATTCGGGGATCGATACAAAGTGATACGATACGCCATTCTTTTCATTGTGCCGGGGCGGCCTTGTCGTAACCGAGATGGATTTTCTCACCCCCGGATATTTCTGAAGCTGCGCGCACACCGTTGTTTTTCCGGCTCCGGAAGGTCCCGAAATAATCACGATCTTACCCATCTTACGCCAGCTTTCCTTTACTCGACGTTAAACGCCTGCTCCCGAATCTTTTCTATTTCGGTCTTTATTTCAACCATGTCTTTCAATACGACGTTGTCGTTCGCTTTCGAACACATCGTATTTGCCTCACGAAACATCTCCTGGATAAGGAAGTCCAGCTTTCTGCCGACAGGTTCATCCGCCTGAACGGCTTCTTGCAACTGGAACAAATGGCTCCGTAACCGGCTTATTTCTTCGGTAATGTCACACCGTTCGGCAAAGAGGGCAATTTCACGGCACAGGTTGTTATCCGTTAATTCTACGGTCGTTCCCACTAAGAGGCACTCAACCCTGCTTCGCAACCGCTTGCTGTATTCCAAAACAATCGATGGGGCTGAGACCTCAATTTTGTTGAGTAAAGAAAGGACAAATTCCTTTCTTTGCTCTATGTCTTTACCAAGATGCGCCCCCTCGATAGCCCTCATTTCCTGCATCTTTACCATCGCTTCATTTATGAGGGAAAGACACAGTGATAACACCACATTCGCGTCTTCCGTCCGCTCCTCCCGTTTCTGCAAAACCCCCGGAAGGTTTATGAGAGAGTTAAGAGATATTTCCACCGTAGAACCGATTTCATTCCTTACGCTAGACAGCATTGCATAATATTCTTTCAGTCTGTCGCTATTCAAGACGCATTCGGATTCACGCAAGAGCGATTGATAGTTCACGTGCAAAAGAACCGTACCTCGGTTAATTTTCCCCCTGATCGCACGCTCAATCTCACCTTCAAAGGTTTGCAAAATATTAGGAAGCCGCATGTCTATTTTTAAAAACTTATTATTGACCGAACGAAGTTCCACGCGCATTGCACATACATCGTCTTTATGTTCAGCCACCCCAAAACCGGTCATACTTTTGATCATGTTATACCCCCGGAACACTCGAATCATGCCCACCCTCTACTTATATAGTTTTGAAGAAATGATACCTATCGGTTATTTTCCTTCAGCGGAAACAGGCGGCTTCACAGATTCCTGTGGAGCTTCAACTTTTACTGCCTCTGGCGGCTGGAGACTTTCCTGCGCGGGAGCGGTCTGTTTTCCTTCTCCCATACCTTGCATTCCAAACTTGTCGGTTTTACCCATTTTCCCTTCAGCGTGAGGAACAGCGTCATGATCATGCACGTGTTGCGATTCATGACTACCGTGGCCAATAAGAGGGTTAATAGTGCTCACGGGAATTGACAATTTAAATAAAAATATCGTAGCAACAATAAATGCAGCGCCCAAAAGATACGTAATTTGCGTTAAAAAGGAGCTCGTTTTGGTTCCAAAGGCTGATTGATCACCCAATCCTCCAATCGACGCAAGACCACCTCCCTTACCGGATTGCAACAAGATTGAACCGATAAGAAAAACACACAGGATAGGCAAAATAATTTTTAACCCGACGGTCATATTCAAAAAAAAGAATGCGTTTAATATCCCAAATATAACAACGATTGCCACCCCCCACTTAAATGCCTTTTCAGCCTTTACCATCTAACTCTCCCACTTATGAAAAACATCAAAATACCAAACACGAGAAACTTTACCCGCGGTTTATCTTTACAAATGAGCCCGTTTTGAAAAGAACTACCGGAACATTTTTTAATGGGCGGCGGCACTGCCTCGTTAGTTGTTATTACAAGGGATCAACGCCGCTTTGATAATATCCCAAAAAGATTCGAATTTAATGCTTGCACCACCAACAAGAAGACCGTCGATTTCCGGCTGAGCCATTAATTCCTTAGCATTATCCGGTTTTACACTGCCTCCATAGAGAATATACATACCTTTGGCAATGTCTTTGCCATACTCCGCAGTCAAAAGCTCCCTTATAAACGAATGGACTTCATTAGCCTGCGACGGTAATGCCGTTTTTCCGGTGCCTATGGCCCACACGGGTTCGTAAGCAACTACAACTTCCCTTACGTGGTCGGCGCGTATACCGCGCAAACCATCTTTGAACTGATTTTTTACTACATACTCTGTTCTCCCTTCCTCCCTTTCATTCAACTTTTCTCCGATACAAAAAATAGGCTTTAAACCAGTCGCAAGAGCCGCTTTCATCTTAGCATTAACAAAGGAATCCGTTTCTCCCAGGAGATGCCTGCGTTCCGAATGCCCCACTATTACGTGCGAGCAACCAACCTCTTTTATCATCAACGCTGAAACTTCTCCGGTGTAAGCCCCGCCTTTGTCAGAATGAATGTTTTGCGCCCCTACCAGCACGCCACAGTCTTCCAACACAAGGCAGACGTCTTTCAAATAAACAAATGGAGGGCAAATTCCACAGATAACGTCCCTTCTTCCGCCCATATTGTTTTTAAGTAGTTCGGCGAATTCCACCCCTTCTTTAAGTGTGAGGTTCATCTTCCAATTCCCCACAATAAAAGGTCTTTTGACCATGAATACCTCCCCCCCCTTAATCACACTTTGGGAAAGACCCTAAAACCTTAATATCAAAACATTTTTTTGCTACTTCATCTAAAGCCTTTTTTACCGCCGGATCCGATATATGCCCTTCAAAGTCAAGGTAGAAACAATATTCCCATGCCTTTTTTCTCGTAGGCAAGGATTCTATGTTTGTGAGATTCACCTTAAAGGTTTTAAAGGGCTCTAGTATTTCCAATAACGCGCCTACATGGTTTTTTATGTAACACATTACCGCCGTTCTGTCTTTTCCACTCGGTGCGCTTGACTCCTTGCCTAGAACAAAAAATCTCGTACTATTACTAGGATTGTCTTCTATGTTTCTATAAAGGATATTCAGGTCACATTGCTGCGCCATTTCGGCATGGGCAATTACAGCACAATACCGCCCTTCCGCAGATTTTATGTCCTTTTTAACAATACGGGCGGCTTCGGCGCTGCTGCTGACTTCTATTAGTTCCGCATGAGGCAAATTGTTTATAAGCCAATTTTTGCATTGTGCTAAAATCTGCGGTTTCGAGTATACTTTTTTAATCTCATCCTTTGTACAGGTCGCCATCAAATTGTGGTGGATTGTTAAGACAATCTCAGCGCACACCTTTACGTCAAATTCCACAAACATATTTAGCGTTTCCCGTATGCCCCCTTCAGTGGAATTTTCAACCGGAACAATCCCATAATCACACCTGCTGCTCGATACGTCTCTAAAAACGTCGTCAATACCCCTAGCAGGTGAATACTCAACCTCAACGCCAAACTTTTGCCTGGCGGCAAAATAACTAAAAGTGCCTTCCGGACCAAGATACGACACCCTAATGGATTTTTCAAGATTCCGCGAACCTGCTATTATTTCACGGTATATGGCCTCAAGGCTTCCATTCGGCAGCGGTCCTTTGTTTTGAGCGAGTATACGGGAATAGACCTCCTTCTCTCTGCCCGGAACGTATATTGGCGCGCCATTTTGCTTTTTGATATCACCAATCTTTTTAACAATCTCTGCCCTCTTATTAAGCATATCCACAATCCTGGAATCAAGCACATCAATTTCTTTTCTCAAATCATCAATACTCATAATGGATTCCTAAGACTGCCCGGCGCAGGGTTAAGTAAATTACCGATATCAGTTGAACTTATGTTTAGTTATTGCCAATAAAGCATTTAGATTGAAACTACATTTGCTAAATTTATCAAAATTTACTGCGAGAGTCAATAAAATTAAGTTATTTCACTTTTTTTTATTTGACTGTCGATAAAAGACTGCTACAATTATTTACTGTGTTGTAATTATGTTGCTCTAATATTTTGTAAAAAGGTATGTTACGACGTATTTGTTTGTAGCGTTCCATTGTTCTTTGAACTTATTACAGTATTTATATTTTGCCTACCTAATTTTAAAAATTTATCTGATAAAAAAATTTTCAAGTTAGGTCTTTATATGTAATCTTCACTGTATTAAGTCTTTACCAGAAAGGAAGATATACATGGTAGGTGGACGAATTAGAGGTTCTCAGCAAAGGGTAGGAATCTTTGTTGATGTCCAAAATATGTTTTATTCTGCGAAGGCGTTGCACCAATCTAAAATTGATTACAGCAAGTTGTTATTAGAAATTGTAGGCGACAGAAATCTTGTCCGGGCTATAGCTTATGTGGTACAAAAACCGGATGTAGACCAGTCAAGCTTTACCGATGCGATGCGGCGATTGGGTTATGAAATAAAATCAAAAGAACTTCGTTTACGGCCCGACGGCACGGCGAAAGGCGATTGGGATATGGGCATTGCAATAGACTCTATTGCAATTGCGCCAAAATTGGATACCGTGGTATTAGTAAGCGGTGACGGAGATTTTGTGCCTCTTGTGGAAATGTTAAAAGCGCATGGGTGCAGGGTAGAAGTGGTTTCTTTCAGACGAAGTACGGCTGTAGAACTGATTGACGCCGCCACAAAGTACACGGCAATTGAAGAATCCATGTTGTTTAAGGAAAAGAAATTTCAAAAAAATGATCTTCCATGCAAATAGTCACATAAACCTTGAAAAACTGAATGAATGTCAATTAACCATAGGATATACCTTTCATAACGTAGAAATCCTTGAGAAGGCGCTAACACACACATCGTGCAGGTTGGAAAATAATTTTTCCAATGAACGGCTGGAGTTCCTTGGGGACGCGGTATTGGGCATGATTATATCCGACTTCCTTTATAAAACGCTTCCGGAAAATACTGAGGGTGAGTTAACGAAGATAAAATCGGTTGTAGTTAGTCAATCGACGCTTGCCAGGGTAAGCGCCGAAGCGCACTTGAAGGACTTTCTTTCCGTTGGAAGGGGTTTGCATGAAAGCAGCTTTTTCCCAAAATCGCTGCTTGCTAATGTGTTTGAAGCCATTATTGCCGCCATATACCTTGACGGCGGTATTGATGCCGCAACCCACTTCACGATGAGGTATTTACAGAAGGAAATTGACACTGTTTGCAAGAATCAGCACGAGAAAAATTACAAGTCTATCCTTCAGCAATACAGCCAAAAGGAATTTGGCATTACACCAAACTATAAAGTTTTGCAGCAAGTCGGTCCTGATCACGGAAAATTGTTTGAAGTAGGCGTAATGCTCAAGACAAACGAGTATGGCAAGGGTTGGGGAAAAAGCAAAAAAGAAGCGGAACAAGTGGCCGCAAAAGAAACGTTGAAGA
>Ga0315281_10009972_pt1 | contig 13134 bp, 12 predicted proteins | sample YL17G07_0_MG_FD_204540 | JGI IMG/M metagenome (GOLD analysis project Ga0315281, IMG submission 204540) | Sediment microbial communities from Yellowstone Lake, YNP, Wyoming, USA - YL17G07_0 | ecosystem: Environmental > Aquatic > Freshwater > Lake > Sediment | place: USA: Wyoming | collected... | reverse complement strand
GTGCAATCCATCTCCTCCTGAACGCACGTCCCGTATTCACGTCTACGTCACGATCCGTCGCACGCCTCCCCCGGCGTAGCCGGGCTCGTGCAACGTGAAATCATTACGATTCCTGCTGTGTATCACACCCGAGCTTATTGCGGGGCGGCGTCAACCTGTCTTTAAATCAGTGCGTTATGATACTGTACGCATATACATGCATCCCGAAAGTCCGCACTTTATGGACCAACGCCCTGATTCTTCTGTGCTTTCTTCGGAGCCCGCGAAGGGTCGCCGGCTTCGCGAGCTGATGCATGAGGCGATCCGCTCCCGCAATTACAGCCGCCGCACGGAGAAATCGTACTGGTTCTGGATTCGCTACTTCATCTTTTTTCACGGCAAGCGCCACCCGCGAGAGATGGGCGGGGCGGAGGTGCAGGCGTTTCTTTCCTGGCTGGCGACGGAGCGCAACGTCGCGGCGGCGACGCAGAACCAGGCGCTCGCCGCGCTGCTGTTCCTGTATCAGAAAATTCTCGGCATGAAATTGCCGTGGCTCGACGGGATGATTCGCGCGAAGCGGCCGGTGCGCTTGCCGACGGTACTTACGGAAGCGGAAGCGGGCCGGCTGCTCGCGCAGTTGCAGGGCGTGAAGTGGCTGATGGCGAGCCTCATGTATGGCGCGGGGTTGCGCCAGATCGAGTGCCTGTCGTTGCGCGTGAAGGATTTGGATTTCGCCTACCGCCAGATCCTGGTGCGCGACGGCAAGGGCGGCAAGGATCGTGTCACGATGCTGCCGGAGCCGGTAGTGCAGCCGCTGCAGGCGCACCTTGGCCGCGTCAGGGCGCTGCAGCAACGCGATCTGGCCGCGGGATACGGCGAGGTATCGCTGCCGTTCGCGCTGGCGCGCAAGTATCCGCGTGCCGGGCGCGAGTGGGGCTGGCAGTACGTGTTTCCGTCGGGCAACCGTTCGACCGACCCGGAGTCGGGCGTGATCCGGCGGCATCACATCTATCCGGACACCATCCATCGCGCGATCAAGGAGGCGGTGCGCGCCGCGGGCATCATCAAGCCGGTGAGCTGCCACACGCTGCGGCATTCGTTTGCGACGCATCTGCTGCTTTCCGGGCAGGATATCCGCACTGTGCAGGAATTGCTGGGGCACTCGGATGTTTCCACGACCATGGTTTATACGCATGTTCTGAACCGCGGCGCGCGCGGGGTGAGAAGCCCGATGGAACGGCTGGAACAGCCGTGCGCCGTCTACGCCGCCTGAGTCCTAGTCGAAGAGGTTGATGACGCCGTCCAGGCCGGCGTGGTTGAGGACGTGCGTCGCTTTGGCGCGCACGATCGGTGTGGCGCGGTAGGCGATGGAAGTGCCGGCGGCGGCCATCATTTTCAGGTCGTTGGCGCCGTCGCCGATGGCGACGATCTGCTCGCGGGTAGCGCCGAGGCGCTGCGCCATTTGTTTGAACTTCGCGGCTTTGGCGTCGGCGTCCACGATGGTGCCGAGCACGCGGCCGCTGAGCTTGCCGTCATCGATCTCCAGCACGTTGGCAATCGTCTCGTCGAGGCCGAGGCGTTGTTTCAGGCGCTCGGTGAAGAAGGTGAAGCCGCCGGATACCAGCAGGAGCTTGACGCCATGGCGCTTGCAGTGCGCGACCAGTTGTTCCGCTCCGGGGGAGAGGCGGAGTTTCTCGTCGTAGACATCCTGGAGAACATCTTCGCCGAGTCCGGCGAGCAGGCCCACGCGCTTGCGCAGGCTTGCCGGGTAGTCGATTTCGCCGCGCATGGCTTGCGCGGTGATCGCGGCGATTTCGTCCTTCTTATCGTTAAAGCCGCCGATTTCGTCGATGCATTCGATAGTGATGAGCGTGGAGTCCATGTCTATGGCGAGGAGCTTAAGGCTATCGAAGTGCCGGCCTTCCGGCACCCAGGCATGATCGAGGCGGTGCGCATCGCACCAGGCGGCGACGCCGTCGCGGCGGGTGGCGCCGCGCAGGCGCCACGCACGGGGGTCGCGGGCCTCACCCAGCGGCTCGGGCGCAGCCGCGCCGCTCATTTCAGCGAGCACGGTTGCCCGCTGGGCGGTGGCCTCAGGGCCTTGGACGACGAGGATCGACACGCCTGTCGCCGCGGGGCTCATCGGTGCTCTTGCGATCGGCCTGCTCCGGAACCGCCCTGGCACGCTCGCGCCATTGCTTCGCTGCCGCCGGATCCGCGATGATGCCCAGGCCAAGTTCGTAGGCCTGCGCCAGCTCGAGCATCGCCAGCCGGTGGCCGCGCTCGGCGGCCCTGCGAAACCACGCCATCGCCGCTTCCACGTCGCGCTGGGCGCCGATGCCTTTTTGCAGCAGCACGGCGAGAAAGAATTGCGCGCCGTCATGGTCCTGCGCCGCGGCGCTGCGAAACCATCTGACCGCCGCGGATGCGTTCTGCGTCACGCCTTCGCCGTCGAGATAGAGGCGCCCGAGTTGCGCCTGCGCGCGCGCCTCTCCCGCGTCGGCTGCCTTGTGCAGCAGCTGCGCCATTTCGTCCGCATCGTAGGGCACGCCCAGGCCCATGCCGTACATCAGGCCGAGGTTGGTCTGGGCGACCGCGTGGCCTTGGTCGGCAGCGAGCCGGTACCAGCGCGCCGCCTCGATGAAATTCCTGAGCGCGCCGCGGCCGTCGTAATGCATTGCGCCCAGATTGTTCTGCGCTGCGGCGTGGCCGGACTCCCCCGCGCGCAGGTACCAGGCGTAGGCGGCCTGGAGGTCGCGCAACGGGGGCGGCGCGCTCTCCAGGACCGTGCCAAGAGCGTACTGCGCCTCGACGGTGCCGTCCGCGGCGAGGGGTTTGAGCGAGTCGATAGCCTGTGCATAATCGCCGCGCTCGAGCGCGCCCATCGCCGGCATCAGGCGGTCGAAGTTTTCCTTCTCCTGCTGCGCATGGACGGGTGTCAGGAAAAAAAATACAAGCAGTAAGGCAAGCCTCATGCCGCAAGCGCTCCGAGGAGATCCTTCGCCGCCTGCACCCGCAGCGGCCACTCGGCCATCTTGGCTTCGAGCCTCAGGCGGTCGGGCCCTGCCAGGCGCAGGTTCTTTCTTTTCTGCACCAGCACGATGATTTTTCCGCGATCGATCGGCGGATCTTTCTGGAACTGCAGCTGCAGCGTTTCATGGGTCGCATCGACGCGCGCGACGCCGAGCGGCGCGGCGAGCAGGCGCAGCATGTGGGAGTCCAGCAGCACCTTCGCCGGATCGGGCAACAGGCCGAAACGGTCGATGAGTTCCTCGCGCATGCCGTCCAGCGCTTCCTGGGTGGCGCAGTTGGCGAGGCGTTTGTAGAGGGTCAGGCGCTCGTGCACGTCGTTGCAGTAGAGCTCCGGCAGCAGCGCCGGGACGTGGAGCTTGATCTCCGTCGCCACCCCCAGCGGCTGGTCGAGGTCGATGGCCTTGCCTTCCTTGAGCGCCCGGACGGCGCGCTCGAGCATGCGCGTGTACAGGTCGAAGCCGATTTCCTGGATCTGGCCGGACTGCGACTCGCCCAGCACTTCGCCGGCACCGCGGATCTCCAGGTCGTGCATCGCCAGGTAAAAACCCGAGCCCAGCTCTTCCATCATTTGAATGGCTTCGAGGCGTTTTTTTGCCTGAATTCCCAAAGATTCTTCAGAAGGAATCAGCAGATAGGCATAGGCCTGGTGGTGCGAGCGGCCGACGCGGCCGCGCAGTTGGTGCAGCTGCGCGAGGCCGAAGCGGTCGGCACGGTGGATCACCATGGTGTTCGCGTTCGGATTGTCGATCCCGGTCTCGATGATGGTCGAGCACAGCAGTACGTTGTGCCGTTGCTGCGTGAACTCGCGCATTACGCGCTCCAGTTCGCGCTCGCGCATCTGCCCGTGCGCTACCGCGAGGCGCGCCTCGGGAAGCAGGCGCGCGAGCCGGTCGTGGGCGTGTTCGATGGTGTCCACTTCATTGTGCAGGTAGTAGACCTGCCCGCCGCGGCGCAGCTCGCGCAGCACCGCCTCGCGGATCAGGCCGTCCGAATGGGGGGCGACGAAGGTCTTGATGGCGAGGCGCCGCTCCGGCGCCGTGGCGATCACCGAGAAGTCCCGCAGCCCCTCGAGCGACAAGGCGAGAGTGCGCGGGATCGGGGTCGCGGTGAGCGTAAGGACGTCCACCTCGGCGCGCAGGCGCTTCAGGACCTCCTTCTGATGCACCCCGAAGCGGTGCTCCTCGTCGATGATCACCAGGCCGAGACGCTCGAACTTTACATCCCTGGAGAGCAGCTTGTGCGTGCCGATGACGATGTCGAGTTCGCCGGAGGCGGTTTTCTTCAGCACCTCGGTGGTCTGTTTTCCCGTGTTGAAGCGGGAGAGTTCGCCGATTCTCACCGGCCAATCCACGAAGCGGTCGGCAAAGGTCTGGAAATGCTGCTCCACCAGCAGCGTGGTGGGGCACAGCAGCGCGACCTGTTTTTTCCCGGCCACGGCAATGAACGCGGCGCGCAGCGCAACCTCGGTCTTGCCGAAACCGACGTCGCCGCAGATCAGGCGGTCCATTGGCTTGCCCGCAATCATGTCGGCGGCCACGGCTTTGATGGCGGTCGCCTGGTCGAGGGTTTCCTCGAAGCCGAAGCCGTCGGCGAATGCCTCCAGGTCGTGCTGCGCGACGTTGAATGCATGGCCCTGCCGCGCGGCGCGCTTGGCGTAAAGATCCAGCAATTCGGCGGCGGTGTCGCGCACCTGCCTGGCGGCGCGGGTCCTCGCCTTGTCCCATTGCCCGCTGCCCAGTTTGTGCAGCGGCGCTGCCTCGGGTTGCGCGCCCGAGTAGCGCGATATCACTTCGAGTTGCGACACAGGCACATAGAGTTTGTCGCCGCCGTCGTACTCGAGCAGCAGGAACTCCGTCATGCCTTCGCCCAGGTCGAGGTTGACCAGGCCGCCGTAGCGCCCGATGCCGTGCTGCGCATGCACCACCGGATCGCCGACCTTTAGCTCGGAGAGGTCGCGCAGCATGCCCTCGACCGAGGTCTGCGTTTTTGGGCCGCGGCCCTTGCGCCGCACCGTGCCGGCGTAGAGTTCCGCCTCGGTGACCACCGCCCAACCCTCTGCAGGAACAATGAAGCCGTTGGCTAGCGGGGATACCGTTATGCAAAGTTTCTGGCCGTTCGAAGAAAATTCCTGGAAATTTCCGCAAGGTAAGGGCGCAAGGCCATACTCTGAAAGATACGCAAGCATGGTCTCGCGCCGGCCCGGCGACTCGGCGCTCAGCAGCACGCGCAGTCCCGATCCGGCGACGAAGGCCTTGAGCGTAGCGACTGGGTCCCTGGCGCGCCGGTCCACCGCGAGCGGCGGCAGCGCGGCTGCCGAGAGCGGTTGCGCGAGATCCTCCTCCGGCGCATCCAGGATGTCGATTCTCGGAAACGCCTTGGCCCGGGTGAAGAACTCCTCGGCGGAAACGAACAGCTGCGCCGGCGGCAGCAGCGGCCGGTCCGGGTCGCCGCCCATCATCGTGAAGCGCGATTGCGCGTCGCGCCAGAACGCCTGGATCGCGCCGGCGACATCGCGGTGCAGGACCAGGCTCGAGGTTTCCGGCAGATAGTCGAATACGGTGGCCAGCGCGTCGAAGAACAGCGGCAGGTAGTACTCCACGCCCGCCGCCGGCACGCCGTTGGAGACATCCTTGTAGAGCCGTCGCTTGGAGGGATCGCCTTCGAAGAGCTCGCGCCATCGGCCCCTGAACCTGGTGCGGCCCGCCTCATCCAGCGGGAATTCCCGGGCCGGCAGCAGCCGCACGTCCTTTACCGCATACAGGGTGCGCTGCGTATCCGCATCGAAGGTGCGGATGGTTTCGACCACATCGTCGTCCAGGTCGAGCCGGTAGGGCACCGCGCTGCCCATCGGGAACAGATCCACGATGCCGCCGCGAAAGCAGAACTCGCCGGGCGTCATCACCTGTGTTACCGCGCTGTAGCCCGCGAGCGCCAGTTGCCGGCGCAGCGCCTCCGCGTCCAGGCGCTCGCCCTGGCGGAGGAAGAACGTGTAAGCCGCGAGATAGGCGGGCGGGCACAGGCGCACCAGCGCGGTCGCGACGGGCACGACGACGATGTCAAATTCGCCGCGCTGTATCCGGTAGAGCGTCGCCAGCCGCTCCGACACCAGGTCGTGGTGCGGCGAGAAACTGTCGTAGGGGAGCGTCTCCCAATCTGGCAGCAGGCAGGTGCGCAGCTGCGGCGCGAACCACGCAATCTCCTCCAGCAGGCGGCCGGCGTCGAGCGCGTTTGCGGCAAGGACCGCAAGCGGGCGCGACTCCACCGCCAGCCGTGAGAGCGCGAGAGCGTCGGAGGAGCCGGCCAGGCCGCAGTAGCGTTTCTTGCCCGGAAGAGAGTCGCGATGCATGACAAGAAAGAAGCGCCATGCAATTATACGGTGTTGATAACACGAAAGTTTTCGAATTGGCCCTGTACGCCTTGATTCCCGCCGCCGGCGCCGGCACGAGGCTGGCGGGCGCGCAACCGAAGCAGTATCTGGCGCTCGCTGGCAAGCCGATGCTGTGGCACGCGGTGAAAGCGGTTTGCGCTGCGCCGATCGAAAACGTGTTCGTGGTGCTGGCGCCGGAAGACAAACAGTTCGCGCAACTCGATTGGCGCGCGTTTGCGGGACGGCTTGAGCCGCTCTACTGCGGTGGCGAGACACGGCGGGACACGGTGTACAACGGCATGGTGGCGGCGATGGCGGTAGTGGATGCGGACGACTGGGTGCTGGTGCATGACGCGGCGCGGCCGTGCCTGCGGCGGCAGGATCTGGAAAATCTGATCCGCGAGACGGGCGACGACCGGGTCGGAGGCATTCTCGCGCTGCCCGTGGCCGACACGGTGAAGAAAGCGGCCAGGGACGAGGCGGGCGCGCTGCGCGTCGCCGGCACCGAAGACCGTGGCCAGCTGTGGCTGGCGCAGACGCCGCAGATGTTCCGTTGCGGTTTGCTGATGGAAGCGTTGCGCAAGGCAACGCCGGCGGTCACCGATGAAGCCGGCGCGTTGGAGCAGATGGGCCTGCGGCCGCGGCTTGTCACTGGGAGCCGAGCGAACATCAAGGTCACTTTTGCCGAGGACCTGAAGATCGCGGAAGCGATCCTCGCAAATCGATGAATGGAGGGCCATGAGAGTCGGCCAGGGGTTCGACGCGCATGCGTTCGTCGCGGGGCGCAAGCTGATCATCGGCGGCGTGGAGATCCCGCACGAGATGGGCCTTGACGGTCACTCGGACGCCGATGTGCTGCTGCATGCGATTTGCGACGCGTTGCTCGGCGCCGCCGCGCTCGGCGATATTGGCTGGCATTATCCGGACACCGATGCGAAATATGAGAATGCGGACAGCCGCGCTCTATTAAAAGAGATTGGAAGAAAAATCGGCGCGCAGGGCTATCGCATCGTCAACATCGATGCCACCATCATCGCGCAGGCGCCGCGCATGGCGCCGCACGTGGCCAGGATGATCGGCAATATCGCGGCCGACCTCGGGCTCAAGCCCGCCGCGGTCAGCGTCAAGGCCACCACCACGGAGCATCTGGGTTTCACGGGCCGGGGCGAGGGGATCGCAGCGCAGGCCGTAGTTCTTATCGAATGAGGGTTTTGCATGTATTCGCCGCCCTATAACCGCATCGACGACAGGCCAGAACTGCTCGCCTTCATGCGCGCGCACAACTTTCCCATCTTGGTTACCGGCACCGGCGGCGTTCTCCATGCCTCGCACCTTCCGGTGACAGTGCATGAAAAGGGAACGCAGATCGTCATCGACATGCACATGGCGAAGAACAATCCGCAGTGGGGGGAATTCTTCGACGACGAGGCGATGGTCATCTTTGCCGGGCCGCATGCCTACATCTCGCCGCGCTGGTACGAGGACGAGGAGCGTGTGCCGACCTGGAATTACGCCGCGGTGCATGCTTATGGGGTTGTAAGGATCATTTCTGAAAAAAAAGAGAAATACGAATCCCAACGGCGATTGATCGAGAGTCTCGACCCGCAATGGTTGCCGAAATTCGACGCCTTGCGTCAGGAATACGTGGACATGATGCTCGATGGCATCGTCAATTTCTCGATTCCAGTCGCCCGCATCGAAACGCGCTGGAAGCTGTCGCAGAACCGCGGCCGGCAGGAAATGGATTTGATCGCCACGGCGCTGGAGAATTCAGACGAAAGCGGCGCGCGCGCGCTGGCGGCGCTCACCCGCAGGCACTACGTGGAGAAATAGCCTACTCGGCGCGGATCGCGTGCTCGCGCATGATCTTCGACCACTTGTCGGATTCGGCCACGACGAAGGCGGCGAAGTCCTGCGGCGTCGAGCCGACGATCTCGAATCCCTGAGTGTTCAGCTTCTCGCGCACGAGCGTGGCCTGCAGGACTTTGACGATTTCGCGCTGCAGGCGCGCGACGATGGGCGCGGGCGTGCGCGCCGGCGCCACAATCCCGGTCCAGGAACTGGCCTCGAAACCGGGCAGGAACTCGGCGAAGGCGGGCACCTCCGGCAGTTGCGGCATGCGCTGCTTGCCGCCGACCGCCAGCCCCGTCAGCTTTCCAGAGCGGATGTGGGCAATGGTCTGCCAGGCCGAAACGATCATCACGTTTACCTGCCCGCCGAGCAGGTCGGTCATGGCGGGCGCGCCGCCTTTATACGGAATGTGCAGCATTTCGATGCCGCCGCGGCTGGCGAACAGAACCGCGTTCAGGTGATTGGAACTGCCGCCGCCGACGCTCGCGTAGGTGATCCTGCCGGGATTGGCCTTGCCGTAGGCGATCAGTGCAGGGATGTTCTTCGGCGCGAAATTGGCCGCGCCGACGAAGGCCTGCGGCGAGCCGGCGATCTGGGTGATGTGCTCGAAGGCGCGGTAGCCGTCGTAGGGCAGCGCCGTATAAAGATGATGGTTGGTGGCGTGGGTGTCGAAGACCGCGAGCAGCGTATAGCCGTCGGGCGTCGCCTTGGCGGCTTCGGCTGCACCCAGCGAGCCGCTGGCGCCGGCGCGATTTTCGATCACCACCGGCTGCCCGAGCGCCTCGGAGAGCTTCGGACTCACGTTGCGGATCAGGCCGTCGACCGTGCCGCCGGCCGGCCAAGGCACGATTACGCGCACCGGCTTGACGGGATATTCCTGTGCGGCGGCGAGGGAACAGAGGAAGAGCGCAGACGCTGCGACCAGGAATTTCATGCTTGCGATTTTAAGCCTGCCGGGGTCGCGAGGCCGAGGCGCGCGACCAGCCCGCCGCCCTCGCGCACGGCAAGCTCGAACCGTCCGCCATGGGCGCGCGCGATGCGCTCCACGATGGCGAGCCCGAGTCCCGCGCCGCCACTGCCGCTGCGCGCTTGGTTCAGGCGCGTGAAAGGGCGTTTCAGGCGTTCGAGCTCGCTTGACGGCACGCCGGGGCCGCGGTCCATGACCTCGATCAGCGCCTGTGCGCCGTCGCGCCGCGTCGCGACTTCGATTGCGCCGCCGGCGTAATGCAATGCGTTGTCGATGAGATTGGTGATGGCGCGCCGCACCGCCATGGGGGCGAAACGCAGCGTCGGAATATTTCCGCAGGTGAACGATATCGCCTGCTCCCGCTTCCGGTAGCCATCGACGATTTCCGCAATCAAGGCATCCAGATCGCTTTCGACAAACGGCTCGTCCTCGCCGCGTGCGAAAGCAAGGAACTGGCCGATCACGTCGTCCATCTCCTCGACGTCCATGCCCATGCCCTCGGCGGTTTCCCGGTCGGTGCCGCTCATTTCGATCGCCAGGCGCAAGCGCGACAACGGCGTGCGCAAGTCGTGGGAGATGCCGGCCAGCACCATGGCGCGCTCGCGTTCCATCGCGGCAAGGTCGCCCGCCATGCGATTGAAGGCGATCGACACGGTGCGCATTTCCCTCGGACCCGTCTCGGCGAGCGGGGCGGGCGGCTGGCCGCGGCCCACTTCGCGCGCGGCAGCGGCGATCGCGCCCAGCGGCCGGCTCAGGGCGGAGGCGATCAGCCAGGCGCCGGCCAGTGCCAGGCCAAGCAGGGCGAGGCCGCCGCCCAGCCACTCGAGGCCGAACGGCGGCTCGAAGCGCTCGCGCGGCAGCATCACCCAGTAGTCATCCTCGTCGATGGTGAAACTCACCCAGAAACCTTCGACGCGATCGCGCGCGTAGGCGAATCGAGTCTGCTCTCCCAGAGCCTGTTTTATGTTTTTGGAAACGTGCTCAAAAAGAACCTCGTTCGGAAGCGGCTGCAGCATCTCGGCGCCGGTGAGCGGCGCCAAGCGGATGCCTTCGCGTTCATTGATTTCGATCAGCAGGTTGCGCCGCAGGACGGGATCGGCGTTCACCAGGGCTGCGCGGGTGAGGTTGACGATGCTCACCGTCTGCTGCGCGAGTTCGCGGGCGCGGGGTTCGCGCTCGTAGACGCGATAGAGCTGGAAGGTGGCGGCCGCGGAAACGAGGATCAGCAGCGCGATCAGCAGGAACGACCGCGTGAACAGGGTCATGCTTGCGGGTTGCCGTCCGGCACGAACACGTAGCCGAAGCCCCACACCGTCTGAATGTGCCGCGGATGCGCCGGATCCGCCTCGACGATCTTGCGCAGGCGCGAGATCTGCACGTCGATCGAGCGGTCGAAGACGCCATATTCGCGGCCGCGCGCGAGTTCCATCAATTTGTCGCGCGACAGCGGTTGGCGAGGGTGCTGTACCAGCACCTTGAGCACCGAGTATTCACCGGTCGTAAGCGCGACCTGTTTGCCGGCGCGCGCGAGGCTGCGCGTCGCCAGGTTGAATTCGAAAGCGCCGAAGCGGTGGATCTCGGTGTCCGTGGTGGGCGCGCCCGGCGGACCGGCGGTCTGCTTCCTCCGCAGCACGGCATTTATCCTGGCCACCAGCTCGCGGGGATTGAAAGGCTTGGGCAGGTAGTCGTCGGCCCCCATCTCCAGGCCGACGATGCGGTCCACTTCGTCGCCCTTCGCGGTCAGCATCACGATGGCGGGCCCGTTGGCCTGAAAGCGCAGGCGTCGGCAGATCGCCAAACCGTCCTCGCCCGGCAGCATCAGGTCCAGCACCACCAGGTCGTAGCGCTCCCGCGCAAGCTGCTTGTCCATGGCCGCGGCGTCCGGCACCGAGCGCGCTTCGAAGCCCTGTTCGGTCAGGTAGCGCACCACCAGTTCGCGCAGCCGCTGGTCGTCGTCCACGACAAGGACTCTGGTCTTCAATTCAGCCATTCGCCGGTAGGGTACCTTGGTGTGAGGTTCGCAATGAAACAACGTGTTACCTCAGACTGCGGTGGACACGATTTGTTACAAATTTGGGGCTGCAGGGCATCCTGTGGGAGCTGGACCCACGTACCATCCTCAAATCATGAAATTGCTCTTCGCCATTGTGCTCGCTCTCGTGTTTTGCCCGGCGCTCGGCCAGCCGGGCCCTGGGCATGCCCATGGCATGCGCACGATGCCGCCGCCCGAGCGGCGCATGAATTCGGAGGAACGCCAGCGCCTGCGCGATCAGGTACGTAAAGGGAATATGACGCGCGACGAAGCGCGAGAACGCTGGCGCGAAGAGCGCGAGCGGCGCGGCATCGAGCCGGGCCGCAGCCCGGAAGAGCGCCAGCAGCTGCGGCGCGACGTGCAGGAAGCGAACCGCGATCTCGAAAAGCGCTGACCCTCAGGACCGCATCAGGGCAGCAGGTGGGCGATCGAGTTGGCGTAGTAGCGGATGAGCGGCAGTTCGATCTTGCGAACCGCGTAGAGCCCGTCCTTTTCTTCCACCAGACGCCGCAGCGTGAGCATCCGCAGGCCAACCGTGACCGCGTAGTCGAGGTCCTTGCGGGGAATGTAGACGTGCGCACCGGCGGCTTCCAGCTTCTCGATCAGCTGTTCCACGCCCGATTTCAGCTCAAGCTCGGAAATCTTTTCTTGCTCATTACTTAAAAAAACTGCGGCAATAAGCGGTACCGGTACGACGGGCACGATGCGGCCGACGGCGGCCATCAGATGCTTGCCCAAGTCGCCGATCGCGCGCTTGCGCGCCTCGCCCGAGAGCTTCTGGAAATCCAGGCCGCGCAGCGCGCAGTACTCGCGCATCGAAACCGGCGCGCCGAAGTTGACGCAGGCGTAACCGAAGCGGCGCCATTCGCTGTTCAGCATCAGGCGCAGGTTGTTGGTGGCGAATCCCAGCGTATTCCACGCCGCCCAGAAGCGTCCCGCTTTGCGCGCGCTCGGATCGTCCGACAGCAGCAACGTGCGGTCTTCCAGCACGCGGTCGTAGTTCAGGCCCAGCGGCACGAACACCAGGTCGCGCGCGCCGTCGAGCCAGAAGCCGCGCAGCATGTAGTCCACAACCCCCAGCCTCGGCTCGCGCATCAGGCCATCGCGCGTCAGGCCACCTTCCGGAAATACCGCCTGCGGCACCCCCGCCTGGGTTGCCATGGCGATATAGCGCTCCAGCACGCGCCGGTAGAGATCGTCCTTGGAATTGCGGCGCACGAAATAGGCGCCCATGGAGCGGATCAGCGCCGCCAGCGGCCAGATGCGCGCCCATTCACCGACCGCGTAGGAAAGCGCCGCCTGGTCCGCCGCCAGATAGCCGGCGAGGATGTAGTCCATGTTGGACCGGTGGTTCATCACGAACACCACCGTCGCGTTCTCGGGAACCGTCTTCAGGGCCTCGGCATCAACGAAACCCAGCCGCACGCGGTACAGGCCCTGCGCGATCTTGCGCCCGATCCAGTAGCCGATGCGGAAATACAGGTAAGCGTTGAACGCCGGCACGATTTCGCGCGCGTAGTGCTCGACGGTCGCCAGCACCACCGGCAGCGGAACCTTGTTCTGTGCGGCGTACTGTTCGACGGCCGTCTGCACCTTCGGGTCGCCCAGCAGCCGGTGAATCAATATCTGCCGCCGGGTGCGCTGGAAAGGGCGCACGCTGATGCGCAGGCGCGTCGAAACCTCCTCCAGCACGACGTTGGTCCGCCCCGCCATGAACCAGCGCAGCGCCGGCATCAGCAGCTTTTCGTACGCCGCCAAGGCCGCCAGCGCCGCGAGCACGAGGAAGAGCCAGAATGGAAGCAGCACGGCCGACGTCATGGTCGGATACTAACCCCTAGTTCCGCGCGTCCGTTCGCTCGCACTATCCCGCTAGAGGGGATTCAACTCGGCGAAACGGCGGGCCAT
>Ga0315281_10009971_pt1 | contig 13135 bp, 6 predicted proteins | sample YL17G07_0_MG_FD_204540 | JGI IMG/M metagenome (GOLD analysis project Ga0315281, IMG submission 204540) | Sediment microbial communities from Yellowstone Lake, YNP, Wyoming, USA - YL17G07_0 | ecosystem: Environmental > Aquatic > Freshwater > Lake > Sediment | place: USA: Wyoming | collected... | reverse complement strand
TCTACGGCGAGGTGTCCCGCATTTCGCCGGAGGCGCCGGCGCCGGTGCTGACGGTCACCCGCAGCGAGCTGATGATTGGCGGCGCCGGAAACGTGGCGCGCAATCTGGTTTCGCTCGGCGCGCGCTGTGTGTTCGTCGGCGTGGTCGGTGACGACGACGCCGGCGGCGCCTTGACCAAAGCGCTGGCGGCCGAGCCGCTGATCGAGGCCCATCTCGTCGTCGAGGAGAAGCGTCCGACCACCCGCAAGGTTCGATTTGTCTCCGAGCATTATTCGGCGCATTTGTTGCGCGCCGATTGGGAGGTGGCGGCGCCGGTCGATACGGCTTGCGAGGACGCCGTGATAGGCCACGCGACCAAGGCGATGGCGGGCGCCGGTGCGGTCGTTCTGTCGGACTACGCGAAAGGCGCGCTGACGCCACGGGTCATCCGCGCGGTTATCGATGCGGCGACCAAGCTGGGCAAGCCGGTGGTGGTCGATCCCAAAGGCCGCGATTACAGCATCTATCGTGGCGCCACGCTGATTACGCCGAACCGGCAGGAACTGGCCGACGCCACCCATCGTGCGGCCGACAGCGATGATGAAATCGTCGCGGCGGCGAACAAGCTGCGCGCGGCGGTCAAAGCCAAGGCGGTGCTGGTCACGCGCAGCGAGGCGGGCATGACGCTGGTATGGGAAGGTCCGCCGGTGCACGTTCCGGCCTATCCGGTGCGCGTGCGCGACGTCTCCGGCGCCGGCGACACCGTGGTTGCGGTGCTGGCGGCCATGCTGGCGATGCAGGTTGATTTTGAATCCGCCATGCGGGCCGCCAATGCGGCGGCGGCGGTCGTGGTCGGCAAGCGCGGCACCGCAACGGTTACAGCTGCCGAGTTGCGCGCGCGCATTTTGCCGGCGGCCTCGCGCGCGCCGGAAGAAAAAATCGTGTTCGACTGGTCGCTGCTCGACGAGCGGCTTGACGAATGGCGTGGCCAGGGATTGCGCATCGGTTTCACCAATGGCTGCTTCGACTTGCTTCATCCCGGCCATATCAAGGTGCTCGCGGGGGCGCGCGCGGCCTGCGATCGGCTGGTGGTCGGCCTCAATGGCGATGCCTCGGTCAGCCGGCTCAAGGGCAAGGGGCGCCCGGTGCAGGACGTGCATGCCCGCGCCGAAATCCTCGCCGCGCTTGAAGCGGTCGATCTGGTGGTAGTGTTCGAGGACGATACCCCGGAGAAGCTGATTGCCCGCGTGCGGCCGAAGGTGTTGGTCAAGGGCGGCGACTATAAGCGCGCGGACGTGGTCGGTCGCGAGATTGTCGAGGCGCAGGGCGGTGAGGTCATCTTGATCGATCTGGTGCCCGGACAGTCGACCAGCGCCATGGTGGAGCGCTCTCTCTCGCCCAAAGCACGTTGAGCAGCGAAGGTTTGAACTTGCCGCGATTGAGCGTCATCATTATCACCAGGAATGAGGCCGCCAATATCGCGGATTGCCTCGACAGCGTTGCGTTCGCCGACGAGCGCATCGTGGTGGACGGCGGCAGCGAGGATGACACGGTGCAGATCGCCAATAGCAAAGGCGCTCGTGTGTTATCCCATCCCTGGCAGGGGTTTGGTGTGCAAAAGAATTTTGCGCTCGCGCAGGCAACCGGCGACTGGGTGTTTTCGATCGATGCCGACGAGCGCGTCGGCCCGGCGTTGGCGGCTGCGATCGAGAAAGCCATGAACGACCGGCAATACGACGGTTTCGAGATGCCACGGCGCTCGATTTTTTGCGGCCGCGCGATGCGTTTTTCCGGATGGTATCCGGATCGCGTTCTGCGGCTGTTTCGGCGCGGGCGTGGGAATTTCACCGACGACATTGTGCACGAGCGCGTGGTTTGCGACGGCAAGGTCGGTCGTTTGTCGGAGCCGCTCACGCATCGCGCCGTTCTAAAACTCGAAGACGCGCTTGTCCGCTTAGACCGCTATTCGACCGCTAGCGCCGAAATGAAACTGGCCGCCGGGCGGCGGGTGTCCTTCATGACCGGAATTGGCCACGGCCTGTTCGCGTTCTTCAAAGCCTATGTGCTGCGCGCCGGATTTCTCGACGGCCGCGAGGGTTTTCTGCTGGCGGTCCTGATCGCCGAGCACAGCTATTACGGCTATATGAAAGCCTGGCTGCGCAGCCGCGATCGGAAATAAACGCGCCGCCATCGGCTGCGGCTAGAGCTGCTTGCGGCCTGGGATGCGGGCGTGGCGCTTTACGGCCGGCTCGTTAAGGCGAATTTTTAACCGTAGGAATTTGCCTGTAAAGCTTTGAATCAAAACGTGTTCACTGCGTTTTGCGGCGGCGGTCGCCAGCCGTCTTGGGTCATGCTAGGGGAAGGCGGGGCCGAACAGGCCTGTCAGGGGAAGCCATCGACATATGAAGCATGCGGTCAAATCGGACGCCGAGCGTTCATTGCGGGTTGGCGTCGTCGGTGTCGGCATCATGGGCAGCAACCATGCTCGCGTTTTCGCCGGGCTATCAGGCGTCACGCTCGTCGGTGTCGCGGATCCGGATCGCAAACAGGCCGAACATGTTGCCCGCACGCTTGACTGTGCGGCGGTCGGCACGGTCGAAGAACTTCTCGATCTCAAGCTGGACGCCGTCAGCATCGCGGCGCCGACCCATCTGCATCACGACATTGCGTTGATCTGCATCGCTCGCGGCGTCCACGTCCTGGTGGAAAAGCCGATCGCCTCCTCGGTCGAAGAAGGGCGCGAAATCATTGCCGCGGCGCGCCGCGCCGGCGTCATTTTGATGGTCGGTCACGTCGAGCGCTTTAATCCGGCGGTCGTCGCGATCAAGGAAGCCATCCACGGCGAAGACATTCTCTCGATTGCCATTACGCGCGTCGGTCCATTCCCGCCGCGCATGTCGCAGATCGGCGTCGTCATCGATCTCGCCGTGCACGACATCGATTTGATCCGGTGGTTCACCGATTCGGAAATTATCGAGGTGCAGCCGCAACTATCGAGCGCCGTTGCCGAGCGCGAGGACATTGCGCTTCTGCAGTTCCGCACCGCCTCGGGGGTGCTCGCGCACATCAACACCAATTGGCTGACGCCGTTCAAGGCGCGCAACGTGATCGTCGCGACCCGCGGCAAGTATATTACCGGCGATTTGCTCACCCGCCAGGTCACAGAATGTTTCGGCTTTCAGCCCGACGGCAGCTATTCCATGCGTCACCTTTCGGTTGGTCACGCCGAGCCGCTGCGGTCGGAATTGGTGGCGTTCATGCACTCGGTTCGCACCGGATCATTGCCCGCGGTGACGGGTGAGGAAGGCGTGGCGAGCCTTGAGATCGCCGCGCGCTGTCTCGCCGAGCGGCCGTCGGCCAAACCGGCAGTGCGGAAGTCGCCGCGCGTGGTGGCCGGCTGAGTGGCTGACCGGCGCGCCCGGCGGCGCTAATTGCGCTTATATATGTCGTCGAGGCGCACGATGTCATCCTCGCCGAGATAGCTGCCGGTCTGCACTTCGATCAGCTCGAGCGGAATCTTTCCCGGGTTGGCCAGGCGATGTACGCTGCCGATCGGAATATAGATCGACTCGTTTTCATGCACGGCGCGGCGATCTTCGCCGATGGTGACCTCGGCGGTCCCGCGCACCACCACCCAGTGCTCGGCGCGATGCCGGTGTTTTTGCAGCGACAGCGCGCCGCCGGCATTGACGACGATGCGCTTGACCTGGAAGCGCTCGCCACTATCGATCGATTCATAGTAACCCCAAGGCCGGTGCACACGGCGATGCACGCTGGCTTCCGGGCGCTGCCCGGCCTTCAGCTTGGCCACCAGTTCGCGCACCTCTTGCGCGCGTGATCGCGGCACCACCATTACCGCGTCGGAGGTACTCACCACGATCAGGTCCTTGACGCCAACCACCGCCGTGAGCCGGTCGCCGGCGTGGATGATGCAGTCCTTGGTATCGATGGTGACGACCGGGCCTTCCACGACATTGCCGTCGGCATCGCGCGGCGTGATGTCGAACAGCGCGTCCCAGCTGCCGATATCGGACCAGCGGAATTGCCCGACCACCACGGCGGCGCGGTCGGTCTTTTCCATCACAGCGTAGTCGATCGACTTTTGCGGCGCGCGCGCGAAGGCTTCGGGCTGCAGCCGTAAAAAGCCGAGATCGCTGCTGGCGCCAGTCACCGAGGCATCCACCGCCGCCATCAATTCCGGCTCCAGTCGCGCCAGCTCGTCCAGCAAGACGTCGGCGCGGAACAGGAAGTTGCCGGAATTCCACAGATAACCTTCGCGGACATAGCGCGCCGCGGTGGCGGCATCCGGCTTTTCCACAAAACTCTTGACCTTATGGACGCCGGTTTTGCCGATCGCTTCGCCCGGGAGAATGTAGCCGTAGCTGGTTTTTGGCTCGGTCGGCTTGATGCCGAAGGTCACAATGCTGCCGGTTTCGGCGGCTTCCCGGCCGGCCAGGCAGGTGGCGCGGAACGGCTCACTGTCGAGGATGATATGGTCGGCCGCGAGCGCCAGCACGACCGCCGCGGGATCGCGTTGCCGCGCCACCGCGGTGGCGGCGGCGATCGCCGGGGCGGAATCGCGCCGCAGCGGCTCGATTACCACCGTCGCCTTGACGCCGATCTCCTCGGCCTGCCGCTGGGCGAAAAAATGGAAGTCCGGCCCGGTGATGACTATCGGGGCCGCGAACATCTCGTGCTGAACCCGCAACAGAGTTTCCTGATAGGTTGAACGCGGGCCGACGAAGGGCAGGAATTGCTTGGGCAGAGCGTCGCGCGAAACCGGCCAAAGCCGTGTCCCGGTGCCGCCGGCCAGCAGAACAGGAATGATGGGCGTGGGCATGGCTATGGCGGGGCTCGGCGGGGCTGTATGTTCGGGCCGGGAATCGTCTTAGGCCAGAATTTCGTACCTGACTATCGGTATCGTTGCGAACGGTTCCGGTCCAGTCCATCGCCCTTTTGGCCCGACCCAAGCAGGTTTTTTCGATGATCGAGCGTATTCTCACGGTCGGCGGGCTGACGCTGCTTTCGCGGGTGACCGGCTTTGTCCGCGACATCATTCTGGCCGCGGTGCTCGGCGCTGGTCCGGTGGCCGACGCCTTTTTTGTCGCCCTGCGCCTGCCCAATCATTTTCGCGCCATATTCGCCGAGGGCGCCTTCAATGCCGCTTTTGTGCCGGCCTATGCGCGCATTCGCGAGCAGGGGGGCGCCGGACGGGCGGCGGTGTTCGCCGATCGCATTTTCACGCTGCTGCTGGCGAGCCAGATTGTGCTGCTGGCGATCGCGTTGATCTTCACGCCGGCGGTGATCGGGCTGCTGGCGCCGGGCTTCTCCCGCGATCCTGGCCGCTTCGCGCTCGCGGTCGATCTCACTCGCATCACATTTCCCTATCTCTTGCTGGTCACGCTGGTCACCCTTTACGGCGGCATCCTCAACGCGCTGCAGCGTTTTGCCGCGGCTGCTGCGGCGCCGATCCTGCTCAATTTGTCCATGATCGTGGCGCTGGCGTTGGCGGCGTTTTTCCCGACCGCCGGACACGCCGCGGCTTGGGGTGTGCTCGCCGCCGGATGTTTTGAAGCTTTGCTGGTTGCCGGCGACGCCAAGCGCGCCGGCGCGCTCACGGCGTTGCGCTGGCCGCAACTCGACGCCGACGTGCGGCAATTTTTCCGCGCGCTCGGACCGGCGACCATCGGTTCGGGCGGCGTGCAAATCGCGCTGTTCGCCGACACCATCATCGCGAGCTTTTTGCCGGCCGGCGTGCTGTCGGCGCTTTATTATGCCGACCGGCTCAATCAATTGCCGATCGGCGTCATCGGCATTGCGGCCGGCACCGTGATCCTGCCGGAAATGTCGCGGCGGATCGCTGGCGGCGACACGGCCGGCGCGCTTTACGCGCAGAATCGCGCCATCGAGTTCACCTTGCTGTTGTCGGTTCCCTGCCTGGCGGCGTTTTTCATCGTTCCCGAGCTGATCATGCGCGCCTTGTTCATGCGCGGCGCATTCACGCCGGCCGATGCGCTGGCTGCCGGCCAAACGCTCGCGGCCTATGCTTTTGGCCTGCTGCCGTTTGTCCTCATCCGCAGCGTGGTCGCGACCTTCTTCGCCCGCGGCGATACCGCGACGCCGGTGAAAGCGGCGCTCATCGCGGTCGCCATCAATGTCGCCTTCAAAATTCTATTGATGGGACCGCTCGCGCAGGTCGGCCTTGCGCTCGCCACCTCGATCGGGGCCTGGATCAATTTCGGCCTGGTGGTCTGGTTTGCCGCGCGCGCGGGTCACGTGGCCATCGACCCGCGCCTGCGGCAATCGATCATCCGGCTAACGGCGGTGGGCGTGGTGCTCGCGGCCGTGCTCTGGGTCTGTCAGGCGCCGGTATCGCATTGGTTCGATGGCCGGTTGTCGCTCCGGCACGAGGCGACTTTGGTGGTGCTCATGGCCATCGGCGGCATGGTCTATGGCGGCGGCGTATTGGCCCTGTTCGGACCCGGTTGGCTCAAGGCCTTCCGCGCCAGGGCGCGCGGCTGATTTGGCTTAAAAGTAGCGGTGTAACGGTTGCACAGGTGCGATGATGGACATAGCGATCTGCCGACGTTATGGGGAACGGAATGCAAACCATGCCGGCTTCGTCGGGTGCCTCATGAATCACTCCCTGATGACCAAATTTTCGCCACCGGCCCGCACGGCGCGGCGTTTGGCCGTAGTGGTGACGCTGGCGGCTTTGCTGGCGGGCTGCGGCGAGCGCCAACCGCAGGGCGGCGGACCGCCGCCGCCAACCGTCACCGTGGCCGAACCGATCAAACGCAACGTGATCGATTACGATGAGTATGTCGGCCGCTTTGTCGCGGTGAATGCGGTGGAAATCCGCGCGCGCGTGTCGGGCTATCTCGAAGGCGTGCATTTCACCGACGGGCAGATCGTCAAGCAGGGCGATTTGCTGTTCAGCATCGACAAGCGGCCGTTTCAGAACACGCTCGATCAGGCGCGCGCCAATCTGGCGCAGGCGAAATCCAATCTGGCCTATACCGAATCCGATCTCGCGCGCGGCCAGCAGCTGGTGCGCGACAAGACCATCACCGAGCAGACCTTCGAGCAGCGCGCGCAAGCGTTTCGCAATGCGCAAGCCTCAGTCGGCGCCAACGAAGCCGTGGTGCGGCAGGCCGAGCTCGATCTGGAATTCACCGAATTGCGCGCGCCGGTGACCGGCCGCATCGGCGACCGTCGGGTCTCGCCCGGCAATCTGGTGACGGGCGGCGCGGCCGGCAACACCACGCTGCTGGCCAATATCGTGTCGATCGATCCGATCCGCTTTGAATTCACCTTCGATGAGGCGTCCTTTCTTCGCTACGAACGCATGGCCAAGCACGGCCGCGATGTGGCAAGTCGCGGCGCCGGCATTCAGATCGCGCTCAAGCTTATTGACGAGCGCGATTTCGAGCATATCGGCAGCTTGGACTTCGTGGACAATGTGATCGACCGTTCGACCGGCACGATCCGCGGTCGGGGCGTGTTCGACAATGCAAACGGTATTTTCACCCCCGGCATGTTCGCGCGCGTGCGCGTGCCGGGATCGCCGCCCTATGATGGGTTGCTGGTGCCGGATGCCGCGATCGGGACCGAGCAGGTGCGCAAATATGTGCTGGTGGTCGGCGCCGACAATGTCGCCACGTTAAAATACGTCACGCTCGGTCAGGCCACGCCGGATAATCAGCGCATTATCAAGGAAGGCCTTAATCCCGACGACCGGGTGATCGTCAACGGACTGATGCGGGCGCGTCCGGGGCAGAAAGTCACGCCGCAACAGCAGGGCGCGCCCGTTCCGCCGGCAGCGCCGCCGGGCGCCGCCAGCCCGCCGCAGCAGCCGAAATAGCGCCCATGCGTATCTCGCATTTTTTCATCGATCGTCCGATTTTCGCCAGCGTCATTTCGATCGTTTTCATCATCCTGGGCGGCGTGTCATTCGCGCGGCTGCCGGTCGCGCAGTATCCGGAAATTGCGCCGCCGGTGATCAATGTCAGCGGCCAGTATCCCGGCGCCAGCGCGGAAATCGTGGCCTCGACCGTGATCTCGCCGATCGAAGACCAGATCAACGGCGTCGAGAACATGCTCTATGTCTCGTCCAATGCGACGGCGGACGGGCGCTTCTCGATCGCGGTCACTTTCGATCTCGGCACCAATCTCGATATCGCGCAGGTGCAGGTGCAGAACCGCGTTGCAATCGCCCAGCCGAGGCTGCCGGCCGACGTGCGCAATATCGGCGTGACGGTGACCAAAAGCTCGCCCGACCTGATGATGGTCATTCATCTGTATTCGCCGGACAAGTCACGCGACCCGCTTTTCATTTCGAACTACGCCACCCTGGAAATCAAAGACGCTGTCACGCGCGTCGACGGCGTCGGATCGATTGTCGTGTTCGGCAGCCGCGACTACGCGATGCGCATCTGGCTCGATCCAGACCGGTTGCAGTCGCTCGGCATGACCGCGAATGACGTCATCGCCGGGCTGCAGGCGCAAAACGTTCAGGTCGCATCCGGCACGCTAAATCAGCCGCCGCTTTCCGATCCCGGCGCCTTCCAGGTTGCGGTGCAGACCTTGGGCCGGCTCGCCGATCCGGCGGAATTCAGCAATATCGTCGTCAAACAGACGCCAAACGCCATCGTTCGCGTCAAGGATGTCGGCCGCGTCGAGCTGGCGGCGCAGGATTATTCGTCGAATTCCTATCTCAGTCTCGACCCGGCGGTGGCGCTGGCGGTGTTCCAGCGTCCGGGCTCGAACGCGTTGTCCACGGCGACTGCGATCCGCGCCACGATGGATCAACTGGCGAAGCGCTTTCCGCCGGGCGTGGCCTACAAGATCATTTACGACCCGACGCAATTCATTCGGCAATCGGTCGAAGCGGTACAGGAGACGATCTTCGAGGCAATTGTTCTCGTCGTGCTGGTCGTGGTCATTTTCCTGCAGACATGGCGCGCTGCCGTCATTCCGCTGATTGCGATCCCGGTCTCGCTGATCGGGACGTTTTTCATCATGGCAATGTTCGGCTTCACGCTGAATACGCTGTCGCTGTTCGGCTTGGTGCTTGCGGTGGGTATTGTGGTGGACGATGCCATTGTCGTGGTCGAGAACGTCGAGCGCAATATCGCCGCCGGTCTGTCTCCGCGCGAGGCAGCGCGCAAGAGCATGGACGAGGTCGGCACCGCGCTGGTCGCCATCGCCCTCGTTTTGTGCGCCGTGTTTATCCCGTCGGCATTCATCACCGGCATCTCGGGTCAGTTCTATCGTCAGTTCGCCCTCACCATTGCCGCAGCGACCGTCATTTCGCTCACAGTCTCGCTGACTTTGTCACCGGCACTCTGCGCCCTGCTGTTGAGGCATCAAGGCGAGAAAAAAGAATACTGGTGGTCGCGGCCGATCCATCGGTTCTTCGCCCTGTTCAACAAGGGGTTCGATTGGGTGGCGAGCGGCTATGGCAGCATCGCTTCCAAGGTGGTGCGGATTGCGACCATCATGCTGATCGCTTACGCGGCGGTGTTGGCGTTCGGTTTCAATGAATTTCGCAAGACGCCGGTCGGTTTCATACCGCAAGTCGACGCCGGCTATCTCGTCACTGTGATACAATTGCCACCAGCGGCGTCGTTGGCGCGCACCGACGAAATCAACCGGCGCGTCGTTGCGTTAGCGTTGCAGGTGCCGGGCGTGATCGGCGGCGTCAATATTGTAGGGTTCTCCGGTGCAACCTTCACCAACGCGCCGAATGCCGGCGCGATCTTCCTGGCGCTCAAGCCGTTTGAAGAGCGCGCCAGGGATCCAAATCAGTCGGCGCTCGCCATTCAGCGCGCCCTGTTCGCAAAGTTTGCGTCGATCCAGGAGGCCGCCGTATTCGTCGTGATGCCGCCGCCAGTGCGTGGCATCGGCAATGCCGGCGGCTTCCGCATGATGATAGAGGACCGCGCGGGACAAGGGCCGGCAGCCCTCCAGGCGGCCGCCTACGCGATCATGGGCCGGGCGGCGCAGACGCCGGGTGTGCAGCAGGTATTCTCGCTGTTCGAGACGTCGACGCCGCAGCTGTATCTCGACATCGACCGCACCAAGGCACAGTTGCTCGGTATCAATGTGCAGGACGTGTTCTCCGCGCTGCAGATCTATCTCGGCTCGGCTTATGTCAACGACTTCAATCTGTTCGGCCGCACCTTCCGCGTGCTGGCGCAGGCCGACGCTCAATTCCGCAGGGACCCGAAAGACGTTCTCAAGATTCGCGTGCGCAATTCCGCGGGCGAGACCGTTCCGCTCGGCTCCTTTACCACCGTGCGCGACATTTCAGGACCCTATCGCGTGCCGCGCTACAATCTCTATCCGGCGGCCGAGATCGACGGCAGCGCGGCCCCCGGCTATTCGCAAGGGCAGGCCATCGAGATCATGGAGAAACTGGCGGCGGAGACGCTTCCAGAGGGTTTCGGTTTTGAGTGGACGACGCTGGCGTTCCAGCAATTGCGCGCCGGCAGCACTGCGATGTTCGCGTTCGTGTTGGCGGTGGTGTTCGTGTTTCTGGTGCTGGCCGCGCAGTTCGAGAGCCTCACTTTGCCGCTAGCGGTCATCCTGATCGTGCCGATGTGCCTGGTCGCCTCGATTATCGGCGTGGTATTGCGCGGGCAGGACAACAATATCCTCACGCAAGTCGGCTTCGTGGTGCTGATCGGTCTCGCCGCCAAGAACGCCATCCTGATCGTCGAGTTTGCCAAGCAGATCGAGGACCAGGGCAGCGACCGCTTCGCCGCCGCGGTGGAGGCGGCGCGGCGGCGTTTCCGCCCGATCGTGATGACCTCGCTGGCCTTCATCTTCGGCGTCTCGCCGCTGGTGTGGGCGGTGGGGGCAGGGGCCGAACTGCGGCAGACGCTGGGAACCGCGGTGTTTTCCGGTATGATCGGCGTCACCGCCTTCGGCCTGATCTTCACGCCGGTGTTCTATGTGGTCAGCCGACGGGTCGCGTTGCGCGCCGCCGCGCGCAAAGCGCGGCCATCGTCGCAGCCGGCGCCATGATGAAAATTTCTGCGAGTGAGCGGTCGTGATGGCACCCCCTAAATTCGGCATCGGCCAGGCCATCAAGCGTAAGGAGGACGATCCGCTGCTGCGCGGGGCGGGTCGCTACGTCGCCGACTTCGCGCCGAACGACGCGCTGCACGCGGTGATGGTGCGATCGCCGCACGCCCATGCCCGGTTTCGCATCATCGATCTCGGCAAGGCGCGGGCGATGCCCGGTGTGCGCCTAGTGCTGGCGGGTGCCGACGTTGCCGATCTCGGTCCGCTGCCGACGCCCGGCGTCATCAGCCCCGACATCAAGGTGCCGCCGTATCGTATCCTCGAGCGCGAGTTGGTGCGTTATGTCGGCGATGCCATCGCATTCGTTGTCGCCGACACGCTGGAGGCGGCCAAGGACGCCGCCGAAACTATCGTCGTCGACTGGCAGGCTTTGCCGCATGTCATTGGTGCGGAGGTCGCGCTTAAAAACGGTGCGCCGCAGGTCTGGCCTGACCGGCCCGGCAATCTCGCCTTCGAGACCGCGCTCGGCGACGAAAAGGCAACGCGCGATGCGTTTGCCAGGGCCGCGCGCACCGTCTCGCTGAAATTGATCAATCAGCGGCTGGTTACGAATTATCTTGAAACCCGCGGCGTCGTCGCCGAATTCGACGGCGAGCGCTATACGCTGACGCTCGGCAGCCAAGGCAGCCACATCATTCGCGACATCCTGTGCAATGATGTGCTGAAGATTCCGCTCGACAAAATGCGGGTGGTGACGCCGGACGTCGGCGGCGGCTTCGGCACCAAATTGTTTCCCTACCGCGAATACGCGCTGGCGGCGGTGGCAGCCAAACGTCTGCGGCAGCCGGTAAAATGGATCGGCGAGCGCGGCGAGCATTTTCTCAGCGACAGCCATGGCCGCGACAACATCACCACCGCGCGGCTGGCGCTCGACGACAACGGGCGCTTTCTCGCGCTCGCGATCGACATCGTCGCCGATATGGGCGCCTATTTATCGGCCTATGCGCCCTATATTCCCTGGCTCGGCGCCGGCATGGCGACCGGCGTTTACGATATTCCGGCCGCGCATGTGCGCCTGCGCGCCGCCTATACCAATACCGTTCCGGTCGACGCCTATCGCGGCGCCGGCCGGCCGGAGGCGTCCTATGTGATCGAGCGGCTGGTCGATGCCGCCGCCCGCGATCTCGGTATAACGCCCGATGTTCTCCGGCGCCGCAATTTCATCAAGCCGAAAGCAATGCCGTATACGACACCGACCGGCAAGATCTACGATTCCGGCGACTTCGCCGCGCATATGGCGCGCGCGCAGGAGATCGCGAACTGGGACGGATTCAAGAAACGCGCGGCGGCTTCGAAGAAGACCGGCCGTGTGCGCGGCATCGGGCTTGCCACCTATATCGAGGCTTGCGGCAATATGGGCCCTGAAACCGCGACGGTACGGCTCGACAAAGACGGCTCTGTCACCGTGCTGATCGGTTCGCAATCGACCGGACAAGGTCATGCCACCGCCTATGCGCAGATCGTCGCCGAACAATTTGGCATTCCGTCCGAGCGGGTGCGCATGGTGCAGGGCGACACTGATATCGTTGCGACCGGCGGCGGCACTGGCGGTTCGAGCTCGATACCGTGCGGCGGGGCGTCGCTCGATATCGCGGTGAAGAAGCTGGCCGAGCAAATCAAGAAACTCGCCGCCGACGCACTCGAGGCCGCCGCCGGCGATCTTGAGATCGATTCCGGAACCGTGCGCGTCGCCGGCACCGACCGTGTGGTCTCGTTCGCCGAACTTGCCGGACGTCCGCAAGCCAAGCCGGAACAGTTGACCGCCGCTGATACCTGGACGCCGCAACAGCCGACTTATCCGAACGGCACGCATATCGCCGAGGTCGAAATCGATCCGGCGACCGGCGCGACAACCATCGTCAAATACGTGGTGGTGGACGATTTCGGCGTGACGCTGAATCCGCTGATGCTGGCCGGACAGGTCCACGGCGGCGCCGTGCAGGGCATCGGGCAGGCGCTGATGGAAAACACCGTCTATGATCCGGCCTCCGGTCAGCTGGTCAGCGCCAGCTTGATGGACTATGCGCTGCCGCGCGCCGAGCACAGTCCGCCATTCGTGTTCGAG
>Ga0315281_10009968_pt1 | contig 13138 bp, 19 predicted proteins | sample YL17G07_0_MG_FD_204540 | JGI IMG/M metagenome (GOLD analysis project Ga0315281, IMG submission 204540) | Sediment microbial communities from Yellowstone Lake, YNP, Wyoming, USA - YL17G07_0 | ecosystem: Environmental > Aquatic > Freshwater > Lake > Sediment | place: USA: Wyoming | collected... | reverse complement strand
ATAACCTTGGCGATGTCTTCGTTCCATTCGGCGAGGTTGACCAGATAGCCTTCCTCGTCGGTTTCGTACGTCTTGCCGTTTACTTCGATAGCCATATGCGCTCCTTAAAACCTGCTTCAAAATGAAGGGATGACTCCCCTCATGCTCCCCCAAACCGGCCCGTTGCAAAAATCATTTTGCAACCTGTTCTTGACGTCCGCAACCCCGCTGGCGGATGACACCCTCGTCCCACCCCGCAATCCGAGGCCGCAACGGATTTTCTGTTACAACCTCCCGGACCATGTCTAAAGCCAGGATTGACAGTTCTTGTGCTGCGCCACCAGTTCCACAAACCCGGCGTAATCGACCGGTTTCACGCCGTCGGCGAGCGATTGCGCCATGCCGCGCGCCTCCAGATCGGGGGCGAGGACATAGATTTCGAGACGCGCCGACGCCGCCCGCAGTTTGCTTTCCGCAACATTGCCGCGGGTCGCGGCATACACGCCATCCTCGATCAGCAGCACCGCGGCGCCCGGCTGCGCCGCAGCGAGGCAACTATCGAGGGTGCTGCGCTCCAGCGGTGATTTGTTGACTATATGCAGCATGGTTTACCCGTGACCTTTTTTTAGAAACTGAGCAGCACGTCCTGCTCTTCCATCAGCTTGCCGATCTCGGCCGCGCTGAGCACCTCCACCGGCACGCACATGTCCTCCGCGCAGAGGCCGCGCGCCTCCAGCGCCTCCTTTTCCACGTACAGCTTGTTGACGTCGTAGTCGTCGAGCGCGCGGTAGGTGGGCTGGAAATTTTTTACCTCGATGCCCTTGGTCTGGTGACCTTTCTTCAGCTGGTACACACCGTCGTCCATGAACACCAGGCTTACGTCCTGGTCGAACGCGGCGGCGATCAGCACCACCTCGAGCGACTCCAGCGCGTAGATCGTACCGTACGGAGCCTTGCGGTTCACGTACATGATTTTTTTTACCGTTCCTTCGCCCATTTTGGTTTGTCTCCCAGGCCGATCAGTCGCCGAAGGTCACCATCCGGTCGGCCTGGATGCTGGATTCGATCAATTGGCCGAGGCCGGAAATGCGAAAGCCCGCGGCCAGGTTTTCGTCCTTGATGCCGCGCCGCAGCGCCGCCGCCACACATACCACCAGATCGACCTTGTGTTCCGCCGCGAGCTTCGACCAACGGTTGACGATGTTGCGGTCGTCCTGCGGCGGCTCGGTGAGCCGGCTCGCGTTGTTCACGCCGTCGTGATAGAAGAACACGCGCTGGATCTGATGCCCGCCCGCCAGCGCCGCCTTGCAAAACTGGTAGGCGCTGTCGGAAGCCTCGTGCGTGTACGGGCCTTCGTTGACCAGGATGCCGATGTTCATATTTATCTTCTGAAGCTCTGATGTGGGGGATCTACAAGGGGGCGTCGCCTCCTTGTTCTTCTTGGCCCTAGAACCGGATGTGCGTCGAGGCATTTAGATTGGCGCGGCTGCCGCGCCAGTCGTCGATCAGGTACTTGGTGAAAGTCAGGCCGGTTTTCTCAAAAAAGCGCGGCCAGCCGATGCGCTCCACCCAGTCGGACAGACGCTCCCATGAGCGCGCGTCCTCTTTGTAGACGTGCAGTATCTTTTTCACCACGGCCGCGACCTCGATCCAGCGCGGCGGGTTGTTGGGCAGCCCCGAGGCGACCATTTTCATGAACGTCGGCTTGCCGCGCGCGTTCGAGTTCTTGCCGCCCACCCAGATCGCGAGCTTGGTGTGCTCCGCATCGTTGATCTGCATCGGCGGGCACGGCGGGTAGCAGGCGCCGCAGCACATGCATTTCTTCTCGTCGATTTCGAGCGAAGGTTTGCCGTTCACCAGCGCCGGCCGGATGGCCGCCACCGGACAGCGCGCCACCACCGCCGGCCGTTCGCACACGTTGGCGACGAGATCATGGTTGATCTTGGGCGGTTTGGTGTACTGCACGATGATGGCGATGTCAGCCTGCCCGCCGCAGTTGATCTCGCAGCAGGAAGTGGACATGTGTACCCGGTTGGGCATCTCCTCGTGCCGGAATTCGTAGTAGAGCTCGTCCATCAGCGCCTTCACCACACCCGAGGCGTCGGTGCCGGGGATGTCGCAGTGCAGCCAGCCCTGCGTATGGGCCATCATCGACACCGAGTTGCCGGTGCCGCCCACCGGAAAGCCGTTCTTCTCCAGCGCTTCGATCAGGGGCGCGACTTTTTTCTGGTCGGCGACCATGTACTCGATGTTGGAGCGAATCGTAAAACGCACGTGGCCATCCGCGTACTGATCGCCGATGTCGCACAGCTTCCTGATGGTGTGCACGTCCATCTGGCGCTGGGTGCCGGCGCGCACCGTCCATACTTCCGCGCCCGAGTGCGACACGTGGTGCAGCACGCCGGGGCGTGGCCGGTCGTGGTATTTCCAGTTGCCGTGGTTCGCGAGCAAGGTCGGGTGCATGTACTGCTTCGCGTCCGGTACCCCGGTTTCCTTGGGTTTGCGCATCTGCTGCTGTGGTTGAGCCATTGTTCTGTCTCCAGGCGTTACAAGGGGTCGAACAAGGGGGCTATGCCCCCTTGTCCCCCGGGGGGACTTTCCCCTCGAGGGGGATCGAGACCTTCGGGGCGTATATCCCCCAAGTCGGATGTTTCATATCGTCGGGGCCGACTCAGGCGGCTGCCTTCTTGGCCTTGATCCGGGCCACTTCCTCGTCCCAGCCGTCGGTGCGGACATAGGGGTTGGAGCGCGGCGCTCCCACCATGTTGGCGTCCGGCTCGAGCCCGATGCCTTCGAGGAAGTTGACCAGCCCGATGCGCTCGATCATCTCGCCGGTGCGCTCGTGTTCGAGCGCGTTCTCGGCGAAGAAGTCGATGATCTTTTGTCCCAGCTCGACGATCTGCTCGTAGTCTTCCTCGCTCCGTAGCCGCTGGAACGGAACTATCACGGTGCCCATCTGGTCGCCGATCTTGAGCGTGCGCTTGCCGCCGCAGAGGATAGTCGCGCCCTTGTCTTTGCCCGGCGCCAGCGCACCGGTCATCACATTGATGCAGTGCATGCAGCGCACGCAGTCGCTGTTGTCGATCTCCAGCGCGTGCGTGTCGTCAAGCGCGACCGCGGAAATGGCCTTATCCTTGCGCACGTCCTTGATTTCTTTCAGCTGGATCGCCTTGGTCGGACAGCGCGCGACGACATCGTTCACCAGCTCGTTCATGCCGTGCTTGGCGTACCACTTCTTCGCCAGGGGTTCGTCGGTGCGTATGTTGTCGCGCCAGGTGCCGATGACCGCCAGGTCCGAGCGCTGGATCGAGTTCATGCAGTCGTTCGGGCAGCCCGAGAACTTGAACTTGAACTTGTACGGCAGCGCCGGGCGGTGGATGTCGTCGAGGAAGCTGTTGATCACCATCCGGTGCGCCTTGGCCTCGTCGTAGCAGGACTGTTCGCAGCGCGCCGCGCCGACGCAGGACATGGAGGTGCGCAACGCGGGTCCGGCGCCGCCCAAGTCGAATCCGGCCTCGTTGATCTCGTCGAACGCCTTCTGCACGTTCTCGCTGGTCGCCCCCTGGAACATGATGTCGCCGGACTGGCCGTGGAAGGCGATCAGGCCGGAGCCGTGCTTTTCCCAGATGTCGGCAAGCTTGCGCAGGATATCGGTGTTGTAATGCATGCCCGCCGGCGGCATGACGCGCAGCGTATGGAATTCGGCCGCGTCGGGGTACACCGGCTTGCCGCTCTCGTCCTTGATCTCGGTAAAGCGCGGGATGACGCCGCCGCCGTAACCGTAGACGCCGAGCGTGCCGCCCTTCCAGTAACCTTTTTTCGTCGCGTAGGAATGCTCTAGATGGCCGAGGAGGTCGACCACGGCGTCCTTGTCTTCAGCCAGCCGCTTCAGGCCGGTGACGAAACTCGGCCATGGACCCGTCTCAAGCGCGTCCAGGTTCGGCGTGGGATGCGGTTTTTTCGCCATCTGTTTTCCTCCGTTCAGGGTGAAGGCATATTGTTCGGGGTGAGGCCAGCTTGCTTTTTTAAGGATACTAAATGCAGGCGCCGGGATCGGCCATTACTCGGGCAGGGGAGCGGACCCGCCCAGAGGGGTGATGCCGCACCTACCCGAAAGGAGTAGTCAGCACTCCTCCATGGCGGTGATTTGCGCGTCCCGCGGCGGATGCCATAGTAACCGCCGGTAACGAGCGGAGAGCGCGGCATGGACACAACCCGGAGTCTGGACAAGTTCACCTGCCCGTTCGGAGGCCAGGAAGTCGAGTTGGTCCAGGTGGAATACGAGTCAGGCGGGATGCCGCTGCTGCGGCTGCGTATCCGCGAACGCGGCGCCCGCTTCACCATTTTCGAGATCGATCCGGGCACGGCCGAACGCTGGGGCCAAGGGCTGCTCGCCTGGTCGCAGACGCAGGAAAAAGGATAGGACGCCACTTCAACCTTTCCGAAATGGCCTCCAATTTAGAGGAACATGAGGGCGGCATCCCCTCATATTGAAATGAACGCTAAAGCGATGGACATGGTCGACGTGGCATTTTCGCTGCGCGGTGGCAGCATTCCCGCGGATCACGGCTGGCATCTGTTCCGGCTGCTCGCCGAGCGGCTGGACTGGCTGGCGGCCGATGCCCATGCCGGGGTGCATCCGATCCGCGGCGCGCGCGCGGTCGCGGGCGAGATCTACCTCGGCGTCCGCGCCCGGCTCATGCTGCGGCTGTCGCGGGAACGCGCGGAGCAGTCGTTCGCGCTCTCGGGCGCGCGCCTCGACTTGGGCAACAGCGTCGAGGTCGGCAGCGCGCGCTTGCGGCCGCTGTTCGCCCACGGTACCTTGTATTCCCAGTTTGTCTCTATGGGAACGCCCGATGAGGCCGAATTCCAGCGCGACGTCAGCGCAGAGTTGCAGCAAGCCGGGGTCGGATGCAAGGTAATTTGCGGCAGAATGCGCCGTGCCCAAACGCAGGGCGCGGAAATCGTCGGCTTCAGCCTGATGCTGCATGAACTTTCGCCCGAAGATTCGCTCAGGATGCAGGCAGCAGGCCTGGGCACGGGGCGCAAGCTCGGCTGCGGAATTTTCATCCCGCACAAATCGGCTGCCGCCGTGGGTTCGTGATGGGCGCACGGTTTGGCGCCGGAATGTTTGCACAAGCGAGAGGAATTGCCATGAGCACGGAAAAGAATCATGAGAAGCCCCTGGTCACGCTGGATCTGTGCGGGCTGAACTGCCCCGCGCCGCTGCTTGGCGCCAAGCACGTGATCGACGACCTGCGTCCGGGGCAGGTGATGCAGTTGATTTCGGACTGCCCGGGCACTTCGGACGACCTGTTCGCCTGGAGCCGCCATACCGGCAACGAGGTGATCGCCACCGACAGGCTCGGCGGCCTTAGGGTGGCCTACACCATCCGGCGCGGCGCGGGTGGCGCGGTACGGCCGATGGCGAATGTGACGCTGGACATCCGCGGCGTCAGCTGTCCGGGTCCGATCATCGAGGCAAAGAAACTGCTCGACGGGATGAAGGCGAACGAAATTCTGCTTCTGGTGAGCAACTGCCCGGGCTCGCCAGACGACGTCAATTCGTGGGTGAGATCAACCGGGCTCAAACTCGTCGCCAGGCAGGAGGTGGCGCCGGGGACCTACGAATTTTTCATCTGTAAGACCTAGAACCTTTTGATCGACAAGGAACGGAGGATCGCAACATGGGCTATGTGGTAAATGGCGTCGAACTGGAAACCGATGCGGAAGGCTATCTGCTGGCACCCGAATACAGCGAAGAAGCCGTACGCGCAATCGCGCAGACCGAGGGGATCGAACTGAATGACGATCACTGGAAAGTCGTGCAATACCTGCGCGACCAGTACAAGGAGCACGGACAGACGCCGAACTTCCGCACCATGCTGAAGGACATCGCCGGCCTGATGCCGGGATGTGACAGCAAGGCCCTCTACGACCTGTTTCCGCTCGGACCGGCCAAACAGGGCGCGCGCGTCGCCGGCCTGCCCAAACCGTTCGGCAAAGGCGGGTACTAGTGCACAGCGTCCGGCAGTAATCCAGAGCGCCCGCTGGAACGGCAGCCCTCTTGGCCATCCGCATCCGCAGCCACTTCCACCGGGGAGCGGGCGAGCGCACCATGTCCGAGCTTGCCGGCGTCATCGCCATGCTCGGCTGGAAGCTGTCGCAGGACGCCATCCGCCGCATGCGCGCGGCGCAGTTCGACATCGACATCGGCCGGCAATACTTCGATTTCGTGTGCGAATACCTCGCGTTCATGCTGCACGCGGCCGACCGCATCGCCTATCGGGCGCTCGATGCCGAAAAACGCGTGGCGTTCACCACGGCGCTCGCGTTGAAGCTGGCGGAGGTGGTCGAGGACAACCGCGACATGCTGATCGCCGAGCCCGAGCCCGGGCACAGCCGCCGCCATTTCATCGCCCTCGCCAACCAGCGCGGCGCCGATTACGCCGATTTCGCCTATGATGAGACGGACGGGCCCGACTTCGGTTTCCGTCGGTTTTTCGGCAGCCGCTTGCTCGAGATCGTGCCGGAGAAGGACCATGCCTGGGTAATCGATCAGATCATGGAGATCGAGGCTCCCGAGGCGGTGAAGGCGCTGGAGGCCACGCTCGCGGGCCTGTTCGCGCCCCCCGGCGAGGCGCGCCGGCCGCGACGCGAACGCAACGTCGGCGACTGAACCGGCGCATGGAAACGCGGGTGGGCGCCGCCTTCGATCTTGCCGACGAGGCCGCGTATCGGGGCTGGCGCGCGGCGAAGCTCGCGCAATTCCCGAAATCGCTGGCCGAACTCGTGGTCGAAGTGCGCGACCCGCGCGCGCTCAGCCCGGGGGAACGGCAGGCGCTGCTCGATCGCTGCGCGCGTGCCAACATGGCCGTCTACGCGAGTACGGCCGGCGGCGACCCGGACAAGGAGATCCCGCGCCGGCTTGGTCTGCAACTCGGCCTGCGTGAGCTCGATTCCAACTACCTCGCCGACGACGACGGCATTTCGCCGCTCGCGGTCGCCGAGCGCGGCACGCGCGGCGAGTTCATCCCCTACACCAATCGCGGCATCAAGTGGCACACCGACGGCTACTACAATCCGGTCGAGCGCACGGTGCGCGCCGTGCTGTTGCACTGCGTGGCGCGCGCCGAGACGGGCGGCGAGAACGACTTGCTCGATCACGAGATCGCGTACATCCGGCTGCGCGACCTGAACCCGCGGCATATCGGCGCGCTGATGGCCGGCGACGCGATGACCATCCCGGCCCGCATCGAGGATGGACGCGTCGAGCGGCCGGCGCAGGCGGGCCCGGTATTTTCCGTCGACAGCGGCGGTTTCCTCCACATGCGCTACACCGCGCGCTCCGTGAGCATAGAGTGGAAGAGCGACGCCGCCACCCAGGCCGCGCTCGCGGCGCTGGAGGACATCCTGGGCACGGCTTCGCCCTGGATCTTTCGCGGACGGCTCGAGCCGGGCATGGGACTGGTCGGCAACAATGTGCTCCACACCCGCACGCCCTTCACCGACTCGCCCCGGCACCAACGCCTGATCTACCGCGCGCGCTACTACCAGCGCGTCGGCGCCGGCTGACATCGTGGCGGACTGGCGCTCCCGGCGCCGCGGCCGAGGGTAGAATGCGTGTTCCTCAATCCTCCATAGGCGCAATGCGATGAGCGAAGCCCTGGATTACCTGCTGAAGGTGCGCTCCGATGCGATGCCGCACTACTTCAAGTTCCTCAAGGAGACCGGCAAGCACCTCGATCCCAAGACGCGGGCGCTGATCTCGGTCATCACCAAAGTCTACGCGCAGACCGAAACCGGCCTGCGCCAATATCTGCTGCGGGCGCTGCGCGAGGGGGCGAGCCCGATGGAAGTGCTCGATGCGCTGCTGATGGCGTTCCCGGCGCTGGGGCTGGCCAAGATAGTCTGGGCAGTGGATGTGATCCTCGCGCTCGACCTGCCCGAGTTCCGCGCGGAGAACATCGGCGCCGCGGCGCGTTGGCACGATGTCGCGCCGGCAGCGCAATTCGGCGACGGCGAGACGGCGCGACTGGACTGCGACGGCCGCGGGCTGTTCGTCTTCCGCGAGGGTAAAGCCTATCGTGTCTACGACAGCCGCTGCCCGCATCAGGTCACCAATATCCCGCACCTGGCGCTAGCGGGCCGCGAACTGACCTGCCCCAAGCACAAGTGGGCATTCGACCTCGCCACCGGCGCATGCGTGAAGAAGGGTACCCTCCCGCTGAAGTGCTTCGACTCGAAAGTGGCGAAAGGCCGCCTGCTCGTCTATTGGTAGAAGCCGGGCTGTCTACAATTCCGCGTAAAAGCAGTTTTATGGTAATATGGGAAAAATGAAAACGACACTTGAATTGCCGGACGAGTTGATGCGCCGCGTCAAGCTGCGCGCGGTTCACCGCAACCAGAAACTGAAAGACGCGGTTGCGCAGCTTCTGGAAGCGGGCATCGCAGCGCTGCCGGCCGCCGAGCCATCCGCACGTCCGCCAAGGCCGGTTCGGCTAAAAAAGCAGGCTCCACTGACAATCGACGACATCGAAGCCGCCATAGCCGCCGGCCGCGACTGACCGGCTTCACCAAATGGTCGTCGTCGATACGAATATCCTCGCCTACCTGCTGATCGAAGGAGATCGCACCAAGCAGGCACAGGCCTTGTTCGCGAAGGATTCCGACTGGCGCAGCGAAGCCTTTCTTCTGATCGAATTCAGCAACATACTGGCGACCTATAGGCGCATGAATGCGCTGAGCGGCGAGCAGACGGAGTCCTTGCTTGCCGAGGCCGCGAGACGCGTGCGCGAACTGTTGAATGTCCCGAACTTGAGTACCCTGCGCTGTGCGGAGCGCTTCGCAGTATCAGCCTACGATGCCCGCTTTCTCGCGGTGGCGGATACGCTGGGTACGAAACTCGTGACCGAAGATGCGAAACTGCGCGCCGCCGCGCCGGAGCTGACGCGCTCGCTTGCGCAGGCACTCGGCGCGTGATCGATAAACAGTTCGAAGCAAAAGTGGCAAAAGGCCGCCCGCTCGCTTATCAGTAGGCGAGGCCAAACCCGATTCAGAGCGCGAGCGCAGCAGGATCCTCGATCCAGGCCGCGATGCCCCCGTCCGCTTCTGCGGGATCGCTCTGGTGCACGCGCAACAAACGCAGTGCGATTTCGTGCCAGTGCGCGCTGCCGGCCCGGGCTGCCGCACGCAATTGATCAAGGTTCCCCGATTCGCGCCAACTGCGATAGGCTCGATCGAGCAACGGGAACAGGGTCGCGCGCATGCCCTCGAAGTTGGCGAAATGAAAATGGATCGAGCAGGCCGCATCGCGCTCGATCAGGCGCGGCAGCGTGGACAGACAGTCGGCCAGGTTGTCGCGCACCGCGCGCGCCACGGCCTCGGCGCGCCGGCCCTCGAGCGTAGCGATGAAATCCCGCCACGCGGCCCCGAGCAGCGGCTCGGCCATTGCCTCTCCGAGTTCGTGCAGGACCAGCGTCTCTGCCTCCCGTTCGGCCATGCGCCCGAGCGCGGTCTCGGCGTCGGAATCGAAGCCATAGCACTCGAGCGCCGACTTCATTGCGCCGTCGGCCTTGCGCACGCCCCAGATCTCCACCTTTTCCCAGAGCCAGCGGCGCAGCGCGTCCCGGCGCAGAAACACCGCGCCGTCGAGCAAGGCCGCGGGTGGAGCGCTGAGATCGCGCGCATACTCGCAACCCGAGACAAACAGCCTGAGCCCTTGCCGCTGCTCATGGCGTTCGAGTTGCGCCAGAAAGAAATTCGGCTTGCCGAAACGGCCATAGCCGCCGCCATACACCAGGCCCTGCGGCACCAGCGCAACATTGATCGCGTCGACCTCGAACGCGCCATAGCTGTGCTCGCCCACGCGCAACGGCCCCAGGTCGTCGGCCTGCAAAGCATCCCACAGCGCCTCGCGCTCCGAGATCCAGCTTCCCAGTTCCTGGCGCGGCAGCGCCCGCGCCAGCGGGACCTCGTGCTCCCAACGGTAGAACTCGCGCATTTCGAGCAGGTAGTTGCACAGCGTCATCTCGCGCGCGTGACGCGCATCGGCGATGTCGCAATTGCGCTGCACGCTTTGCACCAGGTCGGGGAAATTGGGGAAGGACGTCATCGCATCTACCGGAAAACCGAATCGTCCATCGCAGGCTCTCAGTCGTCGTCGGGGTTGGGCTGTGGCGCGCGCTGCTGGGAAAGGAGATCTTCGGCGTGCAGTTCGTTGTCGGCGAGAATCACCTTGATCAAGCCGTCCCCGACGGACGTCAGCGTGGCGCGCAACACTTTGGCGCGCGCAGAGGCGTCACGGAAAGCATCGTGCTGCTCGAGTTTCTCCAGCCTGCGAATGGGAAAGCTGAATACCTTGTAGATGTAATAGGGCATGATCAGACGATCGCGGCAGCGAGCTGCGCGCGGGGGAAACCCCGATCGAGCAACTCCATCGAAACGGCGGCGACAAACGATTCGGGTCCGGCGAGGTAGATGTCGAACACATTTAAATCGGCGTGGTCCGTGCCGATGCGGCGGACGAGTTCGAGCGCACCGTCATGCTCCGCGGCGATCGACGCATAAGTGAAATCGTCCAATGCATCGGCCCAGGAGCGGCAGAGGTTGTCGAGGTAGTGGCCGGCCGGGCGCGTGGCGAGCCAGTAAAGATGCAGCCGCTCCGACGCCTCCAGCGCCATGGCGTGCTCGACGAGGCTCTTGATCGGCGCAAAACCCGTGTCGCAGGCGAGGAACAGAATCGAGCGCGCCGAGTCGGCGCGCAGCACGAAATCACCCCAGGGACCGAACAGCGTCACAGCGTCGCCAGCCTTGAGTGAACCAAACACCGTTCGGGCGAAGCTGCCCTCGGCATTGCGCACTACATGAAAGTGCAAATTGCGGTCGTCGCACGGGCAACTCGCGATCGGCAGTTGCGCCGAGGCCTCGCCTGCCGTCAGCGTCAGACTCTGCCCCGCCAGAAAACGCAGGCGGTTGGTGCGCGGCGTCTGCAGGTGCAGCAGCATGAGGTCATCGCCCAGCGTCTGCGTCGCTTTGACCCGAGCCACGATCTGTTGCGTCGGAATGTCGCCCGCTTCGACCGACTCCAGCGCTTCGACGACCAGATCGCCGACGGCCGTGTGCGCGCACAGCAGCGTGTAACCCTGCTGTTTCTCCGCCTCGCTCAGCACGTAGTCGTGGTGACGGACCTTCTGCACCTCGCCGGATACGATGCGCGCCTTGCATAGTCCGCAGTTACCGTTGCTGCAGCCGTAATTCAGGGCGAGCCCGGAGCGCAGCGCGGCATCGAGGATGGTATCGGCGCCATCGACAAAAAACTCGTGGCGGCTGGGGCGGACGACAACGTGGGCGGACATCACACGCAGCATATCATCCATCACGGCCAGGGCGTTCGGCGCCTCGGTTTCACCCAGCACTGCCTGCAGGTCACGGTCGAGAAGCGCCCCCAGGTTCATCGCACTCTCGCGCGTCGCATCCGCTCCGTGCGTCTCCGCGTCGCGCAGGCGCTCGCGCAACTGCACCACCATGGCGTGGTAGCGCTGCAGGTGCGCGCGCAGGTCGGCCAGCTCGCGGCTTTGCTCGAACAGGCGCTGAGCGAGGACATCCTTGCCGGGCAGCAGATGCTCGCGCAGACGTTTGCCGAAAGCGTCCTCCCGTATCCTGGCGATGCGCTCCAAGCCGATGTCGGTCTCCAGCTCGACCTCCGGATACAGGCGCAACAGATCTTCGCCGGAGACCATGCCGTCGAAGGACGGAAGTTCTCCACTCCGGATTTTTTGCCGCAGCGCGCCGCGCGCCACGCCCACCAGCCGCGCCGCCCTCGACAGACTAAGCAGTTGCCCCATGTCTTGCTCCTCAAGCGCCACCGTCACAAAGGGACCGCGGATGCACAGGCTAGACTCGGCCGGAGGTGTTGTCCAGCGAACCGGGCCGGATTCAGGAAATCGCCTGGTAGTACAGGTTCTGCGGATGCCTGGCCTGGGCGAAAAAGAACCAGCGCTCGGCCAGGAGGCCGAGGTACTGCAGCACGAACGCCAATGCCAGCAGCGGCCAGGAAACGAGAGAGGCGCCGGCCGCGAGGAGGGCCAGCGGCAGCGGGAACACCAGCAGCAGAAATGCCCACCTCACCGCGCGCAGCCCGGCGAATGATTTGGCGTGGAAGAATTCGCGCGTGTTGAACGAGCCGCCCATGAAGCCCTCGGATTTCTGCGCGATGCGCGGGTGCTTCACCCCGATCGCCGTCTGCAGCGTCGATTTCGGTTTGAGGCGCGCGTTGCGCGCCAGCGACGCGAGGCGCGTAACCAGGGCTGCCAGCGTGAATGCCGCCGTCCACAGCGCCGATGCGGCGACCAGGACGGGCGCCTGCGCCGCCGCCCAGGCGGTGCCCAGCAGGAAACCCGAAGCACAGCCGAACAGCGTGTAGTTGATCACAGTGAGCGGTGTATGCCATTCCTGCAGGAATTGGATGCAGGCGTAAATCATGCCGGTGCAAATGAACAGCAGCAGACCCAGCAGCAGACCCGCCGCTCCCAGCGCCAAACTCAGATCCCCGGCGCCGCGCAGATAGTGGGCCAGGCCGAAGGCCGTGACCGCGGCCATGAAGGCGGGCAGCACGATCACTTCGCGCGACAGCCAGGAGGTGCGCCACATCGCGGCCGAACGCCAGGCCCGCTCTGGACGGCCGAGATGAAAAAACGAGGCGAGCAGCCCGGCGCCGAGCAGGGAGAGCGACAGCACGCAGCCCAGCGCGAAGTACGGCCCCGGTGGCATCGTCCAGGCGCCCAGCACTGCGCCGAGCTCGGCGACGTAGAGCGCGATGAACAAGCCCTGGCCTGCGCCGATGAGCGTGGTGAGGAAAATGACCGAGAACGCGGGACGCATCGCGCCTACCAGGTAGTGCTGTCGTCGAGGGACGGCGCCCGGACGTCGGGCTTGGGCAGCTTGCCGTCGATTTTGAGCGGGTTGTCCACCCGCTCGAGTTCGTCGCGATGCAGGGTGATCTCGGTCTTGCGCCGCGGCAGATAGTGATTGGCCGGGTGCGTGCCCCACTCCGGCATCAGCGCGTAGCCGCCCGAGTCGCGTATTGCCTGCGACACCGCCGACTCCGGATCGTGCACATCGCCGAACAGGCGCGCGCTGGTCGGGCAGGCCATGACGC
>Ga0315281_10009966_pt1 | contig 13139 bp, 11 predicted proteins | sample YL17G07_0_MG_FD_204540 | JGI IMG/M metagenome (GOLD analysis project Ga0315281, IMG submission 204540) | Sediment microbial communities from Yellowstone Lake, YNP, Wyoming, USA - YL17G07_0 | ecosystem: Environmental > Aquatic > Freshwater > Lake > Sediment | place: USA: Wyoming | collected... | reverse complement strand
CCTGAACCGGGAAGCCATCCGCAAGATGAAGCCCGGGGTGCGCATCATCAACTGCGCCCGGGGCGGCCTCATCGACGAAGAGGCCCTGCTGAAGGCCCTGAAGGAAGGCAAGGTGGCCGGCGCCGCCCTGGACGTCTTCGAATCCGAGCCGCCGCCGCCGGATTGGCCCCTGCGGCAGCTGCCCAACGTCATCTGCACCCCGCACCTGGGCGCCTCCACCGAGGAGGCCCAGGCCAACGTGGCGGTGGCCGTCTGCGAGCAGATCCTGGAGCTGCTGCTCTACGGCACCATCAAGAACGCGGTGAACGCCCCCTCGGTGAGCCAGGAAGCCATGGCCCAACTGAAGCCCTATCTCACCCTGGCCGAGGCCTTGGGAAGCTTTCAGGCCCAGATGGCCGAAGGCCCTATCACCGCGGTTGCCATAGCCTACATCGGGGAAGTCTCTAAACTGGACTTCAAGCCCCTGACCCACTCCATCCTCAAGGGGCTCCTCTTCCCGGTGATGGGCGATGAGGTCAATTACGTCAACGCTCCTGCCATGGCAGCCTCTCGGGGCATTCACATCAGCGAGGAGCAGATGGCCTCCGCCGAGGACTTCTCCACCCTGATCCGCCTCACGGTGCGGGTCAACAACGAGGAAAACGTGGTGGCGGGCACCATCTTCGGAAAATATGAACCCCGCCTGGTGCGCATCAACAAGTTCCGCCTGGAAGCCACCCCCGAGGGGCACATGCTGTTCATCTACAACACCGACCGCCCCGGGGTGATCGGCGCCATCGGCACCACCATCGGCAAGCACAGCATCAACATCGCCCGCATGACCGTGGGGCAGGAAAGAGAACGGGGGCAAAACATCATCCTGCTCACCACCGACACCCCGGTGACTCCGGAATGCTTAAAGGATGTGCGAGCCCTGGAACACGTGGCCCAAGCCATCCAGTTGGAGTTATAAACCATCCGGAATCTTACCCCCGCTCCGGAGGAAGACATGGAAGATTCTGAGGACAAAGGCTATACTGTCAAAGACCGGCGATATCTGAATCTGAGCGAGGAAGAGAAAGCCAGGCTCCGGGAAGAGGAGGCGGCCAAGGAGGAAGCCCAGGCCGCGGCGGCTCAGGGTGAGGCCGAGAAGGCCCAGGCCGGTGCGGCCGCCGGCGCCGGCCAGCGGATCCCCCTGTCGGAGCTCACCTTCGCCTCCTTTCTCGTTTCTTTAACTTCCTCGGTTATCATCAGCCTGGGGCAGATCCCGGACCCTCATACCGGGAAGACCGAAAAAAATCTGCCCCTGGCCAAACAGACCATCGATCTCCTGGGGCTGCTCCGGGAAAAAACCCGGAACAATCTAACCTCCGAGGAAGATAATCTCTTTGACCACCTCCTTTACGACTTGAGGATGGCCTACATCAAGGAGGTGGGTTGAAGTTTTCCCACTGAGTCGTTGTTGCCCTTCCCTGGGGCGGCGCACCGGCAACCGTCCTTAGAAGAAGGTTTGAATAGGTGATACCTGCTTGCCGTTAAAGAGGTATGTTTGTAGGCGGCCCTGTGTGTCCGCCCGCAATTAGGGTGCACCCAGGGGTGCGCCCCTGCATTTGGATAGTACCTCTCGACGGCAACCTAATATGAGCACAGGATAACCCGAACACCCCAATCTCAATTCGCAGCGCCGGTCTCATGGCAGAAGGCCTCAGGGTACCTTGCCCCGCCAAGGTCAATCTGTATCTCAGGGTGTTGGGCCGCCGTCCCGACGGTTACCATGAATTGGTGACGGTGATGCAGCCCCTGAGCCTGGCCGACGAATTAACCGCCACCCCCGCGGGGGGGATCAGCCTGGAGTGCGACCATCCGGACGTGCCCCAAAGAGAGGCGAACCTGGTCTGGCAGGCGGCTCTCAAATTCGGCGAAGCCGTGGGACGGCAGGTGGGGGTGCACTTCCGCCTGTGCAAGCGGATTCCCCTGGCCGCCGGCCTGGGGGGCGGCAGCAGCGATGCCGCCGGCGCCCTGCTGGCCCTGAACGCCCTGGCCGGGGCGCCCCTGGCGGCTGAGCGCCTGCACCAACTGGCCTGCCGGTTGGGGACCGACGTCCCCTTTTTCCTGGGCCGGAGACCTGCGGTGGGCCGCGGCACCGGCACGGAGCTCACCCCCATCCATCTGCCTTCTTATTGCTATCTACTGCTCAATCCAGGGGTGGCGCTGTCCACCCGCTGGGTTTATGAAAATTTGGATCTTCAGGAGTTGACGTCAGGGCCGGAACATGATACCTGGAATCCGGAGCATCCGGAAAGCTGGGTCTTAAACGACCTGGCCACCGTGGCCTTAAAGCGGTTCCCGGACCTGAACGATTTATTGAAGAGGCTGAGGGACTTGGGTGCCAGGGCCCAGGGCCTATCGGGCAGCGGCCCCACCCTTTTCGGGGTCTTTCCCACCCTGGAGGCGGCCCGGGAAGCGGGCCGCAACTTACGCCGGTCTTTTACCGGCTGGTTGGCGGTGGCCCAGGGCCTCACCGGACAGGAAACCGACACGACCTGGGAGAAGCGGGTATGGATGATCTGAAAATCTTCACCGGCAATGCCAACCGCCCCCTGGCGGAAAAAATCTGCCAACATCTGCAGATCCCCCTGGGGGACGCGGTGGTGGGACGATTCTCCGACGGGGAGATTTCGGTGGAGTTTCAGGAAAACGTGCGCGGCAAAGATGTCTACGTCATCCAGCCCATTTCCATGCCCTGCAACGAAAACCTCATGGAACTCCTGATCATGATGGATGCCCTGAAAAGGGCCTCGGCCCGGTGCGTTACCGCGGTGGTGACCTACTACGCCTATGCGCGCCAGGACCGGAAGACCGCGCCCCGGACCCCCATCTCCGCCAAACTGGTGGCCGACCTCATCACCACTTCCGGGGCTCAGCGCCTGCTGACCATGGATCTCCATACCGGCCAGATCCAGGGGTTTTTCAACATCCCGGTGGACCACCTGTACGCCGCGCCCGTGACCCTGGAATACATCCGGAAGAATTTCGCCCCCGACGTGGTGGTGGTCTCGCCGGACGCCGGCGGGGTGGAGCGGGCCCGGGCCTTCGCCAAGCGGCTGAACACCTCCCTGGCCATCATCGACAAGCGCCGGGACGCGGCCGCCATCAAGGCCATGACCCTCATCGGCAACGTCTGGGGCAAGGAAGCCATGATCCTGGACGACATGGTAACCACCGGGGCCACCCTGACCATGGCCGCGGAGCTGCTGATGCGCCACGGGGTGCGCACCGTCCACGCCTGCGTCACCCATCCCGTCATGTCCCGCAACGCGGTGAGCAACTTGCAGGGCTCCCTGATCCAGACCCTGGCGGTGACCGATACCATCCCGCTCAGTCCCGAGGCCGCGGCCCTGGAGAAGATCCGGGTGCTCTCCGTGGCGCCTCTTTTAGGGGAAGCCATCCGCCGCATCCACAACCAGGACTCGGTCAGCTCCTTGTTTGTTTAGCGGTCAGCGGTCAGCGATCATAATCTCCTCATTTCAAGCCTTTCTCTTAGGAATGGAACTACTTTGAGAGAATTACGTCTAATCCACCAAAAACCAAAAACGGGAAACTAGAGGCTGATAGCTGAAGGCTGATTCATATGAGGCTCATTGTAGGCCTGGGCAATCCGGGGCGGGAATACGCCTGGACCCGGCATAACCTGGGGTTCCAGGTGGTGAACTACCTCTCCGAACTCTGGCGCCTCCCCTTGGGCCGGAAGAGCCTGGAGTCGGTCTGGGGCCAGGGGAAAGTGGGCCGGGAAACCGTCATTCTGGCCCAGCCCACCACCTACATGAATCTCAGCGGCCAGGCGGTTTCCCTCCTGCTCAACTATTTCAAACTGACTCCCGGGGACCTGGTGGTCATTCACGATGATCTGGACGTCCCCCTGTGGTGCCTCAAGATCGTGGAGGGGGGCGGCCCCGGCGGCCATCGCGGGGTGCTCTCCATCATTACGGTCCTGGGTACCGAAGCTTTTATCCGGGTGAAATTGGGGATCGGCCGGCCCTCTCCGGAGATGACGGGGGAGAATTACGTGCTGTCACACTTCCCCGTTTCCGAAGCCGAGAATGTGGCCGTCCTGGTGGAACGGGGCGGCGAGGCGGTGGCCGCCCTCATGGAATCGGGCCTCGCTGCGGCCCAAAACCGGTTTCATGGCAGTCCGGGAACATAATGGCTGTGGCTGCCGGATGGCCAGGGACGTCGGCCCTACTTCTTCTGGTTCCCAAGCGGGAGCTTGGGGACGAGAATGTCGGCTGACGCCTTGGTGGCGCAGGCGTCTCGCCTGTGCAGGCGCAGGCTGAAGCCTGCGGCTACATTTTGCCTTTCCCGGTACTCGCAACCCGGATTCTTTTGTCATTCTGAGCGAAGCGAATAATCTCGCATATTTGAGATTCTTCGGTCACTTTGCTCCCTCAGAATGACATTATTGATGACTTTTTCAGAGTTCTCCTGATTTCTTTAACTGGGACAAAACCTTGCGCGTCCTCCTCATCTCCCCCAACCGCATGCGCCTCATTGTCCCGCCCCTGCCTCTGGGTCTGGCCTCCGTGGCCGCGGCCTTGTCCCCGGAGCACCACCTAGAGGTGTTGGACTTCATGTTCATGGATAAGCCCCTGGCGGAGCTAAGGCATGCGGTGGCATCCTTTCGGCCCGAAGTCATCGGCATCTCCGTTAGGAATATCGACAACCAGGCCAGCCGCGACCCGGTGAGCTACTTTCCGGAAATCAAGGATCTGGTGGACCAGCTGCGCCGGTGGACGCCGGCGCCCATCATCCTGGGGGGTGCGGGCTTCAGCATCATGCCCCGGGAGTTCATGGAATACGCCGCGCCGGACTTTGGCCTGGCCGGGGAAGGGGAGGAGGCCTTTCGGGTCTTGCTGGCGGCCCATGGGGCCGGGGCCTGGGAGCAGGTTCCGGGACTGCTCTGGCGTGCGGGGGGCGCCCTGAGGATCAACCCGCCCCATCGGGTGGCGGAACTGCACCGCCTGCCGCCGCCGGCCCTGGAATATTTCACCCCGAAGCTCTATGAAGAGTCCCAGGGAAACGCCAAACTTCCGGGGATGATCCCGGTGCAGAGCCGCCGGGGCTGCCCCATGAAATGCATCTATTGCACCACTCCCCGCCTGGAAGGCCGGCGCCTGCGGGCCTGGGCCCCGGAGCAGGTGGCTTCCTGGCTGGCGGTCTGGCACCAAAAATGGGGCTTGACCCGCTTCTATTTCGTGGATAATATGTTCAACTGTCCGCCTGAGTATGGGCGGCGCCTCTGTCAGGCCATCCAAGACCTGCACCTGCCCCTGGAGTGGGCCTGCCTCATCAACCCGGCTTTCCCCGACCGGGAGCTTTTCCGCCTGATCCGCACCTCCGGAGGGAACATGGTGCAGGTGGGCAACGAAAGCGGCTCCGAGCTGGTGCTGAGCAATCTGGGTAAAGGGTTCGGATTGGAGAAGGTGGAGCGCACCCTCACCCTGCTCAACGAGGAAGGGCTGCCGTTTAACTGCTTTTTGCTGCTGGGGGGACCGGGAGAAACCCCGGAAACGGTGCGGGAAAGCGTGGCTTTGCTGGAGAAGTACCAGCCCCGGATGGTGAACCTCACCGTGGGCATCCGCATTCACCCAGGGTTGCCCATGCACCGCCTCGCTCTGGCCGAAGGGGTGGTAGGTCCCGAGGACAACCTTCTGTGGCCTTACTTTTACCTGGCGCCAGCCGTGAAAGACTGGATCTGGGGCTACGTGGAGGAGTTGACCGCCCGGCACCCCAACTGGGTTTTTTAAAGACGGTTTTTAGTTTTCGATTTTCGGTAAACAAAAACTGGAAGGAATTCATCGCTTATTTCCGGGGACCATACCTGCCAGATACGGAATCGCTTTTCACTTAAACCTTGAGTGAAATATTCTGCTCTGTCCGGTTTCAATATGCTTGTTTTTGTAGAAGACTAAAAACCGATAACCAAAAACCAAAAACGGAAAACGGTATTAAAGATGCGGGATGACGACGAACGGGAGCGCCCCAGTTGGCGGGAGATCGATCAGCGCCGGGATGGATCCCGGCACCGGGAGCCGGCCCGGCGGCAAAAAAGGTTACCCAAGACCCAGGCCGAGTTGGTCCGTAAACAGGCCCTGGCTCAGGCCGAAGCTCTCTTTAAAGGCAAACGGGGCCGCCCGGAGTATCATTCGGCCTTGAGACAGTTGGAAGCCTGCCACGGTACCAAAAAGTTTCCGCTGTGCGCCAAGAAATTCCTGGAAGAGTACGGGTTGCCCGAGGAATGGGGCGCCCTGACCCGGCTGCTGGACTATCCCGAACCCGGGACAGTGGCGTCGGTGCTGGAAGCCATGGCCGCCCAGCTGGGGAGCCGCAGCCGGGTAGAGCAGCAAGGCTTCAAGGGCCGGCTCAAGGTCCTGGCCCTCACCAGCCTTCATGCTGAGGTGCGGCGCCGGGCCGAGGAGATCCTGGCGGAAGTGTGAGAATCGGGGCCGACTACCCCGGTGCCCTCTCAGTGAGTCCTGCCAAGAACCACCCCATCCCACCGTGCCATAACAGAAAAATATTTTATTATAAAGTTGACAAATAATATTATAATCGGTTATTATAGCCCTGACTCATGATGGAGAAATTCCGGTATCCCAGGAGAGCCGCAACTATTTGCAGATTAATCTCAGTTGCTAGCCACATGGACCACTATCAAGCACAAGGAGGTGCTATGGCCCTGATCGGGAATGATCACCGTGTGGCTCTCGGGATGCAGGAAGAGACGACTTCAGCCTTCGTACCCGAGCTAGCCGGATTTATCACCACGGATACGCATCTTAAGCAGACCCTAGGATGGCTGCCCATCTACGCCAAATCGGATTTGCCCATCTTGCTGACCGGGGAGCCGGGGACCGGCAAAGAGCTGGTGGCGGAAGCCATCTACGCCCTGAGCCGCCCCTGGCGCCCCACCTGTCAGCGGATCAACTGCGCCTCACTGACCGAATCCCTGGCTTGCAGCGAACTGTTCGGCCATCTGCGCGGCGCCTTCACGGATGCCCGCAGCAGCCGGCCCGGGAAGTTCCGACTGGCACATAGGGGGACCCTTTTCCTGGACGAGGTGGGCGACCTGCCCCTCTCGGTTCAGCCCAAGCTGCTCCGGGCCGTGGAGCAGGGCGAGATCGAGCCGGTGGGAGGTGATACTCCCATCAAGGTGGATGTGCGGCTCATCGCCGCCACCAACCAGAATCTCCCCCTGTCTGTGGCCCAAGGCCGTTTCCGCCAGGACTTATATGACCGCCTGGCAGTATTGACCATCAATCTGCCCCCCCTGCGGGAGCGGTTTGATGACATCCCCCGGTTGGCCCGACATTTCGCCCAGAAAGCGGCCCAACGTTACAGCTCCGGCTCGGTGCGCTTCAGCATCGGCGCGGTGCGCCGCCTGCAGGAGCACTCCTGGCCGGGAAACGTCAGGGAACTCAAAAACGTCATCACCCGGGCCGTGCTGTTCAGCATCGACGGCCTGATCCGCGGAAAAGACATCTTTTTCACCTGTCACTTAACCGAGCCCAATTTCCACCTGGCTTTTACGGGAGCATTCTTACCGTCGCGGCTCACCGGGAGCCACCTGAAAGAACTCCTGGAAGAGGAGGGGGGCAACATCTCCGCCCTGTCGCGGCGCTTAAAGGTCTGCACCAAGACCATTTACCGCTGGCTGCGGCGCCACGGCATCGACCTTGATGAGCATTCGCGACACCGCTGCGGTTTAAACGGCGCTGGAAAGACCCAGGCAGGGGGGTAGGGCAGGGGACAGGGACCTGGGAGCGCGACTGATTGCGCCCCCAAAAATTGCGGGCCGGAGCTGGTTGAATGGCGAGGCCGCCCTTACAGGGTTACGAGAGAGAAAAAAGCCGCCTTTCCTCCCGGAAGGGCGGCTTTTTATGTGAGTTGCAGGAAAATCGTTATAAGAGCACCGACTTCACCGCGGCCTTGGCCAGCTCCACCAGGCGGTCCGGGAAGACGCCGAAGCCGATGATGAGGGCGGCCATGGCGTAGTTCAGCAGCCGGATGGGCAGGCTGAGCTTGATGGGTGGCAAACCGGGGTCATCAATGAAGTAAGCGGCATAGACCACTTTGAGATAGTAGTAAAGGGAGATGGTGCCGTTCACCGCGCCGATGAGGACCAGCCAGAAGTAACCCTGTTTCATGGCGGAGGTGAAGATCAGGAGCTTCCCCGTGAAGCCGATGGAGGGCGGCACTCCCGCCAGGGCGAAGATCCCCAGAATCAGGCTCATGCTTAACAGGGGGCTGCGGCGGTAAAGGCCGGCCAGTTCCGCGATCTTCAGGTCCCGGCCGTCGGTGGCCACCTCCGAAATCACCATGAAGACGGTGAAGTTCATCACCAGGTAGGCCAGGGCATAATAGATGGAACCGATGTAGCCGGACTCCTGCATGGTGAGGATGCCCATGAGAAAATACCCGGCATGGGCGATGGAGGAGTAGGCCAGCATGCGTTTGAAGTCCCGCTGGACAATGGCCACCAGGTTGCCCAGGCTCATGGAGACGATGGAGAGGATGACCAGGGCCTGAGTGAAGCTATAACCATAGGCGGTGCCGAGAGCGGCGAAGCGCAGCAGCAACGCCACCGCCGCCGCCTTGGAGGCCGTGGCGATGAAGGTGGTGACCTGGTTGGCCGCACCCTGGTAAACGTCCGGGGCCCAAAAGTGGAACGGGAAGACGGAAAGCTTGAAGAAAAAGCCCGCCATGGCCAGCAGCAGCCCCACCAGGCCCACGGGGCTCTGCACCAGCTCGCCGAGCCGGGGGAGGATCTCGGAGAGATAGGTGGTGCCGGTGGCTCCGAAGATGTAGCTCAAGCCGAAGAGCATGAAGCCGGAGGATATCGCGCCGATGAAGAGATACTTGACGCCCGCCTCCACGTCGATGCCGTCACCCCGCCGCAGCGGCACCAGGATATACAGGGAGTAAGAGGAGAGCTCCAGGGCCACGTAAATGGTGAGGAGTTCCACCGAAGAGACCAGCATCATCATGCCGATGGTGGTGGTGGTGAGGAAGAGAAAAAACTCGGCGCGGTAGCGTTCCTCGATTTGGGCCAGGTTATGGGAGATGGTCAGCACCAGGAAGAGGCCCAGGGCCAGGGCGAACTTGAAGATCTGGCTGAACAGGTCCACCCGGTAGGCCTTGAAGAACAAGTCCCCTTGCTGGAACAGGCAGTAGGCGGTTACCAGCACCCCCAGTCCCGACAGCCCCAGGGCGATCTGGTAATCCAGCCGAACCTGGGGGAGGCGCCTCAAGGAGAGGCAGAAGAATACCAGGGCCATGCCCAGATAATAGAGTTCCGGTCCGAAGAGCATCACGTTCATGGTTACATTCCCTGGAGAAACGGTACTACCGAGGATTTAATCATGCTCACCATCAGCTGCGGGAAGAACCCGAAGAGTAGCAGGGCGCCGATGAGGATCATGCGGGGCAGACCCAGGAAGGGGCTGACATCCTCAAAATGCACAAACTTGGGATTGGGTTCGTTGAAGAAGCTGTTCTGCACCACCCGCAAGGCGAACAGGGCGCCCACCACCAGGGCGGCGATGGCCAACAGACCCTGCACCGGGAAGACCTTGACGGTGGCGATGAAGACCAGCAGCTCGGCCCAGAAACTGGCCATGCCGGGCACCCCGGCCCCGCACAGGGCCGCGGTGATGAAAAAGGCGGAAGCCACGGGCATGATCTTGGAGAAGCCACCCAGTTCATGGATGTCCCGGGTATGGGTGCGATCATAGATATAGCCCACCGAGGAGAAGAAGAGGGCCGTCATGATGCCGTGGGCGAACATCTGGAACACACTGCCGTTGAGGCCATCCACCGTGCCGGTGGCCAAACCCAGGCAAACGATGCCCATGTGGGACACCGAGGAGTAGCCGATGACGTACTTCAAGTCGGTCTGGGCCAACCCCACGAAGACCCCGTAGACAATGCCGGTGGTGGCCAGCAGGGCCATGAGCTGGGCCCAATATTGGAAACCCTCGGGACAGAGAAACATGGCCACCCGGAGGATGGCGAACGACCCCAGCTTCATCAAGACGCCGGCGTGCAGCATGCTCACCGCGGTGGGCGCCGCCACGTGGCCCACCGGAGACCACGTGTGTAACGGCCAGACCGCGGCCAGCACCCCGAATCCGAAGAACAGCAGGATGAAGGCCACCTTCTGGATCCAGGGCGAGAAGTGGGCCGCGTGCAATTGCAGCATGTTGAAGGTCGCCAGGCCGGAGGTGGAGTACAACAGCAGGATGCCGGGGATGATGAGACCGCTGCCGGCCATTAAGTACAGGGTGAGCTTCATGGCGGCGTATTCTTTGCGGGTGGAGCCCCAGACCAGGATGAGGATGTACATGGGCACCACCGCGATCTCGTAGAACAGGAAAAAGAAGAACATGTCGTAGGACATGAAAACGCCGAACACCCCGGTCACCAGCGCCAGCATCCAGATGAAGTATTCCTTCACCCGGACCTGCAACTCCCACATGGTGAGCACGCCGGTAAAGATGACGATGCCGGTGAGCAGCAGCATGGGGGCGTTCAGGCCTTCCACCCCGACGAAAAAGGTGATGCCGAAGGTCTTCACCCATTCGTATTTCTCGACGAACTGCAGGCCTCCCAGGGCTTTGTCATAGGTGACGAAGGTGAAGATGGCCAATGCCAGGGAGGTGCCCGCTGCCACCAGGGATACGGCCCGGATGAGGAACTTCTGCTCCTCCTTCAAACAGAGGAGGATGAGCAGGCCCAGCGGCGGGGCCAGCAGCATGCAGCTCAGATACGGGAAAGTTGCGGTATGTTCGGTCATATCAGCGACCCATCAAGAGATATATCCCGACGCCAGCCAGGACCAAGACCATAAACAGCAGGTTGTACTGCAAAAAGGCCGTCTGGATAAAGGAAAGCAGGCGGCCGCTGCCGATGGTGGAGAACGCCACCGCGTCCACCCCGCCGTCCACCACCCGCCGGTCATTGTAAGTGAACCACTTGGAGAAGATGCCGTAGATGAAGGTGTTGAGGAACCAGCGCCAGAAATGGTCCATGTACCACTTCTGGATAAAAAAGGTTTGTAGGGCCGGAAACTTGCTGATAAAGCCCACGCACCTGGCGTTTTTGGCGCCCCAGTCGACCCAGGCCAGCGCAATGCCGCTCAGCGCACAACCCACCGCGGCGATGAGAAGCGGCAAATGGATTTCGTGGGGATGGGATTCACCCAGCAGGAACTTCTCCAGGAAACCCTGGCAGAAACCCAGAATAGTGGCGAAAGCAGCCAGGACCAGCAGGGGCAAGACCATGACCCAGGGCACGCCGTGGTGCTCGTCGTGGCCGCCGTGGCCGTGGGCGTCGTCGTCGTGCCCATGCTCCTCCTCAACGGGCTCGATATGCCCGGGGACCTTCCCGTAAGCCCCAGGCTTGGGGAAGAGCATCACGAAGATCACCCGGAAGGCATAGTAGGCCGTGAGGAAAGCCCCGAAGAGCCCCAGGACCAGCCAGAGCTTGTTGTCCAGCTGCGCCAGGGTCCCCAGGATGGCCTCCTTGCTGAAGAAGCCGGCAAAGGGAAAGATGCCCGCCAGGGCCAGGGCGGCAATGGTGATGGTGACCATGGGGATGACCAGCTTGCGTCCCCCTTGAGTAGCCATGGTAAAGAAGTCGTTGGTGCCGAAGTGGTGGATGAACACGCCGGAGCAGAGAAAGAGGAGGGCTTTAAACGCCGCATGGGTGGTGAGGTGGTAGTAGCCGGCGAACATGGTGCCGGAAGCCAGCCCCGCCGCGGCCAACCCCATGGCCATAAAACCCAGCTGGCTCACGGTGGAATACGCCCAGACCTGCTTGATATCCGTGGCCACCATACCGATGGTGGAGGAGAGAATCAGCGTTATGGTGGCAATGGCCAGGATCACGGTCATGGCGGTGGCGGAGCCCGCAAAGAAGGGGAACAACCGGGTCAACAGGAAGACGCCGGCGGCCACCATGGTGGCGGAGTGCAGCAAAGCCGAGACCGGGGTGGGACCTTCCATGGCGTCGGGCAGCCAGACATGCAGCGGGAACTGGGCGCTCTTGCCCATGATGCCGCAGAAAATCAGGAGGGCCGAGGTGGTCAGGAGCCAGGGCGGCATGGACTTGGCCACCGCCGCGGCGTTCACCGTGGCGATGTCCAGGTTGCCGTAAAACAAGGTGAGGAAGACCAGGCCCATGAAAAAGCCGATGTCCCCGAAACGGGTGACCACGAAGGCCTTTTTGCCGGCCTCGGACGCCGAGAACTTCTCATACCAGAAGCCGATCAGAAGGTACGAGGCCAGCCCCACCAGTTCCCAGGCGACATAGAGCTGCAAGAGACCGCTGGAGATGACCAGGGTCAACATGGCCAGGGCGAAGAGGGACAGAAAGGCGTAATACCGGCCGAACCCCGGGTCGCCGCCCATGTAGCCGATGGAGTAAACCTGCACCAGCCAGCTGATGGTGGCCACGATGACGAACATCACCAGGCTGGTGGGGTCCAGCAGGAAGCCGAAGGGCACCTTCACCACGTCGGACACCAGCCAGTTGAAGTTGTAGATAATGGGTTCCTTCACGTTCAGAGTGAAGAAAAAGGTCCAGGCAATGATCAGCGGGATGGTGGAGGCCACCAGGGAGATGGCCAGGGAAAGCTTGGCGCTGTTCCTGGTGAAAATCATGATGACGCCAAAGGCCGTGAGCGGCAAAAAAACCGTAAGCAGACAACCCAGGAGAATCGGATCACACGAGCCCATGATCAACCCCTAAGCTCAGTGGCTTCTTCGATGTTGACGGATTTCAGTTTGCGGTACACGGCCACGATAATGCTCAAGGCAATGGCGGCCTCCGCCGCGGCCACCGCCATGATGAACAGGGTGATGACCTGGCCCACCGCGGGGTGAGGCGCCAGGAAGCGGTTGAAGGCCATGAAATTGATGCTGGCGGCGTTCAGGATGAGCTCCACCGAGATCAACACCGCGATGAGGTTCCGCCGGGCCAGCACCCCGTAGAGGCCGATGGCGAACAGGACCAGGGCCAGGTAGAGGTAGGTCTGCAATTGGTTGAACAGCAGCATCTTTAAAACCTCGTTAGGGAACTATGCAAAAGCACCTTAGGTAAAT
>Ga0315281_10009965_pt1 | contig 13139 bp, 18 predicted proteins | sample YL17G07_0_MG_FD_204540 | JGI IMG/M metagenome (GOLD analysis project Ga0315281, IMG submission 204540) | Sediment microbial communities from Yellowstone Lake, YNP, Wyoming, USA - YL17G07_0 | ecosystem: Environmental > Aquatic > Freshwater > Lake > Sediment | place: USA: Wyoming | collected... | reverse complement strand
TCACGGTCTCGTCGGTCGCAACGATGACGACGAGCCTCGCGTCTGGTCCGCCGAGCCTCTTCGCCTCCTCCAGGAACCTTATGTGGCCGTAGTGTAGGAGGTCGAAGACTCCGGAGGCAAGGACCTTAGTCAACTGCTCTCACCACTCGAACTCAGCCAGACCGAGAAGCCTCAGGGCGTCTAGGATGCCCTCTGCGTAGGCGACGCCCGTGAGGGCCGTCGGCTTCATGTCGGCGGCGTAGTACTCGGCGTCGCTGAGGTAACGTTTCGCGTGCTCCCTGAGCTCCTCCACCTTTGCCTCGCTGATGGTCGCCGGTAGTTCAAGCCTCATCTCGTCGAGCACCCTCCTGCACCCCTTAGCGTATTTCTCTATTAGCCTGTCGAGCTCGCCTTTAACGATTCTCCCCTTCAGGGCCTCTTGCGGGCAGGCGGCCAGTGTCTTGAGTGCCTCCTCCTCGAGAAAGTGTAGGCTGCCGGGGACGACAATGGAGTGGGGTGGCTCACCGAACTCCAGCTTCTTGACCTCCCCTGCCCTCCCGGCCGCGATCCTCTGGCTTCTCGAGCCGAGTCTGGCCGCCCCGACGACAAGGGTCGAGGGATCGAGGCCGGCTTCGATGAGGCCTGAGAGTGCGTCGTCCACTGTGACGAATCGGTTCGTCTCCATGTCGAGGTCGAGGAGGATGAGGGTGTGGAGGCCGTGCTCCAAGTTCTCGTCGATGGTCTTGAGGACGGTGTCGGTTGGCCCCTTCTCCGGGAGAGGCATGGTGACCGTCCTGCCGAACTTGTATAGGCTGAACCCCGTCTCCGCGATGGCTGTGAAAATGCTTGAGCCGTGGATGACCCTGGTCTCTATCCCCCGCTTTTTTGCGTCTATGATGAGTGAGATGTGGGTTGTGGCGGAGAGGCAGTCTCCTCCGACGAGGACCCCAACGTTGCTCCTTTTTGCCTCCTCCAGGATGGCGTCGGCTTTCTCCTCGAGGTCGCCGCGGAGGAGGGGTGTGACTGGCTTCCTGATCGCCTCCTCGAGGCCGGCGATGGTGGTCTCGAGCTTCATCGTGTAGAGTTCGGCGTATAGCCTGTCGCAGCCTCTTGCTTCCTCTACGGCCCTTATGCTGAGGTCTTTTTCGTCTGTGAGTCCGATGCTGATGAGGCTTAGAGTCACTTCTCTTTCCTCCTGAGCGGATACCGGTTGATGTGGCCGCAGACGGCGCAGGTGGTGGACACGTGGGGCTCCCTTTCCTGTCTTATCCTGGTCCTCGAGTTGAGGGGGTTGAGGTAGGATTTGCAGCTCCTGCAGACCCGTCTCCTTAGGCCGGCCGGGAGGTGGACCCTGCTCCTCATGGCGATTCTCCTGGCAAGGTCGACGTAGCGCTGCGCCCGTTTCGGGTCGGATGCGTAGGTCTTATCGGCCTGTTCGAAGAGGATCCCGATCCTTTCGAGTGCTATTTTCCTGTGGTCTCTGCCCGCCGTCGTGGGTTCCTCCGTGGTTTTTGGGAAGTGGGAAGAGTTTATAAGAGTTGAGTAGGCAAGAAGGGAAGGGGAAGCGGGGTAGGGCAGCCAGGTTAGCCCGTGGGGCTCATAACCCCAAGGTCGGTAGTTCAAATCTACCCCCCGCTACTTTTAAATAAATTTAAATATCATGGCATTATGTTTCTATAATTTTAAACGAGAAAAGCTGTTGACCCTCAGGAGAAGGATCTGGAAGTTCAGAAGAAAAAGACCTGAACCTGCACAGACTGGAAATAAGGACAGAATTAAAGATGTCCTAGTCATTCATTGTCCCGATCGAATTCGTAACGCATGATCGGGCGAGGTGGTACCCGTTGAGCTACAATCTTGAATCCTAAGCGCTTGAAGGTTGATGTGTAGCCAGTGCTCGATGCGCTAGGCGTCAAACTCGCATCAAGAGGATATGCTTCAAGTGCGGGTGCCCCAGCACGCTTAGCAACATCCAACGCCGCGGTAATTAGAGCGGACGCAATTCCCTGCCTTCGATAACCTTTTCGTACATAGAAACAAGAGAGCGACCAGACTGGCACATCGTCCACACGTTTGAGACGCCACGTCTGGTCAAGCCACGACAAGGCATCACGTGGTGTGAGCTGGCACCAGCCCACGGCCAAATCATTTTTAAAGGCGAGTAAACCTGGAGGCGGACCTTTCATTACCAACTCATAGAAATCTGCTTTGTTCGCATCGCGTGGTCTCTTGCGATAGTCGTTTCCGATTCGCCAGTACATGCACCAGCAGCCACCAACAGCTCCATGTTCCCCGAAGAGGTCATCGAACGCGGCCCAGAGGTCCGGAGTGAGGGGACGGATGACGAACGGCGTCGAGGACATCTGATCACTCCTGGTAAGGCATCACACTCGCTCATGAACTTGGGAAATCGCCCTTTGATCTGAGGCGGCTCACAGTGCCTCTGATGTACGCTATTTGCCCCCTGTGGTGTATGATCTCCCCGATGAAGTCGAAGAGCTTCACCTTCCTCGAATTGGTCCCGCCCCACGTTTGAACTTGCTCATTTAGTTGTGCGTCGGTGATTTTCCCGATACTTTCGAGAACAAGCTTCTTTCCCGCGGATAGATCCGCCATGTACCTCTCGATCCTGTATCTGTGGTCCTTGTAGTCTTTAGGCCAGTCAACAGGTTCGTAGTTAGGGTCGCCACCGGCCCGCGCGATCCTTGGCAGTGTCGTGTTGCTTATCCTGCAGACGTGGTTGAGGATCATGTCTATGCTGTTTGACACTTCGGTGGGCTTGTAGCTCATCTCCGCTTCGTCGAGTCCCTTTAGGGTTTCTTCTAAGGCGTTAAAGTAATACTCCGCGAACTCCTTGAGGACCTGAGTTTTCATCGACATTAGAATCGGAGTTGAGTTGTTTTAACAATTAATAAAGTAATTGACGAGCTATAATCGATTTTCTCGACGTCTGGCGGGTGCCGTATATTCAAAGGGTTGAGGGAAGACTGCGAGAGAAACCATTACGCGTGCATTTTGAGATTTGACATTCACGCGAGTTACCTAGTCGATGAAAAGGTGGAAAGCTAGTTCAAACGAAAGCAAGTCACTACCCCCCGCTACTTTTAACTAAAATTAAATATTATGAGCACATTAATTCTACAGCTAACTTGGATCGGAGAAATAATCGAGTATCCACTTCCTGATCTCATCCCTCGTGGCTCTAAAGGCCTTAATCCTCTCTTCCTCACTCCCTTCAACATCAGACGGGTCATTGAAACCATGCTCGATGAATCGCTTAGTCCCTGGCAGGGTCTCACTAATTATCGTAGGCCTCCCCACCACGCCGGGAGAGGAACAAAACGGACAGGACAGTCTCGGCGTGCTTCTACAGACGGTCACAACCAGATCCATGTCTCTTCCCCGGAACTCCTCTATGCTCTTAGAGGATTGCCCCGAAATGTCTATCCCGATTTCAGCCATGACCTTGACGGCGAGCGGGTGGACCTTCGTGGGAGTTGCCCCAGCGCTGTAAACCTCATATCTTTCACCGTAGAAGTGTCTGAGGAGCCCCTCAGCCATCTGCGAACGAGCTGAGTTATGTGTACATAGAAATAAAACCTTGACCTTATCCGTTACCAGCTGCCTCCTATACTAAGTAATAAAATGCTGAAGGAGAAAATAAATAGCGTGCACAAAATAATCATTTTATTCGAGAAAGCCTATAGGTGACAAATCCATGAGGACACACAACATCAAAATAATCTTTCGTTTCCCAATCCATTTTTTCTGTCAATGACATTGCGAGTTTCATCGGACCAATTGCACTCAACGCCTGAAAGCAGATTCCTTTCGAATCGGGTGTTCGTGCGCCTAGAATAAACACTTCACCTCGTTCGGTCTTAGCGACTCCGGGACAAACACCAGAATCTGTATTTACATTAATTGCTTCACATCTAATTTTGTTATAAATCATATGCGTCCCTCCCTCGTTATTACTATTCTTTCAAGTGTTTCTCGAAGTTTTGAAGGTGCTTGTCTGCTTCTGCGAGTTTGCCTTCGGAGATCATTTTGCGGGCTTCCCCCACATGTTTGGAAGCGCATCCATGTAGGTTCTTGGCGTGTTCGCATCCATGACATTCGGTCTTCTTGCTCATTCTCATACCTCCAGTATAACGCTTATATCCTGCGAATATTATAAAGATTTTGATAACATTACCAAGTGATTCATATGTGTTGTGATGACTCCGGATGCGGGAAACTCGGCGAAGTGATGAAGTTCCAGAAATACTTCAGGGCGCTGCACTGTGCGACGCGTTGGAACATAATCAAGATCATCGGTGAGGGCGAGAAGGGTACAGGTGAGATACTGAAAGAGCTTGGCAATATGGGTGAGACTCTGGCGAGGTCAAGCATCTATTATCACCTATCTGAGCTTGAGAAGACCGGGATAATTGTGCAGACGGGATACCGAGAGGAGGGGGGCGGCGCTCCTGAGAAGGTCTGGAAACTGAAGACTAGGGAGATCAAGATAGACCTACTCGACCCAGGTAAGGATTCTGAGACAGTGTAACGAGGAATATCGTGTACAGTTTGTTAAATGAATAAACTTAGGTGGATATTTTGAGTGAACTCATTCGAACATCAAAGTATCTTAAGCCGTATAAGGTGGGAGCGGTCCTCGCAGTCGTCTTTCTCGCGTTAGTTGTTGCAGCTGAGCTCGCAATCCCACGCCTCGTGCAGACGATCATCGACGAGGGTGTGGCAAAACAGAACATGGCGGTGATTACCCAAACGAGCCTGCTGATGGTCGGCGTAAGCCTGCTCGCAGCCCTCTTCATGACCGCGAACACAGTATTCGCCATCAGGTCGTCGAGGAGCTTCGAAGCAGACCTGCGAGAAGCGACATATGAGAAGATCCAGTCATTCAGCTTCGGAAACCTCGACGAATTCACCACGGGACAGCTGCTCACAAGGCTGACGAGCGACCTCAACCAAGTTCGCATGGTGGTCACTCTTAGTCTCCGCATGTTCACGCGTATGCCACTCACGTTCCTGGGCAGTATCGCGATCATGCTCGCCACTAACCTGAGGCTCTCCCTGATCATGGCGGTTCTGCTACCTGTCACCCTTGTCTTCAGCTACATCTTCATCCGGCTGCTCCAGCCCCTGTTCACTAAGGTTCAGGAGAGGCTGGACCGTCTCAACCAAGTCATGCAGGAGAACCTGCTTGGCATCAGGGTTGTGAAGGCCTTCGTCCGCAGAGACTACGAGAATAAGCGATTCGAGAAGGCAAACGATGAGCTCTACGGAAACTCCCTAAGGGTAGCCCAGCTGCTGAGCCTCTTCAACCCGTTAACCGTCGCCCTCCTCAACCTGGGAATCGTCGCCGTCCTCTACTACGGCGGCCTTCAGATACAGGTTGGCTCCGCGACCGTCGGCGAGATAGTCGCGTTCACCAACTACCTAAACAGTGCAATGTTCTCGGTGCTCACCCTCAGCCTGATGGCCGGGAACGTTGCCTCGGCGAATGTATCCGCTGGGAGGATCTTGAATGTCATTGACTCCGAGCCCAAGATTGGGGCGGAGCCTAACGCTATGCGTCTGGATAGCCTCAGCGGTAGGGTATCCTTTGAAGGCGTCAGCTTCAGCTACGGCAACAGTGGGACACCCGTTATCCATGACATCAGCTTCAATGCTGAGCCTGGGGAGAGAGTCGCCATCCTTGGCGCTACTGGGTCGGGTAAGACGACGCTGGTAAACCTAATTCCGCGATTCTACGATGCCACAGGTGGAAAAGTCGCAGTTGACGGTGTTGACGTTAGGGAGCTTGATCTGAAGTCGATGCGGAGCGGGATAGGCGTCTGTATGCAGGATACGATGCTATTCAGCGGAACGATTAAGGACAACATACGATTCGGTAGAAGGGACGCGTCTGATGTGGAGGTTGTAGAGGCAGCTAAGGCTGCGCAGGCGCATGACTTCATCTCGGGTTTCCCCGAAGGATACGACACCGTTGTCGGTCAGAGAGGTGTAAACCTGAGCGGCGGCCAGAAACAGCGTATAGCTATAGCTAGGGCACTCCTCGTCAGGCCCAAGATCTTGATACTGGATGATAGCACTAGCAGCGTCGACGCCGAGACCGAGTACGAGATCGAGAAAGCTCTTGACCAGGTTCTTGCTGGGACCACGCGTTTCATAGTGGCTCAGAGGATAAGCACGGTATTACACGCTGACAAGATAATTGTCCTCGACGAGGGGGCGATGGTGGCTATGGGCACGCATCGACAGCTTCTCGCCACCAGTCCTATCTACCGGGAGATTTATGAGAGCCAGCTTGGCGACGGAGGTGTTGCGCTGTGAGCGACACAACTGGCTCAGATCGCAAGCCTAGCACTGCCAGCATAGCTCGGGGTGGCCCTGGGATGATGGGTCAGGTTGAGAAGGCCAAGGACCCACGTGGGGCACTCTCACGGCTGCTTGGCTACGTTGGTGCACAGAGGGCGACTTTGACGCTTGCACTTGGGCTGACGGTGATCTCTACGTTGTTCGCCCTCGCTGGCCCGGTAATCATGGGTATGATTATAGACGATTATATCCTGCGGGGGAGGTGGGGGGACTTGCTCGGCATCTCCCTCATATTGGCTGCGATTTACTTGGCGGGTTCGGTGATGGACGCTGCGGCGGGGTGGGTCATGGCTAAGATCAGTCAGAGGAGCCTCAGGAACCTCCGCGAGGAAATGTTTGAGCATACTCAGACTCTCAGCCTCAGCTACTTCGACCGAACCCCCACGGGTGACGTGATGAGCAGGTTGACGAACGACGTGGATGCGATTGGAACACTCCTGTCTCAAAACATCAGCGATCTCGTGCGTAGCCTGCTGACCCTCGTGGGTATAGTGGTGATCATGTTTATTCTGAACCCGTGGCTCGCAGCCGCAAGTTTGGTGGTCTTCCCCTTCATGATCGTATTCACCGCATACGTGGGGAAGCAGGCTCGGAGTGGATTCAGGGGGCTTCAGGCGAAGATGGGCGCCCTCAATGGCGTGGCTCAGGAGACTATCACTGGTCAGAGGATCGTGATAGCTTTCAGTCAGCAGCAGTCGGCGTTGACGCAGTTCAAGAAGTCGAGCCAGGCGGTTAAGGAGCTTGGCATCAAGGCTGAGACATACTCGATGCTTGTCCCACCCATTGTTGGGATTCTTAGTAACCTGAACATCGCGGTAGTTGCTGGGGTGGGGAGCTGGATGGCGCTTCAGGGGCTGGCGACGATTGGTATCATCAGCGTCTTCATTAACTATAGCAGGAAGTTCTCTGACCCGCTCCGACAGTTCTCAACTCTCTATAATAGTATTCAGTCCGCCCTAGCTGGGGCGGAGAGGATCTTTGAGGTGATGGATACGGCACCGGAGTTGGAGGATGCGCCGGATGCAGTTGGGGTTTTGGCTCTTGAGGGTGAGGTCGTGTTTAGGGATGTTGATTTCAGCTACGTTCCCGGCGTTAAGGTGCTTAAGAAGGTGAGTATGGATGTTAACCCTGGTCAGAGGATCGCCCTGGTTGGCCACACGGGTGCTGGGAAGACGACGATTGTTAACGTCCTCACGAGGTTCTACGACATACAGGGCGGATCAATCACCCTCGATGACCACGATATCATGCATATTAAGAAGGATAATCTCCGTCGTCAGCTCGGGATCGTCCTTCAGGATGTCTTCCTGTTCAGCGGCACAGTGATGGATAATATTCAGTATGGTCGGTTGGATGCTAGTGATGATGAGTGTGTTGAGGCGGCGAAGCTGGCGAACGCTGATGGCTTCATCAAGCGTCTACCTAAAGGGTATCAGACTAAGGTGAGTGAGAGGGGTAGTAATCTCAGTCAGGGTCAGCGGCAGCTTATAAATATCGCTAGGGCTGTCCTTTCAAATCCGTCAATTCTGATTCTGGATGAGGCAACGAGTAGCGTTGATACGCGTACGGAGAGGCATATTCAGGAGGCTTTGCTCAGGTTGATGGAGGGACGCACCAGCTTCGTTATCGCTCATCGTCTAAGTACTATTAGAAACGCTGATCTGATTCTCGTCATTGATGGTGGTGAGATTGTTGAGAGGGGTACACACCGGGAGCTGCTTGATAAGCAGGGCTTTTATTATCGCCTTTACATGAGCCAGTTTAAAGGAACAGAGGCTGGCTAAGATGGATTCATCTCATTGCTGGGATTGCATTGATAATTGAAACCAGAATTTTAAACTTGGAAAAAGGACTGATTTGAGATAAATTGGTGATGAAATGACTACCCCTGCAATTATTGCCTCAGATCTAAGGAAAAAATATGGCACATTAATGGCCCTAGACGGAGTCAGCTTCACAGTTGGAAAAGGTTCTATTTTTGGCTTGCTTGGACCTAATGGAGCTGGAAAGACCACGACAATTAGGATAATGACCGGTCTTACAGTTGCTAATTCTGGAAGTGTCTCCATACTGGGACACGACATTAAAAATGACACCATCGAGGCGAAAAAAAAGATAGGAGTTGTACCTGAGATAAGTAACATCTACGAGGAGATGAGTGCAGAGCAGAACCTCGTCTTTTCCGCTGAACTCTATGGTGTCCCATCAAGTGAAAGAAAGAAGCGCGCAAATGAACTCCTCGCAGATTTCGGACTTGCTGATAGAAGTTATGACCTAGTGGCCGGGTTCAGCCGTGGGATGAAGAGAAGACTGGTAATCGCATGCGGAATGGTACACAATCCAGAGATTCTATTCCTCGATGAGCCTACAACTGGGCTAGATGTTCAAAGCACATTAGCCCTCAGGGAGCAGATAAGAAAGTTAAACAAAGAAGGAACGACGATTCTCCTCACTACTCACTACCTTGAGGAAGCCGACCAGCTATGCGACACCATCGCGATGATAAACAAGGGAAAGATAGTTGCACTTGACAAACCGGAGAATCTAAAGGCCAGCGTGACCGGCTCAAACGTTATAGAGCTCTCATTCAGCGAACTGGTTAGTGAGACCGAGCTCGACTCCATAAAAGGAGTCATCGAAGTCCACTGTGTCGGGGACAAGGTGAGGCTAGTAGTAGGTGATGAAAAAGACATTATCGGTGAGATTTCGGACTTCGCCAGAGGCAAGAAGCTGAATATTACCACCATCCATACGCTCAAACCTTCTTTGGAAGACGCGTTCCTCAAGATTACGGGTCTCAACCCTGAGGAGGCGGTGAAGGATAAGGAACAACTTAAACCAAGGAGGAATGACGGATGAAACTGGTTGAAAAGCTGTCGAAATCGTTCTACATAGCCCGCAAGGACATGAGGGTTTATTATTTTAAGGCGCCGAACTTCACATATGGCCTCTTGATGCCTGTGGCGCTGTATCTCGCCTTCAGCGTTTCAGGTACACTTAGCCCAGCTACGCTGATCAGTGGGTTAGTATCTCTAGTGATCCTCTTCGGGACCATGAGCATCGAAGCGGTGTCCGTGGTACTTGAGAAGCAGACGGGCACCTTCGAGCGGCTGCTCGCAGCACCAGTAAGCCTAATTGGACTCGTATTGGGTAAGGCGTTGGCAGGTTTCGCCATTGGACCGTTGACTGCTGTCGCTGTGCTTATACCGGTTTCTCTCCTTTCTGGTACTTCGGTTCAAAACCCTCTCGCAGTATTCATCGCGATTTGTGTCAGTAGTTTCACATTCGCTTCGATGGGTATCCTCGTCTCCTGCTTTGCAAGATGGACTCCTGAAGCTCAGATGTATAGCAACTTCTTCAGGTTCCCAATGGCTTTTCTCTCTGGAACCTTTATTCCTGTAGAGTCTATGCCTCAGTTTCTTCAGATATTTTCTAAGGTGCTTCCATTGACCTACTCGATCGACGCCATGAGAGAGGGGTTAAACAACTCGTTCATTACTGGGAGCTACCTATTTGATCTCGGAATTCTACTATTATTCTCAGCTGTCTTTATGTTTGCCTCGACGAAGGTGCTTGAGAGGCAGTTAAGTTAGGGAACATACGCGCAGCGTATTAATAAAAATACTCGAGAAGAGCTAAACTGAATCGATTTTATGAAGCCATCCATAGGAGGAGTATATTCGGCGCCCCTCGGGTGAGACTAGGAAGCCGATAAGCTCCTCGGCCAGCGGTTTGTTCTTTGTGTAGGTCACGATCTGGGCTGCTGTGCTCCTGTAGATCTGGAGGTCTCTCGGAAGCTCCACGGCCTCGCATGTGTCGGGCCAGATGTTCTTGAAGGCATTCCAACCGAAAACGGCGTCCACCTTGTCCTCGTGGATCAATGCCATCAGAGAGCCACATGCGTCTGCATGTTCGACTATGTTGGCTCTAATCTGCTCAATGAGTCCTGCTTTACTGCTAACATCGTCCCATACACCCTTGAGGCATCCACCGGTGGCTGTTCCAATCCTGATACCGGGTTTGCACAGGTCCTCTAAGCCCCGGATTCCCTTCGGATTGCCTTCCTGCGTTATTAATACACTCCGCCGATAGCCTAGGCTCTTTCTCGTTCCCTTGATGAGCAGATCTCTGTCTTCAGCCTCATCATGGACGTACTCAGCGCCGCAGCTTATCATGTCGCCGCTCTTCCTTAGAGCTATGGACTTTAGCAGGTTCTCAGGCTTCCCGGCTGTGAGCCTGATCACTGTGCCGGATTTTCTTTCAAAGTATGATACGGCTTCCTGTAATGGCGGTGCAACGGCTCCTGCCGAATATACATGTAAATCAGGGTCATCCATATTCTCTCGATATGCCTCCTTCTGCAATTCGTATAATACCTTTCCCATATTGTAATTCCTTTCCTGGAAGTTTTAATGGTTAAAAAAGATTTGAAAATAACAATTACAAGTGCCTACATGAGTTTAAGAAAGGTTTAATGCGTCCTCTCCTGTTGTGAATGAGACGAAATGGTTACCCTAACGATCATTGCTAACGAAGCACCCTACGGGAGCGAGAAGACTTGGAACGCCCTTAGGCTCGCAGGCGCTTCAGTCACCGCTGAAATTGGTATGAAAGTCAATGTTTTCCTGATGGGAGACTCCGTCGCGGCCGCAAAGAAGGGGCAGGTCACGCCCGAGGGTTACTATAACACGGAGAAGATGATAACTGATCTCGTAGCCAAGGGAGTCGAGGTTCAGTGCTGTGGAACGTGCCTTAAGGCGCGAGGTATCCCGGATGCCGAGCTCATCGAGGGAGCCAAGAGAGACACCATGATGATCCTCGCGAAGTGGGTTAAAGATAGTGACAAGATCGTCACATTTTAAATTCCCAACCAGAGATAGAAGCCCTGAAAACTATAGGCCATCTGGATCTAAGAAGAGTCCCACTCTGTAAAATTGAACTTTTCAAATTGTATTAATTTCTTCCTTCTCGGAGGTCGCGAAGCATCTGGTCATACTGCTCCTTCGTCACCTCTCCTCGAGCGTACCTCTGCCTAAGGATCTCCTCAGCCTCCGTAGACCCGCCCATTCCACCCATTCCACAGCCCATCCGATGGCCCCAGGGACTCCAAACGGTGAACCTGAACGCCATCATGACTAAAAAGCATACAAGGACAAACCCAATTATGCCCACCCCTATCATCCAGCCACCACCCCATCCCATCATTGGCATACCATAGTAACCCGAGTAAAACCTTGGTCGGTTAAAGGTTGAGAAGAACCAGAGCGAACCAAATACCAGAAACAGAACCCCAAAGCCGATCCAAGCCCACCTCATAGGATGCATTCGATACATGTTTAGTCAAAGGCATCTGGAACATACCTCCCTTTAAACGATGTCTAAAAGACGCTAGAAGAACGAAGAGCGCGAGAGAATGATGCAAGCGCGCAGATATTCTACGTATGTTCCAAAAAGATAGTTCAAACACAAGTATGCCACTACTCCCCGCTACCTCTGAACCCTAAATATTTGAGCAGTAACTACGGTTGAAGGAAAGGGTATAAATGTCTTTTAGGGAATCCTTAGATCAGGCGGAATATTTGAGCGGCCAAGCAACCCTCGACATGATTTACGAGGAAGTTAAAAAGGTGAGTGAGAGGCTGAGCCTGATGGAGGAGGTCATCGAGGAGATAATCATCAAAAACTTCCCCGAGGTCAAACTGAGCGAGGAAGAGATCAGTGAAATCAAGACGTCAATAAAAGAGATGAAGGAAGGAGAATGCGTAACTTTAGAGGCGCTCAAAGGTGCCTAAATATAAAATAATCGCTCACAGAAGAGTCCTCAAGTTCTTAAACGGAATAAAAGATGAAAAACTCAAACATGCCATTATAAATACAATCGAGGAGTTGGAGAACTATCCTATTTCCTTGAGAGGAATGGATGTCGAAACGATAAGAGGTCTCGTGAAAACGTTTAGGATAAGACTAGGCCAATATAGGATAATGTTCTCCGTTGATAAACCTGAAAAGACGATCTATGTCACCCATCTCGATAGTAGAAAAAAGATCTATAGAAAAATCAAGTAGCTTGTAACCCCGGGGTCGGTGGTTCAAATCTTCCCCCCGCTACCATCACGCGTGAGTAAACCCGCTTATTATGTAAAAACGTCAATTTTTTTAATCATGAAGATGCGGATGACCTTCTCTGTTAATAAAAAGACCCGTGGGTAAGGGGGCAACTCCTTTTTAGCCCTGAATTACCCTTTCCAGCGCTGGCTTAGGAACGCGTTTTTCTTACTGAAAAGTAATACTTATATACCGTATGGTTGTACTTAATCACCGACATGTTGAGACTGAAGAGTAAGCTAGGCCCCAAGGGCCAGGCGGTGATCCCCAAGGAGATCAGGGAGATGATGGGGATCAGGCCGGGCTCCGAAGTCGTGTTCGAAGTCAGGGGGGACGAGGTCGTCGTCAAGCCGCTGCAGAATCGGAGCAGCGTCGACGAGCTGATCCGACTGATCCCCCGCGAACTTAAAGTCAAGGACGAGGTGGACCTCAAGAAGATTATCCTCTCCGAGGCCCTGGAGCGATGGTCTACTTAGATTCGAACGTCTTCCTCTACGCGATCCTCTACGACGAGTCTTCGAACCCGAAGTCCAAAAGGGCAGCAAACATCCTGAAGGGGGTGGAGGATGGTAAAATCAGGGGATTCAGCTCCCTCCTGACCTGGGACGAGGTGGTGTGGGTCGTCTGGAAGCTCTCCGGCTACGAGTACGCCCTGAGGGCCGGCGCCT
>Ga0315281_10009964_pt1 | contig 13140 bp, 13 predicted proteins | sample YL17G07_0_MG_FD_204540 | JGI IMG/M metagenome (GOLD analysis project Ga0315281, IMG submission 204540) | Sediment microbial communities from Yellowstone Lake, YNP, Wyoming, USA - YL17G07_0 | ecosystem: Environmental > Aquatic > Freshwater > Lake > Sediment | place: USA: Wyoming | collected... | reverse complement strand
ATTCGACAAAACGGCCTCCGACTCAGGAGAGCATGAGGGGCCGGGGAAGGAGCGGGACCTTTCCTTTCCCGCCTTGATCCCCTCGTTTTGTAATGAGTTCGAAGTGCGAGGGGGAGAATCGAATTGGCGGCGCGCCTAGCTGCAGCTCAAGTCCGATAGCGGACAACAGTAAGAGCTGCGGCGGGGCAGGTCGCAGTCCCGCCCCGCGCCCTTCAAACCGCGCTCATTTCGCCCTGATCTTGGCGGCGGAAACCTGCAGGAAACGATTGGGATTCTGTGCGATGCCCTTGTAGCGCACTTCGAAATGCACATGCGGCCCGGTGGAGCGCCCGGTAGATCCGGATTCGGCGATTATCGCGCCGCGCTGCACCAGGTCGCCGGCTTTGACCAGCAGCTTGGAAGCGTGAGCGTAGCGGCTGACGAAGTCGTTGCCGTGGTCGATATCGACTACATACCCATATTGGGGATGAAATTCGGCCACGACAACCAACCCGTCCGCCGCGGCGTGCACGGGCGTGCCGGTGTCGACCAGAAAATCGACGCCCTCGTGCAGGGCGTTCTGTCCGGTAATGGGATCGATGCGCCAGCCGAAGCTGGAGGCGTTCCAGTCCACGTCCACCGGCTTGATGGTCGGCATGAGCTTCTTCTTCACCTTGGCGTCGAACAAGCGGTTTTCGAGAACACCCAGGTAGTCGTAGCGGTTTTCCACATGTTTGGAAAGCGCGTCGAGTTGCCAGGTCAACTCGTTAATCGACAGGTCCCGTGCCGGAATGCGGGTAGGCAGCGCGCCGCCGCGGCCGGGAGGCTCGCTCATTCGGAACTCCTGTGGCTTGATGCCCGCGAGCGCCGACAGGCGTTCGCCCAGCGCGTCCAGGCGCATCAGCTGCGCCTGCATCTGACCCAGCCTGACCGCCATGGCGTTCAGGTTCTCGCGCATGAATTCCTTGGCACTCTGGGTTTGCTGTTCCTGCGCCGATAGCAGCAAGGTCTGCAACAGCGGCAGCTTGATCTCGGCCGCATGGCGGAATACCACATAGAACATGGAACTGGACAGAACCAGCACGGTGGCCGCCAGCAGCGCCATCCCCAGCAACAGGTGACGGGCGCTCAGGGAAATCGATTTGGCCGTTGCCAGCCGGTCCGATACCAGAATAATATGCATGATCCCCTCCGAGAGATAGCTCCATGCATTCCAAGGATCTTCGCTCCTACCTGGACTCGGTCGCCGGCATAGCGGCGTTGCTACCCCAGGCGGAGCGGCTTATCGAATTGCGGCGCATTTACAGCGAAATCGTGCCGCAGCAGTTGTTGCAATCTTCCTCGATCGTCAATTTGAAACAGGAAAAAGTCGTAATCTTCGCCGAAAACAACGCAATCGCAGCTAAGCTTAGGTTGCTAAGTCCACGATTGGTCAACGATTTTTCGAAGCGTGGGGTGCAGGTTACCGGAATTCGCCTTGAAGTGCAACCCCACCAGGGACCCCGCAAAGCGCTTAGCTCAAAGCAGGCGAAACTCAGCGCGGCCGGAGCCGAAAGCCTGGAAGCCCTGGCCAAGCGTCTGCCGGATTCAAGACTCAAACAAGCAGTTACGGAAATGGTCGAGCGAAAAAAAAACTAGAACACGCTGCGGATCAGGCGGGTTGGGCGAGAAAACGGGTGAGCCCGGCCGGCGCGTCCTTGGCGTCCTCAAAGCTCACATACTCCCAGGCATCGACCTGTGCCAAGGTGGCACGCAGCAGGGCATTGTTCAGGCCGTGGCCGGACTTATGGGCCGAGAACGCCCCGATCAGCGGATGGCCCAGCAGATACAGGTCGCCGATCGCGTCCAGTATCTTGTGCTTCACGAACTCGTCCGCATAGCGCAGGCCATCGGCGTTAAGCACGCGGTATTCGTCCATCACCACGGCATTGTCCAGACTTCCGCCCATGGCCAAGCCGCTGGCGCGCAGGCTTTCCACATCCTGCATAAAGCCGAAGGTGCGCGCCCGCGCCACCTCCTTGACATAGGAAGTTTCGGCGAAGTCGACCACCACATCCTGACTGGATTTGTCGAATACCGGATGGTTAAAAACGATGGAAAAAGACAGTTTGAAGCCGGCGTAGGGCTCGAAGCGCGCCCATTTGTCGCCGTCTCTGACTTCCACCGCTTTCTTGATGCGGATGAAGCGCTTGGCCGCCGACTGCTCGACGATCCCCGCCGACTGCAACAGGAACACGAAAGGCGAGGCACTGCCGTCCATGATGGGCACCTCGGCACCGGTGAGGTCGACATAGGCGTTGTCCACGCCCAGCCCGGCGAAAGCCGACATCAGGTGCTCCACCGTCGCCACTTTTACTTTGCCGTCTTCCAGCGTGCTGCACAGGCGCGTGTCGCCGACCTTGTAGGCGTCGGCACGCACATCCGCGGGTTGCGGCAGATCGAGACGCCGAAACACAATCCCCGTGTTGGCTTGCGCCGGACGCAGCGTGAGTTCCACCTTTTCGCCGGAATGCAGCCCGACGCCGGTAGCGCGAATCAGGGATTTTAGGGTGCGCTGTTTTAACATGAACGTCTTGTTATTGTCATTTGAGTGCAAATTAAAAATTTTAACATAAGTACGCCGCCGGCCGCGCGACCCGGAGCGCGGCCGGCGTCTCCCGGACGAAATTCAGTCAGCCTGCTTGCGCAGGAAAGCGGGGATGTCGTACTTGTCCACCCCGTTTTGCTGCAGCGCCTCGATGGTCGAGGCGCGGTTCTTGCGGATCACCGCCGGCATCGCGTCCAGTTCCCTGTAATCGACGGCCGTAACAGGCATGTTGTCGGTACCGTTTTTCACCACTAGTTGCGGCTTGGTCTGGCGTATCGCCGCCGGCTGGCCCAGTCCCGTCGCAACCACGGTCACTCGCAGCTCCTCGCCCATGCCCTCGTCGTAGACCGCACCCAGGATCACCGTGGCGTCGTCCGCGGCGAAGCTGCGTATGGTCTCCATTACCTCCTTGGTTTCGCGCAGCTTGAGACCGGATTTAGCGGCGGTGATGTTGACCAGCACGCCGCGCGCGCCGGAGAGGTTGACGCCCTCGAGCAGCGGGCAGGCCACGGCCTGCTCGGCGGCGATGCGTGCCCGGTCCATGCCCGCGGACGAGGCCGAGCCCATCATCGCCATGCCCTGCTCATGCATGACGGTCTTGACATCCTGGAAGTCGACGTTGATCAGGCCCCGTATATTGATGATCTCGGAGATGCCTGCGACCGCGTTCTTCAGCACGTTGTCGGCCGCGCCGAACGCCTCTTCCATCGACACCTCATCCCCCAGCACTTCCTCCAGCTTCTCGTTGAGAATCACGATCACCGAGTCGACGTTCTGCGCCAACTCGTCGATTCCGCCCTCGGCCGCCTGCATCCGCTTGATGCCCTCGAACGAGAACGGTTTCGTGACCACCGCCACTGTCAGGATACCCATCTGTTTCGCCACCTCGGCTACCAGGGGCGCGGCGCCGGTGCCGGTGCCGCCCCCCATTCCGGCGGTGATAAACACCATATGCGCCCCCCGCAGCGCCTCCTCGATCTGCTCGCGCGCCTCCATCGCCGCGGCGCGCCCGGCCTCGGGCTGAGCCCCGGCGCCCAGCCCCGATGCGCCGAGTTGAATCTGGTTCTTCGCCTGTCCGTACGCAAGTGCCTGGGCGTCGGTGTTCATGGCGATGAACTCTACCCCCTGCACCGCGTTACGGATCATGTGGTCGACGGCGTTGCCACCGGCGCCGCCGACGCCAACCACCTTGATCACGGTACCGTTGTTTTGTACATCCACGATTTCAAACATAGTGCCTCCTTCCGGGTCTTGGTTAGAAAACGAACTGCAAGTTCACTGCCTATTTCGGCCGGGGACCGGAAACAGGGAACTGGGCAAAACGCCGACTGCGGCGCTCGCCCCCCCCGATTTCCGAACACCCGCCCCTAAAAATTGCGCTGGAACCATGCCTTCATCCTCGACATGACCTGCCTGAACGACGCGCCCTGCAGCGCCTGGATTCCGCGCTGAGTCTGCGACTGTCCTTCGAGCAACAAGCCGATCGCCGTGGCATAACGCGGGTGTCGCACCACATCCGCCAGCCCGCCCACGTAGCGTGGCGTGCCCAGGCGCACCGGCATATGAAAGATCTCTTCGCCCAGTTCGACCATGCCCCGCATCACGCTGGAGCCGCCGGTTACCACCAGGCCGGAAGACAGCAGTTCCTCGTAACCCGACTCGCGCAACACTTTCTGGATCAGGGAATACAACTCTTCCACGCGCGGCTCAATCACTTCGGCCAGGGTCTGGCGCGAAAGCTGGCGCGACCCGCGATCACCGATGCCGGGCACCTCCACCAGTTCGTCTGGATCCGCGAGCTGGCGCAGCGCGCAGCCGCTTCTGATCTTGATTTCCTCGGCCTCGGCGGTGGGAGTCCGCAGCGCCATGGCGATATCGTTGGTAATCTGGTCGCCGGCAATGGGGATCACCGCGGTGTGCCGGATCGCGCCCTCGCGAAAAATGGCGATGTCGGTGGTGCCGCCGCCGATGTCCACCAGGCACACGCCGAGTTCCTTTTCGTCCTCGGTAAGCACGGCGATCGACGAGGCCAGCGGCTGTAGGATCAGATCGTTCACTTCCAGGCCGCAGCGGCGCACGCACTTGACGATGTTCTGCGCCGCCGACACCGCGCCGGTGACGATATGCACCTCCACTTCCAGCCGCACGCCGCTCATGCCCAGGGGCTCGCGCACACCGTCCTGGCCGTCGACTACGAACTGCTGCGTGAGGATGTGCAGGATCTGCTGGTCGGTGGGAATAGGCAGGGCGCGCGCGGTCTCGATGACGCGCTCGACGTCGAGCGCCGACACCTCCTTGTCCTTGATCGCCACCATGCCGCGGGAATTGAAGCTCTTGATGTGGCTGCCGGCGATTCCGGTATAGACGCGCGCGATCTTGCAATCCGCCATCAATTCGGCCTCCTCCAGCGCGCGCTGGATGGCGTTGACGGTGGTTTCAATGTTGACCACTACACCTTTCTTCAGGCCTTTGGACTCGTGCCCGCCCATGCCGATGATGTTCAGCCGGTTGTCCGGCAGCAGCTCCGCGACCATCGCCACGACTTTGGAGGTGCCGATATCGAGGCCGACGACCAGGTTCTTGTTTTCCTTGCTCATGCAGCCGCCTCCGTTCCCTTGCCGTCGCTCATAAGCAGCCACTGTCGGCGTCCGGTGGCAATCGCGGCCGGTCGCATCCCCCTCGGAGGGGGCCCCTGCTCCCTGCTCATGCCCCCACCTCCGTTCCCTTGCCGTCGCTCATAAGCAGCCACTGTCGGCGTCCGGTGGCAATCGCGGCCGGTCGCATCCCCCTCGGAGGGGGCCCCTGCTCCCTGCTCATGCCGCCTCCCTTTTGCTGCGTCTATTTCCAATGCTCTTTGGTTCCGTGGCCGAGCGCATGATTTCGGGCACGCGCAGCGCAAATCCGTTGGGATAGCGCAGGTCGACATAGTCGGGCCTGCGATTGAGGCTCCCCAGCGTCTGCGCGTGGAAAGCGACAAAACGCGACAGCCGCTCCAATACCGGCTCCTTCAGCTGATCCCGTCCTAACTCCAGCGTGAGGCCGTTCGATAGCCGCAACTGCCAGGCATAGCGTGGCGAGAGCAGCACTTGGCGCGGCTCGATCTCGAGCGGCGCGAGCACCTGGCGAAATGCGTCGTAACGGCGTGTCATCCTCTCGGCGCTGCCGGCCGGGCCGGCGAACTGCGGCAGGCGGACGGCATCGGACAATTCGCCCTCGAACACTTCGCCGTAGGTATTGACCAGACGCTTTGCCGGCGCATCGCTGCCCCAGCGCGCCAGCGCCACGTGCTCTTCTATCGCGACCAGGATGCGATCGGGCCACAGGCGCCGCACCTCGACCTTGCGCACCCAGGGCAGGGCTTCGAACGCGCGCCGCACCGCGTCCAGATCGACACTGAGGAAAGTGCCGGCGGCGCCTACGCGCGCGGCGCCCTCCGCCTGTTCGCGCGTAACATGCGCGAGTTCGCCTTGCAGCGCGAGATGGCGCACCGGCAGCAGCGGCGAATGTATCGCCGCCTGTACACCGGCATAGATCATGGCGGCGGCGGCGAACGCGTAGAGCGCGTTGGCGCAGCCGTTCAGAAAATCGGCGTCATCCCACATGCGCGAGTTCCAGGATACGCAGCGCCAGATCCTCGAACGAGATGCCCAGATGCCGCGCCGCCATCGGCACCAGCGAGTGATCGGTCATGCCGGGCGAGGTATTCACTTCGATGAACCAGGGCCTGCCGGCGGTGTCCAGCATCAGGTCGACTCGTCCCCAGCCACTGCAGCCAATCGCGCCGAATGCGGCCAGTACTTGCTGCCGCAGCGCCGCTTCCGCGCTCGCCGCGAGACCGCACGGAATGATATAGCGCGTGTCGTTGGCGACATACTTGGCCTCGTAGTCGTAGAACTCGCGCGGCGTCTCCAGTTTGATCAGCGGCAGCGCCTCGCCTCCGAGCACCGCGGCGGTGAGCTCGATGCCGTCGATGAACTGCTCGGCGAGCACCGCGCTGTCGTAATTGGCCGCGAGCGCATAGGCCTCGTCCAGGTCGGAGGCGGCGCGCACCTTGCTCATGCCTATGCTGGAACCCTCGTTCGCGGGCTTGACCATGATCGGCAGCGACAAGCGCGCCGCCACGGCCTTGAAATCGCTCGCCCGGGTAAGCAGTTCGTAGCGCGGCGTGGGAATGCCGGCCGCCTGCCACACGAGCTTGGTGCGCCATTTGTCCATCGCGAGGGCGCTCGCCAGAACCCCCGAACCGGTGTAAGGAATGCCGAGCAATTCCAGCGCACCCTGAATGGTGCCGTCCTCCCCGTAGCGGCCGTGCAGAGCGATGAACGCGCGGTCGAATTTCTCCGCGATCAGCGCCGCGAGGTCCCGCTGCTGCGGATCGAAGGGGTGCGCGTCGACGCCCTTGCTGAGCAAAGCGTTCAATATCATGGCGCCGCTTCGGAGCGAGACTTCGCGCTCTGCCGAGCGGCCGCCGAGCAGCACCGCGACTTTGCCAAAGGCCTTAACGTTCATACGGGCACCGCCTCTCCGATAATGCGCACCTCGGCGATAAGCTCGACGCCATGTTCCGCCAGCACGGTATTCCGCACGCGTTCGATCAGGTTTTCGATATCGGCGGCGCTCCCCCGGCCATGCGCATTGACGATGAAGTTGGCATGTTTTTCCGACACACGCGCGCCGCCGATGGCGCAGCCCTTCAGGCCGCAGGCCTCGATCAGGCGTGCCGCGTGATCGCCCGGCGGATTGCGGAACACCGAGCCGGCGTTGGGCAGGGCCAGCGGTTGGTCGCCGATGCGTTGCTGCAGCAACTCCCTGATGCGGCGGCGCGCGACCCCGCCATCACCTCGTTCGAAACCGAACCAGGCGGCGGCAAACCATTCGTCCACGCCGAGTTCGCCGCCTCTAAGCGCGACATGGCGGTAACCGATATCGAAATCCTCCGGCCGGCGTTCGCGCAGTTCGCCGCTGCGCCGGAGCATGAGCACGCGTTCCACCGCGTCCCAGGTCTCGCTGCCATAACAGCCTGCATTCATGGCCAGCGCGCCGCCCACGGTTCCCGGGATGCCGGCGAGGAACTCGGCGCCGGCGTAGCCGTGGGTCGCGGCATACCGCGCCACCTTGGGGCTGGCCGCGCGCGCCTCGGCGTACAGAAGCTCACCTTCCATGTGCAGGGCCGCATGGCTCGAGTGCATCAGCATGACCGTGCCGCGGATACCGCCATCGCGCACCAGCACATTGCTGCCCAGGCCGATGAAATGGACGGGTTCATCTGCGGGCAGGGTGCGCAGAAATTGTGCCGCATCGTCCAGATCGGCCGGGATGTAGGCGCGATCCGCGACCCCGCCGGTGCGCCAGGTGACGTGCTTACGCATCGGCTCCATCGCCAGCAGCTTGCCGCGCAGCGCCGGGTTGGAGAGATGTCTTTGTTCAGCCATGTGCATCTCTCACTCCGCGGCCTTGACGAGCAAAGCCGAGGCAAGCGCGGCCGGCACACCGCCGATCGAGCCCGCGCCCATGCTGACCACCACATCGCCATCCTTCGCCGCCGCGCGGATCGCCGCGGGCATGTCGGCGATGTTCTCGACGAACACCGGCTCGACGCGCCCGGCGACGCGCACTGCGCGCGCCAGCGTCCGACCATCGGCGGCGACGATGGGCGCCTCGCCCGCGGGGTAGACCTCGGCCAGGAGCAGCGCGTCCGCACCCGATAGCACCTTGACAAAATCTTCGAACAAGTCGCGCGTGCGCGTATACCGGTGCGGTTGGAACGCGAGCACGATGCGCCGCCCGGGAAAAGCGCCGCGCGCCGCGTCGAGCGTCGCCTGCATCTCCGCCGGGTGGTGGCCGTAATCGTCGATCAGAGTGAAGCTGCCGCCGCCTTTGGCCGCAATGGCGTCGTAGCTCTGGAAACGCCGCGCGACGCCGCGGAACTCCGCCAGCGCCTTGACGATGGCTGCATCCTCCAATCCCAGTTCGGTGGCGACGGCGATCGCGGCGAGTGCGTTCTGCACGTTGTGCCTGCCGGGCAGGTTGAGCGTCACATCGAGCGCCTTAGCCCTGCCCTCGCGCACAGCGTGAAAGCGCATCTTGCCGCCGCAATGGCTGACGTTCTCCGCGCGCACCATGGCGTCGGCGCCGAAACCGTAACTCAGGATGGGCTTGGACACGAACGGCTGGATCTCGCGCACGTGCTTGTCGTCGGTGCACAGCACGGCCGCGCCATAGAAGGGCAGGTTCTGCAGGAAAGCGACGAACGCCTGCTTCAGCCTCGCGAAATCGTGCTGATAGGTCTCCATGTGGTCGGCGTCGATGTTCGTGACCACCGCGACTACCGGCTGCAGGTGCAGAAAGGAAGCGTCCGACTCGTCCGCCTCGACCACGATGAACTCGCCCGCGCCCAGGCGCGCGTTCGAGGCGCTGCTTGTGAGCCGGCCGCCGATGACGAAGGTGGGATCGAGCCCGGCCTCGGCGAGCACGCTCGCCACCAGGCTGGTGGTGGTGGTCTTGCCGTGCGTGCCGGCAATGGCAATGCCCTGCTTCAGCCGCATCAACTCGGCCAGCATCAGCGCGCGCGGCACCACCGGAATGCGCCTGGCGCGCGCTGCCATCACTTCCGCGTTATTGTTGCCCACCGCGGTCGACACCACCACGACGTCGGCCTCGGCCACGTGCTCGGCCGCGTGTCCGACATGCACCGCGGCGCCCAGGCCGGCGAGGCGACGGGTCGCCGCGTTGACGCCCAGATCGGAGCCCGTGACCTGATAACCCAGGTTGAGCAGCACCTCGGCGATGCCGCTCATGCCGCTACCGCCGATCCCGACGAAATGGATGCGTTTGACTTTATGTTTCATCGCGCCAACTCCATGCAGACGCGGGCTACGGCCTCGGTTGCGTCGGGCTTGCCCAGCGCCCTTGCTTTCTCGGCCATTTCCAGCAGGCGCTCGCGCGTGAGCCCGCGCAGCAGGTCGGCGAGTCCCTGCGCGGACAAATCACCCTGTGCCAGCAGGATGGCCGCACCGCCGGCCGACAGGAATTTCGCGTTTGCGGTCTGGTGATCGTCCACCGCATGCGGAAAAGGCACGAGAATGCTGGCCACGCCGGCGCAGGCGAGTTCGGCAACGGTAAGCGCGCCGGCACGACAAATGACGACGTCGGCCGCGTCGTAGCACCTGGCCATGTCGTCGACGAAGGCGAGCGCTTCGGCGCGTACGCCTGCCGCGGCATAGGCTGCGCGCACGGCCTCGACATGCTTTGCTCCCGTCTGGTGCGTGACCTCGGGGCGAGTATCCATGGGCAACAGCGAGAGCGCCTGCGGCAGGGTCTCATTGAGCGCCTGCGCCCCCAGGCTGCCGCCTAGCACCAGCAGCTTGAGACGGCCGGCGTGCATGGCGTAGCGCTCACGCGGCACGGCCAGTGCTGCGATTTCCTTGCGCACCGGGTTGCCACTCAACTGCGCGCCGGGCAGCGCGTCCGGGAAGGCTTGCAGCACCCGGTCGGCCAGGCGCGAGAGCACCTTGTTGGCCAGGCCGGCAATCGAATTCTGCTCGTGGATCGCGAGCGGACGCCCGAGCAGCGAGGCCATCATGCCCCCAGGGAAGCTGATGTAACCGCCCATGCCCAGCACCACGTCGGGACGCGCGGCGAGAATCGCCCGTGCGCTCTGCCAGAAGGCGACGAGCAGGTTCGCCGGCAGCGCGAGAGCGCGCACGAGACCCTTGCCGCGCAGCCCGGAGAAACGCACCCAGGCCATGTCATAGCCGCGCTTCGGGATCAGCGTCGCTTCCATTCCTGTCTTCGCGCCCAGCCACACCACCCGCCATCCGTGCTCGCGCAAATACTCGGCCACCGCCAGCGCCGGAAACACGTGCCCCCCGGTGCCGCCGGCCATGATCATGATTGTGCGTGCCATGCTTCTGTCGCCACATTCATGCGGGTTGCCCCCGCATGAGGGCTCGATTTTCATAATCGATGCGCAGGAGGATCGCCAGCACCAGGCAGTTGGCCAGGATGCTGCTGCCGCCGAAACTCATCAGCGGCAGAGTCAGGCCTTTGGTCGGCAACACCCCCATGTTTACGCCCATGTTGATGAGCGCCTGCACTCCGAACCAGACGGCGATGCCCTGCGCCACCAGCGCCGCGTAGTAGCGCTCCGACGCGGCGGCCTGGCGGCCGATGGCAAATGCGCGCAGCACGAGCCAGACGAACAGCGCGATCACCGTCACCACGCCGGCCAGGCCCAGTTCTTCGGCGATTACGGCGAGCAGAAAATCCGTATGCGCCTCGGGCAGGTAGAACAGTTTCTCCACGCTTGCGCCCAAACCGACGCCCAGCCATTCGCCGCGGCCGAACGCGATCAGGGCGTGCGATAACTGATAGCCCCTGCCGAAGGGATCGGCCCACGGGTCCATGAAGCCGAAGATGCGCTGCATGCGGTAGGGCGAACTGAGGATGAGGACGAGGAAACCCCCCAGCGAGAGCACGAACAGGCCGGCGAACCATTTTCCGTTCATGCCGCCAAGGAACAGGATCGCCATGGCGATCGACGCAATCACCACGAAGGCGCCGAAGTCGGGCTCGCGCAGCAGCAGCCACCCGACCACCAGCATCACCGCAAGCATCGGCAGCAGGCCTTTCTTGAAGCTGTGCATCAGCGCCGACTTGCGCGCCGTGTAATCGGCGGCGTAGAGCACGGCGGCCAGTTTCATGAATTCCGAAGGCTGCAAGTTGACAAGGCCGAGGGAGAGCCAGCGCTTCGCGCCGTTCACCTCACGACCCACCCCGGGGATCAGCACCAGCACCAGCGCCAGGATGCCGCACGCGAACAGCCAGGGCGACAGACTTTGCCAGACGCGCACCGGTACCTGAAAGACCATCAGCGCGGCGACCACGCTCACTCCCAGGAACAGCGCGTGCCGCACCAGATAATAGGCCGGCTGATTGCCGGTAAAGCGGCTCGCCTCGGCGGTGGCGATCGAGGCCGAGTACACCATCATCATCCCCAGCAGCAGCAGGATGAGCACGGTCCATACCAGAGCCTGGTCGAATTCCGCGGGGGAGGTGCGTTCGGCCTTAATGTAGCTGAGCATGGGCCATCTCTCGCACGCACGCGGCGAACACCTCGCCGCGATGCCGGTAGTTGCGGAACATGTCGAAGCTGGCGCAGGCCGGCGACAGCAGCACCGCGTCCCCCGGCTGAGCCTGGGCGCGGGCCTGCGCCACCGCCTCCTCCATGCTGGTTGCGTACAGCAAGGCAACGCCGCTGTCACCCAGAGCGCGCGCGATCTGCGCGCCATCGCGCCCGATCAGGAGCACGCAGCGCGCATGGCGCGAGACCGGTCCGGCGAGCGGCGCGAAATCCTGCCCCTTGCCCTCGCCGCCGGCGATCAGGACCACGCGCGCGCCGCACGCGGTGAATTCGGCGAATCCTTCGAGCGCCGCCACCGTGGAGCCGACATTGGTGCCCTTGGAGTCGTCGTAGAAGGCGACACCACCAAGTTCGGCCACTTTCTCCAGCCGGTGCGGCAGTCCCTTGAAATCGCGCAAGGCGGCGAGAAGCGAAGTATAGGACTCACCGAGCGCGCGCGTCAGCGCCAGCGCGGCGAGCGCATTGGCGGCGTTGTGCAGCCCTGCGATCGGCAATTCCTTCGCTGCCAGCAACGGTATCGCGCCTTGCGCCAGCCACAGTTCGCCGGCGATCCGCAGCAGGCCGAAATCCTCTGCCCGGAGCGGCGCATCCAGGCCAAAGCTCACTTGCTTGCGCCCGGCCATGGCCATGTTCATGCTGCGAGCGTCGTCGCGATTGAGCACCTGGATGCCCTCGCCCCTGAAGATTCTCGCCTTGGCCCGCGCGTACGCATCCATGCTGTCGTAGCGGTCGAGATGGTCTTCGCTCAGGTTCAGCACCGCCGCCGCGACCGGATTGAGCGTACGGGTAGTCTCGAGCTGGAAGCTGGAGAGCTCGAGCACCCACACCTCGGGCTTGCGCAGTGCGTCTTCACATTGCATCAACGCATCCAGCGCAGCCGGGCTGATATTGCCCGCCACCTCGGTCGCCAGCCCGCCGCGCCTGCACATCGATCCGGCAAGCGCGGTTACCGTGGTCTTGCCGTTGGTGCCGGTGATTGCCAGTACCTGCGGCGGCGCCTGGACTCCGAAGCGACGATCGCGCAGTCCCTGTGCGCCGCTACTGCCTTCGCGCAGGGCCTGCGCGAACAGTTCGATATCGCCGACCACCGGCACGCCGCGCACGGCGGCCGCGCGCACCTGCGGCGTGGCCAGCGGCACGCCCGGACTGATGGCGATGAGATCGACGCCGGCGAAGGATTCATCGCGATAGGCGCCCAGCGCAAGTTCCGCCTGCGGCACTTTTTCGCCGAGCGCCGCCAGCTTGGGCGGATCTTCGCGGGTGTCGGCCACGCGCACGCGCGCACCGCGGCGGGAGAGAAAGCGCGCCATCGACAGGCCGGTTTCGCCCAGTCCCAGAACCAGCGTGTTTTTGCCAGCCAGTTTCATCTCAGCTTCAATGTCGACAATCCGAACAACACCAGCATCATGGTGATAATCCAGAAGCGCACCAC
>Ga0315281_10009963_pt1 | contig 13141 bp, 11 predicted proteins | sample YL17G07_0_MG_FD_204540 | JGI IMG/M metagenome (GOLD analysis project Ga0315281, IMG submission 204540) | Sediment microbial communities from Yellowstone Lake, YNP, Wyoming, USA - YL17G07_0 | ecosystem: Environmental > Aquatic > Freshwater > Lake > Sediment | place: USA: Wyoming | collected... | reverse complement strand
ATTGTCGTGCGCGAAGTAGAAGACGGTCTCGCCGCTCGCCCTGGCGCTCGGCAGGTTGTGGGCCATGGTGACGCCGACGCCCAGGCCGCGCTTGGTCCTGTAATCAATATGCGGGGTGAGGCGTATGTTTTTCGTCTTGTACACATCAAACGCGCTCAACATGAAAAAGCCCCAGTCGCTGTTGAAGCCGGGGACGAAGTTGTAGGGCGACTCGTCATCGGTGAGCGAATATTTCGCGTAGGGGCTCCAGAAGACCGGTGTCTCGTAGAGATACATGACCGCGTTGTGGGCAACAATGCTGTCGCCGGGGTAGATGTAAATATTCTTTGCTCTCAGGCTCGTGTGAGGTTTCGAGTAATCGCACGTCGTCACGTACCCGTTCTCGACCTGGTACTCGTCCGCTGATATTCTGCGCACGATCTTGCCGTACCCATACCACGGCTGGACGTAGGCGTGGCAGTCCGTGATGTTCCCCTGGCCGTTCTCGAAGTTGTAGCGAAGGTTCTTCCCCGTGAGAAATTCCCCTTTCTGGAAGAGGCTCACATTGCCCTCGGCGTACGCGTCAGCCGTGTCGAGGTACACGGTGATCTTGTCAGCCGTGAGCTTGGCGTCCTTGTACTTCACCACTGCGTTGCCGGTCCCCGTGACGACGTTCTGTTCACGGTCGAACTCGACGCTGTCGGCGTCAGCGACGATCGGGAGCGCCTTCCCCTCGCGTGCAGGGGCCTCTTCCCCCCTCTCCGCCGGGGCGGGTTTCTCGATTATTGTCTTTCCCTCCGCTGATTCCCGCTCCTCACGCTCTATCTCCTCACCCTCTTTTTTGGCGGAATACGGCGGCGCTTCGGAGGCAACGCGCTCAGCCTCAACCGCACCCTCATCCGCCGGCTCCGCGAACTCCTCCCCGCCCTCAACACTCCTCACCTCCCCCGCCGCAGTGTCAGCGCCTTCTTCAGCCTCCCCGATCTCTCCAGAAGGCTGCTCACCGGTCACTCGCGCGCGAGGTTCTCCCTTGGCTTTAGCCCCCTTCCCTTCCCCGCCGGCGACCGCAGCGGCTGCCTCACCGGCCTGAACAGGACCGGGCTCGACCGCGGGCTTGCCGCGCTCCGAAGCCGCGCGCTCCCTTTCCAGAACCTCCTGGCGCTCAAGCTGGTTCGCCTCGGGATATTCTTTGGCATCCCCCTGAGCGAAGAGCGGAGTTGTGCTCAGCAGAAAGGAAGATAACAATAGTACGATCGCACGTGCCATCAATCCTCCAACCCTATTATGAGGTGCAGACTGAGAGGCCGGAAATGTCTTCTGTGCCGAACATGGCAAATAATATCACACACCCATTTCATGGCCAACTCTTTTTTGCTCTTTTTAGTAATGCCCCACTGGAGCACCGGAAGCTTTGCATACCCCCCCCATTCCCGCCCCGATGAATATCGGGGATAGGTGAGCAGGACAATCCCCGTTTTTTCGCCGTCCCCTTTTGTAACATATTGGGTGAGTCAGTGATAAAATTTTTCACAACTGCATTATCATTTCTTACCACGAAGGACACGAAGGTCACGAAGATAGAGGAATAGGCTGATTAAACTAGTCTTTCTTCGTGATCTTCGTGGTGAGAACCGCTTATCTTCTCGAATACTTCTGCCGCAGCACCGATTACTCCGGCATCCTCACCTAAAATCGAACGCACGATCCTGACATGCCGGGCAGGAACCTGGAGAGCTCTCTCCCGGACAATCCGACGCGCGGGGTTCAGCAAGAGGTTCCCCGCATTGCCGATACCTCCGCCGACAACGATCACGTCGGGATTAAGAAGGTTCACGACGCCCACCATGCTCAAGCCGAGGTAGTAACCTGCCTTTTCCCATACGGCCTTTGCCGCAGCATCCCCCCTCCTGGCGGCATCAGCAATGGCGATCGGCGTCAGTTCCTTCCGATGCGTGAGCACGCTCCGCTTCCCCCTCATGGCAATCCGGGCGAGACGGACAAGTCCCTCTCTCCCGATATACCGCTCGAGGCAGCCCCGGTTTCCACAGTTGCAGGACAAGCCCTCCGGTTCCACCTGTATATGTCCCAACTCTCCCGCGCTCATCGACTGGCCGCGGTAGAGCTTGCCCTCAAACAACAATCCGCCACCCACCCCCGTTCCGACGGTGAGACAGCACACGTTTCGCGCACCGCGGGCGGCGCCATACTGCGACTCCGCGACCGCCATCATGTTCACGTCGTTGTCCAGGATGCAGGGCAGCCCCAGCGCATCCTCCATGAACGCCTTGAGCGGCACCGCCTTCCAGAGGGGGAGATTGGGAGAGAATTGCACGACGCCCCTCACCACGTCAATGCAGCCCGCGCATCCGATGCCGACGCCGCAGATGCCGCTCTTCTCGCCCAGACCCCCCGCGGCAGCGGCGATATTCCTGGAGAGCCTCCTCCATGGCAACCGCGGATCACAGGGGGCGGAGGCCCGCGCAACGATTCTTGCGCGGCGGTTCACCAGCGCGATTTTGGCCGACGAGCCGCCGATGTCAATCCCGATGGCATAGGGTTTCATGATGTATACCCCCTATCAATTTACCCTCTCCAAACCACAGATCACACAATTTATCCCCACCTACTTTAGCTTATCTTTTTGCCACGGATTTGCACGGATATACACGGATCTTCCTGCAATTAATCATTGCCATCTTCCTCAACTAATCCGCGGCTATCCGCGTCCATCCGCGGTTAAATTTGAATTTCCTATCCATACCGTATCCTCGGGTCGAGGTACGCGTAGGCGATATCAACCACGAGATTAAAAATAAGGAGCATCACGCAGTAGAGGAGCGCCACGCCGAGGGCAACGGTGTGATCGCGGTTGAACGCGCTGTTGACGAAGAAACGCCCCAGCCCCGGCAGGTTGAAGATCTTTTCCACCACCACCGAGCCGGTGAGGATCTGCGCGCTCGCCGGCCCAAGGAAGGTCACCACGGGGAGAATCGCGACCTTGAGGGCGTGCCTGTAGATCACAGCGGCCTCACCGACACCTTTGGCGCGGGCGGCTCTGATAAACGGCTGGTTCAGCACATCGAGCATGCCCGCTCTCATGAGCCTCGCGATATACGCCGTAAAGGGAGCGGCGAGCGTGATCACCGGCATGACCAGGTGCGCGGGCCCTCCCCACTGCGCCACGGGGAGGAGCCTGAGCATGAACACGCACACGACTATGAGGAGCGGGCCGATGACGAAGGTGGGGATGGAGATGCCGGCGAGGGCAACCAGCATGACGGCGTAATCAATCAGGCCGTTCTGATGCACCGCGGCGATCGTGCCGGAGAGGATCCCCATGAAGAGCGCGAGGCCGAGGGCAAGCCCGCCGAGCGCGAGCGAATACGGGAGCGCATGCCAGATGATTTCATTGACGCTCCTCCCCTGGAGCTTGAGCGACGGGCCCAGGTCGAGGCGGACGAGCCCCCACATATAGCGGAGGTACTGCCGGTGCAGCGGTTCATCATAGTGATATTTCGCCTTCACATTCCTCTCAATGCTCGGCGGGAGCTTCCGCTCGGCATCGAACGGCCCGCCCGGCGCCGCGCGCATGAGGAGGAAGGCGAGCGTCGCCACGATCCATACGGTCGGGATCATCCACATTATTCGCCTGAGAATGTATGCAATCATTTTACGTTAACCATCACGAGTGGGAGAACCGGGGAGCCGGCTCTTGCTTTATGAATATATATTTCAATGGATGATCATCAAGCGGATTAGGATAAATACCGCCGATCCTGTCGCCGTCGTAGAGATTGATCATTACGTTGAAGTAGATCGGCATGATGGGCATCTCATCCACGACGAGTATTTTTTCGGCCTCGCGAAATATTTCCATGCGCTTTCCCTGATCTCTCTCACTCCCCGCCTCCGCGATGAGGCTGTCGTAACGAGGACTGCTCCACCCCGTCTTGTTATTCCCCCCGTTCGTGACGAACATGTCAAGGAACGTATTGGGATCAGGATAATCAGCGATCCACCCCCCCCGAGAGATAAAATAATCCAGCCTGCTCTCGGTATTCAAATAGGTTCCCCACTCCTGATTGTCAAGATCGACATGGATACCCAGATTCTCCTTCCACATAGCCTGTATTTCTGTGGCAATCTGTTTGTGCGCCTCCATCGTATTGAAAAGTATACTCACACGAGGGAAACCCCTTCCGCCCGGATATCCTGCCTCGGCAAGAAGCCTTGCAGCCTCCTTCGGATTATATGGGAGACCTGGAGGAGATGTATAGTGAGGCATGACCGGAGGAACGAGAACAGTAGCGGGGTGATGAATCGCGTGGAAGATTTTGTCAACAATCCTTTTCTTGTCCACGGCAAGATTGAGCGCCTTGCGCACGCGCATATCAGTAAACGGATGACGAGTTACATTGAACCGATAAAAATAGGTTAAGAGCGCGGTATACGTATGAAAATCCGGCCGCGTCTTTAGAATATCAATAAGATGCCAGGGGATGCCAGCAGCGTCCACCCAGTCGGCCTGACCGGCGATGTATATATCGAAGGCAGTGTTCTCATTCTCTGTCGGCAGGACATCAACTACATTCAGCTTCACGTTGTCCCTATCCCAGTAGAAGGGGTTTTTCACCAGCCTGATGCGCACGCTGGGGCTCCATTCCCTGAGCAGGAAGGGACCGTTGCTCACGATATTCCCCGGCCTCGTCCAGAGGTCGCCGTGTTCCTCGATGCAATCTCGCTTTACAGGCATGAGCGTCTGGAACGATGTGATATAGAGAAAGAAGGGAGTCGGCTGCTTGAGTTCGACCTCGAGCGTTTTGTCATCAACCGCCTTCACCCCCACCTTCGAAAAGTCGGCGATCCTTCCGGAATTAAACTCCTCGGCGCCCCTGACATAGAAGAGCATATACGCATAATACGTGCCGCCCGTGGCGGGATCGAGGGTGCGTTTCCACGAGTAGAGAAAGTCGCGCGCGGTGATCGGAGTGCCGTCGCTCCACGCGCAATCCCTTAAATGGAATGTGTATCGAAACCCATCCTCTGAGATATCCCACGAACGCGCCACGCCGGGGAGTATCTCTGCGGCAGTGGCGCTTCTGGATGTGAGCCCCTCGAATATCGAACTGGCGATGCGACCCTCCGGCTGACCTGTCATAAGGGCAGGGTCAAGCGTCTGCACGTCGGTCCCGTTCTCAAAGGTATAGTCGGCGCGGGGCTCCTTTGCCCCGCAACCTGCTGTCGTGAGCGCTGCGATGATGATGGCGCATGCGATCTTTCCCTTCCCGTTCATATCATCTCTTCCACGCTGCACGTATCGGCGAAACGGAGAATGGGAGAAACGGCGACTTGGAGTTTTCTCCGACTCGCCGGCTCGCCGATTCACCGGATCGCCGTTTCGTCATCAATACAGCCAGCATGCAACCTTGTGGCGCGATTCGATCTCCCGAAGCTGCGGCTCCTCTTCCGCGCACCGCGGCATACAGCGCGGACAGCGCGGATGGAATCTGCACCCGGACGGCGGGGCGATCGCCGAAGGCACCTCGCCCCTGATTTTCCCACGCACCCTCTCAACCTTTTGGCCGATTTCAGGGACGGCCGCGAGCAGCGCCTGCGTATACGGGTGGAGCGGATTGCGATAGAGATCGTCCCTGTCCGCCTCCTCGATGAGCTTCCCCAGATACATGACGGCCACGCGGTCGGAGATCTGCTCAATGACGCGGAGGTCATGTGAGATGAAGAGATAGGACAGCCCCATCTCTCCCTGGAGCTCCTCGAGCAGGTTGATGATCTGCGCCTGGATCGAGACGTCCAGCGCGGATACCGGCTCATCGCACACGAGCAGCTCCGGTTTGAGGGCGAGCGCCCGGGCGATTCCAATCCTCTGCCGTTGTCCGCCGCTGAACTCATGGGGATAGCGGTTGAGCGAGGCCGCGGGCAGACCAACCCGCTCAAGGAGCTGCGTCACGGCCACCTGAAGCTCACGCCCCCTGGCGATTCCATGAACCCGCAGCGGCTCGCCCACGCTCCCCCCCACCGTCATCCGCGGATCCAGCGATGATATCGGATCCTGGAAGATGATCTGCATCCGGCGGCGCGTGCGACGGAGATCATCCCTCCCCATGTCTCTCACTGAAACCCCTTGAAAGTATATGGCGCCCTCCGTCGGCTCGGTCAGCCTCAGTACCGTTTTCCCCACGGTGGTCTTCCCGCAGCCGCTCTCGCCCACCAATCCCAGGGTCTCCCCCCTGCCGAGCGCGAAGGAGATATCATCCACCGCGCGGACCCATCCCCGCACGCGCGAAAATACGCCGAGGTACACGGGGTAGTACTTCTTGAGATTGGATACTTCGAGCAGCATACTCCCGCAACCCCTCCTCTCACGTCTCCCGTCTCCCGTCTCCCGTCTCACGTCTTACTTCTTACTTCTTACTTCTCACGTCTTACGTCTTACTTCTTACTTCTCACGTCTCACCTCCAGTGCGAGCATGCGCTCAAGGGCCCTGGCGGCCCGGACGCGTATCTCTTCGCCGACCACGATCTGATGCTCCATCCTTTCCAGCGCCATGGCGACCGAATCGAGCGTGGTCATCTTCATATTGGGGCAGAGCAGCCGCCGCGACGCAAGATAAAAACGCTTCCCCGGGTTCTCTTTTTTTAACCGGTGCAGAATCCCCGCCTCCGTGACGATAATGAACTCCCGGGCCTCCGACTCCCTCGCGTAGACGAACATCCCGGAGGTGCCGCTGACATGATCGGCGAGGCGCAACACCTCCGGCGCGCACTCGGGATGGGCGAGCACCCTGGCCCCGGGGTGCTGTCTCTTAGCCTCGATGATCTCCCCGGGAGTAACCCACGCGTGGGTTGCGCAATACCCCTGCCAGATAATCAGCTTTGTGCGCGTCCTCGTCTGCACGTAGGCCCCGAGGTTCATGTCAGGGCCGAAGAGCGCCTCATCCGATTCCAGGGAGTCAACGACGCTCACCGCGTTCCCCGACGTACAGCAGATATCGCTCTCCGCCTTGACCTCTGCGGTAGAATTGATGTAGGTGACGACAGGCCTCCCCGGATACGCCCGCTTCCACTCAAGGAGCTGTTGCGCGCCGAGCATGTCAGCGAGCGGACAGCCCGCTTCCCGCACCGGGAGCAGGACTATTTTCTCGGGGTTGAGTATCGAAGCGCTCTCTGCCATGAAGTAGACACCGCAAAAAACGATCACCCGCGCGCGGGTGGCCGCGGCTTCCCGGCTGAGGCCGAGCGAATCGCCGACATAATCTGCGACCTCCTGCACGTCCCCGCGCTGGTAGTTATGGGCGAGGATGAGCGCCTGCCGCTCCTTTTTGAGGCGAGCGATCCGAGCAATGATTTCACCACGCGCGATCACGAATGAGGACCCCCTGATGGAAAGCACAAGATGGAAAGCGTGAGACGTAAAATGTAAGACGTGAGATGTAAGACGTAAGACGACGGCGTCCATCACATCCATCTCACATCTCACGTCTTACGTCTCACGTCTCACTTCTTACTTCTCACGTCTTACTTCTCCCGTCTCACGTCTCACATCTCCCGTTTCCCGTCTCACTTCTTACTTCTCACTTCTCTACAATAATATTGTCAATGAGTCGGGCTTTCCCCACCCGTGCGGCGACGGCGATGAGGGTGCGCGTATCGATCCCCTTCACAGGTTCGAGTGTTTCCGGATCAACGGCCTCTACATACTCGACCATGACGAGGGGGGCGTGTGCGATAGCCCCTTTCACGGCGTCAATGATCTTACGCGCGTCCCGCACACCTGACTTCACCAACTCCTCTGCCTTCTGAAGTGAGGCGTAGAGCGCGGCGGCTTCTTTCCTTTCGCGGGCGCTTAGGTATTTATTCCTCGAGCTGCAGGCGAGTCCGCTCTTCTCCCGTACTGTCGCTATCACCACGATATGCACCGGATAGTTGAGATCCTCCACCATTTTCCTTATGATGGCCACCTGCTGAGCATCCTTCTGGCCGAACACCGCCGTGTGCGGGCATACAATATTGAACAGCTTCGCGACAACTGTGGTGACCCCCCTGAAATGTCCGGGCCGGAATCGGCCGCACAGCTTTTTTGAAAGGCTCTCCTCCCCGACGAACGTGGAGTAGCCCACCGGGTAGAGCTCATCGCTGCTCGGAGCGAACACGACGTTGACCCTCTGCTGCCGCGCGACCGAGAGATCGTTCTTCATATCCCGTGGATATGAAGCGAAATCTTCACCCCGACCGAATTGAAGGGGATTAACAAAAATGCTCACGACAAGCCTGTCGCAGAGCTTTCGGGCCTCCCTGATGAGGATCGTGTGACCGTCATGGAAACACCCCATGGTGGGCACCAGGCCGATTTTGCGGCCCTTCTTGTAGTTGTGCTTCACGTACTTCTGCATCTCTTTGACGGCGGTGATGATTTTCATATCTTGATTTCCTGTAGTACGAAAGGGCGAACCGGGGTGTCGGCGAACGGGCGCCTTTGAAGCTTTAAAGTCGCCCTCTCGCCGTCTCGCCGCTTCATTCTTTTGCTCGCCCCACGCCGATACGCCCCACGCCGATACGCAGACAAATGTCACTGGTATGAATGTTCAGCGTCCGGATAAACTCCGCCCCGGACCTCGTCCGCATAACGGCCGACCGCGTCCTTCATCGACTTCCCGATATCGGCGTAGCGCTTCACAAAGTGCGCCGCTTTCCCCTCGTACATCCCGACGATATCGTTGAGCACAAGAATCTGACCGTCGCAGGCCGGCCCCGCGCCGATTCCGATCGTGGGGACGTCCACCGATTCGGTCACCCTTGCCGCAAGGGCTGCGGGCAGGCACTCCAGCACGAGGGCAAATATTCCCCTGTCCCGGAGGGCGCGCGCATCGTCCACCAGCTTCTGAGCAGCCTCGTCGCTCCTCCCCTGGACCTTGTAGCCGCCGAGCACCAGCACGTCCTGAGGCGTCAGCCCTATGTGGCCGAGGACGGGGATCCCCGCGCGCACGACCGCTTCCACGTGCGCGCCGATCTCCGCTCCCCCTTCCAGCTTGACGGCCTCCGCCCCCGCCTCCTTGACGAACCTCCCCGCATTGCGCACGGTCTCCTCAATGCTCACGCCCGCCGACATGAACGGCATATCGGCGACCAGCAGCGCCCTGCGGTTGCCGCGCGAAACGGCCCGGGTGTGGTGGATCATCTCCTCCATCGTCACGGGGAGCGTGGTCGGATAGCCCAGGACCACCATCCCGAGCGAGTCGCCGACCAGTATCATATCAACGCCCGCTCCATCGAGAACGCGCGCCGTGTAGTAATCATACGCGGTGAGGGCAACGATCTTCTCCACCCGCTTCTTCATCTCTCCGAGCACCACGGTCGTTATTTTATCGACTCTCATGAAACGGTCCTTTCTTGAAAACCTTATGCGTGTCGGTGAGCCTCCTCATCAATTCTTCCACGGTCCCGCCCGCGCCCGGGCACACAATATCCTTCGAGATCTCAGCGAGAGGCTCGAGGACAAAACGTCGCCAGGGCAATTCCGGGTGTGGCACGGTCAGCGGATCGCTCCGGATAACGCGATCGCCGAAAATCAAAATATCCAGGTCAATGATCCGCGAGGCGTCACGCTTTCCCCTCGTCCTCCCCATGGCGGCTTCTATCTTCTGGAGCTCCTCGAGCAGCTCCTCTGGTACCAGAGCGGTTCCCACCTCCTGCACGGCATTGAAATACCATGGCTGTGGCTGACCGCCTACGGGTTCCGTGTAATAGAGGGAGGAAGCCCTGCGCAGCTGAGTGCCTCTGATCCTGCCCAGGCGGGATGCGGCCTCGCGCAGGTTCTTCTCCCTATCGCCGAGATTGGACCCAAGGCCGATGTATGCTGTTTCCATCACAAAGCATGTGAGACGTAAGATGTAAGACGTGAGACGTAAGATGTGAGATGTAAGACGATTATCCTTTTCACGTCTCACGTCTTACATCTCACTTCTCACGTTTTATTTCTCACTTCTTACTTCTCACTTCTCACGTCTCACATCTTACGTCTCACATCTCCCTATCTTCTTAATTCTTTCCACCGCTTCCCTGATCCTCTCCTCCTTCACCGTGAGCGTCATCCGGATGTACCCCTCGCCGTTCGGGCCGAGGCCGTTGCCGGGGGTTACCACGATCCCGGCCTTCTCAAGGAGCGTTCTGGCAATTCCCTCCGAGGTGAAACCGGAGGGCACGTGCGCCCACACGTAAAACGTCGCCTTCGGCCTGGCGACGTTCCAGCCGAGCGCCCTGAGGCCATCCACGAGGAGATCCCTGCGGCGCTGGTAGGTCTCCAGATATTCTTTGAGGAAATCCTGCGGCCCCCTGAGCGCGGCCACCCCGGCGAGCTGAATGGCCTGAAAAATCCCGGAATCGAGATTCGATTTGATTTTCCCAAGCCCCGCAACGACCTCCGCCCTCCCCACGGCAAAGCCGATCCTCCAGCCGGTCATGCTGTAGGTCTTGGAGAGCGAGTGGAATTCGATCCCGACCTCTTTCGCTCCCTCCACCTCGAGGAAGCTGGGGCACCCGAACCCGTCGAAGGCGAGCTCCGTGTATGCCGCGTCGTGGCAGACGATCACGCCGTGCCGGCGCGCGAACTCAACCACGCGCGCAAAAAATTCCTTAGCGCACACGGCGGCAGTGGGGTTATTCGGGTAGTTGATAAACATGAGCCTCGACTTGCGACAGACGCCCTGTGGAACCCGCTCGAGATCCGGGAGGAAACCGTGCTCCTCACGGAGCGGCATATGGTACGGCTCGCCACCGGCCAGGATCGTTGTTGCCTGGTATACCGGATAGGCGGGGTCAGGAACGAGCACCACGTCGCCCGGATTCACAAACGCGAAGGGGATGTGGCCGATCCCCTCTTTCGAGCCGATGAGCGGCAGCACCTCCGTGGTCGGATCGAGCGCTACGCGAAACCGTCGTGCGTACCACTCAGCAATCGCCTGCCTCAGGACCGGCATTCCGAGATCGAGCGCGTACCGGTGGTTTTCCGGATCGAGCGCCGCCCGGTGGAGCGCGTCAATAATGTGCGGCGGCGTGGGAAGATCCGGATCGCCCACGCCGAGGTCTATGACATCCCTGCCCGCCCGGACCAGCTTCCGTTTTACCCTGTCTATTTCTGCAAACAGATAGGGGGGGAGTCTTTTTAACCGCTCGGCCAGCTCAATTTTGATTGCCCCTCTCGACTTCACTCTTTTCCCCTCTTTCATTATACCCGGATATCCGTCTTTATTCGGCAGCTTACTTTTGTTTCGGCCTTTGGCTCTGTGGTGTGCACTTTGGGATTTGGGATTTGGGATTTTGGATTTTGGATTTGCCCTTTGGGATTTGGGATTTGGGATTTGGGATTTCTTTTAACACATCTTCCATTGAGTAGAACCCCGGCGGCTTGCCCACAATCCACTTTGCCGCACGCAGCGCGCCGCGTGCGAACGTGTCCCTGGAATGAGCCCTGTGGACGAGCTCCACGCGTTCGCCGAGAGAGGCGAAGCTCACCGTGTGTTCACCGACGACATCCCCTTGCCTGACCGCATGGATCCCGATCTGCCCTTTCGGGCGTTCACCCGTCTCTCCTGACCTGCCGTGACACGCGAGCGCGTCGAGGTCTTTCCCCATCGCATCCGCGACCGCCGCTGCCAGGCGCTTCGCCGTTCCGCTCGGTGCGTCTTTTTTAAACCGGTGGTGCACCTCAACGATTTCCACATCGTACCCCTCTCCGAGCGACCGCGCCACCTCAGCAGCGATCCTGAACAGCAGGTTCACCCCCACGCTCATATTCGGCGCGACGAGGCACGCGACCATTCGCGAGGCTTTCTTTATCGCCTGCACCTCTCGTCCGCTCATCCCCGTGGTGCCTATGACAATCGGTTTTTTGCGGGAGCTCGCGGTTGCCGCGTTCCGCGCGCTCGCCTCGTGCTGAGAGAAGTCAACGATCACGTCGCCTGCCGCTGCGGCGGCGGCGAGATCCCTGGTCACGGGGACACCGAGCCTCCCGACGCCCGCGACCTCTCCGGCATCCCTGCCCAGACAGGAGTGCCCCTCCCGCTCGATCGCGCCCGCGAGGGTGATCTCCCCATCCTCGGCCGCGCACGCGATAATTCTTGTGCCCATCCGGCCGCACGCGCCGCACACGATTATCCTTGTCATCATCACCCCCTTGATAATAATCAGTTGTAAGGATTAAGTGGTAAGTGCTAAGCCCCTTAAACTTAGCGCTTAGAGCTTACTCCTTACCGCTGGTATCATACCAGCTCATAGTCCTTGAGAACCCTCTCCAGCCTTGACCGGTTTTCATCGCTCATCTGGCACAGGGGGAGGCGGTACTCCTCCCTGATTTTCCCCATCATCGCGAGCGCCGCCTTCACCGGAATGGGATTTGTCTCAACGAAAAGGATCCTGCTCATCTGGTAGAGCTCATAGTGAAGCGTTCGCGCTCCCTCGATATCCTTCTCGAGAAAGCTGGACACCATCTCCGCAACGGGGCCCGGTAAGATATTGGCCACCACGGAGACCACGCCCTTTCCGCCGAGCGCCATAATCGGGAAGGTGAGACTATCCTCTCCGGAGAGCACCGTGATGTCACACTGTGAAATAATCTGGCTCACCTGTTCGAGGCTCCCGCTCGCCTCTTTTATGGCGACGATGTTCGGGAGTTTGGCGAGTGAAGCCACCGTCTCCGGAGCTATGGAGATCCCCGTCCTCCCGGGTACATTATAGATGACAATCGGGATATCCACCTCTTTCGCGAGATGCTCGTAGTGACGGTAGAGGCCTCTCTGGGTGGGTTTGTTGTAATACGGAGTGATCACGAGGGCGCCGTCCGCGCCTGCCTCCTTCGCGTGCGCGGTCAGCCTGAGGGCCTCGCGGGTTGAGTTAGAGCCGCTGCCCGCGATCACGGGAACCCTTCCGGCGACCTTTTTGACGACAAATTCCACCACCTGGTCATGCTCCTCGTGCGAGAGTGTCGCGGATTCTCCCGTGGTCCCGCACGGGAGGATGCCATTCGTCCCGCCGCGCATCTGGAACTCGATGAGTTCCGCGAGCGCCTCATGGTCAACCGCTCCGTCTTTGAATGGCGTCACCAACGCTACTATCGATCCCTTGAACATATTGCACCACCCCCTTTATA